>VFQO010000570.1_pt1 | contig 37951 bp, 44 predicted proteins | sample 3512331 | NCBI WGS metagenome assembly VFQO01 (sample SAMN10412371, study PRJNA504923) | tailings metagenome | isolation source: Replicate 3 from Balatoc abandoned mine | place: Philippines: Itogon, Benguet | collected 2017-08-28 | reverse complement strand
GCGGCCCTGGCCTGCTCCAGCGTTACGGGCTGCGCCTGGCTGCCCTGCAATTGCAGCACGCTGACGCGATTCTCCCCCATCGGCACCACCACCACCTGGCCGTCCTTCATGTTGATCAGCTGCGTCAGCATGGGGGCGGAAATCTGTTCCGCCGGCTTGACCGCCACGCCTGTCTTGCCGTCGATTCCCTGCGCACGCAGCCAGTCGGCAAATTCGGCCAGCGTGCGGCTCTGCTTGAGTTGCGCCTCGACCTCGGCAACGCGCGCCGACGCCAGCTGCAACTCCAGTTCCTGGACGCGGTAGACCTTGCGCTGCGCGAACAATTCGGGATGCCGGTCGTAATAGTCCTGGATTTCCGTGTCGGCAGGCTGGGCCATGTCTTTGAACAGGCGTTCCATGTACGCCTCGACCAGCACCTGACGCTGCGCCTGCTGCATTGCCAGGGCAACCTCGGGAGCTTGGTCCAGCCTGGCCTCTTTGGCTGCGTGGCTGACCAGGTGCTGATCGATCAGGGCTTCCAGCACCCTGCCGCGCGCCTGAGCGGACTCGGTCGCGTCAAGCTTGCCCAGACGGGCCACTGCACGCCCCAGCTCGACCTCGCTGATTGCGTCGCCGCCTACCGTTGCCGCGATGCCGTCCTTGGCGGTCGTGGCCGGCTGTTCGCAGGCGACCAGCGACAAGGCCGCAACGGCCACGAGGAAGGATGTGCGGTGGATTTTCATTGACGCTCCGGTCGTTCAGACGAATCGCCGGTATGGTGCGGGATTCCGCTGCGTTCGGCAAGTTCGCCGGGCGGGGACTAAAGAAAAAACGACCGACGCCGTAATTCAGAACCACTACCTCAGCTTGAAGCCATATGCCGCTGGCGCAAGCCGTTTGTTGGCCTATATTCAGACTGTGTAGAACTCCTGGTAAAGGGTTTATCCCTAGGCGCTCCTCCTCCTGCCACACCAGGTTTTTTTGCGGCGCCTCGGGCGCCGCTTTTGTTTTACGGCTCCCTCGACTGCCGGATCGTCTTAGCGGCCCGACTCTTCAGCAAACGCCCTCACCCCGGCCGATGCACGCGCTTGACTGAGCGCCTCGGCCGCCCTTTCCCTGGTCGCCCGTAGCCTGGCCGCCTGCTCCTCTTTCGTGGATTGCGCCGCCAGAGCGAGTTGCTCCTCGCGTTTGGCCTTCTCTGCCTGCTGCCGCTTCGCGCGCAACGCCTCCTGGCGCTCGCGTTCGGCTTGCTCCATCCGCGCCGCCGCCTCCAGGCGAGTTCGCGCCTGCGCGGCCTCGACGGCTTGTCGATGTTTGCTTTCCCTGATCGCCTGCTGGCGCGCCTGCTCCGCCTCTCGCTTGCGCTCCGCCTCCTCTTGCGCCTTCTGGGCATCGAGACGGGCACGCGCCCCCTTGATGTCGGCGCGGATCTGCGCCCCGGTCTGACGAATGCGCTCGCCTATCGCCGCCAGATCGTCGGCGGAAACGGCCGGGGTTTCGGACACTGTCTTGCCACGTTCCGCGTCGGCAGCCTGGGCGCAGACTGACAGCAGCATTGCCAGCGTGGCGGCGGCACGCGATGCGTAGTGGACGTTCATGAATTTCCTTCCGTCTCGGCAAACAGACGCAGGCGCCAGCAACCCAATAGCGCCTGCCGCTAGGAAGGTTTACGGCCACGCATGCATGAAGCTTTACGGGAAATTACGCCGCCACGGCCTCTTCAAACTCCAGGCCGACCTTTCCGCTGGCGTCCAGATCGATCGTCACCCGCCCGCCGTGCGCCAGCTTGCCGAACAGCAGTTCATCGGCCAGCGCCTTGCGGATGGTGTCCTGGATCAGGCGTGCCATCGGCCGCGCGCCCATCAGCGGGTCGAAGCCGTGCTTGGCGAGATAGGCCTTCAGCGCGTCGGTGAATACCGCCTCGACCTTCTTCTCGTGCAGTTGCTCTTCCAGCTGCATCAGGAACTTGTCGACGACCTGCAGGATGACCGGCTCGGTCAGCGGCGCAAACGGAATGATCGCATCCAGCCGGTTACGGAATTCCGGCGTGAACATGCGGCGGATCTCGCCCATCTCGTCGCCACTTGCGCGCGCACCGGAGAACCCGATCGTCGATTTGTTGAGCATTTCCGCACCCGCATTGGTGGTCATGATGAGCACCACATTGCGGAAATCGGCCTTGCGCCCGTTGGTGTCGGTCAGCGTGCCGTGATCCATCACCTGCAACAGCACGTTGAAGATGTCCGGATGGGCTTTTTCAACTTCATCCAGCAAAACAACGGCATAGGGATGCTTGTTGACCGCTTCGGTCAACAAGCCGCCTTGATCGAAACCGACATAGCCGGGCGGCGCGCCGATCAGCCGCGACACCGCATGACGTTCCATGTACTCCGACATGTCGAAACGGATCAACTCGACCCCCAGCACATACGCGAGCTGGCGCGCGACCTCGGTCTTGCCGACCCCGGTTGGGCCGGAAAACAGGAAGTTCCCGATCGGTTTCTGCGGATTGCCTAGGCCGCTGCGCGACATCTTGATTGCCGTCGCCAGCGCATCGATCGCGGCCTCCTGTCCATACACCACGGCTTTCAAGTCGCGGTCCAGCGTCTTCAGCGAGTTCTTGTCGTCGGACGACACGGTCTTGGGCGGAATGCGCGCGATCTTGGCGATGATGTCCTCGATCTCGCGCGGCGTGATGACGCGCTTCTGCTTCGATTTCGGCAGAATGCGCTGCGCCGCGCCCGCCTCGTCGATGACGTCGATCGCCTTGTCCGGCAGATGGCGGTCGTTGATGTAGCGTGCCGCCAGTTGCGCCGCCGTGGTCAGCGCCGCCGCCGTGTACTTGACGCCATGGTGATCCTCGAAGCGCGACTTCAGGCCACGCAGGATCGCCACGGTTTCGTTGACCGAGGGTTCCGGCACGTCGATCTTCTGGAAGCGCCGCGACAATGCGTGATCTTTCTCGAAAATGCCGCGGTATTCCGTGTACGTGGTGGCGCCGATGCAGCGCAGCTGGCCCGACGACAAGGCCGGCTTCAGCAGGTTGGAGGCGTCGAGCGTTCCGCCCGATGCCGCCCCGGCACCGATCAGGGTGTGGATCTCGTCGATGAACAGGATGGCACTGGGGTTGTCGGACAGCTGCTTCAGCACGCCTTTCAGACGCTGTTCGAAGTCGCCGCGATATTTGGTGCCCGCCAGCAAGGCGCCCATATCCAGGGCATAGACCGTGCTTTGCCCGAGAATTTCAGGCACCGAGCCTTCAATGATGCGGCGCGCCAGGCCTTCGGCAATCGCCGTTTTGCCCACCCCCGCCTCGCCTACCAGCAAGGGATTGTTCTTGCGCCGGCGGCACAGGGTCTGGATCACGCGCTCCAGTTCCTGGTCGCGCCCGATCAGGGGATCGATCTTGCCGGCCAATGCCTGCGAATTCAGGTTCTGCGCAAAGCTGTCGAGCGGCGAAGCCGCCGGAGCTTCGGCATTGGTTTCCACCGCCTCGTCGGGACGCACCGGCTCGCTCTGCGGAGTTTTGGTGATGCCGTGAGAGATGAAATTGACGATGTCGAGCCGCGTCACGCCCTGCTGGCTGAGGAAATACACCGCATGCGAGTCTTTCTCGCCAAACACCGCCACCAGCACGTTGGCGCCGGTGACTTCCTTCTTGCCCGATGACTGCACGTGCAGGATGGCACGCTGGATCACGCGCTGGAAGCCGAGCGTCGGCTGGGTGTCGACCTCGCCCTCGCCCGTCACCTTGGGCGTGTGCTCCTCGATGAATTTTCCGAGCTGCTCGCGCATGGCCTCGATGTTGGCGCCACAGGCGCGCAACACTTCCACCGCCGACGGATTGTCCAGCATCGCCATCAGCAGGTGCTCCACGGAAATGAATTCGTGGCGCTTCTGCCGTGCGTCCATGAATGCCATGTGCAGCGTGACTTCGAGTTCCTGGGCAATCATCTAACTTTCCTCCATCGTACATTGCAGCGGATGCTGATGCTGCCGCGCGAAATCCACAACCTGCTCAACCTTGGTATGAGCGATATCCCTGGGATACACCCCGCACACACCTACACCTTCAGTATGCACTTTGAGCATGATTTGTGTCGCCCGTTCTTGGTCGATGCCAAAAAACTTTTTCAGGACAAGCACCACGAACTCCATTGGAGTGTAGTCGTCGTTCAGCAGCAATACCTTGTACAGGGGCGGCGGCTTCACTTTCGCCGCTGTTGGTTCCAGTAGGGTACTGCCTTCTCGCTTGGTTGCCATAGCAGGAATAAGCCCGAGTTACTGGCTTTATTTTGATGTGACGGGAGGAATTTTCAAGCCCGCTGGAAGTAGGGCCAAGCGGTTCCGGATGAAAGCCTGAGCGGGGATCGCAGCCGAGACCGGGACCATTCCGCTACAAATCAGGCACTTAGCAAACTGCAAGCCAACAATGCATCGGGGCCATTGTAACAAGCTTCGCCAGGACCCTCTTGCTGTCTTTGCCCTGCATAGCCCCTAAGGCCATGCCTGGGCGTGGCGCCAACTGTTTCACGCGCACGTAACGCTTTCCGCCTATCGTGGGGGCATTTGCATTTCATTCCTCACTTATGAGCCAAGAAGAATTACGCCTGCACCTGCAACAAATCCTGGCCAGCACAAGGCTGACGACCCTGTTGCAGCCGGTGCTCGACCTGTTTGACGGCCGGGTGATGGGCTACGAGGCCTTGTCGCGCGGCCCGTCGGGCAGCCCGCTGCACGCCCCGCAGGCATTGCTAGGCGTGGCCGAATACCATGGCCTGCTGCCAGCACTGGAATGGGCCTGCGTGCGCACGGCATTCAAGACATTCGCCAGGCTGAATCTGCCGGGGCGGCTGTTCGTGAACCTGTCGCCCCACAGCCTGCTCGACGCCGCTTTCACTCCGGATGCCATGCTGGCCGCGCTGGATGAAGTCGGCATGGCCGGCCATCAGGTGGTGATCGAGATCACCGAGAACGCCGCGGCGCTCGATTACGCCGACATGCGGCAAGCTGTGTCCCTGCTGCGCGCAGCAGGGATCGAGGTGGCCATGGACGATCTCGGTGAAGGTTTTTCCAGCCTGCGGCTATGGTCCGAACTGAAGCCCGCGTTCGTCAAGATCGACAAGCATTTCATCACCGGGATCCATCAGGATCCCCACAAGATCCAGTTCGTGCGCTCGATCAGGATGCTGGCCGAGGGCGCGCATTCCTGCGTGATCGCGGAAGGCGTGGAAAGCCCGTCCGAACTGGCGGTGCTGAAAGATCTGGGCATTCGCTTCGCACAGGGCTATCTGATCGGCCGCCCCTCGCCGGTGCCGGTCCGGCTGCCGTCGAGCGAAGTGCAGGCATGCCTGCAATCCGGCACGGTCAGCGTATTTCCCGTGCCGCAGGCGCGCGATGGCCTGCGCATCTCGGCCGGCCGGCTGCTGGTGCCTGCTCCGTCCGTCCCCCCGCAAACCGTCAGCGAGGATGTGCTTGAACTGATGGTGCAACGTCCCGAACTACACGCCGTGGCTGTGGTCGACCAGCACGGCGTTCCGGTCGGCATCCTGCACCGTCCGGCCCTGCTCGACCGCTTTCTCACCTTGTATGGGCGCGAACTGCACGGACGCAAACCCTGCAGCGAACTGATGGACCCCGACCCGCTGATCGTCGACAAGGCCACGCACATGACCGAGTTGTCGGAACTGGTGGTTAAGAAAGGCAAGGAGGCCTTTACCCAGGGCTTCGTCATCACCGACGAAGGACGCTACCTGGGTCTGGGGTCGGGTTTCGACCTGATGCGCGAAGTGACCGAAATGCAGATCGCCGCCGCGCGCTACGCCAACCCGCTGACCGGCCTGCCCGGCAACGTGCCGATCCAGGAACACATGGAGCGTCTGCTCGCCAACGACCAGATCTTCGTCACGGCGTATTTCGATCTCAATCACTTCAAGCCCTACAACGACGTCTACGGCTTCCGTCGCGGCGACGACATCATCCAACGGCTTGCGCGCATCCTGCGCGAAAGCTGCAACCTCGAACTGGACTTCATCGGTCACATCGGCGGCGACGATTTCGTGGTGCTGTTTCAAAGCCTCGACTGGATGGAGCGTTGCCAGGGCATGCTGGACCGGTTCGATCGCGAATGCCTGGCCCTGTTCAACCCCGAGCACGTGGAAGCCGGCGGCTACCGCAGCGAAGACCGGCGCGGCGCCATGGCTTTTCATGCCCTGGTATCGTTGTCCGTCGGCGCAGTGCTGGTCGATCCCGCCCACTTCCACGAGTACCAGGAAGTGGCGCGCGCAGCCTCCGAGGCAAAACAGATAGCCAAGCGCGCCGACGGCAGCAGCCTCTTCATCGATCAACGCAGAATGCCATTTGGCCGACGACTGGCAACGGAAGAACAGCTTGTCGAAGAAGCCATTACGTAATAACAAGCCCGCACGCACATGCAATCCAGCTCGAAGCGGGCCAAAGAGACGTCAGTTTTGTAGCGAAGCTGCGGTGTCCCAGCCGCAGCGCAGGGCGGAGAGGATCGGTGGAAATTTTGCGGCGCTACCGCAGGCGGGCTACCCTTTGCACCGCGTGGCTGGCGCAACGCTTCAGCGAACAGGCCTTTGCATGCCTTGCTTGGCAATGCCAGGAAAACCAGGGGGAATGGGGATGGCGGAGAGGGTGTCCGCCTTACTAGCCGTCCATTGAAGTCCGTACAAGTTCGCGCACGTCCTGTGCTCCCAAGCCGTATGCCGCCTCCCTCCTAGCGTATGTCATTATTGTTGTACTAGACAGTTCAAGAACGTCCGATATAATCCAGTGCTAATGTGGTGGGTAGGATGGTGGGTACTGACAGTTTGGCGGGGGTGTCGATATGTTGACCGAAATGAAGATCAAGTACGCCAAGCCGGGCTACTGGCTTGACGCTGATGGGCTTTATCTGCAGGTTTCCAAAACTGGGGCCAAATCTTGGATCTATCGCTACCAGCTGCACGGCCGGCGGCGCGAGATGGGCCTCGGGTCGGCTGAACTGGTGAACGCGAAGGATGCCCGCCGCCGGGCCAGCGAGGCGCGCCAGTTGCTGCTGGACAAGATCGACCCGGTGGAGCATCGCAAGCAGCAGATCGCAGCGGCCATCGTCCGCGCTGCCGAGGTCGCCGCTGGCGCCGTGACCTTCAAGAAGGTGGCGCTGGAGTACATCGAGGAGAAGCGCGCGGGCTGGAAGAACGCCAAGCATGCCAGCCAGTGGCAAAACACGCTGGAGGCCTATGCTTACCCCGTCATGGGCGACGTGCCCATCAGCGACGTGGACACGGACATGGTGCTGCAGGTGGTGCGCCCGATCTGGCGAACGAAGACCGAGACGGCCACGCGCGTGCGCAACCGGATCGAGCGCGTGCTCGCCTACGCGCGGGTCAAGGGCTATCGGAAGGGCGACAACCCGGCGTCCTGGACCGGGCACCTGCAGGAACTGCTGCCGAAGCCCACCGACGTGCGAACCGTCAAACCCCACCCTTCCCTGCCCTACAAGGAGATGTCCGCGTTCATGGGCGCGCTGCGCGAGGCCGATGGCATCGCGGCCCGCGCCCTGGAATTCGCCATCCTCACCGCCTCGAGGTCGAAGCCGGTACGCGAAGCGACCTGGGACCAGATCGACCTGGTCGAGCGGAAGTGGACGATCCGCGCCGCTGGCATGAAGGGCAAGAAGGAACACACCGTCCCGCTGTCCGATTACCTCGTGGAGTTGCTCAATGCGCTGCCGAGGCATCCGAAGGTCGACCTGCTGTTCCCCTCGCCTACCGGCGGAGAGCTGTCGAATGCGGCCCTTCAAGCAGTGATCAAGCGCCTGCACGCCGCAGAACTGGCGGCCGGCCGCAAGGGCTACATGGACCCGAAGCTGGACGAAATCGCGACCCCGCACGGGTTCCGCTCGTCGTTCAAGGATTGGGCGTCGGAGGCTACGCACTACCCGAACGAAATGTCCGAGATGGCGCTCGCGCACACGGTCGGCAACAAGGTGGAAGCGGCCTACCGGCGCGGCGATCTGTTCGAGAAGCGGCGCCAGATGATGGCCGACTGGGCGGCTTGGTGCGATCCGAACAAAAGCGGCAAAGTGGTGCCGATCAAGAGCAAGACCGCCGCCCTACAGACAGCTTGACATATAGCAAAAAAGATATAAATATGAATTGGCAAGTTCACCTGATCGAAGCTGCTGAAAAGGAGTTGGCGTTGCTGCCGGCGGACTTGAAGGCGCGGTTCCTGCGCGTGGCCGAACTGCTGGAGACCTTCGGCCCGCAGAAGGTAGGGCTGCCCCACGTGCGACCGCTGGAAAGCAAGCTGTGGGAAATGCGCATGAGCGGCAAGGACGGTATCGCCCGGGCCGTGTATGTGGCAGCTACCGGGCAGCGGCTGGTGGTGCTGCACGTGTTTGTGAAGAAAACCCAAGCCACGCCGCGGCGGGCGATTGAAACCGCGCTGGCGCGCTTGAAGGAGTTGGAACTGTGAAAACCCTGTCGGAAGTCAAAGCCAAACTGTTGAAGGACAAGGCTGTCCGCGAAGTCTATGCGGCGCTGGAGGACGAATTCTCCATCGCGCAGGAGCTCATCGCCGCCCGTCTGAAAGCCGGCCTGACTCAAATCGAAGTCGCCGAGCGCATGGGCACCAAGCAATCTGTCATTGCCCGGATGGAAAGCGGCCGGACGCTGCCGTCGTTGCGCACGCTCTCGCGTTACGCCCAGGCAATAGGATTCACGGCGACGGTGAAGCTGACGCGGGATCGAGGGGATAGGAAAACCGCCGCCTGACGGGCCTCAGGCAAAAGCGGGCCGGCTGGGTGCAGCAACACCCGACCGGCCCTGACCACAACGCAACCTGATAGGAGATTGCACCATGGCTGCATCCAATTCTAACCGTTCCCTCGTCATCACGACGGAGGATTACCCCCTTCACCGCTATGCCAGAGGAACGCGCGAAGCGTTGATCCATCACGGCATTACCCGAGATGGGCCATTCCCGGGCGATCCCGGCGAGAAGAAGACCACCTGCAAAGCAGTAGACCCGTCGGGGCGAGAAATCAGTATTCGACGCGCTTCCAAGACGACATTCAGCGTGTTCCGGGACTGGAGCGAGGAAGAAAAGGCGGCCATGGATGCGCGCCGAGCCAGGGAGCAGGCAGTAGAGCGCGCTCATGCCCTTGTGAATTCGTGGCCCAAGTCGGCTGCCTCGTTTCGTGCGCAGGTGGTTGATTGGGCCGATTACACCCTCGGCCTGCTGGAGGGGCGCCTGATTGACGGGGAGAACGGCGGCTATCGACTGTCTGACGATGGGGCGCGCCGGTTGGAGGGGTTGGTCGACGAACTGATAGCCCTGATCAGGACGGAAACGATCGTCATGGATCAACGCCTTCGGGACGGGTACATCCCATCATGCATTCTCAAAGCCGTGAAGGCCGCAGAGGAAAGTGCGCTGACCCAATACGGCGACAATGTTGTGCCGTTCCCGCTTGCCCCGTATCGCCCCCCTTTGCGCCTCGATAGCGCCGCCTGTTCCCCCGCACTGAAAGGAGAGTGACATGAAGAACACCGAATTGAAGATGGTCATGCCACAAGCTCCCTCCGTTGACGATCTGTGGGCGATCATCCAGGAGCAGCAGGCACTGCTCGCCCGCTATCACAGCATCACCCAGGAAACGCGCTTCTGGGCGGCCGGCCAGAAGATCGAACTCCCGAAGTTCGCGCGCTTCGATCCCGCGCTCAGCGATCGTCATGATCGGCTCCTGCACCTGGTCGACAAGGCCGATGGCGGCATGGTGTTCGCGAAGACTGGCGGCGTGCGTGCTTTCGAGTTTCGGCGGCGGCAAGTGGGGCGCGCGTGAGCGACCACCCAGAAGACAGCAGGATGAAGGCCACGCTGGCGCTGCTTGGACAGGGAAGAGCAGGGCCCACGAAGAACAAGGGCGGGCGCCCGACCAAGGCCAGCAAAGGCATGAATCCGGATGCACGGCCGGCATGGATGTTCCTTCGTGATTGCTTTGTGCTGGAAGTGGTCGAGCGTGAGCGGATTGCAAACGGAAAGACCAGGGAGCAATCCATAGAGGTGGCGATCTCCGAATGGAAAGACCGCTTTCCGGACACCCCGCTATCAGCGACCGAGGTCGACAATGTTCTGTCGCAGTATCAGCCGGATAAGTCGCCGATCACCTATTCCATCGGTTTGTTCAGAACGCTGAAGGAGCCGGTCCAGTGGGTTCAAGTAACACGAACCCCTGACTGTCTCAGGGTTAGGGAAGTGGTGAAAATGGAGCCCGAATTCGAGACTGTCGACGGTGTTTCGCGATGGACAGGACGCTATATCGAAATGAAGGGGCTGAGCTTCGGATTCGATCAGCGTCCCGAGTATCCGAAGAGAGGCAGCGGCACGAAGCATAAATTGAAGTTCTCCAAGAAATCCCCATAACACCAATAACACCCCGTTGGATATTGACGGGGGTTTTTTTGGGTATTCCTTTTGGAGCCTCCGAAGCGAGAAAAGGAGGCCCAAGTGAATCAACCCACCACCCGAATCATCAGCCTGCGTGAAGTGCTCAGCCGTACCAGCATGTCGCGCAGCGCAGTCTATGCGCTCCAGAAACAGGGGGAATTCCCCAAGTCTGTGAGCATCACCGAGCGCCGTGTTGGATTCGTCGAGTCTGAGATCGACGACTGGCTGAAAGCCAAGATCGAGTCCAGCCGCAAGGCGGCCTGACATGCGCAGCCCGCCTGACATGTACCGGGCAGCCGACCACGCCGCAAAGCAGCGCAGCGAACCGGCGAAGACCGACTTCCTACTCGCGCTTTGCTCGGCCTGGCTGGTGAAGCGCGCTGCCACTCCCGAGGAAGCCAAAGAGCACTCGGCCAACGCTATGTACTGGATGCGGAAGTTCCAGAACGGGGGTAACGCCTGATGCGTGCCCGTGGCATCAAGCCCGGTTTCTTCAAGAATGAGGCGCTGGCCGAGTGCACGCCGCTCGCCCGCCTACTGTTCGCCGGCCTGTGGTGTCTCGCCGATCGCGAAGGCCGTATGGAAGACCGGCCGAAACGGATCCGCGCCGAGCTACTGCCCTACGACGATGGCAGCGTCGAGGATCTGCTTACCGAGCTGCACGAAGCTGGGTTCATCCTGCGCTATACCGCAGCCGGCGGGCGTTTCATCCAGGTGGTGAACTTCGGGAAACACCAGAATCCGCACTGCAAGGAACAGGCGAGCACCATACCTCCACCAGACATGCACGGTGCAAGCACTGTGCAAGCACCAGACAAGAACAGAACTTGCCCGGCTGATTCCCTCTTCTCTGATTCCCTTAACCTGATTCCTGATTCCAGTTCCGCTGCTGACGCAGCGGTTGTCGCCGGCAAGCCGGCTGACGCCTGCCCGCATCAAGAAATCATCGATCTGTATCACCGCATCCTGCCGATGGGCAGGCAGGTTCGGGTCTGGAATGAGGCAAGGCGTGCCAAGTTGCGCGCTCGCTGGCGTGAGGACATCAAGCGGCAGTCGCTTGGCTGGTGGGAGCGCTTCTTCGGCTACATCGCTGACAGCGAATTCCTGACGGGCCAGGCGACTACAGCGGGACGGCCGCCGTTCGAGATTGATCTCGAGTGGATCGTGACCCCTGCCAACCTGGTGAAGATCATCGAAGGGAAGTACCACCAGCGCGAGGTGGCAGCATGAACGCCCGCGCGCTACCCGACATCGGAATTCCGGCATCGGCGATCCAGCCCCCGCACTCCGTCGAATCCGAACAGGCTGTGCTCGGCGGCCTGCTGCTCGACAACGGCGCGTGGGACCGCATCGCCGACCTGCTCACGTCCACGGATTTCTACCTTGCCGACCATCGCATCGTCTTCGAAACCATGCGGGCGATGTTCGAGCGGGGCGAGCCCGTCGACGCCGTGACCCTTGCGACCGCGATAGCGGCCCGTGGTGAAGCTGAAAGGGTCGGGTTGGCATACGTGGTCGCCTTGGCATCCGAAACGCCCTCAGCGGCGAATATTGCGCGGTATGCAGCAATCGTGATCGAGAAGCGAATCCGGCGCGATCTGCTCGCTGCGGGTCACCGCATCGCGGACATGGCGGCAGCCGAGGGCGGCGACTCTGGCGAGACCATCCACGAAGCGCAGGCGCTGATCATGGCGCTGGGCGAGGGACGCGGCACCAGCAGCGAGCCGCAGGAGGTCGACGATCTGCTGCCGGCCGTGCTGCGCGGGATCGACGAACGCTTCCACAAGGCGGGCGAGTTTTCCGGCATCGCCTCCGGTTACGCCGAGCTCGACCGCCTGACCTGTGGCCTGCAGCCTGGTGATCTGATCATCGTCGCCGGCCGCCCCAGCATGGGGAAAACAACGCTAGCCGTGAACATCGCCGAGAACGTCTCGAGCGATGGTGGCGTGGCGCTGGTCTTCTCGCTCGAGATGGGCGCGCCTCAGCTGGTCGAACGATCGGTCTGCCGCTTCGGCGGGATCTCGACCACAGCAGTGCGCAACGGCGACATGCGGCAGGAAGATTTCGACCGCCTGTCGGTGGCGCTGCATCGTCTGAATGGTAAACGCTTGGTGATCGATGACTCGCCCATGAACACACCGGCGCGGATGCGGGCCCGGGCGCGCAAGGTCAAGCACCGCTACGGCCGGCTCGACCTGGTGGTGATCGACTACCTGCAGCTGATGGGCGGCGACGGCAATACCCGCAGCGAACAGCTCGGCGGTCTCACGCGTGCGCTCAAGCTGATGGCGCGCGAGCTGGGCGCCCCGGTGGTGCTGCTGTCGCAGTTGAACCGAGGCCTCGAGCAGCGCACCGACAAGCGCCCGGTGCTCTCCGACCTGCGCGAGTCAGGCGCGATCGAGCAAGACGCCGACGTGGTGCTGATGGTGCACCGACCCGACTACTACGACGCCGACAGCCCGCACAAGGGATTCGCCGAGGTGCTGATCCGCAAGCAGCGTATGGGGCCGCTCGGTACGGTGATGCTGCGCTTCGAAGGCGAGTTCTCGCGGTTCAGCGATGCCGATCCGGACGCACTGCGCGCGGCACGCGCCGCGGCCTACTCGGCTCAGAGCGCACGCCCAGCCCGCCGCACGGGAGGCTTCAATGACTAAGCGCGCGCAAGCCATCCTCCGCCACGGTCGCATCGAAGACGTGCCGCCCTGGAACTTTTGGCGCCCCGGCATGAGCCCGGAGGCTGCCGCCCTTGATGCGGCGAGAGCCATGGAAATCACTCACCCCCTCGACTTGTTGAACCTGCTGTGGGGGCTGCGGCGCCACGCCAGGCAGCACGACAGCACCCCGGCAGCTGCGATGCCGGAAATCCAAACCACCACCCAAAGGAGAAACGCATGACACCCATGGAGCAAGCCATCGCCAACCATCGGCAGGAGGCCAAGGACGGACGCATCCCCATGCGCACCGAACGACTCGAAGCGGCACGCGCCGCACTCAAGACCTTTACCGATGAGCTGGCCAGCATCAATGAAGCCATGCGCCAAGCTGACCAGGGCATCGCCCCGGTGCAGCAAGCAGCAAGCGCCGCGCAGGGCCTGAAGCAGCAACGCCGGGGCTTGTTCGCCCGGATGCTGCGCGCCGGTCGCGTAGACCTGGAGGACGAGCAGACACGCGACCTGAGCCGTCAAATTGCCACGGCCGAGGCCAGCGTCGAGCAGACCGCCGACGTCATGGAAGCGCATCGCGACCTGCTGGCCGAACTGCAACAGAAGGCGGCTGAGGTGCATGCCCAGATGCCGGACGCCCTGCGCGCGCTGGCTGAAGCGCAGTTCGAAGCGGCTACCGCAGAGATCCAGCTTGATGCCCTTCCTGCCTTCTTGGCTGCCTGCGACACCTTCGGGCAGGCCTACGGCCGACTGGCCGGGCTTGGCATCGCGCACTGTGAGCTGGCCCGCGAACTGAGGGACACCCACGGTGTGATGACCGGGGGAATCGGGACGGACTCCCCGGTGAGAACCTTCGATGTGGTAGCCATCGGCTTCGGTCTGTCCGAACCGCACTCCATGAACGTGAAAACCATTGACGCCCGAGGCGCCATCGAACAAGCCCGAGCCGAAGCCCTCACCCGCTGGCGCGCCGCATGAACCTGACCTGAACCTGAAAGGAAAACGAAATGGCCCTCTACCGCGCAACCGCAAAACTTCTCAACCGCATCATGAGCGGACGAATCCCCGCGCGTGCCTTTGTCGTCGGACAGCCTACGAACAGCCTGGGCGTGCCCAACGGCCCCCCTTACGACGGTGCAACTCCCGGGAGCCCTGGCGTAACCAACCATATCGCAGGCCTGCAATTCAGAGACCAGATCGACCCGTTGACCGGCTCTTTCACAATGCCTACGGGAATGGCCCCGGGCGGCGAATCCCTTCCGCACCCACACACTGCACTGCAGCCCACGGTCCGGTGTGAGATTCAGGCCCCCCATATCCACGAACTCGGCGGCAACAACGCCCCTCTTCCTGGTGGGCCGATCTTCATGAATCGCTACTTCGAAGCCGACTTCCCGACTGGCACGAATGCCGGGTGGATCAATTACCTGGTGCAAAACGGGTGGTTTTCCGCTGCGGGCTCATTGACCAATGCGAGCGTGCCGGCAGCCCACAACATCAATCTTCCGCCGCTGACCAGCCGCACGGGAAGCCGCACGGGAGAGTCCTGATGCAGACGAAACCCGAACCCACCAAGCACCAGGGCATCCCCTTCAACTTCGATGGGCGCACCCTCGTCATTCCGCCGCTGTCGCTCGGGGCGATGGAGCAGTTGCAAGGGCGCCTCGAAACGATGGGCGAACGCAGCATCACACCCGAGTACCTCGGCACCGTGGTTGATTCGGTGCACGCTGCCCTGCAGCGTAACTACCCGGACATGACGCGCGAGGAAGTTGCCGCCCTGCTCGATCTCCAAAACATGCAGGAGGTCATGGCCTGCGTGTTCGATGTCGGCGGGGTGAAGCGGAAGGCGCTCGACGCCTCGACGGGTGGCTCCGATGTTTAGGGGCTCTGCCAAAGGCGCCAAGAAGACCGCCAAGAACCTCAGGAACGTGGGGAAGCGGACGCACGACTCGGTCCGCAAATCGCTCGGCCGCCTCACGCTCGAGCTGATGACGAAGGTGAAGTTAGAGAAGCTTTCCGGTCCCGGCACCGGCCAGGCGCTTAACGTCCGCACCGGCCGCCTGCGCCGCTCGATCACCCAGCGCATCACCGACAACGGGCGCGAGGTCCGTGGCATCGTCGGCACGAACGTCGAGTACGCGAAGTTCCATGAGTTCGGGCAGTCGATCAAGGCCGATCTGAAGAAACACCGGGAGGGATTCAAGGCCAAGCTCAAAGCCAACAAACCGGCGTTGAAGGCCGATGACCTGCCGCCGCGATCGTTCCTGCGCAGCGCATTGAAGGAAATGGAGCCGAGCATCCGCGAGGAATTCGCGAATGCCGTGAAAGAGAGTTCATCCACCTGGAGACTGCTATGAACAACGGGAGTGACATCGAAGTACGAGTAACCGCCAACCTCGGCGAGCTGGAACGCGGCATGGAGCAGGCCGCGCAGTCTGTCGAGAACGGCGCGCAGCGGATGGACAGTAGCCTCAAGACAGCCGGCGACAGCATGTCGGGGGTTGCGGAGCTGGTCCGGTCACGCCTCGCGATGGTCGCCGGCATCGCCGCCGCGGCATTCGCCAGCATCGGCCTGAAATCCGCAGCTGAAGACGCCGCCAAGTTCACCGAATCCTCGATGGACCTGGGCCGGGCGATGGGCGTCTCGGCGAGCCAGGCCAGCGTGTGGTCGGCTGTGCTTGATGACGTCGGCGCGTCGCAGGAGGAGCTTGCCGCCGCCAGCCGCGGACTCACTACGAAGCTGCGCGACAGCGAGGAAGGCCTGAACCGCATGGGCCTGGTCACCCGCGATTCGAACGGCAAGCTGCGCAACATGAATGACCTCATGCACGACGCCATCGCCGTGGTGAACTCCTACCGGGAGGGCACCGACCGCAATGCGGCGGCGCAGGAAGTCTTCGGGCGCGCTGTGTCGGGTAGCTCCAAGCTGCTGATGGTGACGCGCGACGCCGCCCGCGAGACCGAGGAGAAGATGCGCAGCCTCGGCATCGTGGTCGGACAGGAAGACGTCGAAGCATGGCGGGCGTATGACCAGGCCAGCGATGACGCCGACCTGACCATGAAGGCGGTTCGGGACACCATCGGGCGGGCACTCATCCCCGTGCTGACGGCGTTCAAGGAAAAGATCGTGGCCATCGGCCCCGAGCTGGTGAAGATCGCACGGGTGGCGATGGAGACCTTCCTGGGCGTGGTCGACCTGGCGCGAATGGTGAAGCAGGCCTTCGTCTCAGTCGGCTCCGACATCGGCGCCGTGGCAGCAGCTGCAGCCCTGGCGCTGCGCGGTGACTTCACCGGAGCCATGAACGTGTTCCGGGAGCGGACCGCCGACGCAGTGCGCGAGACGCAGAAGCTGAAAGACCTGTGGAACGGCACCGGCGATTCCTTCCTCGGGAAGTTCCGCCAGAAGTGGGAAGCCTCGGCAACGCCCGATCAAGGGGGTAGCGACTACGAAGCCCCGCCCAGCTCCGGCGGCGGATCGCGCAAGGGCAGCAGCACGAAGGCGGACGGCCCGATCGATGCGCTGGGCTCTGGCTCCTTCATCACCAGCGACAAGGGCGTCGCCGAGATGATCCGCGAGCAGCAGGAGGCCATCAACGCCCTGAACGGGGAAATCGCGGCGGGTGTCGAGGCGGCGGCCAAGACCGCGGCGGAAGCCTACAAGCGCGCGATGGATCAGCGGCAGCAGGTGGATCTGATCTGGATGCGCAACGCGGTCGACGCGCGCCTGGCAGTGGTCGACGCCGATGAGGCAGCCGCCCACCATGCGGTCGAGATGGGCGTCATGACCCATGAGGAACTGCTGCAGCAGCAAATCGGATTCGAGCAGCGGCGGAACGAGATCATCCTGCAGGCCATGAACGAGCGCCTGGCCATGATCGACCCATCGGAAGACCCGGTGGCCTTCGCCCAGCTCAAGGCCGAGATCGAGGCGGCGGAGCGACAGCACCAGGCCATCATGACGGAGATCAAGAATGCCGGCGAGCTGGAGCGGAATCAGTACGCCCTGCAGGCGATCGGTAGCTTGCAGGGCAGCATGCAGAACGCTTTCCAGAAAATGCTGATGGGACAGATGAGCTTGGCCCAAGGTCTCAAGTCGATCTGGCAGTCGGTGCTCTCGACCATCGCGGGCGTCATCGCGCAGGTGCTGGCGAAGTGGATCGCGAGCAAGATCGCCATGCTGATCGTCGGCAAGAAAACCGCGCTGTCTGAGATTTCTGAGAGCGCAGCCAAGGCCGGCGCGGGTGGCGTGGCATCGATGGCGGCAGCACCTTACCCGATCAACCTGACTGCACCATTCTTCGGCGCCGCCATGTCGGCAGCCTCCATGGGGTTCGCATCAATGATGGCCCCTACCGCCTCAGCGGCCGGCGGCTATGACATTCCCGCAGGGGTGAACCCCCTCACGCAACTGCACGCCCGGGAAATGGTGCTCCCAGCGAAACAAGCGGACGTGATCCGAGACATGGCCGACGGCGGCGCGCGCGGTGGCGACATTCATGTGCACATCACTTCTCATGACACACAAGGCGTGCGTGACTTGTTCATGAACAACCAGCCTGTCTTGATCGAGGCCATCCGAAACGCATACAGGAACGGTCACAAATGAGCGCCGACAAGGTAATCCAGCTGCCGGACTCCATGCAGCGCCAGTGGCGGGTGTTCGAAGCGCTGCTGCGCCGCGAGCTGGGCGCGGCCGGCGTGGATCACACTATCGCCGATCTCGCCCTGGAGCGCGTCAAGCCGCTCTACCTGCGTCATGCGAAACCGAACCCCATCCCGGAGGGTGCGAGTCCGGAAGAGCAGCTGAAGGCGATCAACGATTGGGTCACGCAATTCGGCGGTTTCCTGCTGCTGGAGATCCTGATCCGCGAGATCGAGCTGATCAATCTGCGCGGGAAGAGAGGTTGAGGCATGGCAAAACGGCCTGATTCCACAAACGACCGGGCGCCAGGCGGCAAGCAGGCGGCGCTTGTCGTGTTGCCTGCCCCCCGCATCAACCTGAACGATCTGGACGGACTGAGGCGAGAGATGGCGCGCGTCTATAGGGACATGCGGGGTGGACGCGTCCATTCGCAGGACGGCGCGCGCCTGGTGTACGTCCTGGGCGAACTGCGCAAGGTGTTCGAGGTCTGCGATCTGGAGAAGCGCCTCGCCGCGCTGGAAGGGGGGAACGATGGCAACACTTGAGCAACGGATTCGCGCATTGGAGATGAGGCGGCGGAGCAGCCCCGAGGGGAGTACCGGCATCACTGCCCGCGACCTGACCGACGAAGAGCTGGAAGGCGTTATCCAGATGCTGATGGACCGCGGCGAATGGTTCACCAGCGCAGAAGAGGAAGAGCGGCTTGTCGCGATGCACAAGTCCGACGCCGAGCTGTGCTGCGACCTGACGCCGCTGGTGGAGGAATGGAGGGCGACGCATGGCCACGCTTGAATCACGCCTGGCGAAGCTGGAAGCGGCGCGAGCCCAGAACCGGCCAGACGATCCGGAGAAGGTCGCGATGAAGCGGCTGTTCGATGCGCTGGTCGAGGCCCTGCCGGACGACCCCTTACCGTTCCTCACGGGGAACATGGGTGTGCGGGAGTTGAGCGCGTATCGATCGAGCTTTACCAAGATCATGGACTTGGCCGACCGGATCGAGGCGGGCGAGCTCAGCGAGGAAGACCGGCTGCTACTGGATGGGCTCCCCCATGACCCTGACCTTGACATGGCACCTGCCGAGTTCATCACCATGCTCACGCGGGTCCGGCGAATGTTCTGAATACCAAGGTGCGCTCCTAGGGGGGGGTTAAACCCATGGGCCTCCCCCACCTGTCCCGGCCGCGTGCCGGGATTTTTTTCGCCTGGTGCTATGATGGCCATCCCCCACGGCACGCTTCGGGCGTAGAGGTTCTGGTCGAAAGGCAGGAATCCCCGTGGGGTTCTTCACGCATAGTGCCTTAACGACACCTTGAAGGGGTGATGAGAGAACTCAGCGACGCGGACCGCGAGTGGCAGCGCCTTAACACGGAAGCGCTCGACCACGCGCGCGACAACGATTGGGGGCTGTACGCGAACACCCAGCTCGACAAGGCCGATCACCTCAAGCGAGAGGGCTTGCCAAAGCGCGAGCTTGAGCTGCTGCTGTCGGTCTTGTACCTCGAGGCGAACGGCCCGGAGAACCGAGGCGGCATCGATCCGGAGTTGCTACGGGAATTCCCGCCATTCGACCCCAGCATGGCGATGATCCCGCCTGCGCTCGTCGCCCGCGCATCTGCGTTGTTCGATGGGTTGGGGTTAACTCACGAACGGGCGCACGCCATGTTCATCGACGTGGCAACCAGGCATCGAAACAAGCTCATGCCGGTCTCTCCCGCAGAGGCGTGGGACGCGATAACGCAAACATCGGGATTCCGATCTTTGCCATGACTGTCGCGACGGGGCTCTCCGACCTGCCAATCTAGTGACATACCACCGACGCCTGCCCGCGCAGCGGATTTTTAATGCATGACGGCCAGCGCCGCTGTCACTGATTTAGGGGCGGTGGGTACAGTGGTGGGTATTCTGACGTTACGATTGTAACTTATTGATTTTATTAGTGTAGTGGCGGAGAGGGTGGGATTCGAACCCACGGTGAACTTGCGCTCACGCCTGATTTCGAGTCAGGTACATTCGACCACTCTGCCACCTCTCCGGCGGCGCGTATTGTAACCGAGTCGGACGGTTTGCTGGACGAAAATTTCGCACTCGGTCAGACTGCGTCCATGCCCACCATAAAAACGAGGGAATCGATCGGGAGGCTCGCAGCGCTGGTGCTGGCTTTGGCACTGGCCGCCTGCAGCCGCCCCCTGCCCCCGCCCGAAGCCACCGGCGAGTTGCGGGTCGGCGCACGCAATAGCCCGGCCACCTATTACATCGCCCACAACGGCGAGGCCGCCGGGTTCGAGCACGACTTGATGGTGGCTTTCAGCCGGTCGCAGAACTGGTCGCTCAGCTGGACCGAAAAAAGCCGCCCCGAAGCGCTGTTCGAGCTGCTCGACACGCACCAGGTCCATCTGGCGGCGGCGGCCCTGCCGCTTGCGGTCGTGAAGGATCGCCACCTGATTGCGGGCCCGGTGCTGTTTGAAACGCCGGTCCATATCGTTTACCGTGCCAGCGACAAAGCGCCGCGCGGCATGGCGGACTTGCCCGGCAAAAGGCTGGCCCTGATTATCGGTTCCGGGCATACGCCCATGCTGATGCGCTTGAAACGCAAGCATCCAAAACTTGCCTGGTCGGCACTGGACAACGTCTGGCCGGAGGAACTGCTCGCGCAGCTGCAAGCCGGCAAATACGACGCGGTGGTGATCAACGGCATGGATTTCGATCCGATGCGCAATTTCTACCCTGAACTGGCGGTGGCGTTCGACATCGGCGATACGCAGAAAATCGTATGGGCGTTGCCTCCCCACAGTTCGCAGGCGCTGCGCAATGCGCTGGCGCGCTTCGTCGAGCAGGCGCGCAAGGACGGCACCATCAAGCGCATTTACGAACGCTATTTCGGCCACGTCAAGCGGCTGGACAGCACGGACATCCTCGGCATCCTGCAGCGCCGCCGGCAACGGCTGCCCGAACTGCGCCAGCATTTCCACGAGGCGCAAACGCTCACCGGTATCGACTGGCGCCTGCTCGCCGCCATCGGCTATCAGGAATCGCAATGGGACCCGTTCGCCACCTCGCCGACCGGCGTGCGCGGTTTGATGATGCTGACCGGGGAAACGGCCGACCGCATGGGAATCACCGACCGACTCAATGCGCGCCAGAGCATTCTTGGCGGCGCGCGTTATCTGCTCATGCTGAAAACAGCCCTGCCCGACCGCATTCCCGAGCCCGACCGCACCTGGTTGGCGCTGGCCGCCTACAACCAGGGGCAGGGACACATGGAGGACGCGCGCCGCATCGCGCAGGCGCGCAGCGGCAGCCCGGACAGCTGGGCCGACGTCAAGGAGGCATTGCCCCATCTAAGCCGGGGCACCTATGCCAAGGCGATGAAGTACGGCTACGCGCGCGGCACCGAGGCGCTGCATTTTGCCGAAAACATCCGCAACTATTACGACATCCTGCTGCGGCTGGAGCCGGAATACAACCCGCTGATCAATCTGGGCGACAGCGAGGAAGGCCTGGCTGTCGGGCCGGGCTGAATCAGGCGGCCGTCAGCCGCTCCACCCCGCCCATCCGGGCACGCAGCGCCTCCGGCACGCTCACGCTGCCGTCGGCGTTCTGGTAGTTCTCCAGGATTGCCACCAGCGTGCGTCCCACCGCCAGCCCGGAGCCGTTCAGCGTGTGCAGCAGTTCCGGCTTGCCCTGCCCTGCCCTGAAACGCGCCTGCATGCGGCGCGCCTGGAAGGCCTCGAAATTGGAGCAGGAGGAGATCTCGCGGTAGGTATTCTGCGCCGGAAGCCACACTTCCAGGTCGTAGGTCTTGGCCGACGAAAAGCCCATGTCGCCGCTGCACAGGGCCATCTTGCGGTACGGCAGGCCGAGCTTCTGCAGGATCGCCTCGGCGTTCGCGGTCAGCGCTTCCAGCGCGGCGTAGGAATCCTCAGGCTTCACCATCTGCACCAGCTCCACCTTGTCGAACTGGTGCTGGCGGATCATGCCGCGGGTGTCGCGGCCGTAGGAGCCCGCCTCGGAACGGAAGCACGGGGTGTGGGCGACGAACTTCAGCGGCAGCGCCTCGGCAGGCACGATCTCGTCGCGCAGCAGGTTGGTCACCGGCACTTCGGCGGTGGGGATGAGGTAGAGCTTGTCGGCATCGCTGCGCGGGACATGGAACAGGTCTTCCTCGAACTTGGGCAGCTGGCCGGTGCCGCGCATCGAGTCGGCGTTCACCAGATACGGCACATAGACTTCCGTATAGCCGTGTTCGCTCGTGTGCACGTCGAGCATGAACTGGGCGAGCGCGCGGTGCAGCTTCGCCAGCGGCCCCTTCATCACGGAAAAGCGGCTGCCGGTGATCTTTACCGCGGCGGCGAAGTCGAGCTGGCCCAGTCCTTCGCCGAGGTCGACATGGTCGCGCACCGTGAAATCAAAGTCGCGCGGCGTGCCCCAGCGGCTGACCTCGACGTTGGCGGTTTCATCCTTGCCGGTCGCAACCGATTCGTGCGGCAGGTTCGGCACCCCCATCAGGAAATCGCTCAACTCGGCCTGCAACTCGGAAAGGCGCGCCTCCAGCCGCTTCTGCTCGTCGCCCAGCCCGGCCACCTCGGCCATCACCGCCGTGGTGTCCTCGCCCTTGCCCTTCAGCATGCCGATCTGCTTCGACAGGGCGTTGCGGCGGCTCTGCGCCTCCTGGGTGCGGGTCTGGATCGTCTTGCGCTCGGCCTCCAGTGCGTCGAAACGCGCCGCGTCGAAGGCAAAACCGCGCGCCGCCAGGCGCTCGGCTACGAGGGCTGCGTCACGGCGCAGCAACTGGATATCAAGCATGGGTGATTACAAGCAGTACATTGAAAACGGAATTGTCCATGATCGCGTCGGGCAATGCCATCAAAGACCTGCAATGCCATTCAATTCGTCCAGCAACCACGCGGGGATATCCCGCTGAGCGTGCAGCACCCGCCAGACATCGATGTGGTCGGCGCGCTCGACATAGAAAATCAGATAGGGGTAATGCTTCAGCGGCCAGCTTCGCAATCCGGGTAGATTCAGCTCAAGCGCATATCGGGCCGATCCCGTGACCGGATGACGAGCGATGTGCGAATACGCCCGCTCCAGCGCATCGACCAAGCCGAGCGCTGCCTGCGCCGCGCTCTCGTTCAGATACCAGTCGATGGCCTCGTCTATATCCCGGTTGGCAAGCGCACGCGGGATGACGGGCTTGCCCTTCACCCGCCGTGTCCGCCGATGCGGCGACGCAAGCCCCCGAAATACGCGTTGTTTGCCGGGCCAGCCGGCGCTGAGGCTGCGCCCTCAAGCAGCAAACCGCGTAGATGCTGGCGCTCCTGATCTTTGCGGATCAGTTCGCGCACGTATTCGCTGCTGGTGCCGTAGCCGCGCTGCGAGACCTGTTCGTCGACAAAGGTCTTGAGTGCGTCGGGCAGGGAAATGTTCATCGTGCTCATGGCTTGATGCTAGGCAGTTTGGCAAACTTTGGCAATAGCTGTATCAAGCCGCTTCGACCATCCCCACCGCCTCTTCCACGTCGACCGCGACGATGCGCGACACGCCCGGCTCCTGCATGGTGACGCCGGCCAAGTGCTGGGCCATTTCCATGGTGACGCGGTTGTGGGTGATGAAGAGGAACTGGGTGTGGTCGGACATCGCCTTGACCAGGTTGCAATAGCGCTCGGTATTGGCGTCGTCGAGCGGCGCGTCGACCTCGTCGAGCAGGCAGAACGGCGCCGGGTTGAGCTTGAACATGGCGAACACCAGCGACAACGCGGTCAGCGTCTTCTCGCCGCCCGACAGCAAATGGATCGAGGCGTTCTTCTTGCCGGGCGGCTGGGCGAATACCTGCACGCCTGAATCGAGCAACTCCTCGCCGGTGAGAATGAGCCTGGCCTGGCCGCCGCCGAACAGCTTCGGGAACAGTTCGCCCATGTGCTGGTTGACGGTGTCGAAGGTCTCCTTCAAGCGCGCGCGCGACTCCTGGTCGATGCGGCGGATCGCATCCTCCAGCGTGGTGACCGCTTCCAGCAGGTCGGCGCATTGCGCGGCGAGGTATTCGGCGCGCTCCTGCGCCTGGGTGAGTTCGTCCAGCGCGGCGAGGTTGACCGCGCCCAGCGCGGCGATCGCGTTCTGCAGGCGGTTGATCTCGGCCTGCAGTTGCGAAGGCTTGGGACTGTCGGCGAGCCCGGATTCGAGGCTGGCCTCGTCGGCCGCGGCCTCGCGCAGCTGCAGTTCGAACTGCGACTGCGTCAGCATCGCTTCCTGGTCCTTCAGCTTCAGCTGCTCGATGCTGCGGCGCAACGGATCGAGCCCCTGCTCGCAGGCCAGGCGCGCCTCGTCGTGGCTTCTTAATTGCGCGGTCAGGCCCTCCAGCGCGTCGCGCGCGGCGGCAAGCGCGGCTTCGGCCTCGGTGCGTGCGGTCAGCGCGAGTTGCAGTTCGACGTCCAGCGCGTCGGCGGGCAGGCGGGCGAGTTCTTCGCGCGCCTGGGCGAGGCGCATGTCGTCGTCGGCGATTTCCTGCTCGATGCGCGCCAGGGCGTCGCCGAGTTCCCTGATCTTGTTGCTGCAGGTGGTGAGCGCAAAGCCGGCCTCCTGATGCCGCCGCTCGGCCGCGCGCTGCAGTTCGCGCGCCTCGAACACCGCGCGGTCGGCCTGGTCGCGCTGCTGGCGCGCGGCGTAGAGCGCCTCGCGGGCGGCGTCGCCCTGCGCGCGGTAGTCCTTGAGGCGGGCCTCCAGCATGTCCAGCGTGGCGCGCTCGCTGGTCTGCTGCTGGACGACCTCCTCCAGTTCCCGGGTGATCTGCGTGGCCCGGCTCTGCACCCGTTCCACCGCCTGCTGCAAGCGCAGCAGTTCCATTTGCGCGGTGTGGTGGCGGCTCTGCGTCTGGCCGGTCTGCGCGCGCAGCGCCTGGATTTCGCGCTGGCGGTCGCCGTGGCTTTGCTGGGCCTCGGCATGGGCGGCTTCGAGCCAAGCGACTTCCTCGCGCAGGCGCACGGCGTCATCGGTGAGTCGTTCGAGCTCGCGCCCGCGCGCGAGGATGCCTTCCACCGCCGTGTGCGGGCCATGGAAGGTGACGCTGTGGCGGGTGAACAGATGGCCCTGCGGAGTGACGATGTATTCGCCGGGAGCAAGGCTGGCGCAGCGGGCGCGCGCGGCATCGGCGTCGTCGGCCCAGTAGCCGTTGGCGAGCCAGTCGGTCAGCGCCGCGCGGACCGCCCCGTCGTCGCAGGCGATCTTGCTGGCGAGGCTTTCCGGCGCGGCCGGTAGCGCCGCGCCCTCCCCGGCCCAAACCGTGAGGCGGGCCGGCGGCGCATCGGTGAACCAGCCGGGCTGCGCGTCGGCCGCCACCGCCTGCAGACGTTCGCGCAGCACCGCCTCGATCGCCGCTTCCCAGCCAGGGGCGACGCGCAGTTGTTCCCACAGGCGCGGTGCGGCATCGAGGCCGCGGCTGCGCAGCCAGGCGCCGAGCTTTTCGTCGGCCTTGAGGCTTTCCTGCAGCTTCTTCAGCGCGGCAAGCTCGGCTTCGGTCTGGTGCAGGGCCTTGCGCGCGGTTTCGAGTTCGCGCATGTGTTGCGCGCGCGCGGCATCGAGTTCGGGCAAGGCGGTTTCCGCTTCCTTGAGGCCAGCCTGGGCAGCCGCGAGCGTTTGCGCCAGTTCCTCGACTTCGACCTGTTTCTGCGCCAGCCCCGCCGTATCGGTGCGCGGCAGCTGCGCCTGTTCCTGGACGAGCCGGCGCTGGCGGGCATCCAGCTGTTCGAGCTGGCGCCTGGTGTGGCCGAGGCTGTTTTCGTCGACCTGGCGCGATTGATCCACTTGGGAAACCAGGCGCTGCGCCTCGCCCACCGCCTGCTGCGCCTCGCGCAGCGCGGCCTCCTTCTGCGGCAGGGTGCTGTCGGTGGCCTGGCGCGCGGCGGCTTCGGCCTCCATCGACACCGCCTCCAGGCCGGGCTGCTGCGCGTTCACCTCGTCCAGGGCCTCCAGCGTGGCGGCACGGCGCGCCTGCTGGCCCTCGACGCGCACGCCCAGGTCCTGCACCTGGCGATACAGGCGCTCGCGGGTGGCGTTCTGGTGCGCCATGGTCTGCTCGATGCGCGCGACTTCCGACTGCGCCTGGTAATACGTTGCCTGCGCGCTGTTGAGCGTGTCCTGCCCGGAGAACTGGGTCTGGCGCGCGGTTTCCAGTGTCGATTCGATGTGGCGCAGGCGCGCGGTCTCGGCTTCCAGCCTGTTCTGCGCCTCGGTGAGATCCTTGTCGATGCGCGCGCGCTGCTGCGCGGCGTCGTGCTTCCTGGCATACCACAGGCGGTGCTGGGAGAAGGTCAGGTCGGCCTGCAATTGCTTGTAGTGCTGGGCGACCTCGGCCTGCGCGGCGAGCTTTTCGACCTGGCTCCTGAGTTCGCGCTGGATGTCCTCGACGCGGTTGAGGTTGTCGCGCGCGTCCTTCAGCCGCGCCTCGGTTTCCTTGCGGCGCTCCTTGTATTTCGATACGCCGGCGGCCTCTTCCAGGTAGCCGCGCAATTCCTCGGGCTTGGCCTCGATCAGCCGCGAGATCATGCCCTGTTCGATGATGGCGTAGGCGCGCGCGCCGACGCCGGTGCCGAGGAAGAGGTCGGCGACGTCGCGCCGCCGCACCCGCATGTTGTTGATGTAATAGGTGGAATCGCCGCTGCGGTCGAGCACGCGCTTGACCGATATCTCGGCGTATTGCGACCACTGGCCGGCAGCGCGGCCGAGTTCGTTGTTGAACGCCAATTCGACCGAGGCGCGCGACGCCGGCTTGCGGCTGGCGGAACCGTTGAAGATCACGTCCTGCATGGTTTCGCCGCGCAGATGCCTGGCCGACGATTCGCCGAGCACCCAGCGCACCGCGTCGATCACGTTCGACTTGCCGCAGCCATTCGGCCCCACCACGCCGGTCAGCTGCGCGGGGACGGGGATCACGGTGGGATCGACGAAACTCTTGAAACCGGCCAGTTTGATGTGGGTTAAACGCAAGACGGCGGAACCTTAGCTTTTATAATGGGGTCTCCAAACGTCCTTGCGGGGACGTTTTTGTTGCCGCCATTCTACACCGAGCTTTTTTATGCCCTCCACGCCCGCCAAGACCCTCGAAACCTTCCCCAACCCGAAAGTTGAGCGCGACTTTCACATTCACATGGAAGTTCCTGAATTCACGTGTCTTTGCCCCAAGACCGGACAGCCGGATTTCGCCACGCTGATCCTCGACTACATCCCCGACAAGCAATGCGTGGAACTGAAGAGCCTGAAGCTCTACATGTGGAGCTTCCGCGAGGAAGGCCACTTCCACGAAGACGTCACCAACCGCATCCTCGACGACCTGGTCAAGGCGACCAAGCCCAGATATATGCGGCTCACCGCCAAGTTCTACGTGCGCGGCGGCATTTTCACCAACGTGGTCGCCGAACACCGCAAGAAAGGCTGGCAGCCGGCGCCGCGCGTCGATCTCATGCAGTTCGAGCATCAATCGAATACACGCGGATAACCCCTTGTATTTTCTCGGTATCGACTTCGGCACATCGGGCGCGCGGGCCTGCGTCATCGACGCCGAAGGCGCGGTCGTTGCCGAGGACGCGCGCGACTTCGGCGTGCTGGAAGAATACGAGCGCGCCGGCATCTGGCGCGAGGCGCTGTGGGACCTGGTCGCGTCGCTGCCGCCCGCGATCCGCTCGCAGCTGTCGGACATCGCGCTCGACGGCACCTCCGGCACCGTGCTCGCCTGCGACGAGGAACTCGCGCCGCGCCACCCGCCGCTGCTCTACAGCGACGGCCGCGCGGTCATTGAAGCCGCGCTGATCGCGAAAACCGCCGAGCCGGGCCATCCCGCTGCTGCCGTCACCTCGGGGCTGGCCAAGGTGCTGTGGCTGAAAAAGCGTCTCGGCCTCACCGGCGCGCGGCTCTATCTCAACCAGGCCGACTGGCTGTCGGGCCTCTTGACCGGCCGGGTCGGCATGACCGACTACCACAACGCCCTGAAAATGGGCCTCGACCTCGACGCGCTGAAATGGCCGGCCTGGGTGGAATACCTGGCCGACGTCGACTACCTGCCGGTGCCCATCGCGCCGGGCGCCCGGCTTGCCACGGTGTCGCGCCCGCGCGCGCGCTACCTCGGCGTGAACCCCAGCTGCATGGTGCACGCCGGCACCACCGATTCCATCGCCGCCTTTCTCGCCGCCGGCGTCAGCCGCAGCGGCGACGCCGTCACCTCGCTCGGCAGCACCCTGGTGCTGAAGCTGCTGTCCGACAGCCGGGTGGAATCCACCGCACACGGCGTCTATTCGCACTGGTTCGGCAGCCGCTGGCTGGCGGGCGGCGCCTCCAACGCCGGCGGCGCGGTGCTGCGGCAGTTCTTCGACGACCGCCAGCTTGCCGCGCTCTCCGAACGAATCGATCCCGCCGTCGCCAGCCCGCTCGATTACGTTCCCTTGCCGCGCACCGGCGAGCGCTTCCCGGTCAGCGACCCTGCGCTGGAACCGCGCCTGTCCCCGCGCCCGGCGGACGACGCCGAGTTCCTGCATGGCCTGCTGGAAAGCCTGGCGCGCATCGAGGCGCGCGGGTATGCCCTGCTGGCCGAATTGGGCGCCACCCCGGCGGGCCGGGTCGAGACCGCCGGCGGCGGCGCGCGGAACGCCGTATGGACGCACATTCGCCAGCGCCTGCTCGGTATGCCGGTGGCTTGCGCCGCCCACACCGAAGCCGCCTACGGCGCGGCGCTGCTGGCGCGCGATGGCCTGCAGCGCTTCGCATCAATTCCTCAATAAAGCCCCTTCCTCCGACTGCAAGACAGGGGTTTGTTCTATGTTGATAATGGTGTTGCGCTGCGGCAGGAACCTGTGAATCGCGCCTGATTCCGTTTCGCCCGCGGCCAAGTCCTTCAACAGCGGAGGCGGGCGGGCGGGTTTCGGCCGCCTCCCGGCAAATGACGACAGCGGCGCGCCGATCGCCCCGCTGTCCGCTCTGCAAGAGAGGCCGCCATGCATACTCCTACCCGAGAAGCCCACACCCCCGACCCGAAATGCTGCTGCTGCGGCCTCAGGCCACGCCGCACAAGCGGCAACGACGTGCTGCGCCTGGTCGCCGTCGTGCTGCTCCTGCTGCCGGTGATTTTCATGCTTTGGGGCTGCCCGGTGCAGACCGGCCCCGAAACTTCCGGATCGAAGGCTGGCCGTCTTGCGACGGGATCGCGGTAGGAACGGTGCCTTTATGCCCGCTGCGTCAACAACCGCGTTCAGCCGACTTCGACGAATTCCAGGGTATTGGCGTCCGGGTCACGGCAGAACAAGGCCGCGCGGCCCGACCTGCTCGCGGTATATTTCACCCCGGCCGCATCGAGCCGGCTTGCCAGCGCTGCCATGTCCTTGACGCCCAGCGCGATGTGGCGGTCGCGGCCGCCGTGCTCGGGGCGCAGCGAACCCGCATCCGGATTGGGCAACCGCATCAGGTGCAGCTGCTGCCCATTGCCGAGTTCGTACCACTCGCCGGGATAAGGCAGGTCGGGGCGGTTCGGGTAAAGCTTCAAGCCCAGCACCGTCTCGTAGAAGGTCTTCGCACGCGCCAGATCGGAAACCAGCAGGCCGGCGTGCAACAGGGCATTGATCTCAGACATGGCGTGCCTCCTTCAATTGCGCGTCTTCCATGCGGCCGGAAAACAGGCTGGCGGTGACGATCATGGCAGCGCCGACCCATTCCTGCACCCCCATGCGCTCGTCGGACAGGAAGTAGGCCGCGATGGCGGCCACCACCAGTTCGAACAGGAAGATGACGATGGCCTGGTTGGCCGGCACCCGCGCCAGGCCGTACTGCACGGCGTAGGTCATGCTGCCGATGGCGAAGCCGATGCCGATCAGCAGCAGCCAGGTACCGGTTGCGGCGGTCGCCATGAAATCGAGTTCGGCCGGTCTGAGCGCCAGGCCGATCAACGCCAGCACGGCCACGCCCGCCCACACCGACACCGACTTGGCGCCTTCGGCCACCCCATCCAGGTGCCGGCTGATGACGTTGCTCGCTGCGAACATCACCCCGGCCGACAGGCCCAGCCACTCGGCACGGTGGCCCGGCAGCGGCCATTCGCCGGGCTGCCACAGCATCACCAGCGCGCCGCCCGCCGCCAGCGCCATCACCGCCCAGCCGGCGCGGTTGAGCTTTTCACGCAATAAAACTCGCGCGAACAGCACCGTCCACAGGGGCGACAGGTAGAACAGCAGCAGCACGCGCACCACCTCGCCTTCGAGCACCGCCAGCACGTAAGCCAGATTGGTCCAGCCCGCCGCCAGCCCCAGCGCCGACAGCCACAGCCAGTGTCCGCGCGCTGCGCGCAGCGCGCGGACATGCAGCCAGCCCAGCAGCAGCAGCGGCGTCGCATAGGAGAAGAACCCCGACGCGATGCCGCCCACTCCGGCCTGATCGAGCAGGCGATAGGGGTACCACACCAGCCCCCACAAGGTGGCGGCGTAGACCAGACTGGCGATGGCAAGGGTGCGCTGCAAGGGAATCGACGGCATAGGGCTTTATAATGAAAGACGTAAATGAAACCTGTACTGCAATGAATCCGCGCCTCGAACTGCTCCACCCCTATCCGTTTCAAAAGCTGCGCGAACTGTTCGCCGGCGTGACGCCGAATCCCGACCTCGCGCCGATCAACCTGTCGATCGGCGAACCCAAGCACCCGACGCCGCAATTCATCAAGGATGCGCTGGTCGCCGGACTGGACGGGCTGGCGAATTATCCCATCACTCAGGGTTCGGATGCGCTGCGCGGCGCCATTGCGGCATGGGCGCAGCGGCGCTACGGCGTGAAACTCGATCCGGCGGCCGAAGTGCTGCCGGTCAACGGTTCGCGCGAGGCGCTGTTCGCGTTTGCCCAGGCCAGCGTCGATTCCAGCCGCCACGGCCGCCGCGTGGTGCTGTCGCCCAACCCGTTCTACCAGATCTACGAAGGCGCGGCGCTGCTGGCCGGCGCCCGCCCCTTCTTCCTCAACACCCTGCCGGAAAACGACTTCGCCATGGACTGGTCGCGGGTGCCGGAAGATCTGTGGGAGCAGGTCAACCTGGTCAACGTCTGCTCGCCCGGCAACCCCACCGGCAAGGTGATGTCGCTGGACGACTGGAAGCAACTGTTCGAGCTGTCGGATCGGCATGGCTTCGTCGTCGCGGCCGACGAATGCTATTCGGAGATCTACTTTGCGGAAGGCGCTCCGCCGCTCGGCGCGCTCACCGCCGCGCAGCAGCTCGGCCGCGGCTTCAGGAACCTGATCGTGTTCAACTCGCTGTCCAAGCGCTCCAACGTGCCCGGCCTGCGCTCCGGCATGGTGGCGGGCGACGCCGCGCTGATGAAGTCGTTCCTGCTCTATCGCACCTATCACGGCAGCGCAATGAGCCCGGCGGTGCAGGCCGCCAGCGTCGCGGCCTGGAACGACGAGGCGCACGTGGCCGAGAACCGCCGCCAGTACGCCGAGAAATTCGCCGCCGTGATGCCTATGCTGAAAGGCGTGCTGCAATTCGACACCCCCGACGCTGCCTTCTATCTGTGGGCGCGGGTGCCGGGCGGCGACGATGCCGCGTTCGCGCGCGAACTGTATGAAAAACAGCATGTCACCGTGCTGCCCGGCAGCTACCTCGCGCGCGACGCCGCCAACGTCAATCCGGGCAAGGGCTTCGTCCGCATCGCCCTGGTCGACAGCCTGCAGGCCTGCGTCGAAGCCGCCCGACGCATGGCCAGCCACGTCGGCGAGACGGCGTAAGCCGCCCAATTCAATTTCCATCGCTTTAATTTCAACTTTCAACCACAGGAATCCACCATGCAAGACCTGCAGAACATCATCGAAGACGCTTTCGAACGCCGTGCCGACATCACCCCGCGCAATGCCGACGCCAAGCTCAAGGACGCCGTCATGTCGGTGATCGAGATGCTCGACCGCGGCCAGCTGCGCGTCGCCGAGCGCACCGAAGGCCAGAACTGGATCACCCACCAGTGGATCAAGAAGGCGGTGCTGCTGTCGTTCCGCCTGGAAGACAACGCCTTCATCAAGGGCGGCTTCACCAATTATTTCGACAAGGTGCCGTCGAAGTTCGCCGACTACAACAGCCGCGACTTCCGCGAAGGCGGCTTCCGCGTGGTGCCGCCGGCTGCGGCGCGGCGCGGCGCCTACATCGGCAAGAACGTGGTGCTGATGCCCTCCTACGTCAACATCGGCGCCTACGTCGACGAAGGCACCATGGTCGACACCTGGGCCACCGTCGGCTCCTGCGCGCAGATCGGCAAGAACGTGCACCTCTCCGGCGGCGTCGGCATCGGCGGCGTGCTCGAGCCGGTGCAGGCCAACCCCACCATCATCGGCGACAACTGCTTCGTCGGCGCCCGTTCCGAGGTGGTCGAGGGGGTGATCGTCGAGGACAACTGCGTGATCTCGATGGGCGTGTACATCGGCCAGAGCACCAAGATCTACGACCGCGAAACCGGCGAAGTGCATTACGGCCGGGTGCCCGCCGGCTCGGTGGTGGTGTCCGGCAACCTGCCGTCCAAGGACGGCAGCTACAGCCTGTACTGCGCGGTGATCGTGAAGAAGGTCGATGCCAAGACCCTGTCCAAGGTCGGCATCAACGAACTGCTGCGCGGGATCTGAACCCCCGGCCGCGGCATGGCTGGTTTATCGATTCGAAAAAAGGAGACGCCATGAAACGCACCCTCGTCGTCACCGCATTGCTCGCCGTCGGCCTGACGGCGTGCCAGGAGAACCCGGTATCCGGCCGCAAGCAGCTGGTGCTGGTGTCCGAGGAGCAGGCGCAGTCTTCGTCGGCGCAGGCCTACGCGCAGACGCTGAATGAGGCGCAGAAGAAAGGCAAGCTCAGCACCGATGCGGCGCTGAACAGCCGCGTCAAGCGCATCACCGACCGCCTGATCGCGCAGGCGGGCAACATGTATGCGCCCAGCCGCAGCTGGAACTGGTCGGTCGCGGTGATCGACGAGCCCACGCTCAACGCCTGGTGCATGCCGGGCGGCAAGATGGCGATCTACACCGGCATCATTCACAAGCTGAAACTCTCCGACGACGAAATCGCCCAGATCATGGGCCACGAGATCGCCCACGCCATGCTGGGCCATGGCCGCGAGCGCATGTCGCGCGCCATCGCCATGCAGGGCGGCATGACGCTCGGTTCCATCGTCGCCGGCCGCGACCTCAGCGTGCTGGCGCCGGTGGCCGACATTGCGCTGACCCTGCCCAACAGCCGCGCCGGCGAAAGCGAGGCCGACCGCTACGGCATCGAACTCGCCGCCCGCGCCGGATTCGATCCGCGCGCCGCAGTACGCCTGTGGGAAAAAATGAGCAGCGCCGGCAACGGCGGCCCGCCGCAATTTCTCAGCACCCATCCCGCTCCCGACAACCGCATCCAGGCACTGAACGCGCTGGTGCCGCAGATGATGCCCATCTACGAGAAAGCACGTTGATGAACATGGAACCCGCCTACGGCGAAAAAATCGCCAGCCTGAAAACCCTGACCACGGTCATCTATGCGCTGTATGCCGTCTCGCTGTTCATCGGCATCACCGCCGTCGTGGCCATCGTGCTGAACTACCTCAAGCGCGAGGACGCCCGGGGCACCTGGTTGGAAAGCCACTTCGGCTGGCAGATCAGAACGTTCTGGTGGGGCCTGCTGTGGCTCGTCGTCGGCACCGCCACCTGGATCATCCTCATCGGCTGGCTGGTGTGGGGGGTGGCTTGCGTCTGGTTCGTCTACCGCATCGCCAAGGGCTGGCTCAACCTCAACGACAACAAGCCGATGCCCGTTCAGTAGTGGCGCTCCCGGCATGGCGGCGCGATCGGCCAGCCCGCCTCCTGACCCCGATGACTGCGCTTGCACGCCGTGTTTTCGCCTGCCTACTTGCCGGCCTCAGCCTGGCGGCCCCGGCCGGGGAGTTGCCGCCGCTTGCCCGCGCAGTGACGGGCGGCGACAGCGAATATGCCGTTCGCCCCGGGGATTCCCTGATCGCCATCGGCGCCCGCTTTGGCGTGGCCGCCAAGGTCCTGGCGCAGCAGAACGCCATTCCCTTCGCAGCCATCATCCGCCCCGGCCAGCGCCTGCGTATCGACAATCCGCATATCGTGCCGGCGGCGCTCGACGACGGCCTGCTCATCAACATCCCGCAGCGCATGCTGTTCCACTTCGGCCGGGGTACGCTGCTCGCCGCCTATGCCGTCGGCCTCGGCAAGCCCTCCTGGCCCACACCGCAAGGCGAGTTCGAGATCGTCGCGCGGGTGAAGAACAAGACCTGGAAAGTGCCCGCATCCATCCAGGAAGAAATGCGCAACGAGGGCAAGGCCGTGCTGGAGGAAGTGCCTCCCGGCCCCGACAACCCCCTGGGCGCCCACTGGCTCGGCCTCAGCATGCGGGGCTACGGCATACATGGCACCATCGCACCGGCGAGCGTGTTCCATTTCCAGAGCCATGGCTGCATCCGCCTGCACCCCGACGATATCGCCGAACTATTCGAGCGGGTGGAGGTCGGTAGTGCTGGCCGCCTCATCTACCAGCCGGTCCTGCTGGCGGCAACCGAGGACGGCCGCATCCTGCTCGAAGTCCATCGGGATATCTACAATGAGGGCAGCGACCCGGCGCTGGCCGTTCGCGACCTCGCCGAAGCCCACGGCCTGAGCCGCGACATCGACTGGCCCAGGGTGGATGCCGTAATCGCAGCACAGGAAGGCCTTGCCCGGGAAGTCGGCCGCCAGACGCGCAACGGATCGAAAGGAACGCCGTGAAACCCACCCTCAGCCGCCGCCAATTTCTCAGACTCGGCATGCTTGCCGCCGCGCTGCCGCTGCCGGCATTCGCCAGCCGGGAGGCGGCCGAGCGCCGGCTGGGTTTCCTCAACCTGCATACTGGAGAAAAGCTCGACCTGCCCTACTGGATAGAAGGCGACTACGTGCCGGAATCGCTCGCGGAAATCAACCGCGTGCTGCGCGACCACCGCACCGGCGCGGTCGCGGCCATTGATATTCAGCTGCTGGATCTGCTCGACCGCGTCAAGGCCGCACTGGGCACCGCGCAGCCGTTCCAGGTCATTTCCGGCTACCGTTCGCCCGCCAGCAACAGCCTGCTGGCCACGAACTCTTCCGGCGTCGCCAGGCGCAGCCTGCACATGGAAGGCAAGGCCATCGACATCCGCATCCCCGGCGTGCCGCTGGCCGAGCTGCGCCGTGCCGGCCTCATGCTGAAAGGCGGCGGCGTCGGCTTCTACCCGGGCTCCAATTTCGTGCATCTCGACGTGGGGCGCGTGCGGACCTGGGGCGGCTAACCGCCGCCTCCCCTCCCGCGGCCGCATGAAAGCGCGCGGGGCTTTTTGAAGTCAATTCGGTATCCAGTACTGGCCATGCCGGGACTGATCGTTTGCATGACAGCGAGGCCCGGAATGAACCGTACACTGCCTATCGCATCGGACCGTGGCGTCAGCCGGCGCGCCTTCCTCAAGTTCTGTGCCCTGACCGCCTCGCTTCTCGCGCTGCCGCCGGGCGCGGCGGCCATCCTGGCCGACTCGCTTTCCAGGGCAAGGCGTCTGCCGGTGGTGTGGCTGTCGTTCCAGGAATGCACCGGCTGCACCGAATCGCTCGCCCGCTCGTCCGCCCCCTCCATCGAGCGGCTGCTGTTCGAACTGATTTCACTGGACTACAGCCATCTCCTCCAGGCCGCCGCCGGCGCGGCCGCGGAACAGGCGCGGGAAGAAAGCTTGGCCGCAAACCACGGCCGGCTCCTGCTGGTGGTGGACGGCTCCGTGCCGACCGCGCTCGGCGGGGCCTGTTCCACCATCGCCGGCGAGGACAACCTGAGCCTGCTCGCGCGCTGCCTGGAAGCCGCCGAGGCGGTGCTTGCCGTGGGCACCTGCGCCGCCTTCGGCGGGCTGCCTGCCGCCGCTCCCAATCCGACCGGGGCGATGGGCGTCGCCGAACTGATGGCGCATGGCCTGGTGCCGCGCCGGCCGCTGATCAACCTGCCCGGCTGCCCGCCCATCCCCGAGGCGATGAGCGCCGTGCTGGCCCACCGCGTGGCCTTCGGCCGGTTTCCCGAACTCGACGCCCAGGGCCGTCCGGTGGCGTTTTATGGCGAAACCGTGCACGACCGCTGTTCGCGGCGCGGCCACTACGAGGCCGGCCGCTTCGCCAAGGCCTTCGACGACGCTGGCGCGCGCGCCGGCTGGTGCCTGCTGGAACTCGGCTGCAAGGGGCCGGCAACCCGCAATGCGTGCTCCACCCTGCGCTGGAACGGGGTGAGCAACCCGGTCGAATCCGGCCACCCCTGTCTCGGCTGCAGCGAAGCGGGATTCTGGGACCGCGGCAGTTTCTACGCCCCGCTTGCGGCACCGGCGGCAGCCGCCGCCGAACCCCAGGCCCGGCGGGGCGCCGCGGTGTACGACAGGAATTGCGCCAGCTGTCACGGCAGCGCACCGGGCGGCCTGGCGACCCCGGCTGACGAAGTGCCGGCCCTGCTGCGGTCGGGCAAGGTGCGTGCCCACCGTTTCAGCCTGGAGGACGGCGACATGCAGGCGCTGCTGGATTACCTCAAGGAAGCGCGCTGACGCGCCCGGGCCGCCCCGCAGCATTTGTTCGACGGCAAGCCCGGGGCAGGCAAAAACCGCTTCCCCTGGCCCGGGGAATGGTCTTTACTGGACGCGAGGGCTGCCGTCATGAAAGAAATTCTCCCCGGCGTATTCCACTGGAAAACCTTCCACCAAGGCATCCAGGCCTACGTCCATTCCTACTACTGCAATGCCGCCGATCCGCCGCTGCTGATCGACCCGCGGGTTCCGGCACAGGGAATCGAATGGTTCGCGGCGCGCGGCGCGCCCCGGCATATCTATCTCACCAACCGCCACCACTACCGCCACAGCGACCACTTTGCCGCCCGCTATGGTGCGCAGGTCTGGTGCCACAAGGAGGGCCTGCACGAATTCAGCCACGGCGAGCGCGTCACTGGATTCAGCCACGGCAAGCAGCTGCCCGGCGGCATTCTGGCCCTCAAGGTCGCCGCGCTGTGCCCCGAGGAAACCGCGCTCTATCTGCCGCTGCACGGCGGCATCCTGAGCCTCGGCGACGCCATCGTGCGCGCGGGGGGCAAGCTCGGCTTCGTGCCGGACGCCTACATGGGAGACGACCCGGAGGGCGTCAAGCATGGCCTGCGCAAAGCCTTGCTCAAGCATCTGCGCGAACGCGAATTCGACCATCTGCTGTTCGCCCACGGCGCCCCCTTGATCGGCGGCGCCCAGGTCAGCCTCGGAAAATTTCTACAAGGCGTCACGACACGAGCCCAGCCCGGCCGCCTTTCCCGGCAGCAAGACTCGCCCGGAGCGTAGCGCGGCGCATGAAAAGCGGGGCCAAGGCCCCGCTTTTCATTCCGCAGTTGGCGCGGGATTCGCCTCACATGCGTCCCAGGTCCTGGATCGCATCCACCACCATGCCGGTGCCGATCGCGATCAGCAGGATATCGCTGGCCACCCGCACGTACTTGTGGCCAGCAGGCGGCACGCCCAGGCTGACCACCACGCGCGGCGGCAAATCGTAGTAGATCACATCCCGCGGCAGCGGCCGGCCCCGTTGCCATTTCCTGGCCTGGCCGGGCGGCATGCAGCCGTTGTGCTTTTTCGCCAGCCCCGGCGGACAGCGGCCGTGCCGGAAGCTTTCCTCGTAATAATCGCGCACCACCGCGCGCTGATGCTCATTGAAATGCACGCTGACCCGTACGTCGCCCCCGCGATCGCCCCTGTAATCGTCGCGGCGGTCGCCGCTGCGCGGGCCTTCGTCGTGCGGGCCCTGGATGCTTTTGCCCGGTTTGCCATTGCCCGCCCATTCCGGCCTGTCGGCCAAAACCGGGCTGGCAGCGAAGATTCCGGTGACCAGCAAGGCCAGGGCGAATTTTCTTTGCAAGGGTGCTCGCATACTTTTTCTCCGCTCATCAAGGTCTGTGAATTATCCACCGCTGAACATCTTTGCGCGGAACGCCCCGCCCGTTTTTTGCGGGCATTGGCGCGCCACCCCGGCAGGCCCCGCGCTCATGCCGACAGCCGCTGGATCAGCCGCGCCGCCGCGCCCGCGGCAGCCAGGCAAATCAGGCAGGCAAAAACGAACTTTGCGAATTTCGGCATCGGTTCCGCTGGCGATTGCCGTTTGCTATTTGGCAGCGCCAGCCGGATAGCCCACCGATTGCGCGAGGACGACGCG
>VFQO010000569.1_pt1 | contig 37961 bp, 28 predicted proteins | sample 3512331 | NCBI WGS metagenome assembly VFQO01 (sample SAMN10412371, study PRJNA504923) | tailings metagenome | isolation source: Replicate 3 from Balatoc abandoned mine | place: Philippines: Itogon, Benguet | collected 2017-08-28 | reverse complement strand
GTGCTAGGTGGTAGCTTGGGCTGGAGTCTAGCTGGTAACGCAGGTACTGATACAAGTTTAAACTTTATTGGCACTACGGATACTCAATCTTTAAAGTTTAGGGTAAACAACATTCGTGCTGGCGAAATCAGTGCCACAACAGGTAATACTAGTTTTGGCAGGAATGCTTTACGGTCCAATACTATTGGAAATGACAACACCGCTAATGGAGTAAATGCTTTGTCCTCCAACACAACTGGTTATTTTAACACCGCCAATGGAGTGGATGCCTTACGTTTCAACAAGACTGGAAATAACAACACCGCAAATGGTGTAAGAGCTTTATTTTCTAACACAACAGGTTCTTCTAACACCGCCAATGGAGTGGATGCCTTACGTTTCAACACGACTGGTAATAACAACACTGCAAATGGAGTGGATGCTTTACGTTCCAACACAACAGGTTTTGGTAACACCGCAAATGGAGCAGGTACTTTATATTCCAACACAACAGGTTTTGGTAACACCGCAAATGGAGCAGGTACTTTATATTCCAACACAACAGGTTTTGGTAACACCGCAAATGGAGCAGGTACTTTATATTCCAACACAACAGGTTTTGGTAACACCGCAAATGGAGCAGGTACTTTATATTCCAATACAACAGGTTCTTCTAACACCGCAAATGGAGGAAGTGCTTTACGTTTCAACACAACAGGTTATGGAAACACAGCAAATGGAGAAAGTGCTTTACGTTTCAACACAACTGGAAATAACAACACTGCTAATGGAGCGAGTGCTTTATTTTCCAATACTACGGGTTATGAAAATACCGCAAATGGAGTGGATGCTTTACGTTCCAACACAACAGGTTATGAAAACACCGCCAATGGAGCAGGTGCTTTACGTTCCAACACAACAGGTTATTTTAACACCGCTAACGGAAAGAATGCTTTATATTACAACACAACAGGTTATACTAACACCGCAATTGGAAATAATGCTTTATATTTCAACAAAACTGGTTCTTTTAATACCGCAAATGGAATGAGCGCTTTATATTCCAACACAACAGGTTTTTCTAACACTGCAAATGGTTTTTGGGCATTATATTCCAACACAACAGGTTATTATAACACCGCAAATGGAATGCTTGCTTTACGTTACAACACGACTGGAAATGACAACACCGCAAATGGAATGATTGCTTTAAATTCCAATACGACAGGTAATTATAACACCGCTAATGGGTCTGAAGCTGGCAGAGCCAATATTACAGGAAGCCAGAATGTTTTTTTAGGAGCCCGTTCCAATAGCAGCACTTCAGATTTAAGTAATTCTATTGCTATTGGCTTTAATACCATTGTAAACGCCAGCAACAAAGTACGAATTGGCAATGAGTTTATTACCGTAATTGAAGGTCAAGTACCCTTTACGAACCCATCCGATAGAAGGCTGAAAGAAAACATCATCGCAAACAACAACTTGGGTTTAGAGTTTGTTAGCCGCTTGCAGCCCGTCAGTTATAATTATTTGGCTGATGCCACCCAAGTTCGGCACGATGGTTTTATTGCCCAAGATGTGGAGCAAGTCATGAAAGATTTAGGTGTAGAGTTTAGCGGTTTGAAAAAAGATACGGAAGGTATGTATTCATTGGCCTATTCTAGTTTTGTCATGCCCTTGGTTAACGCCGTCAAGGAACTGAAAGTAGAAAACGAGAAGCAACGAAATGAAATCGATGACCTGAAAAAAAAGAATGAAACCTTAGAAGCCCTCCTACTGCGAGTGATTGCCTTGGAGGAGTCGAGAGTACAGAATACAGTTGGCGGCTCAGATAAATAAACCATCACCAAACTCCTGCCACAGAACTTAAAAAAACATGTGGTTGCTTGAGGGGATACGGGATAGCTGCATTACTTCTTGTAAATGTATGGAAAGGTAATTTTTTTAGATATTAGTGATATCCCAAAAAAAGCTGGTGTTCATTGCTTTATCCATGATTATGAACCATCTAAGTTTTACAAAAATCAAATGCGCACTTAATGGGATGGTTTTTGGCTAAATCATTTTTTCTTTTTAGACCTTCTTATAAAATTCAATATGTCAATCATTTGGATTTTACTAATGTCGTTTCCAATCTTAACTAATGGGATATCTTCTGAATTGATTAGTTTATAAAGTGTTGGTCTTGAGATATTTAGCATCTTGCATGCATCTTCAATTGATAGTAATTTGTAGTTGTGATTTTCACCATATATACTTTTACCCGTCTTCAAGTGATTGAACCGATCAAGGTCAAATTCGAAACCATCAGGTATTTTTTCCCATGTTTTATTTTCGATACTAAATGACTGCAATTGTCCAATGACAATTCGGAATTTTTCTTTTAGAATTTGATGTTTTTTTAATAAGCCTAGGAATTCGTCAACTGAATAGGAGTTGCCTAAAAACGATATTTTATTGCTATAATGATGATCAATTTCCTTTTCTATTACCAAAAAGACAATAATTTGTTCTGTTGATGCAAAAGATAATATCATATATTAAATATTTTATTGATCTCCTCAGATGCTTCTTTAACCATCTGAGGATTTAAGTGACTGTAGGCAAGAAGTTGTTTATCTGATTTATGTCCTGTAAATTGTCTTATTATTTCTGTTGAGACATTCTTGCTTATAAGGAATGTCACGAATGATCTTCGTAATGTATGGGTGCCTATCAAGGAATACCTAGGTACTAGAATTTCAGTTTCATTATTATTTAAATTGCTTCTTCTATATATTTGTTGGTCAACTCCCATCTCCTTAAAAAGCTCCTTAATATTTCGATTTAATGGTTGGTTTTCGATGTAAAGTTTTTCAGTTGAGTAACCATTTCTCTCCAGAACGTTTTTTAATTCTCCATACAATGGAATATTTGTAACTATTTTGGTTTTCTTGTTCATGATGCTCAAAAAATCATTGTGAATATGATGTGGTCTTATTTTAACCACATCGGAGTATCGTAATCCAGTAAAAAGTTGAATAAGACAAAATTCTTTAGTTTTTCTAAGTTTTTCAGTTTTTGGATTGTACCGTTTCAGTAGAGACATCTCTTCAACGGATAGAATAATCTGGTCGGGTTTTTGTCCTTCTTTGGGGTAATCAAGTTTAGTGAAACGTGTATCAATCTTTTCATCTTTGCTTAGTGCTATCAGAATGGTCTTTAAAAAAGTCAGTGTTTTATGTATGGTACTTTTGGCTTGAGATTTTCGTAGGTATTTGTTTGGGTGATCAGGACGTTCTTTCCCGAGGTAATGTACGAAATGGTTAATCCAATTTTGATTTAAGTTTTCGATGTATAAAGCTTTCCCCTCTTGAAAGTCGATGATCCGTGTGAGAAGATTTTTATATTTTTCGCGGTTCTTTGTAGTCCAGTTGACTTGAGAATCTATATATTCTTTAATCAGGGTGGTCAGTTCCTTACCCTTATCAGAATTTTTCTTTACCTCCTTTTCATATGAGTCAGGAGTGAATTCAAATCCTTGCGCTTCAAGAGATTTCTTAATGTTGAGTACCTGAATGATTCTATTTTCAATAATTGAGTTGTACTCTTTGTAATATGGATTATTTTTTAGCACTATACCGTTTTTTTTAGAAAAATGGTTGGTTTCAACATATATATTGGTATTGATGAATTTTTGCTTTCGTTTCCCGTTCACCATGAAATCGATTAAAATATTGATGGTGCCAACTGAGGTAGTTTTATTGATGTTCCGTAATGTAGCTCTGATTTTCATAATAAGGTGCAGTCACAATTCAGTCACAAAACTATCGTTAATCTGCGTTAAAAAAAATATTTGAATTCATTTAATTTGCTTTATAGGCCCTTCAAAGCATATTTGCAATATCGGTTCGAATCTCTTCCTCTCTGCAAGTAAAACCCTGACAATGTATGTTGTCAGGGTTTTTTTATCCTCATTCTGTGTGTTTTCCGATTGGTGGTCTCTCTCCGCCGTCTAATTTCCAGCAGCTCCCACTCCCAATAAACTACTCTTGCGTAACTCAAGGAATCATTTAGAAATCAATAGGTCTACCATCATGATGCACTTTCCAGAAATTTGAAGACGGAATGGATAGTTTTCCAAAAAATGGAATTTATCCAATGAGACTGTTTGAAAATTGGAAAATAGGTCTGTAGAGCGTATTGACTATTGTGTTTAAAATTGAATTTATCTAAGAATAAATTTTGTAAAGTTAAGGGGATTTGGTGTCCCAAAATGAGGTTATGTCATTTATAGGTAAAAGAGTGTCGGTCATTTTGAGTGGTACAAGGTTTGAAATTTAAGTAGTCAAATGAATCCTTCAAAATCTGAATTTAAAATCTAAACCATAAAAAAATGACAACCTCTAACATCTTCCGTACCATCGTTTTTTCGACAATTATCGCTTTTGGGACTGCTTTTACCGCCTCTGCCCAAGATAATAACACCGACAATCATCAAATCACTGTAAGTGTTCCGAACGTCGCATTGTTGGATTTGGAGACCAGTGGAACTCGTAACTTCACGGCTTCTTTTGTTCAGCCTACTCCGTTAGAAGCAGGTCAAAAATTGAGTGCACCGGCTGATAATTCCGATCTTTGGTTGAACTATTCCTCCGTACTTCCAAATTCTGGAGTGACTTCCAGAAAAGTAAATGTGAAAGTCTCAGCCCTTATTCCTGGCGTAACGTTGCAAGTGGTTGCAAGAGCTTCTTCAACGGGTTTTGGAACTTTAGGAAGACCAACTTCCACTGTAACGCTTTCAACTGCTGATCAACCCATCATCGAGGGTATCGGTAGTGCTTACACTGAAACAGGTGCAGCCAAAGGACATAACTTGGTTTATTCTTTCCAAGCACAGGATGCAGATTATGCCAATCTTCGTGCCAACAATACGACTGTGACTGTTACCTACACGTTATCTGATAACTAAAAAATTAAAAAATGGGTAAGGCGGATGATGTACTTTACATCATCCGCTTTTTTTGTTTAGTAACGAATTAAAGTTATCGACCTTTCCATTTGGTAAACATTCAAGTTTTTAGGAATTTAGATGATTGATTTCAACCTTAAACCTGACATTTCTCGAATGGAAAATCAAAAGAAATCGCCCAATTGGTTACTCTTTCTATTAATTGTGGTAGTAGCCAATGGTTTAGTTAAAAACTTTGATCCGTCCACCCTTACGTTTCAAAAGCCTTATCTCTGTCTTCTCTATGGACTTGTATTGGTTGCTGGTTTGTATTTGTTTATTCGTGATTTATGGGCCAAAAAAAAGGATGCAGAATGAGGTGGATGTGGGGTTTATGCCTGGTTATTTTATCTATGAATAGGGGATGGGCACAAACATCGGAAACAGATGATCGGGCAATTTTTTTAAAGTATTTGATACAATTGGCTGATCCTGTCTTGGTTATTCTGAGCCAAGGTACCTTGAAAAAGAATATGCCTCTTCGCCTAGCTCCAAAAGCGTATCCCGATCGTGAGAAAGTAGCTCATCTTGAAGCTTTTGGGCGATTGGTAGGTGGGTATGGCGCCTTGGCTTGAACTGGGTCCCGACGCGACTCCCGAAGGCAAACTTCGAGAAAAATATATTGAACTAACACTACGCTGTTTCGATCACGCCACACATCCTGCTTCTCCCGATTATTTAAATTTTAACGAGGGAAGTCAACCACTGGTAGATGCCGCTTTTTTGGCTCAAGCGCTACTTCGGGCCCCAAATCAACTTTGGGGACGGATGCCAAAACCTACCCAACAGCGGGTGATTGCCGCTCTAAAATTGACCCGAAGCATTAAACCGTATGAAAATAATTGGCTTTTGTTTTCGGCCATGATCGAAACCGCTTTAATCAAATTGGATGGAGGTGGTGATCGAAACCAGATCGACTACGCCCTACAAAAACATGAAGAATGGTACCTTGGGGATGGTGTCTATGGAGATGGTCCTGAATTTCATTTTGATTATTACAATAGTTTCGTGATCCATCCTATGCTGGTGGATATCGCTACCCATGTACTTTCCACCGAAGAGTTAGCCACCTACCTAAAACGAGCACAACGATATGCGGCTATACAAGAACGTCTCATTTCTCCTGAAGGTACCTATCCCGTGGTTGGGCGATCTATGACTTATCGCTATGGGGCGTTTCAGGCCTTGGCGCAAATCGCATTAATGGAAAAATTACCCAGTGGGGTTACCCCTGCACAGGTGAGATCCGCCTTAAAAGCTGTCGTGAATCGCCATCACGAGCAGAACCTATTCGATTCCAATGGTTGGCTTCAGTTGGGGTTTGCGGGTCATCAGCCCGAACTTGCAGAATCCTACATTACTACGGGTAGCCTATACCTTTGTGCCCAGGTGTACTTAATTTTGGGACTTCCATCTTCTTCCCCATTTTGGAAGGATCCCGCCGAGCCCTGGACACAGAAAAAAATATGGAGTAATCACTCAGGTCTTTTGGATCGAGCCCTCTCAACGCATTAACTGATTTCGAGGGAGGATTTTTTTATCTTAAAATACCGACATTTGATAGAGTGGAACTAACTATTTTAGTCGATACTTCACCACCAATCCTGTGTGATTTCCGATGAAGGGATAATCAGGAAATACAAAAGTCCCGGCCCGAAGTCCAAGCAAGATATTCTTATACACTTTTTGCTCAGCTTCCAATTGTATCGGAAAGCCGATGTCGGTATTCGAAACCTCCACCACAGCAGGAAATTCCCTTCCTAAAGTTATAAGGACTTGCCGAGAATAACTCACCAAACCAATCCCTGCCCCGGCGCGTAGTGCAAAAGACTGTTTTTTGAGGAGGGCATACTTAGCTAAAAAATTACTTTGTAACTCAGTGCCGTTCAATCGATCATACGTGCCTGGAATTATCGTACCATTCGGTAATAAGGTGGATCCATTAAATCCTGGATACGTAAAGTTACTGGTGATGACTCCCGCAGAAAAAGATAAACGTGGAGTTTGATGGTATTCCATTTCACCCTGAAAATAGGCACTTCGAGTCATTGGACCAGCGATAGGTGTGAAATAGGCTCCACCACCGACGGTAAAATCAATGCCTTTTTGGGCATAAAGTGATTGGTCAAAAAGAAACAAAGAAAGCAGAAGGAAACATGTGAAATTTTTCATGAACAGCTAATTGAAATCAAGGTAAAGACATAAATGTGCATCATTCGTTTTTGAATTTACATACACTACTTGATTTCAAAAATAGTTTAAAAAAACTAGATTTAAATTATTTTTCATGAAAAAAGGGTAATAATACGGTAATAAAATAAATGAAAATGGTCCTTGGATTCTTAGCGTTCTCTGCGCTTTTTAGATCGCTAAGGACGCAAAGGTTTATTCGCAAAGGGCGCGAAGAGGAAATCTCCTTTGATTCCTCGCGACTCCATGGCGTCCTCTGGGTTCCAAAGATAAATTAGAAGAAGTATGTTGTATTTTTCGTATATTGGTAGTACCTTTCTGTAACTTCCTCATTACCTACTGCTTATGAAAAATATTTCCATTGAATTGAAATGGGCCTTGGTGTTTTCAGGAATGACCCTAGCATGGATGTATCTTGAAAAATGGACAGGTTTACATGATCAATACCTCGACTATCATATGTACCTTACAAACCTGTTTGCCATTCCCGCTATTTTCATCATGGTAAAAGCCTTACTTGATAAAAAGAAAAGTTTTTATGAGGGTAACATGACATATCGTCAAGGTTTTGTATGTGGCTTGATCTTATCTTTCATCATCGCCCTGTTGAGTCCTGTTAATCAGTGGATTACCACTTATGTGATTACTCCTGAATATTTTCCAAATGTGATCAAACGGTCCGTTGAGATTGGTTATTTTAAGTCCATAGCAGAAGCGGAGGCTCAATTTAATTACCAAAATTATGCAATTCAGGGAGCCATTGGCGCTTTGGTCATGGGCCTTTTGACCACGGCTATTGCTATGATTTGGCTTCGTACTCCAGCCCAAAAAGCGACTTAATTTTTCCACTTTCTTAGTTCTATGGTCCGTTTTTACACTCTTTGGATTTATCTATATCTATCTAGCCTTTCGGTGGTGGGTCAAAAGGCATATTCTAAAGCCGATTTCACACCCAAAATGCGAATCATTGTAGATAATGACTTTAGTGGAGATCCTGATGGACTATTTCAACTCGCTCATCTCATCTTATCGCCCTCCGTTGAGATTCGAGGAATCATTGGTTCTCACTTGTCCAAAGGAGATGGCTTTGATCCCTCGGATCGTCAGGCAGATCATGCCGTCCAAAAAGCCAGGGAACTCCTTCAATTAATGCAGATCAACCTTCCCGTAGTTGCAGGGGCTAATGTTGGAATGACGGACGAAAAGAAGCCCGTAGCCAGTGCAGGAGTGGACATGATTCTCAAAGAGGCTGCCCTTACCGACACATCCTTGCCTTTGTATGTGGTCTGCGGTGCTGGACTTACTGAAATGGCTTCGGCTCTTATTCGTCAGCCTGACATCGCGCATCGAATTACCCTCATTTGGATCGGTGGTCCAGAATATCCCAATTTAGGTTATCCTCCTCCCAACCCAGCTGATATTGAATATAATTTGAATATCGATCGTGTAGCAGCTCAGGTGGTTTTCAATCAATCCAACCTGCCCATTTGGCAAATTCCTCGTAACACCTACCGACAGGCCCTAGTATCTTTTGCCCAGCTTTGGGTACATGTGCGTCCTAAAGCCAGCTTAGGCCTTTATCTGTTTAATCAGTTAGAAAATCTGATGAAACGAGTCGGTCGACTTGACGAAACCTATATTTTAGGGGATAATCCCTTAGTTTTATTAACTGCCCTCCAGTCGTACTTCGAGCCCGATCCCTCGTCAAGTTTTTACCAAAATTTACCTGCTCCCACCATTAATTCGAAGGGCCAGTACGAACCCAATCCCGATGGGCGACCGATCCGGGTGTACTACCACTTAGATTGCCATCTTATGTTTCAGGATTTTTTTGATAAATTAACGTTATGGGCAAACGCTCAACCATCCGAAACAAAACCTGATGGGAGTCCCAAAAAAAATTGATATTTCAGGCTATTATTACCTATTTTTGAGTTAATAATACGCAATAATTGTCTATATGAAGGTCTTAATTCGATGTGTTTGCTTTTCTTTTGGTTTGATGGTTTTTTCTTGCCAGTCTACTACCGACCCCGCGACACCCGACGACGAGGTTATTGTTAAACCGACTCCTTCCCAAGTTGAGTTCAAAAATAGATCGATTACTCCTTCGTTCGTTAAACTTTTTCCCGAATTTCAACAAGTAGAGATCTATACACTGATTTCAAGTGAAGATACCATTGCCCAATCCAGATCCATGATTTATGGTGGTGCGCCTGATGGCCAAGGCTTTATTAAAAATCCCACAGGCGAAGGGTATATTTTAGTCACCAACCACGAAAATGCTTGGTCTATTTCAAGATTATACCTCAATTCGAAATTGGATATTATCAAGGGTGATTATGTTCTGAACACAGAGGGAGGTATGTTTAGATTGTGTTCTGGCACTATGGCAACTCCCGAAGTACACGGTTTTGGGCCTATTTTCCTTTCAACAGGTGAAACCTACGTGAATGCCATGACCCACGCCATAGATCCTGTAGCTGCGGCTACACCGGCTAATCAATCGCGTGTCAAGCCGGCCTTGGGCAAGTTCAGTGGGGAAAATTCGGTTCCCTTAACTAAATTGGCTTATCCCGGAAAAACTGTGATTATCTTGGGTGAAGATGATCCCAACGGTCAAGTGTATCTTTATGTGTCCAATACCCTTGGCGATTTGGATCAGGGAACGTTACACGCCCTTCGGCGAGTGGATCAAAATCAAATCGAAATCTCCATGAAATGGAACGAGACCTATGATGTCGAGTTTGTGGAAGTTCCCAATGCCAAAATTTTGATGGGGGAGGAAATCGAATCACTAAATAAATCCCTCAAGTCCATTCAATTCGGTCGGGTGGAAGATTTGGATTTTCGTAAGGGCTCGCCTTCCCACAATCGTGAAATTTATTTCACAAGTACGGGTGGTCGTTTAGGATCCGAAAAAACCTATATGGGTCGGGTTTACCAATTAGTCCTTGATCCCATTACGCCACTAAAAGGAAAACTGAAAATCATTGCCGATGGTGATGTTTCTCCGTCCGGCGAAAATTGGAAAGGGCGCGACATCACCAGTCCTGATAATCTCTGTGTCACCGAAAACTATGTGTATATTCAAGAAGATGGTGATTCTTTTTTACCAGAGGCCACTCATAATTCGCTCATTTGGCAATATCATATTGCCTCGGGTACAAAAAAGCCTTTTTTGGATATGCGTCATCTGGATCAAGGATTCGTAGGGTCTAAATACAATCCTATTAGTGATCGCCATGATCGAAAAGGAATCTGGGAATATGGGGCTATGGTGGATATTTCCAGTGAGATTGGTGTGCCGGGGACGTTTACCTTGAATATTCATTCCCATTCGTGGGTTGAAGGCGACCGATTTGCCAATCCTAGTCGTTCCTCCTCTGTTCCTACATACAAAGCAGGTGGACAAACTCTTTTGCTCAAAAATGTACCGCGTTAATTTTTTTAGGGCCTTTTTGCTATTGGGTTGTATCCTGAGCTTGAACTGTTGCACCCGTTCATCAAAGCCCACGCTTCAAATGCAAGTGCTACCAGAGGTACAAAAAGAAGTAAAGGTCTTGATTAACTGGTTAGATACGTTGGCTATTGAAAAAGAACAAGCCAATGCCAAAGTCTATTTTAATCATTCAAGAAACCAATACAAAAAAATTGAGCCGTTTGTTGAATATTACTTTTCTGGTTTGTCCCGACGTATCAATGGGCCAGCTTTGCCCGAGATAGAGGCTGAGGAACATCAAGTTGTGGAGGCTAGCGGGTTTCAAGTTCTGGAGGAATTGCTCTATTCCGCTACTTCCTCGCAAGAAAAGAGGGAGCCTGTAGTTCGGGCACTTCAAACAGATCTTCGTTTTGTACTAAGTCAAATGCCTGCTCAACCCATGGAAGAGTATCATGTCTATGAACTCATTCAGCACCAATTGATACGGTTGGCTACGCTGGGAATGACCGGATTTGATTCACCTGTGGCGCAACAAAGTCTTTCAGAAACAGAAGCCTCCCTAAGGGCCTTAAGCCATTGGTATGCCTTATTCCAGTCTAGTCGAGAGCTGCCTTGGGACTCCACACCTTGGCAAAAAGCCCTCCGAGTTTTCAACGACTCGGTTGATTTTAATTCATTTGATCGACTCGACTGGATACAATCCCATTTGATGCCTTTAAGTGAAATCGTGAAGTCCGAGAATAAATCGCTTACCCAAGCACCCGATGATATTCGATTTTCCAAGGCTTTTTATGGAACTCTGTCCGATTTAATGAAAGGAAAAAACATCAATCCTGAGGCATTTTCTGGATTTAGTCAAGCTCAGTCCAACGAAGTAAAAGTGGAATTGGGACGACTACTGTTTTACGATGTAAATTTGTCGAAAAGCCATTCCATGAGCTGTGCATCCTGTCATCAACCCAACCGGGCATTTACGGATGGGAAGATGGTTTCAACATCCCCAGTTCATGGCAGTGGTAGGTACCGAAATACTCCCACGGTACTATACTCGGCTTTTCAGCGGTCTTTATTTTATGATATGCGCTCCCTTGATCTTGAGAATCAAATCCAGGAAGTATTTGATAACCCAAGTGAATTTAATCTGGGTGCAAGCGAGATGATTCGTCGCATGGAATCAAGATCCGACCTGAAAGTACTATTTAAGCGAGCTTTTCCAAACAAAAGTAAAATTGAACTCTATGATGTTCGAAATGCCCTAGCCGCTTTCCTTCGAAGCCTACTGCCGTTTCAATCCAAGCTGGATCGGTATTTCCAAGGAAAAACGGAACTGGCTCCCGAAGAAAAATTAGGTTTTAACTTGTTTTATGGAAAAGCTAAATGTGCCACATGTCATTTTGCTCCAATCTACAATGGAACCCAACCCCCAAGGTTTCAAATGACAGAATCTGAGGTTCTTGGTGTGCCAGCGCGAACCCGAGAGGGTCACTGGGTTTTGGATCCTGATTTAGGTCGATTTTACTTGTACCAGATTGATTTTTTCAAACGTGCTTTTAAAACACCGACCCTTCGAAATGTGTCAAAAACTGCTCCCTATATGCACAATGGAGTTTTCCAAACCTTGGAGGAGGTCATTCACTTTTACAACGTAGGTGGGGGAAGTGGAATGCAGTTACAGGTTCCTAATCAAACCTTACCGCCTGACTCATTGCACTTGAGTCTGGCCGAAAAACAAGCCCTCATTCAGTTCATTGAGGCATTAACTGATGAAATTCCTTTTTCAAAAAAGTAAAAAAGTAGTGATCAAGTGAAGTAGATACCTTAAATTAGTTTTTTAACACATCGCTCCATGCTTGAATTTCAACATGTTTTCAAAAGATACGAGAATCAAATCGTCCTTGATCGTCTTAGTTTATCGCTTCTCCCTGGACAGATTTTTTGTTTGTTAGGAAAAAATGGGGTTGGTAAAACGACACTGATTTCCTGTTTATTGGATCTGGTTGAAATGGAGGAGGGATCTATTGAGGTTTTTGGGAAGTCACATCAGCAACTACAAAAAGAGGATAAACGACGCCTCGGTTGTGTTCTAGATGATCTTGGCCTTATCGAAGAAATGAATGCGTTTGATTATCTCCTTTGGGTTGGAAAAATATATGGAATTCCCTCAAATCTGATTGCCAAACGCACAGAGGATTTGTTTCAATTTTTTTTCGAAGACTTTGCCCCTTTGTACAATACCATTGGGCAATTTTCAACTGGCATGAAAAAAAAAGTAGCTTTTTGTGCTGCGGTATTGCATACTCCTGATCTATTGATTTTGGATGAACCTTTCTCAGGTTTGGATCCGCTTGTGGCCAATCAAATGATCCAGTTTCTCAAAAAATACCAACGGGAAGATCGATTAATTTTCATTTCATCCCATGATCTTTCGTATGTTGAAAAAGTCGCTACCCACATTGGTGTTTTACATGAAGCGAATATGGTTTACCAAGACACCATCGAAAATTTCACTCAACAAGGGGAACAAAAACTGGATGCAGCTTTATTAACCATCCTGAAACCCAATACCGCTAACCTTTCCGCAATTGATTGGGTATGATCATCACATTTTTGCAATTTCAATTTAAATCTTTTTGGAGTAATCGACTCAGGCTCGAATTTTGGATTTCGCACGTTTTATTTATGAGTCTAACACTGGGATATGCTTGGGCTATTTCTACGTCATTACATGTTGCAAATTCAAGTGAATGGGAATTTATCTCACGTGAAGACTTAATTTCGGGTCTCGGCGCCTTTTTGGTTTGGTTAACGGCCCTACGTTCTTTTATCCCAAATTATCAACCCTTATTCTATCCTACTCCTAATCATTGGCCCGTGTCACCCAGCCAGCGGTATATTGTTTCGGTACTCCATGATTTTCAGAAACGTTTCTTTTTCTATGTGGTTTTGGGGATTGTACTAACGATGTCACTTCAGCAAACCTTGGATTGGATGGTTGGAATTTATTGGTTAAGCTGTTTATTCGGTGCCCAATTTCTTGTCCGGTTGATTCAATATGGCATCGACTTCAAGTATAAACAATCAAGACAACTTTTTATTTGCTATGGGATCACAACAGTTCTATTGATAGGTCTTTTCGTGGGTAGGTCAGATCAAACCATATTATATTTCGGGGTAATGGCTACGGCCATGGTATGGTTTGTTTTGGGGTATATTTTATCCATTCAGCCCAAAGAACCTAGCAGGAGAACAAAAAGATGGTTTACTTCTTGGGGATCCATGAAAGCTTTGATTTACAATAAGAAAGCCCGAATTCCACTTTTGATGGCCATGATCCTAAAAACCGTCTTACTAGTCGCGACTGTTTGGTTAGAACAAAAGAAAGGGAAAAGTGTGATGGATCAGAACTTTTTCTTTTGTTTATTCTATTCCCCAACCATTTATTTGACGTATGTTTTTAATAACGTCTGGGGCTTTTGGCGAATGAATTTCGTCTCTTTGTATATCCGCTCAGGAGAAGTGAAAGACTATGTAAAGGAATATTTCCGTTTGATCCAATTCCCCTTGGTTTTTGATCTCATCACAACTTTAATCGCCATTTCAGCTTTATCGTATAATCAGGCGATCATGTTGATTTTTTATCTAACATCCTTTGTGTTGACTTTGGCATTGTCACTTGTGAGCTCGTTTTTAGTTCCTAAAAAAGTGGATTCCTCTTTTCAAATGCGGGGTGGAACGTCTCAACGTATGGCTTTCTTAATGATGCTATTCATCGGTGCTTTGGTTACTATCAAGATAAATGCCTGGTTTTATATTTTGATTCCGACCTACCTAATTTTGGCAGTTATCTGTATCGCCAATTTGAAAGGTATTTTAAGAAGCCGCCGACACAAAATTTTTCGTGACCTATTCACCTAATCAATAGGAATAGGAGAGGAGGTTATGCTAGATTACAACCTCTTTACTTTAATATCTCGAAAATAAACTCGTTGCCCATGATGCTGGAACATAATATGGCCGGAAGTTTCGGCATGGAAGGCAGGATTTTCCTTGAATTTACTATTCGCCAACAATGCTTTCATTCGATCCATTGAAAACGAAACGACCTCCACACCATTGAGCCAGTGTGTCATTTTCCCTTGATCATACACAATCCTGGCTTGGTTGAACTGTCCGATGGGTTTGAGAATTTTATTTTTTGGAGCAATTAAATCGTATACCGCACCCGCACTCCGAACAGCCAGCGTATCATAAAAGTGAAGATCATCTAAAATTTGGATCTCGTAGTCGTTCATCCAGTTTGGACTATTTCCATTTCCAGCCTCCATTTGCGCTTGTTCTTGTACATGAAAAAACACGCCTGAATTGGCTGCGGTATCCACTGCCCATTCGTATCGTAAATCAAAATTTTCGAAGGTTTCTTGACTCACTAAATCCCGATTGGCTGTATCAGGATTGGCAATCAAAGTGCCGTTTTCGATGGTCCATACGCCAGTAGGGAAAGTGTCAATTCCATACCCACGCAAACCAACGGGCGTTTTTCCATCAAACAAGACAATCCATTCGTCAGATTTTGATTGGCAGCTGCTAGTCAGGCAAGCAATAAAAAGAAAGCAAAGAATTTTTTTCATCGGAATCATTAGTATGGGTCAAACTTCCTATAATTTTTGAAAATGTCAAAATTAATTTCATATTGCATGTCGAACTTGACCCTAATTCTATGCTTTCAACTAAAAATGAGCCCAAAATCATTCGTGCATGGTGTATGTATGATTGGGCTAATTCGGTGCATAATCTTGTCATTACGACCGTCATTTTTCCAATGTATTTTTTAGCGACAGCTGTCAATTCAGAGGGTGGAGATGAAATTGAACTATGGGGCATGACCTTGCAAAACTCTGTGGTGTATTCTTACACGATTTCTTTTGCCACGTTTTTCTTGGTTTTGTTAAATCCGATTTTAACTGGAATTTCAGATTATTCAGGGCGCAAGAAAGCCTTTATGAAGTTCTTCTGCTACCTAGGTGGAGCCAGTTGTGCCTATTTCTATTTTTTTACTCCTGATAATATTCCTGCATCTGTCATTGCCTTTGCGTTGTCCATCATTGGATGGGGAGGGAGCATCGTATTTTATAATTCTTTTTTGCCAGAAATAGCCACCGAAGATCAATATGATTCGATTTCGGCCCGTGGGTTTGCTTTTGGATATGTAGGTAGCGTGGTACTATTGATTTTTAATTTATTGATGATTATGCAGCCCGACTGGTTTGGGTTTTCGGAGGCAGATCGGTCGGAAGGGTTACCCGCTCGGATTTCATTTCTAACTGTCGGTATTTGGTGGATCGGTTTTGCCCAAATTCCCTTTTATTTTTTGCCAAAAGATACCCCCCGGCCTTATCAATCCAAGTGGATTCGAAACGGATTTAGTGAACTTCGCCAGGTGTTTCGAGAATTAGCGAATCGAACTTGGTTACGTCGATTCCTGGTCGCCTTCTTTGTCTATGACATGGGGGTAATGACCGTTATCTATGTTGCTACCTTGTTTGCTGATAAAGAATTAGCTATCCCTAAACAAGGCTTAATCATTACGTTACTACTCATTCAGCTGGTAGCTATACCCGGTTCATTCCTGGCGTCCAAGTTGTCTGCTAAATTTGGAAATACCCGAGCCCTTCGTATTGAAATTTTCCTGTGGGCTTTGGTTCCGCTCGCCGCTTACTTTACCACCACTGCCGAGCAGTTCTATGTCATTGCAGCCTTGGTTGGGCTAATTATGGGAGGTATCCAATCCTTATCACGGTCCACTTTCGCTAAACTTATTCCCGAAGATACCCCACGAACGGCTTCTTATTTTGGGTTTTATGATATCGTCGAAAAGTTAGCCACCTCTTTAGGTACCTTCGTTTTTGGTGGGATCATCCAAATGACAGGGGAAATGCGTAACTCCGTCTTGTTTCTTTTGATTTTATTTGTAATAGGATTTATTTTGTTAATGAGGATTCCTTCCCGAAAAATTTATTTGGATGAAGCGTTGTAATCTACAATTTGGGTATTATTTTTGCAGTCCGTAGAATTCATATACCCCGATCCACTCAGGATGTTAGCTCAGTTGGTTTAGAGCGTCGCCTTGACAGGGCGAAGGTCAGCGGTTCGAATCCGCTACATCCTACTTCCTTCCTCTCATGAGAATTCTATTTGATCATCAAGCTTTTACAGGAAATAAATACGGTGGCGTAGCTAGGTATTTTCATCAATTGATGACAAACCTTCGAAAAAAAGGCCATAGGGTTCGTCTTTCCCTTTGGATCTCCCACAATGTTTACCTAGATCAAGATCCCAATATTCGAGTTTGGAAAGCACCCTTGTGGCTAGGCAAAAAATGGTCTAATCTACTATTCTCTCAGCTCAACAGACTTGCCTCTACTTTGTGGCTTCTTTCACGCCAATATGACCTAGTGCATATTACTTTTTTTCATGATTATTTTCTTCATTTCATTGGGAACAAGCCCTTCGTTTTGACCTACCACGATCTAATCAAAGAGAAGTTTGGAACCCGCTATTTGAATCTAGACAATGCTAATTTTGAACAGAAAAAGAAGTTACTAGATCGAGCCTCCGCCATCATCGCCGTGTCGCACCATACAAAGCAGGATTTGATTGATATTTTTCAAATTCCGGCGCATAAAATCACGGTCATCCACCATGCTTGCGTGTTTGGTAAAAATCCCCCTGACGATTCCATTCAAGTGGTCACACCGCCTCATTATTTCCTTTATGTGGGGGCTCGAAACGACTACAAGAATTTTCCATCCTTCTTACAGGCATTTCAGTTGATTGCATTGAAATATCCAGAAATTCAATTGATTTGTGCTGGAGGTGGGAATTTTAATCGAGCAGAGCAAAAACTCATTCATGGTTTAGATTTACAAAATCGGGTTGAGTTTCGAGATTTTCAGGAGGATGAAATTTTATATCGACTCTACCAACAGGCCATTGCCTTTGTCTATCCGTCACTGTATGAAGGTTTTGGCATTCCAATTTTAGAAGCGTTTGCAGCTCAATGTCCGGTATTATTAAGCAATGCATCTTGTTTCCCGGAAGTTGCACAGGCTGCAGCACTGTATTTTGATCCACAGGTTCCCCAATCCATTGCCAATCAAATGGAACGGATTTGGATAGAACAACATCTTCGAGATCAGTTGATTGCCTCTGGGAAAGAGCGTCTTAAAGATTTCTCCCAGGAAAAACTCGCCCAACAAACGATTGCTGTCTACCAGCAAGTTTTACAAGATAAATTATAACGAGTTCAGGCGTTGAAGCCATTCATTTTGTCCTTGGCAAGTCCAATGTGTATCACCCTTGGCAAAGCCGACTTCCTTCAATTTTTCCAAGGGTGTCAACATATCTACAAACGGCATGTTCAAATTCGGATGCGATTGAATACGTGCCACCAATTGATTATATTTTCCAGTATCTTTTCCCAAAATACTGGATTTATTGGGGATAATGCTTAAGTAAACCTCATCAAAACCTAATCTTCGGTATTGTGCATAGGTTTCATTAAGTGATTGAACGTAGTGCGTGATTTGTGCCTCTGAAATCGGTTGGAATCCATTGGTCAAACCCGGCTCATGATCAACAGAATAAAAGATATGTTGCTCATCTTGGGATAAGAATACGTGATCATCCACTCGGCCCAAGATCCGGTGTGTAAGCCAGGCTTTCCATTCTTTGATGCGGAGGAATAATTCGGTGGAGAATAAAAATGCTTGGTGACGCTCCTCGTTGTAAGGTAATCGAAAATCCAACCATGACTCCGTAGGATTCGATTGATAAGAACCTGGGTCGTTAACTTGAAGTTGCTGATAAGGTTGCAAAAATCGCTCTTGAAAGTGCCTTTCTACGGTTTCCAATACCAAGATTGTCCGTTGATGGGTATCCAACTGAACCTGGCCACCTGCAGCAATATGCAAGCGAGTCAATTTTTCGAAAGCTAGATCGGAGGCATCCAGCCGGCCCTCTTCAGTAAAACTGTCACCTAATAAAACCAAATGGGTATTTCCTTGTCTTTCAGGGGGATGTGCCAAGCGGCAGGGCGTTTGTAGCGAACGGAACTGGGCAAGGTTGGAGAAACGATATAGGTCGCCATAGCGGTAATCATCTGCCATCCAGCCATGCTGACTTAGCCATCGCATAGATTGAGGTGAACAACCTAAAAACCATAGGATAGCCGTAATCACCAATACAATATGTCCTAGAATACGTGCCATGGTTTAAAATTGAAAATAAATGAATTGGTTGGACGTAAACACTCCAAAAAAGTAAATAGATGCGATTAACCCCGTGGCAAAGAGCATGAATCTCGACCACCGGGTTACCGATACGGAAGGCCAGTAGACATCTTTGATCATCAGTAGAGCGATCAACCCCAGTGAGAAATACATTTCATTGGAGGATAGTGCCACATCAATCGGGTCATTCCAGTGGATTAGACTAATCTTGTGCAGGATTGTCAAGGCCTGACCTAAGCCATTTGCCCTAAAAAACACCCAGGTGAGCATGACCAGCTTGAAGGTAATGGCCCAGTGTATCCCAATTGAAATTGGGTGTTTAGGCAATGACCAGGAGATCCATCGATCCCGTAAACGGGCTGAAACTTGATATACTCCATGGAGAAATCCCCAAATGATGAAGGTCCAGGCAGCTCCATGCCATAATCCTGAAACCATGAATACGATCAGGTAATTTAGATTCGTTCGCCATTCACCCACTCGGCTTCCACCCAAGGGAATGTACAGGTAATCTCGGAACCACCCAGAAAGTGAAATATGCCAACGCCGCCAAAAATCAGCTATGGAAGTTGCGATGTACGGGACATTGAAATTTTCCATGAGTTTGAAACCCATGACACGTGCACAACCAATGGCTATATCGGAATAGCCTGAAAAATCGCAGTAAATTTGAAATGTGTAGAAGAACGTGGCGATCCATAGGGTGAGTCCTGAATGTTGTCCGGGATCAGCATACGCTGCATCTACCACCAAGGCCAGTCGATCGGCAATCACTACTTTTTTAAATAATCCCCAAAGAATACGAAAAAGCCCTTCCCGTATATTTTGGCTATCATAGGCAAATTCGGTTCGAAATTGCCAAAGTAAATTTTGAGGCCTCTCGATGGGTCCAGCAACCAGTTGAGGATAGAACAAAACGTAGAGCGAGTAGATCGAGAAATTCCGTTCAGGTTTTTCATTTTTCCGGTAAATTTCGATCGTATAGCTCATGGCTTGAAAGGTATGAAAGGATAAGCCAATTGGGAGCTCCGCTTCAAACCTAGGGATTGGATTTGGAAGATGGAGTAGGGTTAAAATAGCAGTTATGTTCTCATGAAAGAAGTTGAAGTATTTAAAATACGCCAAAAATCCAATATTGGTAATCAGACTTAAGACCAACAAAGCTTTTCTTTTTTTACCCTCCGCAGAATCAATCCAGATACCAGCAAAATAATCGACGACGATGGTTACCGCCAAAATCAAGATGTATATCGGTTTAAATACCATGTAAAAGTAGCTACTGGCTACCAAGAGCATCCATATTCGGGATTTGTGCCTTAACCGATAGTACAGCAGGCTAACTACAACGAAAAAGAAGAAAAATTGCAGGTCGTCAAATAACATAGTCTAGTTGTCGATCGGCCCCAAAGCCCAGAGTTGCCATTGGCCATTTAGCTGGGAGTACACCATTAATTTTCGATAGGAGGCAGCGTATTGGATTTCCAATGGACCAGAGCCCGGAATTTCTTTCTGTCCGAGCCAAATACCATCCTGTGTGTAAAGATAATGGGATTGTCCGTCAAAAAGTATCACTATGGCCATTTTATTGGGTAAAACCTCATATCGAATATGTTTCCAATTCGAAACTTTGGTTTGAATGGTGCTTGTTTTTCGGCCATCGGGAGTAAAGGTTGTTAGGTTGGTTTCATCTTTTCGAAGTAATACAGGATCTCCTTGTGACGAAATGACCACTTGAAATTCAGAGTGGCGGTCCATACGCTCCAATTGAGTGGATTTAGAAAGTTGTAAACCCTCCTCGGAATGAAGGGGAATGATTTGACCAAATTTCGTTAAAATGCAGGTCTGACCTTGATCAGTTGAAAATAATCCTACCATGGGAGAATCACCTGTGACATCAAATGTTCGTTTTGATTTGGCATGCCACACGGTTTGTTGGCCCAAAGAGCCAATCCAAAGTCCATCCTGAGGGCTCCATGAGGCAAGATTGGTAGGGTTGATCTCCGTTTGTATCGAGAGCGCTCGATTCCCTAAAATCCATTGGCCCGAAGCCTCTTGACGTAGCCAACTTGAGCTAGATTTTGGCGGGTCTTGCCAGGTTTGTTTGACCCAACTGGTAGAGCGAACCGTAGGAAGAGGCTTCCCATAACTAAATCGAGCCGAGGCTTCATTTTGTAGACCGTGGATCCCTTCCCATGCTAGGTAGGTTGGTCCTCGATGCGGAAACAGGATGGTTAATCGAGATTGCCTCGGTAGAAGCTCTGGAATAATTTCTTGGCTAAATAACCGACTTTGTGAGGCCGAGATTCCTGTTAAACGTTGATTCAGATACCATTGTAATGCGGAGGTGGATTCCGAAAAAGCTATTCCCCCATCCATCGGCATGAAGTAGGCAGGATTGGCGATGGACTCACCCAAAAGTTTTTGACCTAAAAAATTAATGGCTAACGGATAAATTCCCCCCTCGCCAGATTGCCCCCCTGATAAAAAAGGAATGGCATCTTCATCTTCAATGGGTAACCATAAAATAGGACGTTCCCCCTTGGTTTGAAATTGCCAACAAGCTCCACCCTTGGGGGGGAGCAAAAAATGCCAAGACTCTGGCCAGTCTGGATGCGAAGCAGCCCAAGCCTCACGCGATGAGATATGCCATAAATCCAGACGTTCGAGCTGATCAGGTACGTATTTCCAACTGGTTATAGGATACGGATTTTGTCCGATCCAATCGTTGACCAAAAAATCCGGTGCCTTCATGTCCGCTTTTCGAGAATTGGGCCGGTAAAAATAGACAACGTCCTGATTCCAGGGTGAACTATTGATAAAGGATAAGGTGGATATCTTGGGTACAAAAAGAGCAGTCAGTGTATTTTCAATGTGAAGCGGCATGTTGGAAAACGGTGATTCACTTCCATCCAACGCCTTTTCAAGCAGAAAGTCCGAGGGACTCATCAACCACCCATGATCGATTTTAACAGCATGAAGTTGTTCGGAAATTAAAGTAAGAATTTCCCATTTTTGATAGGTTCGTCTTCTTACTTTTCCCTTGACTTTTTCAAGGAATTCTCGCTCGGAGTCCGATAAGGATAAAAAAAGCAAGTAGGACTCTGTCTGGGCGCCGGCTTTCAATCCTACAGCATACCAATAGGTATTGTGTGAACCCGAAAGCCATCTTTTGGATAGCCGGAAGGGTTCTTGTAAAGTTGGGTGAAAGGGAGGCGTCTGGATTTGATCTGACTGATATACCCACAGGGGTTTGTCGGGGATGTACCGATGTATGGGTTGACTAGAGCCAAGAAAGTACAGCATTCCAAACGCCAAAACCAACACGGCCAGTAGCATGTGGCGTAGGGAATAAAAATAGGAAGTCATTATTTTAGTTTAGTGGTCTTCCAACAAATTTACTATTGTTTATTTTAACTTGTCTGGAAAACTAATAAAATCTATTGAACGGTCATTTCGGGACAGAGAATCGAACAAAAATTCGCTAAGTTGAGGAATTTGGAAATGATTTAGTTAATGTAGAATACCTTAAGGCAACGTATCTTTGCGGTTATGATGAACGTAGACACCATTTGTGCAGTGGCAACAGCCCCCGGGGTGGGTGCGATCGCGGTTATCCGGGTTTCTGGACCTGAGACGTATGCGATTGTCCAATCCTTATTTCCTAAAAAAGATCTAGCTAAGCAGCCAAGTCACACCTTGGTTTATGGTGTTTTGAAGGACGGTGAAGAACTGTTGGATGAGGTATTGTTAAGCCTTTTTCGGGGTCCTCGTTCTTATACCAAGGAAGATACCATTGAGATTTCTACACACGGTAGTCCCTACATTGTTCGACGAATTTTACAGGCATTGGTTCGAAAAGGTTGCCGTATGGCCAATCCGGGTGAATTTACCCAACGGGCATTTTTAAATGGTCAGCTGGATCTGGTCCAAGCGGAAGCGGTCGCGGATTTAATCGCAGCCGATTCAGCGGCGGCACATAAAGTAGCATTGAATCAGTTACGGGGAGGCTTTTCGAAAAAATTAGGGCAATTGAGAGAAGAGCTCGTTCACTTTGCCAGTTTGGTGGAATTGGAATTGGATTTTGGTGAGGAGGATGTGGAATTTGCTGATCGAGAGGATTTACGTAAACTGGTTACTCAATTACAAGGCCAAATTCGACCTTTGATCGAGTCGTTTTCTCAAGGAAATGCCGTGAAAGAGGGTATTCCAGTGGCCATATTAGGGGCACCCAATGCAGGAAAATCAACGTTACTGAATGCTCTTTTACAGGAAGAAAAGGCCATCGTGACCGAGATCGCTGGTACTACCCGAGATGTCATTGAGGACGTTTTGTTTTTGGGGGGAATTAAATTCCGCATTCTAGATACAGCTGGTATTCGGGAGACAAATGATGTCGTGGAGGCTTTAGGCATCGAACGCTCCAGAAAGGCCATGGAACAAGCGGAGGTGGTGATCTTTTTATTCGAAAATGATCAGGACAAAGCCTATCTCGCGGAGCTAAGTCAGGCTCTCCCCAATACGTTTATTCTTTGGGTTCGGAATAAAATGGACCAATTTCCAGGGACACTTCAGCCGGATGAAATAGGAATTTCGGCCAAACTCGGGGACGGAATCAATCAACTAGAGGAAACGTTGGTGGAATGGGCACAAAATCAATCGACGGGGGACACGTTGTTAACCAATATTCGACATTTGGAGCAGTTGACTAAAACCTTAGAAGCTTTGCAGGAAGTATTGCAGGGATTGCAGTTGAATGTGACAGGCGATTTCCTCGCCCAAGATATCCGGTTGGCCTTGCACCATCTCGGAGAGATAACTGGAACGATTACGACAGATGATTTATTAGCGAACATTTTTAGCCGCTTTTGTATCGGAAAGTAGCGTAAGGGCACGCCCTTACGCTACACACGCCCTTACGCTACGCATGCCCTTACCCTATGCACGCCCTTACTCTACGCACGCCCTTACCCTACTCACGTAACCCTACGAACACCCTAACCTTACGCACTGTAAAGCCCCTAATCAATACAGTACATATCATCTGACCATTTTTGGGGATTATTTTGGATATATTCAGTTATTAATTGGTATGATTTTTCATCTCGAATGATATGATCGTGAAATCTAGTCTGCCACTGAAAGGGTAACCCTAGTCGATTTGCATGTTTAGTCACTGCTGATTTATAGTTACCTAAAATAGATGAGACAGATCTTTTCCCAATATTCTGAAATCTACTTGAATGATTGAATTCCTTTTGACAAGGTTGATTTATATCAGTGGTTTCATCTGTTTTGGAAGAATGAATTACCAAAATAGCATGCAAATGATTAGGCATTATAACATATTCTCCAAGAGAAATATCCGCCACCCGATTTTGTATTTCAAACCAAAGCACATCGGCTAGAATACCTTGATGAGATAAATGCATTTCACCTTGCTCAATCGAACCGAAGAAATGTTTTTTTTCAAATGTACAAATAGTAACAAAATAGGCAGCTTCCCAAGCGTAATTCCAAGATTTTAATCGAATGTTTTTTCGACAATTTAATTGTTTTTTCATGGCTGTTTTTTTTAAATGACTAATGTGGATTATTAAAATTCACATTCCAAATTAGGAAATATTGATTTAATATGCATCAAATTATTTTGTAGCGTAAGGGCACGCCCTTACGCTACGCACGCCCTTACGCTACGCACGCCCTTACGCTACGCACGCCCTTACGCTACACACCCCCTTACTTTATTTATTTTTCGAAATTGCCTTTAACCGAATCACGAATCCACCCCCCGGTGCCATCGTTACTTTTTCTTTCGTCTTTGAGGTGATGATCTTTTGTGCTTGACTAATTGAGGTAGGGTTTTGGTCATACGACGCTCCAGGGCCATCTAGTAAATAGCTTGCTTCAAAGGAGGTATAGGGTGGGAGAAATGAAAAATCGATGGTCACTTCCCGCGCTTGTTCGTCTGAAATTCCCGCGACATACCAATCCCCATTTTCCGATTGACGTGCCTGAACGACCATATCGCCCGGAAAAGCCTTTAAGGTCATGGATTTTGCCCAGGTTAAAGGAATATTGACGATGAATCGAATTAAATCGGGATATTTAGCCATATTCTCTGGAAGATCACCAATCATTTGAATCGGACTGAAAAATACCACAAACAATGCCAGTTGCTTGGCTATCGTGGTTCGGACTTTCGTAGTTCGCTCAGGAATATATTGATTCAAAGAAAACTGAAAAAATCCCGGCGTATAGTCCATGGGGCCTCCTTTGAGTCGAGTAAAAGGTAAAATGGTTTCATGTTCGGGAGTAAGTCCTAATGTCGGGGCATTGTTGAATTCATTTCCTCGTGCAGCTTCACTGGCCATCCAGTTTGGAAATGTACGGTGTAATCCAGTGGGTCGGCTTGACTCATGGGATATCACCATCAGCTGATGCTCTGCTGCTTTTTGAGCAACTCGAATATAATGATCGTTCATCCATTGTCCGTCATGTCGCTCCCCACGGGGGATGATTCGCCCAACATAACCCGTTTTGACGGTTTCAATACCGTGCTGCTTCATAAATTGAAAAGCAGTCTCCATTCGTCGTTCGTAATTGGTTACCGACCCCGACGTTTCATGATGCATGATGAGCTTCACCCCGCGCTGCTGAGCATAATTGGATAATTCTCGGATGGCGTAGTCGGGATAGGGCGTGACAAAGTCAAATACATTTTCTTTCCAATGGCCAAATCAGTCTTCCCAGCCCTCGTTCCAGCCTTCCACTAGGACACCATCGAGCCCATATTCGGCGGCAAAGTCAAGGTAACGCTTGACATTCTCGGTATTAGCAGCGTGTTGTCCACCTGAGTATTGCCATGAGCCTTTTCCAACGTGCATTTCCCACCAAACTCCAATGAATCGCTGAGGTTTAATCCAATCGGTCGAGGTATAGGAGGAGGGTTCATTCAAATTAAGAATCAAGGGTGAATCCAAAATTCCTTCTGGAGTTTTGGAAATGTGCATTACCCGCCAGGGAGTAGAAAACGGAGTTTCCAAATAGGCTTTATTTCCGACGGCGTCGGGTACTAGGTGCGATTTCAATGACCTTTTTTCTCGATCTACTTCAATATGCATCACTGGGTAATGCATTAATGCGGCTTCGTGTAGTTGCAAAAAAATAGGATCGGAGGTATACATCAAAAGGGGAGTTTGGACAAAATAATCTCCAATGGGTTCTTTCAAGGCGATGTCCTTTTCTTGAGCCGAGGCTTCCAATGCTCGAATTTCCGATAGTTTAGTCTTTTGGTATAGGTATTCGTTGGTTTCATAATCGCCTGGAATCCAATAGGTTGTTGGATCTGTAGTCAGATTAAACTCGCTGAGCTCATCCTGAACGACGAAATGTTTTACAGTTGGCTGAGTAGGAAAATGATATCGGAAAGCAAATCCGTCATTATACACTCGGAATTTGAGATCGACTAGGATTTGGGGGCTGGATGTACTTTCCAAATGGAGGGTAAGTTCTTGGTAATCATTGGGAATGTCGGACTGTTCTCCCAAAAAAGGCTTCCAGGGCGCGTGGATCGTTTGAGTTTCTGAGCTTTTCAACACAAAATGTGTCAATTCCACCTTGGGTTTACTCCATTGGAATCCCAAGGCAGAAGGTTGAATTACGACTTTTCCTTCAAATAATACCCGGTATTTCAGAGGTTGAGTGGAAATGATTTGGACCGAGATCTGTTGGTCAGGTGAGACAATCGATGGAAATTGCCCATGGGCAAAAAAGGGAAGGAGAAGATATACCATCCCGAATAAGAGTAAACGTTTCATCATCAATAGGTTTTTATTCGAAAGCGGAAATTACCTAACTTTTTGATGATTCCAACCGTCAATCGTTTAACCCAATTGAAATTAAAAAAAATATTTTTTGTACTCTTTGCGCCCTTTGCGGATCAAAAAAACGCAGAGAACGCTAAGGAACCGCTTGACGAATCACAGAGAATCAAAATAAATTAGCCAGCATACCGCGGAAAATACCTAGAAACAATCTCAATATCCCAATCTTCGAATTTGTTTTGGACATCGGACTCCGATAAAAGGAGGGTGGAGAAATACAAAACGTCACCATTTGAAAATCCTATTTCATAAATCGAATAGGAATGCCACAAGCTTCGATATTCGGTATTTTGGTAAGCCTTGATATACAAAATATCTTTTTTGGAGTACGTCACCAATTGTTCATCGGTGCCAAACCAAAAAGTGTCTTGACCTTTGGATAAAATCAAAACCTTTCTAAGATCAGCTCGATAGTAGTTGGCCAACAAAACAAAATTTCCTAGGTTCAACAGAGTCCAACTAACTAAATTGTACAGGTGAATGGAAGGTGGATAGAGCAAGGATAATGGAATAGAAAATAGAAGAAATATCACCAAGGTGAAAATTCCGGGCATTCGGGAGAGTCGGACCATCCCCCGCCAATGAACAGAGTACCGAAAAGGATGAGTGCGGAAAGAGGTATAGGGATTGAAAACAAAAGACATTTTATCGCCTACTTTTTGTAATGCTTCCCAGTTCTGATCAAAAAAGTGTTGGAGGTAGGGTGTAAAATCCTCCAAGTTCGCAATGGGTTTTTCATAGACTTTTCCCTGGTAGAGGAAATATACAACAAATTTGCCTGAAAAGTATAAGCCAATTTTGAGGTAAATGTCTTGATTTTCCTCCATGGTAATGGATGGTCAAGTAAAGCCTACGTTTAGTCCATTACGTTGGTCGTGCCAAGGAAATTGATGAATGAGCTCAAGCGTTTCGTCCCAAGTGCGAAGCTGAGCATGAGAATATTCACCTTTTTCGTAGGTGATTTGTTGAATTTTGGAAAGTATAGTTTTCATGAAGGGTTAGGGAAATACAATAACTTGTAAAATTGACACTTTAACTAAATAATTCTACCGTTGGATAAATAGTGAAAGTTTCTTTTGGTGCGTCTTGGGTTTGTGATTAGTTTTGATAGTAGATCAAATAGATGAATTATATAAGGGTATTCATGGTCCTTTTTGGTAGACGAATATACTGAATTTGATCTAGTTTTGAAGTATGACTTGGCAATAAATTGCACTTTTGAGCCTTGCGTAGCGTACCAGTGAAGAATTTAGCAATTACGTATAATTAGAAGCGTTTGTTGAGGGTCAATCGATTAACGCGTGTATTTACAGACATTTTTTCCCACAAACTACAAACGAATTAAGTTTTTTCATGCGTTTTACATTTTCGTTCAACTTATCTTTAAGGTTAGGGGTATTGTGCTTTTTCCTTTGTATCAGCGAAAATACCATAGCTCAGCAGCCAACTGTTCAACTGTCCTTAGACAAATCGGAGATCCCGGAAGCGGGTGGCAAGGCGGTGGTGACGGCGCGGTTGTCTCACGTGTCGGATCGGGATGTCAAAATTGTATTTAAAACCAAAGGGTTGGCTAGGTATCAGTTGGATTATGACATCGATTTTCCAGGAAAAGGAAGTATCACCACAGTGGCTGGTGGCAATGGGGCTGGTAATGGCCCAAGTCAGCTATTTATTCCGACAAGCCTGTTTATTGATAGTTTGAATGCAATCTATATTTCGGATTCCCAAAATTTCAGGATTCAAAAATGGGAAAAAGGTGCCAAACAAGGTACAACAGTTGCCGGTGGGAACGGAAGGGGCCGTGCAGACGATCAATTGGGTATAACCGCTGGAATATGGATAGACTCGAAGAATAATTTATATGTGGCGGATAAAACCAATGGGCGGATCCAAAGGTGGACATTAGGAGCCACGAAAGGGGAAACTGTGGCAGGAGGAAATGGGTTTGGTGCCGGGGCGAATCAATTCAGATCACCTGTGGGAATCTACGTTGATGCTTCAGGGAGCATGTACATCGCAGATGAATTTAATCAACGAATACAAAAATGGGTTCTTGGAGAGAAATCAGGAACTACAGTCGCTGGTGGTCGAGGTCTAGGCAATGGCGAAAGTCAAATAGCAGAACCCTCTAACGTGATGCTTGATCCGGATGGAAATGTTCTCGTATCAAACTTATACACGGGAATTGTAAAAAAGTGGTTTCCGGGCAATCCATTAGGAATTCCTGTAGCAGGTAATTTACTGGAAAGCGAAGCTATGTTGTTTTATGCAGAAGCAAATGATTTTCATCTTGACCCAAATGGGACATTTTACATCTCAGAAGGTAATTCCAATACCGTTCAAAAGTGGATGCCTGGAGCAAAAAATGGAATAACCCTAGCAGGTATTGGAAATGAAAAATTATTAGGCCCCAAAGGAATCTTTTGTGATCGAGATTTCAATGTCTATATCGCAGATCAATTCAAGCACCGAGTTGTCCAGGTTTTATTTCAACCTCAAATCATCATTCCTGCTGGTCAATTGACAGGAACTATGTCCATTTCTTCTATCAATGACCCAAAATTAGAGGATAGTGAAGTGATTGAACTCCTCGTAGAGCGAATAGAGCATGCAGACTTGGCTTCGTCAGCAAATCAAGTGAACATTACCCTTCTTGAAGATAAGGATGTTCCTTCTTCTGTACTTTTGGGCTCGAAAAATAAGACTATTTTAGAGGAAAATGGCCAGGTGGCCTATCCTGTTCGTTTAACAAAGAAACAAGGGAAAAAAGCACAGATACAACTTCGTTTTTCGGGGACGGCTACTTTAGGGGTAGATTATCAGGTCAATAAACAAGAGGTAATCTTTGCTTCCGAAGATTCCACAGAATTTATTTTGATAACTCCCATCAATAATTCACTTATCGAAGAAAAGAAATCGATCATTATTTCTGTGACTGGGGGTACACATATAACAACACCTTATCCTGCGGACACTCTATGGCTGTTATCCGAAGATCAACCCACCATCACCCAGCTAGTATCCAATCAGACGACATTGTCAGAATCTGGAGGGAAAGCCACTTTACAGGCTACCTTGTCCAAACCGCATAGCCGAGACGTGGTCATTACCCTTAAACTCGAAGGTTCTGCCCATTATCAACATGATTTTGAGGCCGATTTCATAGGAAAAGGAGGTATAGAAACGGCTATCGGTTGGTTAGGCCGTGGAAATGGATTGGATCAACTATTTACTCCCTTTGATGTGAAAATGGATCGTGAGGACAATTTATTCATCGCCGATTTCAATAATAAAAGAATTCTAAAATGGAAAAAAGGAGCAAAGGAGGGAGAAATTAGGGTAGAAGGTGGTAAAGAATTTGGCATCCCTACTGACTTTTGGCATAGAACATACTATGATTTTACTCATACCAGTAGTGGGATATTACTAGGTGTTGATCAAGCGACAAAAAAAAATCAATTGTCGCCAAATAGTATTTTTATAGATAAAAAAAATTCACTCTATGCTGTGGATTTATGGACTTCCTCGGTTAGAAAATGGTTAAATAACGCATCAGAATATTCTGTTTTGGCACCTGCAGGTGACCAAGACTCAGATTTAAATAATTCCTTTGTACCGGGAATGATGTATGTGGACAACCAAGAGAATCTATACGTTTTGAATAAGAGTAAAAATCAAATTGAAAAATGGGAACCGAATGCCTCCGTTGGCCAACCAATTAAGCTAAAACCCATTGAAAATCACGATTTTTCTAAAGAATTCATAGCAGGATTTTCTTTTGATCAACATGGTAACTTATATGTGTCTTTTTCCAATCAACATGTGGTAGGTAAATGGGATCTTCATACAGGTGTAGGTGAAATTGTAGCTGGAAAAATCGAAAATTCAGGGGTTGAATTGAACCTTCTAAGTATTCCAGGAAAAATTTTTGTAGATGACCAAGGTGCCTTGTTTATTTTGGATAGAGGCAACAATAGAATTCAAAAGTGGTTTGCGGGCGCACTTCAGGGCATTACAGTCGCAGGATGGGGGGGGCCAAGGCGTGATCAATACTCGTTAAGTAATATCTTCGGCTTTACTCAGGATTCTCAGAAAAATTTATACCTACATGAATTCGAAAAGCATCATATCCTAAAAGTCCTTTATCAACCTCAAATTATCATTCCAGCTGGTCAAACTACCGGTAGTGTGACGTTTACTGCTTTGCAAGATCTCAAGTTTGAAGGAACCGAATCCATTGAGTGGTCCATCGAATCCATCGAAAATGCCATTCCTCCTCAAGGGCCCCTCGAAAATAAAATGACTATTGAGGACAATGATAAGCCACCTTTGGTTTTTCTTGAAAATAAAAAGACCCGGATTCCAGAGGAAAAAGGTGAATATTTTTACCCCGTTCGGTTGTCCAATAGATCGGGAAAATCCGTTCAAATTGAATTGGGGATTACAGGTACTGCCCAATTGGGGATAGATTACCTTGTCGATAAAAAGCAAATTACTTTTGCCCCGGAAGATTCGGTGAAATGGATCACCATTACCCCATTAAATGATACCATTTTTGAGTTTAAAGAATCGATCATCTTGAGTGTACTGGGTGGCGAGAATATTTCAATGCCTTTCCCTACTGATACAATTTGGATTGAATCTGATGAACTTCCTAAGGTAGTAGCATTTGAAGTAGATCAAACCACCATCTCCGAATCCAAAGGAAAGGCAACACTGACAGCCACTTTATCTCAAGTTTTTGATCGAGATGTTACCCTAATTCTAAAGCCTAAAGGGTTGGCGACCCATTTCTCTGATTATGACACAGATTTCCTCGGCAAAAGGACGTATCAAGTGGCCGCAGAGGGTTTAGGTCTTGGCTACACCCCCAATGAAACAAATGTTCCATGGTCCATTTTCTTGGACAGGAAAAATAATTTTTACGTTGGGTATCAATTTCCTAGATTGATTCAAAAATGGCCACCGAGGGCATCCAAAGGGTTAACGGTTGCAAACTCTCTAGGGTGGAATCCCAATGCTATTTGGGTGAATGATGAGGAAAATATTTTTGTGATGGATCGGTTTCAGCAACAAGTTGTAAAAGGAAATATAAACCATTCGAATTATACAATTGTAGCCGGTGGAAATGGAAGAGGATCCAATGCCAATCAGCTATCAAATCCATTGGATTTCGTCGTGGACTCTAAGGAAAATGTGTTTATTTCTGACAACTTTAATAATCGAATTCAAAAATGGGAAAAAAATGCCAAGGAAGGTAAAACCGTGGCAAAAATAGATAGCCCCTCCGGGGTAGCTTTGGACTCCCAAGGGAATTTATATGTAGCAGAAATTCAAAATGGTGTAGTTAAAAAATGGGAACCAGGTGCGCTAAATGGAGTTAAGGTGGCCGGAGGAAATTCTTATGGAAAAGCACCAAATCAATTGGTCTTTCCTACATCAATTTTTGTAAATGAGCTAGGCGATATCTTCATTAATGACTTGGGAAATAAACGAATACAAAAATGGGTAGCAGGATCCACTGTCGGAGAGACTGTTCTTCGGGTCGAAGATCTGAAAGATGTAGTAGTCAATCAATCCACCGAGTTTGGTGACATTTCAGTCGATTCCTTTGGTAATGTGTATGTAATAGAACCGCGCAATTATCGGGTCCTCAAAGTCATTTACCAACCCCAAATTGTCATTCCTGCTGGTCAAAAAAATGGTTCATTGACGATAACATCCAAGGAAGATCGAACCTTTGAAGGGGATGAATGGATTGAATGGGAAATAGATACCATCCTAAATGCCACGCTGGCATCCTCCATTCCTATTCCCAAAGTAGAAATAAAAGACCAGGATACCTCCCCTAAAGTGATTTTGGGATCCCCAAAAAAGTTCCTTTCAGAGGATAATCCTAGTCTTCACTATCCCCTTCGGTTATCCCATAAATCCTCGCGAATTGTTACTGTTCAATTGAATTTTTCAGGGACTGCAGAACTAGGCTTGGATTACCTTGTGGATAAAAAGTCGATTTCCTTTCAACCGGGAGATACGCTGCAAACGGTGGTTTTTTCCCATAGAAAAGATCAAAAAATTGACCCATTGGAGACCATCGTTATTCAGGTGACCGGTGGAGAGCATCTAGCCACTCCTTATCCATCAGATACTGTTTGGATTGCCTCGGATAAAGAAATTAAGATAACCAGTTTAGCATTTGAACAGGATAAAATTACAGAGGCCAGACAACAAGCAACTTTGACTGCTACCCTTTCTCATATTCATCATAAAGATGTAATACTGTCATTCCAATTGGGAGGAGATCCGCATTACCTTGAAGATTATCAGCTTGATTTTGATTCAATCGATAAAATGGAAATTATCGTGGATGGAAATGTTAGTAGAAATTCTAATAACCAGATGGAATTTCCATATGATTTTTTTGTCACACCTGACCAATCCCTGTATATAGCTGATAAGTCTAGATACAATCATATTTTTAAATGGCAGAAAGGCGACACCCAGGGAAGTGTTGTGGCAGGTGGAAATACTGCCTACGGTGCCGGACCTTTTGACTTAGCTTGGCAATTGAATGGACCAACTGGACTGGTTGTGGATTCGCTGGGTAATGTATTTGTCTGCGACTACAATAACCACCGAATCCAAAAATTTGCTCCTGGTTCTCGTGAAGCCATTACCGTAGCCGGTGGAAATGGTGAGGGGAATGCTCCGAATCAGTTGAATTCACCCAGTGGATTATTTTTGGATCACCAAGGAAATCTATGGGTTTCGGATAAATACAACCACCGTATACAAAAATTTTTACCAGGAAGCGAAGTTGGAATCACCGTGGCAGGTGGAAATGGAGAAGGAAATAGTCCAAACCAATTGAGATATCCAAGTAAAATAAAAGTAGATCAGCAGGGAAATCTATATGTTGTAGATTACGGAAACCATCGCATTCAACGTTGGAATTCAGGTGCCTTAGAGGGTATAACCGTAGCTGGAGGAAATGGACGGGGGCAGAAAGCAAATCAATTGAACTTCCCCACCGACTGCTGGGTGTTAGAGAATGGCGATTTGTTAATTGCTGACGCAGACAACAAGCGAATTCAAAAATGGACGCAAGGAGCCAAAGAAGGTTTTACCGTTCCTATAACGGAGAAACTATTAATGCCACGTAGTATATCTATGGATTCAAAGGGAAATCTCTTGGTGCTGGATTCGTATCGAAAATTGATTTTCAAATTACCTTTTGAGCCCAAACTGATTATACCTGCCGGGAAATTGAGTGCCTCCTTAAAATTTACCTCCATTGATGACCTCAAAACCGAAGAGAATGAAATGGTCCAAGTTGAAGTGAAAAGTATCGAGGGTGCAACAATATATCCCCCCTGGCCTTTGGCTCGTTTAACCATCCAAGATAATGATTTACCTCCTAGGGTACTTTTAAGTGATTCTGTTCAGATTATTTTGGAAGAAACCGGTACTTTGAGATATCCAATCCGGTTATCCAACCGAACCACCAAAACCGCAAAAGTAAAACTTGACTTTTCCGGAACCGCCCTTCAAGGTATGGACTTCCAAGTGGATAATCAGGAAGTGGTATTTAGTCCTGAAGATTCCTTGGAATACCTTACCATTACGCCCCTCAATGATACGGATGTAGAGGAATTGAAATCAATACTAATCACAGTCGTTTCCACAGAAAATCTTTCGCCACCTTGGCCTTCGGATACACTTTGGATTTCTTCGGATGATAAGCCTACGGTTACAGGAATCGCCTGGAATCGTTCCACTGTTTCGGAGGCAAATGGTCAAGCAACCCTTACGGCTAGGTTAGCTGCTCCTCATAGCCGAGATGTGTACATTGGATTAAAATCGGTGGGAGCAGCCCAATATGGTATTGACTTTAAAGCAGATTTTTGGGGTAAAGAAGAGGTGAGGACCTTCGTTGGAGGTTTAGGAAATGGCCATGCCGCCCATCAACTCATGTATCCAACTGATTTTCAGTCCGATTCTCTTGGAAATATTTATGTATGGGATGTAGGCAATCTCCAAATTTCCCGTTGGGAACCTGGTAATAAACTTAGCGTTCCTGCATTTAAATTTTTGCATGGTGAATGGTATGGGCTGGGTGAAAATAATATGTATGATACGACTGGTTTATATTTAGATCATCAAAATCAGTTGTATTTTTCATCTATTTCTCAGCATAAGGTGCATAAAATACTTGGGGAGGATGGTAAGACTGTCATCGTGGCAGGTGGAAACGGTGAAGGTAACGCCCCCAACCAACTATCCTATCCCAAGGATGTGTTTGTGGATCAAAGTGGAGCAGTGTACGTGACCGACACTGGCAACGATCGAGTCCAAAAATGGGCCTCAGGATCAAAAGAAGGTATCACAGTAGCGGGAGGTAACGGATATGGATTGGCAGCCAACCAAACAGCCTATATCCATAAAATTCAGGTGGATCCCAAAGGTAATGTGTACTTATTGGAGAGTGGTCATGATGGCGAGTCGTTTAAGGTTAGAATCAACATGTGGCCTCCAGGCGCGCGAGAAGGAATAGCCAGGCTCAGTTACAGGTTAAATTATCGGGACAATATCAGTAGAGCAATTGATGATATTGGTGATTTTTTTGTCAATGAGAAAGGCGATATAATCTACACAGAGGCAAATTCAGGCTTGATCAAAAAAATAAGTTCAAGTGCGGAAAATCAAATTGAAGTGATTGCAAACCTTGATGGAAATCAAGAAAGAGATCCGGAAAGGGAATACCTAAGAATGGATGTCGACGCTGAAGGAAACATTTTTGTACTGGAGAGAAGTGGGAATCCTTGTATTTTGAAAGTGCAATTAGCTCCGCAAATTGTGATTCCTGCCGGTCAATTGGAAGGTACACTCCAACTAACGGCTTTGTCGGATAACATAAAGGAAGGAAATGAATTAGCTCGATTTGAGGTAACGTACCTAGAAAACGGAATCAAAGGAGTCTCTTTACCCAAAGAAATACATATTGATATCCAAGATTCAGATCTCTTGGACCAAAATCCTTTCAAAATAATATCGACTGATTGGGTTGTTTACCCTAATCCAACCACTCGTTTGATTTTCCTAAAGACCATGGGGGAACAGGTTAAGGAGGTAACGATTCGACTATTCGAGTCGGCTACAAATCGTCAAGTTATGTTCAAGCATTTTAATGAGGTAGATGGAAATGGTGTTCCAATTATGGTTGATTCAAGTAGGTTCAAGCCTGGAAATTACTATTTGCTTATCGAAACACCTGATAATCGTTTTATCAAGCCCATACATGTAACGGAGGACAATTGATGAATGCGGAATCAAAACTTGCAAATCAAGAAAGATCAAAATCATGTTCAAAACTTGAATTATTCCAAGATATAGACTTTTGGAAAGTATTGCCCAATGAAGTAACGGGCTAGTCATTTATTCAATCAAATAGAGTCAAATTTGCTATTTTTTTAACCGTTATGCGAATTATATTTTATGTGGTAGCCATTTTTTACTTTTTGACTTCCTGCCAAAAAATGGAGGATATTTTCCCTCAAAAGGCCAAGTTGGTGTTGGCTCCCAATAAAGTGACTATCCAGTGTGTAAATTGTGTAGTGGGGGAAAAGCTTCGATTAAAAGGAGTCGAATATGAAATTGTGGACAATGATCTATTGAGGCAACGTGTGGAGGAGGGGGCGGCATTGGATAGATTATGTACGACTTTGGTGACTGATATGTCAAACTTATTTTATTTGACAAAATTCAATGAATCCATTGAAAATTGGGATGTGAGTCATGTAACGGATATGTCTTTTATGTTTACGTGGTCGAAATTTAACCAGCCTATTGGTCGGTGGGATGTGAGTCATGTTGAAAGTATGTGGTATATGTTTGGAAGCTCAAAATTTAACCAGCCCATTGGAGACTGGAATGTGGGAAAAGTCCAAATCATGACTAGGATGTTTTTCCGTTCCGAATACAATCATTCATTAGAAAAATGGGATGTAAGAAATGTGACCAACATGTTTGCGATGTTTGAAGGCTCAAAGTTCAACCAACCCATTGGCAAATGGAATGTTAGTAACGTCGAAGATATGGGGGCAATGTTTCATGTTTCAGTCTTCAATCAGCCTATTGGAGAGTGGAATGTGACTAAGGTAAGGAATATGAGTGAAATGTTTTTTATTTCTCCTTTTAATCAACCAATTCATACGTGGTGCGTTCCGAAGATAACATCAGAGCCTTTCTCATTTTCAACGAACCTTTCCGAGCTAAATAAACCCCAATGGGGTAAATGTATTTCCAAGTAAATAGTGGGTTCTGATGGACAAAATTTTAATTTTTTTTCGATAAATTCAAAGGTGAAACTCTGAATATTTAGTTAAAAAAATAGATAAATTAATGGATAGATTTAAAGACTTATAGGTACCTTAATTTTCCCAATGAAGGTCGTCTTGGATCAAGATTAGATCCTAAGGCTGATTTGAATTTACAATCGCTTATAAAATCACGAATTTCCTCTGAATTCTTTGTGGGATAAATGTTTAAGTGGATAATAAATTCAGGAGGGCATAGCTTACAAAATGATGAGTGGTATCAATGGCAAATTTTTTTCATATAAATAGAAATTTTTAAAATGCAAGCATATAAATATTTAAACACCCTATTTTTTATTTTTTGTTATTGTATTATTTCATCATTATTTCTAATGAATAGAAATGGAGGAGCAGATATCATTTTTTTCTTTTTGATTAATATTTCATTTTTAGTTCATATCATTTATAATCTTTTTAAGGTAGTTTTTTGCTTGTTCAAAAACAGATTAAAACCTTTTACTTACTTCCTAGATTTTCTTTTAGTTTTAATTGTTTATATTCTTTTTATTTTGCTTTTTAAATTTCAAATAATACCCTAAACATTTAGGGAGAATTGTGACCTTCAGCTGGTCAAATGCCGCTGCGTGAAGCCCGACTGGAGCTGGTGGGGCCCCGAGCAGGAGGTGAGCGTGGATGCACCCTTCCCGAACCTCTTCACGGCCACCAGCAACAGCCCCGTGCCGCTGGGTGGAGAGTTGAAACTGACGGTGACAGACATCAGCGATCCTACTGCCACGTACAACTGGATACCGCCGACGGGGATGACCCTCCCCAGCAATGGCACGCGAGCGCTCAGCATTCCCAATGCCA
>VFQO010000568.1_pt1 | contig 38040 bp, 59 predicted proteins | sample 3512331 | NCBI WGS metagenome assembly VFQO01 (sample SAMN10412371, study PRJNA504923) | tailings metagenome | isolation source: Replicate 3 from Balatoc abandoned mine | place: Philippines: Itogon, Benguet | collected 2017-08-28 | reverse complement strand
GACTCCACCTCCGCCACGTCCTCGATCGTCTCCGGGAGTTCCAATGCGGTCATCGTCTTGTCCTTCGCTTTCCGTGACGGGTGCCGCGGGTGTTGGCCCACGGCTGGTGCTTGCGAATCAGGGCCACCTCGGCGGCATTGGCCGCGGCGGCATTCGGATACCAGGTGACGCGGTCCGGTACGAGGTTGGCCCGGAACCGTGCCGGCGCGTGGCGGAACCACCAGGAACCCCGGCGGTGGCCACGCATCCGGCGCGGAACGTCGAAGGCCGTGCCGATGTAGAAGTGGCCACGGCCCGACTCGTTGCGGATCTCGTAGACCGCGCGACGGCGAGCCCGGGCGACGCGCCGAGTGAGCAGGCGGAACCCGACCATCAGGCCGAAGAACACGCCCGCCCACCCGAGAAACTGCATCATCGCGCTGCTCATGCGAAGCCCAGCAGGAACGTCGCACCGAACAGAGCGGCAGCCACCAGCACCACACCGAGCAGAACCGCCGGGTTGGCCGCCGGGCGGCCGGAGCGCGGCGCCATGGCGGCCACCACGACGGCGGCCACCAGTAGCAGGCCGATCACTCCGGCGGCCACGGCGAGAATCCAGTGGGCGACGTACGTCCAGAGCGCGACCCCCGCGACCGCCAGCAGTGCCGGCGGACCGGCGATGCGCAGCGCTGGACGGTAGTAGACGTACCAGCGCCAGTGCACCTCGCCGGCCTTGGAGTGCGCGGCGTACGTGCGCCGGTCGTGAAGGTCTTTCCTGGACGGCACTGTTTCTCCTAGTCGACTCGGAGGCCCTTGGGCCTCGTCTCGCGGAGGCTGCGGACCTCCTCGATGGCGTGATCGATGATGCTGACCAGCACGTCCAGCTCGACCTCGGGGGATCCGCCACTGAACGACTCGATGGTCTTCCTGATCTGGACGTGCGTCTTGCTGCCGAAGGCGGCGGCCTGCTCGTGCGGCATGCCCTCCCGCTCCAGCGTGTCCGACACCCGGCCGGGCACATTCTGGTCGAGCAGGCCCGCGACGTAGAGGTTGATGTTGCTCAGCGTCTGGGTGATCTCGCCGAGGCTTCTCGCCAGGGTGACCATGTTGTCGCCGTGGCCAGCCGGGGTCCAGGCGGCCATCAGTCCACCACCAGGCCACGGCCGTTGCGGGACGCCCGACGTTCGGCGCGGAGGGTTTCGACCCGGTCCACCACCTTGCTGCGGACGATGCCGTAGAGGGCGGTCGTTTCCGAGGACGATCGGCCGACGTTCTCGATGGCGTGATTGAGCGCGCTGCGGAAAACGGTCGTCGTGTTGATGGCCGACTCCCGGTGTTCGAGTTCGGCGATCAGGGTCGCCTTGATCTGGCCGGGGGTGTCGGTCTCGACCAGACCGCTGAGGAAGTTGCTGATGTTGTCGAGGGTCTGCGTGACCTCGGCGAAGGCGACCGCCAACTCGTTCACGGTCTCGAACTCGCGGGGCTTCCAGTCGGACATTAGTTGATCACCAGGCCCTGAGTCTGGCCGTTGCGTGCGGCGCGCGCCTGCCGGACCGGCTCGAACACCCGCGACTGCATGCGGGAGACGAACCGGTGCGCCGACCGGCCGATGTTCTCGGCGTCGGCCTGGATCGCCCGCAGCGGGGCGACCGCCGCGTTGGCCGCGCGGACCTCGTCGGATCCGAGGATGGCTGACATCAGGCCGCCCTCCCCGCCGAATCCCTCCGCGCGGAGCTGGGTGATGATCTGCATCCGGAGCTGGGTCGCCATCGAGTCGGCGTAGATCGCCACCCGGGACAGCTTCTGCAGCTCCGCCGCGATCTGGGCGATGTCGTCCTCGTGCCGGATCCCGAGAAGCTGGATCGTGACGTGATCCAGCGGGGATCCGTTCTGCTGCTGGGGCATGAGCCCCTCCTGTCTGTTGATCGGCAGTTCGGTGCTACCCGGCCTCAGGGCCGGGGGTCTTCAGTGGTGCGGACCGTGGTGAACCGGCCACGGCCCAGCCGCTCCACGACGATGCCGGGAGGCGCGATCCGGGCCCCGGTGGTCAGGGCGTCCAGACGGCGGGAGACGGTGGTCGCGGCGAACTCGCAGCGCATCGCATCCATCACGTCCTGGTTGCCCCAATCGTCGCGGCCCTCACGGTGGAACTGAATGAGCACCCGGTCCAGCTCGGCCTCCGTCTCGTCCGCACCCCACTTCGGCTTGCCCGACGGGGCGTTGAAGAAGATCGGGTCCGGGCGGGGGGTGGTGTCGATCGGGGCGTGCGGGTCGACGCCGCGCAGCTCGCGGGCCAGATCCGGATCGATCGCCGCGTGGTCCACTGCGGCCACGCTGTCGGAATCCAGCGAGGTGCCCTCGGAGCTGAACATCACGGGCTCCTCCTTGTCGTTGAGGTCGTCGTCATCGGCGGGCGGGATGAACGGGACCGGCTGGGCCGGCATCCGCTGGGTGCGCTCGGCGTCGAATCCGGCTTCCTGCCCGTCGCGGTCATCGTCGGCAGCGACCGGCGGGCGGATGCCCATCACAACATCCGGGCGGCACTTTTGGAAGTGCTCACCCATGTAGGCGACAGACTCTGCCGAAAGCGTCATGGGCGGATGGGCCTTGCGAACCGCCTCCAGCTCCCGGCGCAGCGCGGCCGGATCGCTCTTGAACTCGCGGGCGGCCACGGCGTACATCCGGACGTCGACACCCGGAGCCTTGTCGAGGTAGTGCATGCCCGGCGCCCGGAACTTGCTCGGGTCGGCGCCGGCGTCCTGGGTCTCCTGGGACATCGAGAAGGTGCCGGAGTAGTTGTCGCCGATGCCGAAGGTCTTCCACGTCGCCACCGAGCCACGGATCAGGGCGGGCACCTCGGCGTTGCTGGCACGCGGGGTGGCGGGCAGCAGGAAGATCCCGAGGGACCGGCCCTTGGTCGCCAGCCGCTTCCAGTCGTCGCCGTCCATGTACGTGTCGGCCTCGTCGGCGATCACCAGAACGGCAGGCTCGCCGAGTTCCTGGGCAAGCTGCGGAGTCCACTCCCGGCCGATCGGCGGAGCCTCTGGATCGACGATCGCGTCCAGCAGCGCCTGTCCGAATTTGGTCACGCGAAACTCAGCCAGCTTCACGAGCGCCTTCGTCACGCTGCGAACGCCCGCCTTGTCTTTCGCGGCCATCGCGAGCATGTCCATGCACCAGCCCGCGTTCTGCATCAGCTTGTCCGCGTCGACCCACACCACGACCGCGTCGCTTCGCGAAAGAGTCTCCGCCGCGACGTTCGTCAGGAAGCCCGACTTGCCCGCGCCGGTCGTGCCGACCGCGCCGACGAACGTTGCGCCTTCGCTGCGAAACGAAGTCAGCGGGGAGCGAAGCGAAGCGACGAACGAAAACCACTGCGAAGATCCGGTGCTGTAGTACGCGGTGCGAAGCGGGAACGCGAAGCTTCGCCCCGGGTGCGAAAGACCGGGCCAGTTTCGCCAGTCTGCGAAAGGGTCCGCCATCGTCATCGTGATAAGCGAAGTGTCGGCGCGTTCGCCGCCGGTGACGGTGGTTCGCCCCTTGATGGCGCCGGCGTTCGACTCCAGCTTTTTCGCAGCGGCGGCCACCGTGTCGGTGGTGTCGCCGGGGCCGTGCTCCACCTCGACGAAGACGTGCGCCTCGTCGAAGGTGACCTTCCGGGGGCGGGACTTGGCCAGCCCGATGACCGCGCCCCAAGCGTCGCCGGACTTGCCGGTGGCGGCGGCCCGGAGGGCGTCGATGCGGTAGAGAGCCCAGCTCGCGGCGATCAGCAGGTTGCCGAAGACGTGCAGCACCGTCCAGAACCGGGAGTAGGCCCAGCCGATGTCGGTGGTGATGCCGGCCGAGACGCCGACCAGCACGCACGTCACGATCACGTGCCAGACCACAAACGGCATGCGGCGGGACACCCGCAGTCCGATGCCAGCGGCGATCAGGGCCAGCAGCAGGCCGGTGATGACCCACGCCCACTGGATCAGCACACCCGACGGCGGGTCGAGCTGGCCGACCCCCCACGAGATGGTCTCCAGGATGGGCAGGGCGACCAGGGCGGCGGCCGCCAGCCCGAGGAAGGGGAGGGTGCGCTGACGGACCGTCCGGCCGTCGCGGCCGCCGCGGCCCTTGGTGCTGTGCTCGTCGGTGTCGATGTCGGTACTCACGTTCGAGTCCTCCCCTCACGCTCAGTGAATTTCAGTGGCTGTTGCATCTGGGCAAAACCGCTCTTTCGGGCATCCGGCAAACCGGGTGATCTCTGGCTCTTTCAGGCGTGCAATTTCACGGATCATGGAGGCGGATCCCTTAGGGAAAAGGGGCGTCCGCTGCTGCAATTGCAGCATCTGCAATTGCAGCGTCTAGGCGGTGACGGAGTGTGAGGCTTCGGTGGGTGAACCCGGGTTCGGTGAACCCTCGCTCGATGAAACCTCGTTCGGTGAATCGGGGTTCAGATCCCGCGCGGCCTTCGCCCAGAGCTGCACGTTGCGGACCGGGATGCCCAGCTCGCGGGCAACCGCTGACGCCGACTCACCGGCCAGCACCCGTTTGACCGCCAGCTCGCGGTTCGGGTCGCTCTTCCGGCGCGAGGCCGACGCGGGGGTGGGCCGCGGGCGAGGCCGTCGCGGTGCCGCCGGGGCGGACATCGAGACGGACATCGGGGGGGTCAAACCGGGGGGGGCCAGGATGGGCTGGGGCGGCTGTTTCGGCAGCTCAGGGGTCCAGGACAGGACGGACATCGGGGCGGTCGCTGCAACGGTCAACGGCAGGGCGCGAATCCGTGGAGCGGGGATCACGGGGTCGGTGCCGGACTTGGCCAGCTCACTGACCAGCCGGGCCGCCCGGCGACGCTCTGACCAGGAGGCTCGGCGGGCACCCGGCTCGCTGTCGGTCAGCTCCGAGACGATGATCAGAGCGTGCAGCGAGAGGGCCAAGAAGGCGGCCGGGGCGAGCGACGCCACGCGGCCGGGGATGCTCCACTCGGCATGCCCGGCGAACGCCTCGGCCGCGGCGAGCTGGGCCACGATCCCGGACCCGAGGGTGCCCCAGAGGTAGGCACGGGTGCGGAGCCGGGCCTTGCGGGCCATGTAGGTGGCGACCATCAGGTTGATGACGAAGACGTCGAGCGCCACCGGAACCAGGAAGCTCAGCTCCCACGGGATGCGCCAGACCTCCGCAGCGAAGCGCCATGCGAACCACGCCTGGATGGCGAACTGCACGGCTGCGTTCGCCACGAACACAGCGAACATCACGCGGCGAAGTTTCGCCGTGCGAAGCGAAGCGAAAGTGTCGGCAGACATGGCTGCGAAGCTAGCACACGCGCGGCACTTTTCGTCAAGCTTCGCTGTACGCTCTTCGCATGGCGCAAGCGAAGAACGAAGCGAAACCCATGTCGAGCGGCGAAGTCGCCGCGCACCTCACTGCGAAACTCGGGCACCTTCGCCCGTCGGGCGGTTTTTCGCTCAACGCGGTGCGAAGGTTGGTGCGAAGCGGCGAACTTTCGTCCACCTGGTCGCGAAGCGAAGTTTCGTTTGATCTTCGCGGCTACGAAATTCGCGGGCACCGGCGAATCCCGCGCGCATCGGTGGACGCGTACGTTCGCAGCGAACTTCGCCGGGCCGAAGCGGCGAAGGTTCGCACCGGGAGCGAAGGTGGGGCCGACGTGAGCGAAGCTTCGCCGACGGGGTAGGTTCGCCCGTTCGCTTCGCCGGCATGACCGAGTCCGTGTCCGATCGCAATCATGCGGCCCTCGCTTCGGCGGGGGCCGTTTCGCGTCCGGGCGTGCAAATGACGCGACACTTTTGGGGAGCGGCTTGCGCACTTAACGCATGGGGCGTTAACTGACCTCAGCGCCTAACGAGGCGGCCGAACTGCCGACAGGAGAGCACCATGACGATCACCGCGAACGCCCCCGCCACCGACAGTCTGATCGGCCTGAAGCTGGGTCAGATCCGCGGGCCGGTCCCCGGCGGGCTGTGCGTGAAGACCCCCGAGGGGCACGAGTTCGTGACCATGGAGCCGATGTGCCACTCGCTGGTCAGCTTCACCCGGATCAACTCCCGGCGCCGCCACGTGGTCGCCGGATGGGTCATCATCGCCGACTACCGCTGAGCGTTCCCCCGGATGGTCGTACTCGTGGTTCGACTCCGCGAGCGGGGACTCCGCAAGACCTCTGCCGACACCTGTGGAGATGCCCATGACCACCACGCTGGCCGCGCCGCCCGCCTGCAACTGCACGGCGGACGCCGCCCGCGACCACCTGTTCACCTGTCCGTTCGAGCAGTGGATGCGCGCCGCCGACAAGGCCGCGTACCTCGCACTGCGGGACGTCACCCCGATCCCGGACCGCCAGAGCCCGAACGGCGAGCGCGCCCACGCGGCGGCCATGTCCGGCAACTGGTCGTACGGGCTCTACCTGCTCCGCTACGTCACCGACCGCAGCGAGGCGTTCGCTGAGCTGGCCCGGACGCTCGCGGACATCAGTGCGGCGCCGGACCGGGGGCGGCTGAACGCGCTGAGCGGCTGGGCCATGGCCGTGTTCCACGGGCACCACGTCGAGGACCGCGACGAGATGTCGGTCATCGGGCGGCAGGACAACGTCGCCCGCGACTGGTACGCCCACGCTGGCTACGTCACCGCGCTCACCGCGCCGGAGATCGCTGCCGGGTACGCCGACTGGGACTCCGGCACCGCCCACCCCCAGGACGCACTCGCCGCCTACCTCGCCACCGACCTGAACAACCTGCCGACCGAAAGGCCCTGACCATGACCGACATGAAGCTCGCCGAGGCGCTGAGCGAAGCGGTGCGGGACACCATCCGTGCGCTGTACGTCCACGAGACCACGCCCGAGGTGGCGGGACTCGCGGTCAAGGCCTGGATCACCCCGGCCGCCCGCAAGCAGCGGCTCCGGGCACTGAACAACGCCGACGCGTGGCCAGTCACCGCCACCTCGGTCACGGTCAGCGGATGGCCGTACGGGCGCGACGTCGACAAGGAGGCCGCCAAGCGGATCCGGGGCGCACTGGCCGACGCCGGCGAGCATGCGGCGGCCGCGGTGCTCGGCGACCTCACCACGTGGACTGTCGAGGAGTCCGGCCCGTGGTCGCTGCTGATCCGGTGGGACATCTGATGGCCCGCCGTCGGAGTCGGGCCGGCTCCCGGTTCGGCGCGACCGGATGGATCGCTGCGGTCGGTGCGGCGTTCGCGCTCTTCGCGGTGGCGTCCGGTGAGCAGGCCACGTTCAAGGTCGCGCTCGTGCTGGTCGGCGCGGCCGCCCTCGGGGGCGCGCTCGGACGGCGTCGGCGCGGCTGACACGAGGAATCAATCAACTACTCACGCTCAGGAGGACGACCATGAAGCTCGCGGATTTGAAGACCGGAGAGCACTACTTCTACCAGAACAGCAAGTGGAGCTGGGAGAACGGCTTGGTCGGGACCGAGGTCGTACTGGTCTCAACGGACCGCTACGGCAAGGGTTCCGGCTGGAACTACTACCCCAGCCGGACCGGGTCGTACGTGGAGGTCCGCACGGTGGGGGGCGAGGGACGCACGTTCTTCGCACACCAGTCACACCTCCGTGGCACGTGGGCAGAGGCCAGCGCGGTGCAGCAGGAGCGGCGCGTCGCGCGAAAGCGGCGGGAGACTGAGCAGAACGAGCACCGGCAGCAGCGAGCCGAACAGGCGGACCGCGTCCAGGCGCTGGCTAAGCAGGCAGGGGTCGCGGTGCGTTGGCGCCCGGAGGGCGAGTTCGTGCTCACCGGGGATGCCCTCGAGATGCTGCTCCAGCGCGTGCTCGCGGCCGAAGCATCCAACTGATCGCCAGCGTGCACCATCTGCTCGTTTTGGTGGCGCACGCTGGCGCTTAACGCCCCATGCGTTAAGTTCGTTTCACAGCCGAACGACAAGGAAGGGAGGTGGGAGCGATGCAGGCTCGGACCCCCGAAAGCGAGAAGGTGGCCGAAGCCATTCGCGCCGGGATGAAGCGTCACGGCCTAAGCGGCGCTGATCTGGCTGCCAAGCTCGCAGAGATCCGGGGCGACCAGCCGAGCGCGATGTGGATGACACGACGACTCCAGGGATCCGTCCACCTGGTCACCCCCGTGATGATCCAGGTCGGATGGGAGCCCACCGACGAACTCCGCCAGATCGCCCGCGCGCTGAACGTGGCGCCCGAAGATCTGATGCGCGAGCTGTACGCCGACGATCCCCAGTAGCGATCTCCCCCGTAGCTCAGTGGCAGAGCCGTGGGTCACCGGTTCGACTCCGGTCGGGGGAACCATTGTTTGAGCGAGGGAACCCCGTGCCGGTGAGCGGGGCGAATACCAGCCGGGTGCGGCCCCGGTCTCGCGAAAGCCGCCGTGCAAGACGTGTTGGCGCATGTCGGGCACGGGCCCCGCTCGCCCGCCAGGGCGGCCCCCGGACAGCGACCGGGTGCGACGGAAGTGCCGGTTCGAATCCGGCCGGGGTTACGCAATCACTGCCGATTCATGGAGGAAGACCGTGGCGAAGATGACGAGGTGGCTGTTCGTGTACGACGGGAAGAGCCTTGGAGGGCAGACCATCGGCAGCGTCAGCGCGTGGGTGGCCGGACGCCCGACGGGTGCCAGCGTCGAGCAGGTCACCCAGCAGATCCGGGCCGACCGCAAGCTCAGCAGCGTGGTCATCACCAACATCATCGAGCTGGGCGACGTGTACGACACCACCGCCGAGGCGAACTCCTGGCCCTCACCCGGCGCAACCACGGGCAGGGCCACAGCTACCGTGACGAGAACGGGCTGAAAATCCCCGGGGTCACCACGCTGGTCGGCGACGGACTCCCCAAGAAGGCGCTCCAGAAGTGGGCGGTGGAAACCGTCGCCGACTGGTACGTCGATCACCGGGACGAGCTGGCCGCCATGCCGCTGTCCGAGGCCCGCAAGGTGCTGACCAAGGCGCCGTACGCCACCACCTCGCGGGCGGCGATGCGGGGATCCCGCGTGCACCTGCTCGCTGATGAGCTGCTCGCCGGCGCCGAGGTGGCCATCCCTGAAGGCCTGGAAGGCTACGTCCAGGCCGCGGTCGACTTCATCGACGCGTTCGACGTGCAGCCGCTGTTCACCGAGTTCACCGTCTACAGCGAGACGTGGCGGTGGGCCGGCACGTGCGACTTCGTGGGCGACCTGCTCGACCCGGACGACCCGGAGCCCGATCCCGCGCTGAAGCGGCGAGTGCGGTGGCTGCTCGACTGGAAGACCAAGGAGAAGGAGTCCGGCGTGTTCGGTGACGCCGCGCTCCAGCTGGCCCCGTACCGGTGCGCCGAGAAGATGGTGCACCCGACCACCGGCGAGGAGATGCCGATGGTCGAGGTGGATCGGTGCGGCATCGTCCAGCTCTACAAGGACGGCTCGTACCGGCTGGTTCCGGTGGAGGCCGACGAGCCGGAGTACCGCATCTTCCAGTACGTCCAGCAGGTCGCGCTGTGGATGGAGGGCAACCGGTCGCTGGTCGGCCAGCCCATCAAGCCTCCGCGCGAAAGCACGTTCCGCGTCGTCGACGTGGCGGCCGAGCGCGGCGCCGCTGCGGCCGAGACCTTCACCCAGGAAGGCGAGGTGCCGTTCTGATGGCCGCACCGAAGAACATCGATGAGGCTCTGCTCGAACTTCAGAAGAACCCACCGCGGCTGGTGAAGGACCGGGACGGGCAGGTCGGCTCGCAGAAGACGAAGTATGCCGACCTCGCCCAGGCGTACGAGGTGATCCTGCCGCGTCTCGCCGAGCTGGGCGTGCTGTGGAAGACCTCACCGACGGTGCGGGTGATCGAGGGTGCCTCGACGCCCATGTTCGTCATCGACTGGGCGCTCAAGCACCTGGAGTCGGGCACCGAGGAGACCGGGGCGTACCCGCTGCCCAACGGCGTCGAACCGCAGAAGTACGGGTCGGCGATCACGTACGCCCAGCGGTACGCACTGATCGCGGTGACGCGGACCATCGCCGAGCGGGAAGATGACGACGGGGACGGCTACCGCGGCCGCCAGGGCATGGCCCAGCGGGCGACCGCCCGGCAGCAGCCCCGTCAGGAGCCGACCGCGCAGCGGGCGCAGCCCGCCCCCCGGGCCGAGCGGGCTCGCCCGGCCGAGCAGCCGCCACTGCCGGAGCGTCCGACGTCCGGGCCCCCGGCAAGTCCGGCGGGGGTCGCCGGCCAGGTGAAGCCCGCCACCAAGCCGATGCTCACCAAGCTGGCCGTCCAGTTCGGCCCGGGCGAGCTGGGCAAGCACGTCGAGGGCGGTGAGATCGCCCGGCCGACGCGGCTGAAGATGGCCGGATCTCTGATCGGTCGTCAGATCGCCAGCTTCACCGATCTCTCGTTCGATGAGGCGAAACGCCTGATGGACGTCGTGGGAGATGCGCTCCAGCGGCGCGACCCAATCAGCTATCTCCGGGCGGTCGCCCAGGGGCAGACCCCGGGTCCCGATGCGCCAACCGAGGGGGTGTCGGATGCGCCGCCTGCCGAGTGAGGCACTGGTCGCCCTCGACACCGTGTGGGCACAGTACGTCGGCCGTACCATCAAGCACGACCGCGCGGTCGGGCTCGCTCAGGCGGTCCGGATGCGGTACGGCATGGTGCTTACCAACGCCGAAATCGAGGACATGCTCCGCGACGTGATGTCGCCGTCGGCCCGCGCCGCACTGACGGCCCCACGGTGAAGGTCATGGGGTGTGACCCGTCGCTGAACGGGTTCGCGGTGTCGCTGCCGAACGGACAGTGCTTCACCGTCGGCAGCGCTCACTCGGCTGCGGCATGGCGCCGGTTCGGCTGGGGGCGGCTGGCCCGGATCCGTCAGGGCCTCGACTTCCTGATCGGTCGCACCGAGCCGGATCTGCTCGTCGTCGAAAAGCTGGTGACCAGCGGGCCCGGCGACGTGACGATGCTGGCCTACGCACACGGGATCGCCCGGGAGGTCGCCGCGGCGCGGGGGGTGCCGATCGCCGAGGTGATGCCGTCCACAGCCAAGCGGTACGCCACCGGCAGCGGCTCGGCCGACAAGGCGCTCATGGTGGTCGAGGCCAACCGTTTCCGGGGTGAATGGGGCCCGGTCGAGGACGACAACCAAGCCGACGCCACGTGGTTCCGCCTGATGGGCGAGCACTGGGCGAACGGCACCACCGTCTCCCCCGAGCACGCAGCTCGGCGGGACTGCATCTTCGGGCCGTGGAAAAAGACGGCTGGAGCGCAGTGGCCCGAAAAGTAGTGTCCACGAGCACCCCTGGCCCGCACGCGCCGATCTGGCCGTCCGTGGCAATGGGGTGCTCGTGGTGTTCCGCCCTGGCCACCGGGTTCATGAAGGGCACCGGTGGTCCGGGTGGAGTTCAGAAAGTGCCGTACTGCGACGCTGAGGCGTGCTGGGAGCGGACCTACGCGGTCGCCCGCCAGTGCCCGACGCGGACGTGGGTCGGAGTCGAGCAGCCGGAGGGGCTGCTCTGGTGACCGGAAGGGGTCAGTGAATGTCGGGTGGTAGCAAGTTCTCCAGTCAGGTGCCGAAGGGCGACGGCTGGGGCGTGGAGAAGGCCGTGCGGGCGGCGGCCGAAGAGGTGATGCAGAAACGGCCGTCACCACTCATCCCCATCATCGGAGTGATCGACGTGAAAGAGGTGAAGATCGACGGAGAGTCCGGGGAGACCATCGCCGTGGTCAGGCTACGAAAGGTCGAATCGCTGGACACCCTGGACGCGATCCGGGACGGCCAGCGGGTGCTCATGCGGGCGTGGGCCGACAAACGCGGCGAGGGCGCGATGCTGCCGTTTGAGGAGAAGCAGTTCATCGAGCAGGCGTTCACTGGCGTCGACATCGAGGCGCTGGAGCAGGACGAACGGGAGGCACTGGAGGACGCCGACCTGACCGACATGGATCGGCTGCGCCGTCACCTCCGGGTGGTTCACGGATGGGAGGAGACGGACGTCCGGCTGGCCCTCGAGGACACCGCGCTGCGCAACGAGCACGCGTCGGAGCACGAGACGCTGTTGGTCGCCGGCGGGCTGGACGGCGTCGACGACCACGACGCGGAGTGGTGGGCGTGGCGCCGGGTCGACATCGAGCTGTCCGGGATCAACGACGACACGGCTGGCCCGGATCCCGTGAACGAGGGCCTGTTCGACACGTACGACGTCACGGAGAACGGCACCGTGGTCCCGCTGTTCAAGCCGGGCACGGACGAGCCGGAGAGCAACGAGTAGCGGCATCATCCGCACGAACGCCCAGGCCCATTGCGGTCTGGGCGTTCTGCATTGTTGCATCATTTGCACGAACCATCTAGGCTGGTCGCATGGCAGATCAGATCGTCGGCGGGCCCGTCATGAGAGGGCTCCGCAACCAGGACACCACTGCGGCCCGAATCGCCCGGTTGCGCAAAGCGCGTGAGAGGAGGCTCGCCGAAGCGCTCGCCATCGTCAAGCTCGCCGGGTACGTCGTGACCCCGCCCAGTGTCCTTACGCTCGACCTCATCCCCACCCGCCGGGGCATCAAGGTCCCCGGTGAGGCGCTCGATGAATGAGAACGACAACCCGTTCAACCGGGACAAGGATCCTGAAGGCTGGCAAACGTACGAGAACTCCGTCAAGCGCCAGCCCAATCCCCAGCTCCTGGAAGCTACTGCCGAGGAGGCCGCCGAAGTTGCGGCCAACCTCGATCAGGCCTATGACCACGGCTACGACCAGGACCAGCTCAACAGCTTGATGGAGCTGGCGCCCCCGGATGAGCCGTGGGAAGTTTCCGAGAAACTGGACGCCGAACAGAAGCAGATCCCCGAAGGCGTGCAGGAAGCCATGGTGGAACGCTTCGAAGCGATCAACTGGGATGCCCTCTGGGAGGAAGACTTCAGTGAGATCGACTTCCTGCCCGGCAAGTTCATGGAGCGCGGCCAGCAGGTCGCCCTGGTAGGTCAGGGCAAGGCGGGCAAGAGTCTGTTCGCCCTCGACTGGGCATGGCGCTGCGCTGCGGGCCGGTCCTTTCTCGCCGATGCCGGCCGCGAATCCCTTCGAGTGCTCTACCTGGACAAGGAGAACAGCCGGCGGGACATTGCTTTGCGCCTGAAGTCACTGGGGGCATCGAAGCAGCAGATCAAAACCACCTTCATCTACATGATGTTTCCGGCGTTCTCCAGCAGCTTCGACGAGGTGGCGGACCGCAACCGGGCCTCCCGCGAGCTGATCGCCCTCGTGGAGTTCTACAGGGCCGACATCGTCATCATCGACACCGTGTCGCGATTCATCAGCGGGAAGGAGAACGACGCCGACACGTGGCTTCAGCTTTACCAGGGTATTCATGAGCGTCTGAAGCGGCGCAAGATTGCATGTCTCCGACTGGACCACTTCGGCAAAGACGAGACCAGCGGTTCCCGCGGCTCATCGGCCAAGAGCCAGGACGTCGATCACGTCTGGGAGCTTCGGCAGACGTCGGTGCCGAAGCTGACCCAGCTCGATGTGGGCGTGCAGTCCACGGTCACCTTGGAGCTGAAGCGTACCCACACCCGCACCGGCCTGGGTGAGGACATCTTCCGGATACAGCGCGTGTCGGTCAAGGGCCTCGACGGGGCGTGGCTCGCCAACCATTCGGAGCATCGACTGGACGGCGGCGACACTAGGGGCGCTGATGAGGCGCACCGGGACGAGCAGCTTCAGCGGATGGCCCTGGAGCTGGCCGACGAGATGCCTCCAGGCCTCTCGGGCAACAAGTTTGAGACGGCGTGGACCAAGGATCGGGGCATCAATATCAGCAACACCCAGAAGCGGGAACTGCACAAGATGATCGTGCGGATTCAGAGTGAACGTTTGTCCTGATTTGCCCTCGCCCGAAACCTCGCCCGCCAAGATCTCGCCCCAAACCTCGCCCGGATGATCTATAAATCGGGGCGAGGTAAGAGTTTTACCAGCTCAGACCTTCGCCCAGCCTTCTGCCTAAATCTCGCCCGCGGGTTGAGGGCGAACCTCGCCCCACTCCTCCTCTCTAAGGAGTGGGGCGAGGGGCGAACCCCATGAAGATCGCGGCGGCGAACCACCCCTCGAAAGGACAGCCGTGACCCGTAGACCCATCTCCGATTTCACCCCCCAAGCCACTCCGCTGTACGCCGTGGTCAGTTTCGCCAACGACGATGAGGTCGTGGCGAAGGTCATCGGCTGGGCATGTGACAGCGACAACGATCCCGAGTCGTTCGCCATCTATCCGGTTTGCGTGGAGATGATGGGCGAACCAACCACCCCTACCCCTGCCTATCAGGCGATCGTGGTTTATTTCGACACCCTGGCCGAGGCTGCGGGGGAATTGGACGGAATACGCACGGGCCGGGCGGCCCGAGCCCGAGCACAAAGTGCCGGGTAAAGTACCGACGGCGGCACAAACCGCCCCTGCCGATGAAAGGTTGACCATGACCCAGCCCGACCAGACCATCCCCGCCCGCGAACCGTGCGGGCCCTGCCGCGGAACGGGGCTCACCCTGACCACCAACGACCTGATCGCCGAGTCGCTGACCCTGCTGCCCACCGAGCCGGCCCAACTCGACGAGTTCGTCCGCGAGTTCTACCGCCGCCTGCTCCACGCCGCCCCGGGGCTGATCCGGCTCTTCCCCGCCGACCTGGTGACCGCCGAGCACACCGCGCTCGACTCCGCCGGCAAGGCCCAGCGGGACCGGCTGCTCAACGGCATCGTCACCGCGATCCGGGAGTACGACCCCGCCGACGACGACCGGATGGATGCGCTCCGGACGCATCTGGCGACGTACGGCCGTTCGCACCGCTCGTTCGCCCGCCCCGGCGGCATCACGGCCCACGCCAAGATGGCCGAATACATCCTGGTCGGCGAGATCCTGCTCGGGCTGCTGGCCGACACGTTCGGCAAGCGGTGGCTGCCGGAGTACAGCGCGGCATGGGCAGAGGCCTACGAGCACGCCGCCGTGATGATGCTGCACGCGGCATGGACGGCCGGGCCGTCGGCAGTGGCCCGCCAGCCGCGCCGCTCCGGCGACGAGACGCTGAGGCGGTGACCGTGACCCAGCCGATGCCGCCCCAGACCGGCCAGCAGCTCCCCGTCGTCCTCGGCGACCCTCCCGGCGTGAACTTCCGGGTGGGATGCACCCCGCCGGATGCCGCCGGGAAGGCCTACCCCGTTCTCGCCGTCCAGCACGGTGCGGTGACCATCGAGATCCGGCTGACCCCGGAGGGTGCCCGCGACATCGGCGCCAACCTGGGCCCGCACCTGATGGCCGCCGCCGACGAGGCGACCACCCGGTCGTCGGGCATCGTGGTCCCGCCGCCGGGGTTTGTGCTGCCGACCCCCGGCCCGAACCGTGCCGACCGGCGCGCGGCGGGCCAGCGGGGGCCGCTCGGAAACGTGGGGGGTGCGTCCGGTGCCTGATTTCACCCCGACCCCGTTCCACGAGATCGTCATCGAGTTCGATCTGGTCACCGGCAAGGCGGTTGTCATCGGCTCGCCGCCCGAGGTGACCGTCTGGTCGCCGGAGCTGGTCGGCATGCTGCGGGCGACTGCCGGCGACGACGGGTGGGCCCGCATCGAAGACGGCCCGGACGGCGCCGACATCGTGCTCGGCACGGAGGGCGGCCCGGTCCGCTACCGGCTCACCGGCGAGCACGACGAATTCCAGGCGGGCCTGATCGCCGTACTGCTCCAGCCGGAGGTGGCCCGATGAGCGTACGAATGATCGGGCGCTACGAAGTCCACTCCGACGGAACGATTGTCGGACTGGGGGGCCAACCGTTGAAGCCCTGCACGGTGCGCGGCGGATACCAGCAGGTGCTTATCTACATGCCGGGACAGCGACGAAGGACAACAAGGGTCCATGTCCTTGTGTGTGAGGCGTTTCATGGCCCGCGCCCGACACCGAAGCATCACGCCGCCCATTGGGATGGCGATCCGCAAAACAATGCCGCGTCGAATCTTCGGTGGGCGACCGCCAAGGAGAACATTCATGACAAGGTTCGCCATGGGCGCGTGACCAGAACATCAGGAGAGGTCAACGGGATGTCGCGGTTGACGGAAGACGACATCCCCGCAATCAGGGCATTGGCTGGGTCTGGGGTAAGTCAGCGACAGATTGCTGCGCGGTTCGGCGTCTCGCAGCCGACCATCTCAGACATCATCACTGGGCGTTCGTGGGGGCACCTGTGATCAGGAGTGCGTCAGACCTTCGCCCAGGAGATATCGTTTTTGGGCCAATTGGCGGGTGGGTCGGCAACGGCATCGTCCGGCCCGGCCAGCTCGCCCTCGCCCCGTGGCGTTCGCTGCTGTCGTGGCGCACCTGGTGGCACATCAACCACGTCGCCATGGTGATGGAGCGGCAGACCGCGTCGAGCCCCGCGATGATCGGGCAGGCCATGCCGAAAGGCTTCGAGATCGTCCCGCTCCGCGACGACCAATGGTCCGCCGACTACGTGTTCATTCGGCCGCGGTACCTTGCCGACAATGCCGGAGAGGTGGCCGCTGCTGCCCGCGGCCTGGTGGGCACGCCGTCCAACGCCACTGCGGACGGGGCCCGTGCCGCTGTTCGCCTGATGTGGGAGCGCAAGGTCGGTTACGGGTTCGCCGCCTACCCGCGGCTTGCCGCCCACCGCATCGACATCCCGGCGCCCCGGCTCGACCGGTACGTACAGCGGGTCGACGCCGACGGGGTGCCCCTCGAGGCGATCTGCTCCCAGGCGATCGACTGGGCACTCACCCGGGCCGGCGGGCTGGACGGCAAGGGCCACGTGTTCGACGACGGGCGCAAGCCGTTCGATGTGGTGCCGTCCGAGCTGTACCTCCGCCTGCTGGCCCTCGGCCCGGTGGACGTGGTGCGTCCCGGCAAGGGGAGCATCACGAGCACCGCGGCTCACGCATCCCGCATGAGCACCGGCTGGTTCTCGGAGCCGATCGACCAGTGGTCACCCCAGACCGTGGAGTCGTTCCGGCGGCGGCACCCCGGCTTCCTGTAGTCCGGGGTTCCAGCACCGGATCCGCTGATTTACGCTTCACCCAACGGCCAGCATTTCCAGGAGGACGAGATGGCGCTCATCACCCCCGTGACCCTCAACCCGGTGTCCGGGCGGACCGGTGGCACCGCGATCGGCCAGGTGGTCGCGTCCTTCACCCCGGCCGGCGGCGGGGACTTCATCGCGCTCAACGGCCAGTGGCTAATCCTGGAGTTCTCGACGGCGGGCACGGGCATCACGGTGACGCTGGACTCGGTGACCCCGTCGAGTTACGGCACCGACGTGAACCCGGTGATCACGCTGGGCACCACCGACCACCAGAAGATCGCCCTGTACGTACCGGATCTCCGGTTCGTGCAGCCCGCCGGATCATCCAACCCGGGGTACCTCGGGCTGACCTACTCGGCGGTCACCAACCTCACCGCGCGGGCCTGCCTCATCTCGTAGCCCGCGAAACCTGCTCAGTTGTTCGCTGAGCCAAGATCTCCCAAAAAACACAGCGCACCATCGGATCGGCCCCGAACGCCCCGCACGCGACCAGCGAGCTAGGCGGACGGGGCCGCTTCGTGTCACGCTCCACCCATGTTTGCCAAGAAACCCACCCCCCGCCCCCGTCCGCTCATCACTGACGAAGCGGTCCCACCGCCCGACGAGCGCGACCAGATCAAGGTGAACCGGGCCATGGTTGCCAAGGTCGGCAGGGTGCGCGGGGCGAACCGTCGCCAGAACAAGCGCTGACGTGGGATCATCGCGCCATGCCTGACGCCCGCCCCGGCCACGGAACCCCGATCGACCTCGACAAGCTCCGCAGCCTGTCCGTCGGCCGGATCCACCGGGACCGGATCACCGAGGGCCGCGCCCACCGGGAGACCGGCCGCCCGTGGAAGCGCGTGGAGACCGAGGCCGGGATCGTCACCGAGCACAACACCCGCGACGACCGGGTGGATGCGGTGGCGAAGGTGGACACGATCCGGGTCGTCCGCGATCCGAAGACCGGGAGGCCGGCGAATGTCGAGTAAGCAGCCCACGACGGGGGAGGCGATCACGGCGGCCCGCCGGTCGATCGCCGCGGCCCGGCTCGCCGATCCGGGCGAGCACTTCCCGTACAAGCGGCGGGAGGCGGCCCGGGCGCTCAGCGACGCCGATCTGATGGGCCCGGCAGGCCCCGACGACGACTCGGTGGACGCCGGCGACTTCACCTCGGAGCGGATCATCCTGGCGACCGATGCCTACGTCGCCGCCCAGGCCGACTACCTCGCCGACGACACCGAGGCCAACCGCGAGCGAGTGAAGGCGACCGCCGACGACCTGGTGGCCGCCCGCCGGGCGCATCGCCGGACCCGGGTCGACGCCGACGGGAACCCGGTCGGCGCCATCATCGGCACCACCGCCGGGGCCTCACCGGCCTACCTCCGCGGCCCCCGCCACCGCCGGATCGGGGAGGACTGACCCGTGGCCATTCTCGCAAGCGGCTTGTTCGTACAGAACATGATCGATGAGCTGGATCCCACCAACCTCGGGTTCGACTGGACGTTGACCACCAGCAAGATCGCCCTGATCAGCAACTCGGCGACGCCCAACTTCGACACCGGCGCCAGTTGGTCCAACGCCAACGAGGTGACCGGGACCGGCTGGGCAACCGGCGGCATCCTGCTCTCGGTGGCGGCCGCCGGTGGCACGTCCACCGCACCGACCGTCACGGTGTCGCCGAGCGGCACGCTGATGTGGGACATGAACGACATCGCCGTGTCGGGCACCACTATCACCGGGGCCCGAGCCTGCCAGTTCTACCAGGACGCCCTGACCACCCCGATCGCCGATGCCCTGATCTGCCTGGTCAACTTCGGCGCCGACTTCGCCACCAACAGCGGCACGTTCGGCGTGCAGTGGAGTGCGACTGGCGTGGTGGCCCTAGACCTCACCCCGTGATGGGAGCCTGATCATGCCATTCCAGCAGTGGACCGGCCTTCTTGTCTCCGGCCAAGTGGACAGCGCGGCGGTCACCAACACCACCACCGAGACGACAATCCTGCCCGGCCAGGCCAATTTCGTTCTGCCTGCCAACTTTCTTCAGTATGCCGGGCAGGCGCTGCGCATTCGGGCGATGGGCCGGATCTCGATCGCCGCATCAGCGGCCATCACACTGCGGGTCAAGTTCGGGTCCATCGCCGTAGCTGCGTCGCCGGCGTTTGCATTGAACGCCAACGCCAAAACCAACGTGACGTGGATTCTTGATTGGGACCTCACGCTTCGTTCGGTCGGCGGCGGCACCACGGCGACGTTCATGCACTCCGGTCAGTGGCAGTCCGAGGCCGTAGTCGGCTCGCTGGTCCCAGCGTCCGCCGGTCCCGGCGCTCATGTCATCCCGCCGGGCGCGCCTGCCGTCGGCACTGGGTTCGCCTCGACCACCAGCAACATCGTGGATCTCACTGCACAGTGGGGCGGAGCCAGCGCGTCGAACAGCATCACCACGCACACGTACAAACTTGAGAGCCTGAACTAGTCAGGAGACTAGACATGTCGACCGCTGCGCAGCTCATCCCACCGGTCCCCCCGTCCACCTCGCCGTACGTCTACGAGATCCAGGACAACTGGGGGAAGAACTTCCGCATCACCGTGTTCTGGGAGGTCATCCTCACCCGGCTGATCACCGGCATGACCGCCTACCGCGAGCCCGGGTGCGCGCTCACCACGTGGCTGCTCGGGGTCGGCCCGGACGGCACCCCGGACACCACCGACAAGAAGATCGGCCCGCTCGCCGAGGGGACCACCATCCTCACCGGATCTCAGCTGGAACTCCTGCTGCTGCACGGCATCGGCACCATCGACAACTTCGTCGGCCACCAGATCACCGCGATCTGACCGCACCATGGCCCTGATCCTGGACGGGACGTCGCCGAGCATCGTCTTCAACGCGGCGTCCACCACGGTCAGCACGTCCAGCTTCACCCCGCCCGCGGGGGCCCTGCTCGTGGCGGCATCCGCGCTCAACGCCGGCGACAACAACACCCCGACCGTCCCGGGCATCACCGGCGGCGGGCTCACCTGGAATCTGATTCACTGGACCGCCAACCCCGAACTCAACGGCGCCGACGGGCAGGCGGCGATGTGGTGGGCGGTCGCCACCGGCGCCGCGCTCACCGTGGCGGTTACCAACGCCGACCCGGCCACCGGTGAGGCCTTGAAGGTGTGGGTCTTCCGCGACGACTCCGGCCAGACCCCCGCCATCGGCGCATCGGTGGAGAACGCGTCGGTCACCACCACTACGACGACAGCCCAGGCGCTCGCGGCGACCCGGGCCCGCTCCCGGCTGGTGATGGTCTTCTCGGACTGGAACGCCGCAGCAGCCGCGACGGCCGGAGCCGGGACCACGCTGACCGGCGGTGGCTCCGGGGCGCCCGGCTCGATCAGCTACGCCTTCGCCCTCCAGTCCGGCGCCGACGGCAATCCGGGCGTCTCGGCGACTCTGAACCTCACGCACGGCTCCACCAACGGCAAGCGGTGGATCGTTGCCGAGGTTCGCCCGGCCACCGACCTCGAGGGCTACCAGATTCCGCAGTTCTGGCCCGGCGACGGCCCGATGTTCACCGAGCGCCTGACGATGGCACCCGGTGACACCACCACCGTTGCCACCCAGGACGCCGCGCCCGGCCCGGTCACCATCGCCCCGCCCCCGGCCGAGATCTCCGGTACCGCCCAGGCGTCGGCCACCGCAGCCCCGCTCACCATCACCGGCAGCACCACGATCAGTGGGTCGGCGTCCACCCCGGCCGGTCCCGCCACCGTCACCGGCAGCGCGGCCATCTCGGGCGCGGCATCCACCGCGAGCACCACCAGCCCGGCCACGATCGCCGGGATCACGGCGATCAGCGGCACCGCGCGGACCGGATCCACTGTCACGCCGGCCACCATCTCCCCGGCGGCCGCCGTCATCACCGGCACGGCCCAGACCGCCTCCGGGTCAACCGCGGCCCCCGCCACCGTCGGCGGCTCAACCACCGTCAGCGGCACCCCGTCGATCAGCAGGACAGCAGCGGTAGTCACGGTGGCCCCACCCCCGGCCGCCATCACCGGCGCGGCCCAGTCGAGCACAGCCGCCGCGCCCACCACGATCGCCCCCGCGGCGACGGCCATCTCGGGCTCGGCCCGCACCGGAAGCACCGCATCCCCAGCCACCATCGCGCCCGCGGCCGCCGCCATTACCGGATCGGCCTCCGGGCAGTCCGGTGCCGCCGCATCGCCGCCCACCATCACGTGCACGACGGTCGTCACCGGTTCGCCCACCACCGGAGCGCTGGTGCTTGCCGCCACTATTGCTCCACCCCCGGCGGCCGTAGCCGGCTCGGCGTCCACCCCGGCGCCGACTGCGACCATCCTGTGCACGGCTGCCATTCCACTGCCCGCGCTCCGGCTCACTGCGGCCGCCACCCCCGGCACGGTCTTCGGCACGGCGCTGCTCCCGCTGGTCGCGTTCGTCACCGACGCCCATCCGTTCGCGCTGATCGACGCCGGATCGTCCAGCTTCGCGACCCATGACCGCGGCGGGCAGATCGCATCCGGCATGGTCGGCACCGCGGCGGCCTCGTCGTCGACAGCGGATGGCCGGACCGCGGCGAGCCAAGGGCGATCGTCGGCCGGGACCGCGTCGGGTCAGGTCGGATGACCAGGGGTCGGACCGGAGCGTGGCACCGGGAGTACGTCCGCAACCGGGCGCGCCTGCTGGCCACCTCGGACGTGTGCGCCCTGTGCGGCCATCCGGACGCCCGGACCGCCGATCACATCGTCCCGTGGCGGCGCTGGCCCCGCGACATCGACGGCCGATTGATCCCCGGCTTCAACTCGCTCGGCAACCTACAACCCGCGCACGGGACGATGGGCCCGAAGCAGGAGCCGAACCGCTGCCCGACGTGCGGCAAGCTCTGCAACCAGTCCAAGGGCGCCGGCCTGCCCGGCCAGATCCGCCGTTCCGGCATGGACCACTTCCCCGAGTCGGCGAACCGCCCGGCCTCCCGTGACTGGGGTCTGAGCTGATCGGTTTCGGCTGGCGCGAAAAGTGCCACCGGGGGGTGCCGATCATCCGGCACTTTCGGCTAGCCTTCCGTCACCGCACCACCACTGTCGACAGGAGTGCACATGCCCAAGAACATCAAGGTTGCCCGCTGTGCCGCCGGGACCTGCCTGGAGCGCGAGATCAACCCGGACGGTTCCGTCACCCTCCGCTCGACCACCGGACTCGGTGGCGAGCTGACCCTCACCGCCGGTGAGTGGGACACCGCCGTCGAGCAGATCGCGGCCGACCCGGCCGGCTGGGGCAACCCGGCTCCCGGCGTCGGCGTCCAGGTCGTCGTCAGGGCCGGCACCCCCGCGCGGGTTGTCACCGCCTGACGTACGCTGGCACCACCACATCAAGGAACGCATCTTCCGCATCGCTCACGGAGGACCCGATCGCCCAGCGCGGTCGGGTCTTTTCGTGTCCGTCGTGCGACCATCGGGGCATGGTGGCTCATCTCGTCGATGTCTCCCGGTGGCAGGTCGAACTCCCGTCCCCGCTCAGCCTGACCGCGGCCCGGCAGTCGGGCTTCACCGTCGCCAACATCGCGCTGACCGGCGGCCGCGGTTACGTCTCCGGCACGTGGGCGGCCAGCTTCACCACCGCGGCCAAGCTGCTCGGCATGGACGTGTCGTTCTACCACTGGCTGGACGGCCGAACCTCCGGCACCGCACAGGCCACCGCCGCGGTGAACCGCATGAGGCAGCTCTACGGCGGCACCACCGGTTTCGCCCATGTCGTCGACATCGAGGAGTCCGGCGCCAGCGGCATCACCCCGCCGACCTATCAGCACGTCGCCGACTACGTCCGCACCGCCCGGCGCCTGCTCGGCCGCCCGATCGCCATCTACACCGGCGACTGGTACTGGCGGCCCCGCAAGTGGGACGGCGCGAGCCTCACCCCGTACCTGCATGCCGCGCCGAACGCCGGCTACCTGAACGCCTATCCGGGTGACACGTCCGGCCACTGGACGGCGGGCTACGGCGGATGGTCGAATCTGGCGATCATGCAATACCGCACGGCCACCATCGCGGGCGTGAACACCTCGCAGTCCGCCATCCGCGACCCGAGGATCTGGGCCGCCCTGACCGGAGAGGAGACCGGGATGTCCGTGGCACCCCCGTCGATGATGGAGGCCCGGCAGGTCTTCCGCGACGAGACAGACCTGACCCCCGTCGAGCTGGGCATCGTCGGTGACGCGGCCCATGCCGACGGCGGCGACTCCTACCACCTCGGCAAGGATCAGCTCCGCGCTTCCGCCAGCTACTCGGTGCGGGAGTCCAAGCGCGACAACAATCCGACCAACGCCGCCAGTGCGCTCGACATCGGCATGTTCAGCCCGCTGAAGTACGGCGGCAAGACCCACACGCTGCGGACCTTCTCAACGTGGCTGGTCGGCGAGTGCAAGGCGGACGCCCCGGACACCCGCTGGATCCGCGAGGTCATCTACTCGCCGGACGGCAAGGTGGTCAAGCGCTGGGACCGGCTGGGCATTCGCTCGACCGGCGACAGCAGCCACCTCGGTCACACCCACGTCTCCGGCTTCCGGGACTCCGAGAAGGCGGACAGGGCGGCCATCTTCCGCCGCTACTTCGACACGATCAAGGGAGCGAACATGCCGATCACCGGTGACGACGCCGAGATGGTGTGGGCCCGCGACACCATCCCCAACCCGGGAGCCCGCGCCGACTCCCCCCGGCACGATCCGCCCGGCACCAACGAGAACACCACGGCCCGGTTCGCCCTCGGCAACATGTGGGAGCGGATCTGCGACATGCAGGCCGCCGTCACCTCGCTGGCCGCCCGGGTCAACACCATGCAGTCCGGGCTGAACGCAGTCGGCCCGATGGTCGCCCAGACCCGTGACAGCGTGAGCGCGCTGGCCCAGCAGCTCGCCGCGCACGAGACGGCCAGCCTCGACCGCTCCCAGGCCGAGATCGGCGGGGCCATGCAGGGGCTCGCCGAGATCCGGGAGCTGCTCGACCAGCTCCGGGAGGCCGGCGCCGACCCGGTCACCGTCAACGAGCTGGAGCAGGCGTTCCGCAACGTGCTGCGTGATGGAACCGGCGGCGCGGAGTCGTGATCTGGACGGCGGCCCGGCGCGCATGGTTGCGCCGGGCCTTCCGTGTCATCCGGTGGACCCGCTTCGCCGGCTACGTCTTTCTGGCGATGTCCGGCACCGCGTCCATCTGGTACCCCCCGGCGTCCATCGCCGACGCTGTGCAGACTCGTCTCGTCGCCGTGCTGTGGTCGGCCTTGATAGTCGTCTCGGCCGCGGTGTGTGCGTACGGGGCGGCGGCCAACCACTGGGTGGGCGAATACGTCGGGCTGGTGCCGCTGGCGTGCGTGGCACTGGCGTTCGGTCTGGCCGCGATGGGCCGGGGTCACGTCGGATGGGCGGGCGGCGCATTCCTGGTCGCGTTCTTCTGGGTGCTAGTGAGCCGCTGGCAGGAGGTGGCTCTACTGCGGATCGAGGCGCTGAAGGCGACACGGGAGACTGGACATGGAGATCACGTCTGAGCTGATCACGTTCGTGGTCGGTGGCGGTCTGGCCGCGCTGATCACGGCGGCCACCCGCGGCTACCGGTCGATCCGGTCCGGTGCGCGGGCCAGTACCCGTGAGGTGGTCAAGGATCTGGCTGCGGCCCGGGACGAGGCGGAGGCCCGGGAGGCCCGGGTGCGTCAGGACCGCGACTACTGGCGCTCGGTCGCCGGCGACTACGGCTATCAGCTCCGCTCGGCGGGCCTGGTGCCGGATCCGGAGAAGCCGCGCCAGCCGTCCGAGGTGATCGCCGAACGCCGGCGCCCGCGGCGGTCCGCGCGGGAGGCGTCCACCGGTGAGCTTCGCCGGGTGCGCGACGGTGACATCGAGCAATGACAACGGCCCGGGGGCCATCCGGGGGTGCTGCCGACACCACCCCGGGCCCACCGGGCCGTTCCGTGCGCGGGCGTTGTGAGCGAACGCGCTGGTAGAGAAAGTATCACGGCCCTCCGGTGCGGACCAGCCACGCGATCAGCCACACCAGCACGGCGATCAGGGCGAGGTCCCGGCAGACGGCGACGATGGTGGCGAACTGCCCGAGCCGGTCCGGCTGCGGGCGTCCGGCGTGCGACACCACCGGCTGCTCTCCGCTGCCCCAGTGCCGCCCGGAGCGACGCGGCGGCGAGGTGGACATCTTCGGTTCGCTCACGATCCCCAGCTCCAGATGCCTCCGGCCAGCCAGAAGATGGCGACCATGCAGAACAGGATGAGGAAGACGTCCCTGATCAGGGCCATCCGCAGCGATCGGGCCCGCAGTTCGTCCATCGCCTCGTCGGGTTCGACGTAGATGCGCGGCACGATCATGTCCTGGTAGCTGGGCTCGCGTCGTTCCTCGTGGCGTGGCGCTGCGTGACGGCGGATGGGTGCGATGGGCTGACGTGGGTCGGTGGTGTCGATCGGTGGGTGGTTGTGACCACGGCGCGCCTGTGGTCGCCGCGGAACGTATCCCTCGTCCTCGGGATCGTGATACGTCGGGTAATTGCTGGTGGGCGGTCCGTAGTCGCTCATGGTCTGACACTACATCCCGTGACTTTCGGTGAGGCGTGGCAGATTCGATCTTCTAGAGTGCGTCACGGAAAGTGATACGAGCCAGGGATGTCACTTTGAGCGATGGCCCTCTGAAAAGTAACGGAGCGTGAGTCTCACCCAGAGTGCGCGGGGATCGAAAAGTATTGTTCGCGCAAGCCTCTGACCAGCACAAATGCGTTCCGTGACGGGCCGGGAGGGTCACGCAAAGTTTTTCCAGAAATCTTGAACAAAAAGCTTGACGAGAGAGAAAATTTGGCGGCAGCACTCCGGGGGTCAGGGAGCTGATCCACTAAAAAACACGGAGCGTTATTATGCCTCTGACCAGGCATTACTACACAGCGTAAACATAACTCAATGTGACTGCCAATTGGATCACCCATCCCACCCTCACGATCTGTAATCCCCATTGCAGCCAGTAACACAGCACCCCTCCACACGGCCCCGGGGTACACCGGGGGGTGGAGGGGTGGTGGCCGATCACATTACGTTCTGTTGTTTGCGCAGCTCAGGGCACTAGCACACGTGCACGTCCATATGGTTGCGACACCTCACGACCAACCGACATGTAGAGGTGATCAGAATCCATGAGGCTCTGCCTACGCATGCTGCTGAAGTGGGGGTCACACAGGCCCATGCGCATGGCCCCCTCGCGCTCAGGCCTCCACAGGCAGCCCTCCCACTGGAGGGAGGTGGTCAGCAGTACCCACTCCCGTGACGCCCCCCCACATGCAGGCACCGGGCATGCGTACGGATGGGTCACATAGGCCAGCCGCTCATACAGCTCAGCCCACAGGTACTGTGCGGCCACGTTACTCCTGTGCAGCAGCGCCTCATGCGTGACCTGTGCGGACACGATCTGCCCCGACGGGTGCAGCAGCGCGAACTCCACGATCCCCCGCTCCAGCCCGGGGGGTGCGTTGCGCATGTCTCGCCAGAGCGGCACGATCCCGGCCCGCACGCCCTGATGCGGGGTGTTGCAGCCCGGGCACCACATTCGGGTGTACATGCGCGGGACATCCTCGCCCGGCGGCAGCGATGTGAACGGGGCCATGCTGGGCACCCGGGATTCCCCGCACCGGGAGCACGTCACCAAGGGTGACCATGGCGGGTGGGGCTCCGGCCCACCCGTGGCGGCCAGTCTCCACGGGTGGCTCGAGATCGATCCCCTTTTCGTCATGGTTCTCAGCGCAGCCGAGGGGAATGGGCGATCCGGTGCCACCTCCGGATCGAGGCGCAGCAGCCGCCCTCCGGCATCCACGGACGCCGCCGTGGGCATCCCGATCCGCCACGCGTCGCCGGCGCGTTCGGTCGGCTCCGTGGTGAGCACTCCGGGCCGGGCATGCACCGGCACGATCCGACCGAAGGCCGCGAAGTCGAAGCCTTCCGGCAGCGCCTGCCCCGCGTCCTCCGCGCTCAGGCCCAGCGGCGGCGGCTCCGCTTCGTATCGCTCGTGGGCGTTGCGCCGGTCGCCGAGCCATCCCGGAGCCGTCTCGCCTTCGCCCGGAGCCCAGAATCCGAACTGCGGCTCCGGCCCGTCCACCTCGCCGTACGACGACGCAAGCCCGTCGACATCGGCCTTTGCACCCTGGGCGACCAGCCGCGCCTGAGTCCAGTTGGCGGTGTGCTCCTGATTGCAGAACATGTCGCTCGGCCCGGAGTCGCGCAGCTTGCGGGCGCACCAGACGCACAGGTGCGCGCCGAGCCGCCGGTCGGTCTCCACCTTGCCGACCAGCCCGGCCGTGAACCGCTCACCGTATGCCGCGCCGAACCGCTCGTGGAACGTCGCCTCGTTCACTGGCCGTCACCCCGGCGGAACCGGACCTCACGGGTGACCCACCATGCGGGCAGGGTGATCGGCCACAGCGTGGCGAACGCCCAGCACAGCAGCCCGGCCAGCAGCAGCGTCGGCCACCGGTAGTTACTGGATACCCGCCGCATGCCGTCGAGCAGGAAGCCCAGCGTCATGCTGGACCCGACCAGCCATATCGCCAGCGCACAGATGGCGATCACGTCGTTCATCGCTGCCGCCTCGGGTAGGGCGTGCGATCCGGGATGGACGGCTTGCGGGACTTCGCCGGCCACGGTGTGTGCTTGCGTTCGGGCCGCTCGTGGTGTGGCGCCCACACGGTCGGCAGTTCGGTCAGGTCCCACCCGAACTGCTCATCGATCCACGCCCATGCCGGACGAGCAGCTGCGGACCACAGCCCACCGGAGATCAGGGCCCGTCCGTCGGCGTGGCGATGCAGAGTGAGGATGTGGTCGGCGTGGCGGAGGCAGAACAGCAGCGGCTGGCCGGCCCAGTGGCCGATTACGCGCCGCTGCTGGGCGTACAGGATGATGTGGCTGGGTTTCGTGCACGCGTTGACGATGCACGGGGTCGTCGGGGACTTCACAGGCGATCCGTTCTGCAAGGGCCGCACGCCCGGATGGACGTGCGGCCGGATGAGTGGTTCAGAACCGGTCGGGGTGGGCGCGGCGCACGTGGTCGGCCAACTGGCCGCGGGTGGCGTACCGCTGCAACTCCCACGCTTCGCACCGGGGGCATGTCCAGTACAGCTCAGCACGGGGCTTCAGGCCGCGACGATCCAGCTCCCGGACGGCCCGGATGATGGCGACCAGCAGTCCCAGCGCGAGCACGCAGACGACCAGCAGAATCAGCGGCCCGTTCACGCCGTCACCTCGCGCTCCAGGTTGATCTGGTGCTGGCAGGTGCAGCCGATGCCCACGCACTCACCGTGGGCCTTCTCGACCTCTTCGGTGACCGGCTTGATGCCGAGCACGGTGAGCAGGAAGCTCTCCCCAGGGGCGGTGCGGTACTTGACGGCGATGTCGGCGCCGATGGCGCACGGTCGGCAGATCATGCGATCCTCCTAGCAGGCGGTACTTTGGCTGCCGACAGACTAGCGGAAGGTGACACTTTTCATGCCGACGGTCATCCAGAGACAGCAGATGGCGCACCATCCTCTGCTCGGCCGCAACGTCAACCACGACTCCCGGTCCCGTGCCTACCGCGTCATCGTGCCGGTCGATAACCTGCCGCTCCGGGCGGTCCGGCACCGGTCGTTCATCGACATCATGGACCAGGGCGACCTCGGCACGTGCACAGGCGCATCCGGCGTGGCGGCCATCTACCGGCAGCCCTACACGTCCGACCTCCCCGCGCCGGCATGGCCGTACGCACCGGACCTGGACGGCGCGATCGCCCTCTACTCGGCGGCCACGGCCATCGACCCGTTCCATGGCACCTACCCGCCGAACGACACCGGCAGTGACGGCCTGTCGATCGCCAAGGTGCTCAAGAAGGCGGGCATCATCTCCGGCTACCGCTGGGCGTTCACCATCGATGAGGCGCTGGCCGCGCTCCAGGAGACCCCGCTCATCACGGGCCTGCCCTGGTACAACAGCATGTTCGAACCGACCACGATGGGTTCGATGATCGTGGACCGGGCGTCCGGCTCAGCAGGTGGCCATGAGCTCTGCGTGGATGAGTACATCCCGGCGGGCCCCAACGGCATCAGTCCGGCCATGGTGGGCGGCCCCAACTCGTGGGGCCCGGACTGGGGCTACGGCGGCCGCTGGTATCTCACGGTGGACGCATGGGCCTCTCTGCTGGCCGAGCACGGCGACGTCACGCAGTTCGTCCCGCTGAGCAGGCCTGCCCCCGTGCCGTTCCCGCCCGCCATGGACCCGGACGACAAGCTGTGGTCCCGCGTGCATGACTGGACAACGGGCACCGCGCTGCACTACTCGGGCGACATGCGGGGCGTGCTGACCGACTGGGCGCGTGAGACGGGGCGACTGTGATCCCGCACTGGCTGGCCGTGCTGTTCGTGCCGCAGATCCTCATCATCGCCACCCTGCTCGGCGGGGCGATGCGGTGGCCGCTCAACCGCGAGGAGGAGGAACCGTGCCGCTGACCCCCCGCGAAGAGCAGGCGTGGCGCACCATGGCTGCCGACCTCGCCCCGGACATGCCGACGGTGCCCGGCCCGTTCCGGGCGTGGTGGCAGCGCAGCTGGCCCGGCGTCATCATCCTGGCCGCCCTGATGCTCGCCGCCGTCGCCGTCTACATCGGCGGGGCGCTGGTCGGCGACTGGCTGAGGCTGCGGTGATGGAGTGGGGCGTGCTGTGGGCGGGCATGGTGGTGCTCGCCGTCACGGGCCTGCTGGGCATCGTCGTGACGCTACTGGTGGGCGGGGTGATCCGATGCGTGACGTGGCTGATCCGCCGCTGAAATGCCCGTGCGGCGATTTCGATCCGAATGATCCGGGCAAGGCTCACTCGCTGGCCCACCTCGACTACCTCACCCGGGACGCCCGCGAGCGCGGGCTGCTGGAGCGGGAACCGGGGCCGATCGAGACGGCATTGGAGACGGATCTGGCCGGCGCCGACATGGGGGTCCGCGGCCGGGCCACGCTGGCGGCTATGGCCCGCAAGCTGGCCCGCGTCATCGACGCCCGCGGTGAGGACGAGCCGGCCAGCCAGACCGCGAAGGCGATCGAGACGCTGCGCATCACCATGGACAAGATCCTGGCCAAGGAGACCAATGACCCTGATGTCAAGCGGCGACTCGAAGAGATCCTCTCGACCCCTGGTGATGGAGGATCTGCGGTGCCCCCCGCGCTTCGCTACCCGCCGGAGTCTTGACCGGCTGACTCTCGGCCCGGCGGTGGCCCGGATCTCGGCCGCGCTGGGCAAGCCGCTGCTGCCCCACCAGCAGTACATCGCCGATGTGGCGTTGGAGATCGACCCGAAGTCGGGCCGTCTCGCCTACGACGACGTGACGATCGTCGGCCCGCGGCAGGTGATGGGCAAGTCGGAGTTCGTGCTGCCGCTGATGGTGCACCGGTGCACCGGCTTCGGGCGGGCGCTGATCGACCAACTGGAGGCCGAGTTCGGGTTCCGGCCAGTCGAGCCCGGTCCGCAGTCGGTGGTTTACACGGCCCAGACGGCGGACAAGGCCCGGGAGAAGTGGCGCGACATCCACGTCAAGCGGATCGAGGAGTCTCCGCTGGCCGCGCTGTGGAAGCAGTCGCCCCGGCTTCGCCTGAACGCCGAGACGATGTTCTGGCAGAACGGCTCCACGTGGTCGCCCGGTTCGACCACCGGCAAGACGGCGGGCACCGGTGACTCGCTGGACATGCCGGTCATCGACGAGATGTGGGCCAAGGAGGACTCCCGCACCGAGCTGGGCCTCAGGCCTGCCATGATGACCCGCCCGTGGCGTCAGTTCGTCCGCATGTCGATGGTGCCGGGCATCTCCCGCGCGGTGCCGGAGAAGTGGCCGTACATGCGGCAGAAGATGACCCAGGGCCGCTCGGTGGTGGATCTGGACATCCGCAAGAAGGTGGCCTACTTCGAGTGGTCGGCCCCGCTGGACGCCGACCCGCACGATCCGGCCACTTGGTGGGGCTGCATGCCCGCGCTCGGCTACACGGTGCCGATCGACAACGTGCAGACCGACCACGACCAGATGGGCAACGGCGACATCGATTTTCAGGCCGAGTATCTGGGCTGGATCCCGGACGGCGGGATGCCGTTGTGGCAGACGATCGGGGAGCAAACGTGGCGCGATCTCGGGGCCGATCTGGTGCCGGACATGCCGCCCGTCTACCGCGACCCGATCGCGCTGGGGGTGGACGCGTCCCCCGATCTGACGGTGGCGGCGATCGGCATGGCAGCGTTGCGCCACGACGGGGATCTGCACGTGGAGCTGATCGAACGCCGCCCGGGGGTGAACTGGGTGCGGGATGCGATCCTGTCGCTGGCGCGGGCCCACACGGTGTGCGTGGTGGCCATCGACCGCAACGGCCCACTGGCCGGCCTGATCCTCCCGTTGACCAGAGCGGCGATCGAGGAGAACCTTGACCTTACAATCCAGGAGATGACCAGCGCGGAGGTCGCCGCCGCGTGCGCCACGTTCTTCAACCAGACTGGGGAGACGGATGACGAAGCGTCCCCGACGCCCGATGACGATCCGGACGCTGCACCTGCTGACGTGCGCCGGATCCGGCACATCAACCAGGCGGAGCTTTCCCGCTCGGTCGGTACGGCACTCAAGCACCGGCACGGCGACCGCTGGCGGTGGGAGCGGGACGAATCGTCACCTCCGCTGTACGCGGTCTCGCTCGCTGGGTTCGCCGGCGAGGTCCACGAGTGGATCGGCGGAGCCTACGACATCATGGACTCCCTCGGCTGACTTCTGGGCCGATCTCACCGAGCGCTACGAGCGCGCGGCCGAAGCATGGCTGGCGGCACGGTGAGCGGCGAGACGGCGGGCCAGACGCTCCAGGACGTAATGGGCAGCCTCATGGACGTGGCGGGCATGGCTGCCATCGCCGGCGGTACCGGGTGGGGCCTGTGGCCGTGGCTCGGCCCGTTCGCCCTCATCCCGGCAGGCCTCATCCTCATCTTCCTGTCGGCGATCGCCGCCGGGATGCGCAACCGCCCGGATCCGGCACCGGAGGCCAAGCGGTCCGCCCCGCTCCCCGGCCCGGCCCATCCGGGCAACGTGCACGTCGGAGGCTGACCCATGAGTATGTTCCGCCGGTCGTTCTCAGGGATCACCTGGGATGAGCACACCGGGCAGCCCCGGGTGATGTCGCCGGGGTCCCGGTCGATGACGGTGACCGCCGACAAGGCGATGACCCAGTCGGCGTGGTGGGCGGCCGTCCGGCTGCGGGCCGACCTCATCTCCACGTTTCCGATCGACGTCTTCCGCGATTTCACGTTGGGTGGCCAGACGGTCCCGGTGGAGATGTCGAAGCCTCCGGTACTGGTCGATCCGGGTGGTGTGGAATGGCCGCTCATCGACTGGATGTGGGCGTCTCAGCGCGATCTAGACACGGCCGGTAATGCGATCGGCATCATCCGGGCGCGCAATGGGGCGTCCAACAAGTACTACCCCCAGGGGCTTCCTGCCGTGATCGAGCTGGCCGACACCCGGTCGTGTTCGGTGATCCGTCACAAGGGCAAGCTGAAGTACCGGATCGACGGCAAGGAGTACGAGCCGTGGGAGGTCTACCACGAGAAGCAGTACCCCGCCTCCGGCCTCCCCGTAGGCCTGTCCCCGCTGCTCAACGCCGCCAACACGCTCGGTGAGATGCTGAGCCTCCAGCAGTACGGCCTGGACTGGTTCAGCAACGGCGGCGTGCCGAAGGCGTGGATGCGCAATACGGTTAAGCGGCTTGGTGACGGCGAGCGCGATGGGGCGCGGAAATGGTACCGGGAGACCATTCAGAATGGCGACCTGATGGTCACCGGTAACGACTGGGAATACAACATGATCCAGGCGGAAACGGCTGGCATGGAATGGATTAATGGTCGGCAGTTCGGTTCCAGCGAGATCGCCCGGTTCGTCGGGGTGCCCGCCGACCTGATCGACGCGGCCATCACCGGCCAGTCCATCACCTACGCCAACATGACGGAACGTAACCTACAGTTTCTCATCATGAACCTGAACGCTGCGGTGATCCGGCGGGAGGCGTCTCTGTCCCGTCTGCTCCCGCAGCCCCGCTACGTCAAGCTCACCACCGAGGCGCTGCTGCGTATGTCCCCGGTGCTGAAGCAGCAGATTCTCCGGTCGCAACTGGAGACGTGGCAGATCACCCTCGACGAGGCGCGCAAGCTCGACAACCGGGCCCCGCTCACCGCACCCGAGCTGCTGGAGATGCGCGACGTCTACGGCAAGCCGACGATCGGCGGCAACACTCCGGCGCCGGCCACCCCTGAGACCCCGGACGGCGAGACCGCCCCCGGCAGCGACGACGATCCGGCGAGCACCGAGCCCGCCGACGCGAACGCCTAGGAGGCGACATGACGGCGAGCAATCTCCGGCGGGCGGCCGAAGCCCGGCGCGCGGCGGCTGAGCGGCGCGGGGAGTCCGGCGGCGACCGGGAGTTCCGGGCGGCCCGGCACGCGGTCGCCGGAGTCGGGGCGGCCCGCTCGGTCGGCATGTCCACCGAGCTGCGGGCTTCGGTGGAGCGCCGCAACGGCAAGGACATGGTTCACACCAGCGGGTACTTCACCCGCTACAACCGGACCTACCCGATGTGGGACGAGTTCGGCGAATACGAAGAGGTGATCCTGGGCGGCTCCGGTCGGGCGAGCCTGGCGGCCACCCCCGACGTGGCGTTTCTGGTCAACCATCGCGGCGTGACGATGGCCCGCACCCGCTCGGGGACCCTGGACCTCCGTGAGGACGCCCAGGGCGGCTTCCACGACGCGTGGCTGAACCCGGAGCGTCAGGACGTCAAGGATCTGGTGGTGGCCATCAACGACGGCGACATCGACCAGATGTCCTACGCGTTCATGATCCCGGAGAATGCCGGGGTCTGGAACGAGGACTTCACGGTGTTCTCGATCGCCGCCTACGACATCCACCGGGGCGACGTCTCGGCCGTCAACTTCGGCGCCAACCCCTACACCGACATCTCGGCCCGCTCCGGCGAACTGCTCCGCGAAATGGAGCGGCTGCCTGTCGGGGCCCGCCGTGAGGCCTACGACCGGCTCACCCGCGACACCGACGTGGCCGTCCGGCCGACCATGCTGGAGTCGGCGTTCACCCGGGCAGCGGCCGATTTCGAGCGCAAGCTGGACCGCGAGGTGCTCAGCCATGCCTACCCGCGCGAGTCGGCCCGCATCTCGTGGCGCGCTGCGGCCCCGGCCGTCGACCCGAAGGCCCCGGCGTGGGAGCGGCGGCTCCGGGCCCAGCACGTCTCGACGGCGGACCGGCTGGTCGCCTACGCGGGCTATCACAACCTGTCGATCCACGAGCTGCCCATGGTGGCCCTGCCGTGGTTCGAGATCCGCAATGCGGTGGAGGCCGAGGACGGCGAGACGTCGACCGACGTGCTGATCTACGACAGCATCGGCGGGAGCTTCGGCGTGAACGCGGCCAGCTTCGCCGAGCAGATCGCCGAGATCGACACCAACGTCATTAACCTCCGCATCAACTCGCCCGGCGGCAGCGTGTTCGACGCCATCGCCATCCACTCGTCGCTGCTGCACCACCCCGCCCGCGTGCACACCTTCATCGACGGGCTCGCCGCCTCGGCCGCGTCGGTGGTGGCCATGGCCGGGGACCGGATCACCATGATGCCGGGCAGCGAGATGATGATTCACAAGGCGTCGATGATGATCGACGGCAACGACGACGACGCGGCCCGGGCCATGGAGCACCTTCGCCGCCAGTCCGAGAACATCGCCGGGATGTACGCGGCCCGCGCCGGCGGCGACGTCGCCGAGTGGATGGCCCTGATGACCGCCGAGACGTGGATGCTCGACCGGGAGGCCGTCGACATGCGTCTCGCCGACGACGTCTATGAGCGCCCGGCGCGGGCCGGGGATCAGGATGAGCGGATGGCTCGCAAGCACGACCTCCGGCACTTCCGGTACGCCGGCCGGGCCGCGGCGGCCGCCCCCCGCCGGCGCTCGGGCGTGGGTGAGTCCGAGACCGCACGCCCGGTCGTCGACATGCTCAACGAGATGGCCGAGCAGGCCCTCGGGCGCACCACGGACGATGTTGAGGACACCGTGACTACCCCCGCGGTGGCGGGAGGCCGTACGATCGAGCTGATCGAGGCCGAACTCAAGCGGGACCAGCGCCTCTGATCGGGACGTGGCCGGATGTCAGACCGGGGCTCGTCCACCGGCAGTCAGACCGGCCACGTACCGAATAGCCACGCGGGCCACCCAGGCAGTCAGACCGGGCGGAGTACGACCACCGGCAGTCAGACCTGGCGGCACGTCCCCAGCGGCGGCGGATCATTCCGACGACCGTGAGGAGTGGGCAGCATGCCCGCAACGATCAACGACCTCATCATCAGCCAGGAAGCCTCCATCGAGCTGGAGAAGCGCAACCGGGACCGGGCGAACGCCGAGATCCGGAGCATCCTGGAGCGGGCCAAGCAGGAGGGTCGCAGCCGCGTCACCGAGCAGGAGGACGCCGACATCGCGTCCGCCCAGCAGCGCGCGGCCACCTCGACGGCCAACATCGAGGGCCTGGAGCACCAGCTGGAGATCTCCCGGCGGCAGAAGGCGGCCGAGCTGGAGATCGACGGCCATCTCGCCCAGCGGATCCCGACCAGCGCCGGCACCGAGTCGCGTGGCCTGCCCGCGTACGACCAGGTGGCCCGCGTCGGCCAGGAGCAGCGGACCTACCACAAGGGCAACACCGGCAAGGGTGGCCCGTTCGTTCGGGACATCGCGATGCGGGCGATGTACGGCGACATCGAGGCCGAGCAGCGGCTGATCCAGCACATGCGCGAGGAGCGTGTGGAGCGCGGCGGCAAGTACATGGAGCGCGCGGTGGGCACCGGCGCGTTCGCCGGGCTGACCGTGCCGCAGTACCTGACCGACATGTACGCCCCGGCCCTGGCCAACCTCCGGCCGTTCGCGGACGTGTGCAACCGTCACGACCTGCCCGAGAACGGCATGACGGTCAACATCTCCCGGATCACCACGCCGACCGCGGCAGCGCTTCAGGCGTCGGAGAACACGGCCGTCCAGAACACGGACATCGATGACACGCTGCTGACCATCCCGGTGCAGACGGCGGCGGGCCAGCAGGTCATCTCCCGGCAGGCGATCGAGCGCGGCACGGGCGTCGAGGGCATCGTCATGGACGACCTCTTCCGCCGGTACGCCACGGTGCTCGACTCCACCCTGATCAACCAGGCGACCACGGGCCTCTCGGCGGTCGGCACGGCGGTGGCCTACACCGACGGATCGCCGACGGCGGCCGAGCTGTGGCCGAAGCTGCTCGCCGGCGCGTCCGGTGTCGAGCAGGCGCTGATCGGCGCCGGTTCGGCCGACATCGCGGTCATGCACTCCCGGCGCTGGTACTGGTTCCAGTCGCAGCTGACCACGGCGTGGCCGCTGGTCGGCCAGCCGGGCCTCGGCGGCGGCGTGGGCGGCGGTCTGGCTCAGGCCAACGGCACGGAGTACGGGCGCGGCATCCGTGGCCTGCTCCCGAGCGGCATGGGCGTCGTCACCGACAACAACGTGCCGACCAACAAGGGCGCGGGCACCAACGAGGACGAGGTGTACGTCGTCTCGTCCCAGGAGTGCCACCTGTGGGAGGACCCGAACGCCCCGGTGTTCATCCGGGCCGAGCAGCCGAACGCGGGCTCGCTGGGCATCCAGCTGGTCCTGTACGGGTACTTCGCCTACACCTTCGGCCGCTACGCCAACGCCGTGCAGTCCATCGCGGGCACCGGCCTGGTGACCCCGACATTCTAGTGGGTGGGCGTTTTCACCTCGTGAAGAACGGGAGCGAATAGATGCCTTTCGGTCTACAGAACGCGCGCGGGGATCTCGCGCTCACGCTCACCGCACAGGGAGCGGGCACGGTCACGTCCGGCCCGGTCGCGGCGGCGGGCGAGGCGGCGTTCGTGATGGTCGGGGTGAACGTCTCGGCGACCTCGGGGACCCCCACCCTCAATGGCGCGCTGGAGGAGTCGGACAACGGCACCTCCGGCTGGACCACGGTGCCCGGCTCGGCGTTCGCTCAGCTCGCCGCGGCGGGCAACACGGTGGCGTTCGCCCGGCCGAGCAAGAACTACGTCCGGGTCACCACCACCGTGGCGGGCACCACTCCGTCGGTGACCGCATCCGTCGGCGTCGTCGTCTTCGCGGACTGACGCCGTGACCATGCCGGAGGTCGAGAGGGAGGGCACCGCCGCCGAGGTGGCGCTCCAGATCTTCGGCGTGGTCGTCGACCTGGCGGGGGATCCGGCGGCGTGGCAGGCGTGGTGGGAGGTCGGATCGAAGGTGGTGGCCGTGGCCGTCACCGATCCGGGCCCGCAGTTCGAGGGCATCACCGCGCTGGTCGGCCTGCCGCACGATCCGGTCACGGTGCGCCGCGTCATCGATCAGGTGGCGGGGCGCACGGTGTCGGCGATCGTGGTCGGCGAGGATCCGGCTCTGGCCTTGCCGTATCACGTGAAGCTGGGCGGGCGTCTCGTCACCACGAGGCGCGCCGCCGGTCAGACGTTTTTCGAGATCTGGAGGTAGGGCTCATGCCCGAACGCGACAAGCAGCAGGACGACCAGCTCGGCTACAACCCGGGCGGCCCGGACCCGGAGCTGATCCCGGACGCGTTCTCCAACGCCGAGCTGCATCTGGCCGAGGAGAAGCGGATCGAGGCGATGGTGGACGTCGACCAGCAGAAGGTCCGCGCGGCCCGGGAGCGCCGTCTGGCATCCGAGGGCCCGGTGGACGAAACCACGCCGGAGAAGGTGGAGGAGGCCCGGCGCACCCCGCCGGTCAACCGTTCGGCCACCCCGCCGGCGCGGCAGACCGCAGCCACCGAGTCGAAGGACAAGAAGTAGCCCGTGGAGATCCGAGTCCTCCGGACCGCCAAGGTGACGCTCTCCCGCGTGTTCTACGTGGACGAGGTGCCGACGGCGGCGACCGGGGGCGTCACTGTGACGATCACCCGCCTGGACGGCACGCCCGTCCAGTCGGGTAGTGCCGTGCTGGGCGGAGACGGGATACCC
>VFQO010000566.1_pt1 | contig 38108 bp, 38 predicted proteins | sample 3512331 | NCBI WGS metagenome assembly VFQO01 (sample SAMN10412371, study PRJNA504923) | tailings metagenome | isolation source: Replicate 3 from Balatoc abandoned mine | place: Philippines: Itogon, Benguet | collected 2017-08-28 | reverse complement strand
CCTGCTCGTCAGCGACCTTCGGCATCCAGACCGCCGCCGACTATATCCGCGCGGGGCATGCGAAGAGCGTTCTGGTGGTGAACCCCGAAATCTGTTCGGGTCACCTCAACTGGCGCGACCGCGACAGCCACTTCATTTTCGGCGACGTCGCGACCGCGATCCTCGTCGAGGACAAGGCCATCGCGCCCGCCGGCCATTGGGACATCCTCGGCACCAAGCTCAAGACGCAATTCAGCAACAACATCCGCAACAATTTCGGCTTCCTCAACCGCGGCCATGGCGGCATCGACCAGGACGGTCCGAAGAGCGACAAGCTGTTCGTCCAGGAAGGCCGCAAGGTGTTCAAGGAAGTCGTGCCGTGGGTCGCAAACCTGATCGTCGAGCAGATGGAAGTGCTCGGCCTCGAAGGCGCCGACATGCGCCGCCTGTGGCTGCACCAGGCGAACACCAACATGAACCGCCTGATCGCGCAGCGCGTGCTCGGCCATGAGGCCAGCGAAGACGAGAGCCCGACCGTGCTCGACACCTATGGCAATACGTCGAGCGCCGGGTCGATCATCGCTTTCCACCTGAACCATGAGGATATGGCGGCAGGCGATACCGGGCTGATCTGCTCATTCGGGGCGGGCTATAGCGCGGGCACGGTGTTCGTCCGAAAGACCTAAATCGGAGAGGGGGGAGGGCTTATGATTACACCTTTGATTATGCTCTTACAGGCAGCGAACCCAACAGCGACTTCGCCCTGCACTATGCTTGCTGTGCAATGGACGGGCCTTGAACAAGATCTTGCAGAGGATCACGCAGAGGGCATTACTGACAACAGCGCGCCAAGAGCTACCCTGAGAGCGCAACGCGAAACAAATATCCTTCTACGCGCACAAATGCTCATCGGCATGATGAAGGATGCAAAATGCTCTCTGCCCAAATCGCCACCGTCCTACGTCACTTATGCGCTTCCGGCGCTGACTTGCCGCACCGATATGATGAAATCATACTCGTCCAAAGAGCTTCCAGCGAGCTGCGACCGCAAGAAATGGACGCCGATTTGACGGGAGCACGTTCAACACCTGCGCGCTTACGCCTTACGGCACGAAGGTCGTGAACAGATAGATCGCGAACAGCATAAGGTGGATCACCCCCTGCAGCACCGTGGTGCGCCCGTTCGCCAGCGTCTGCGACGCGACGATCAGCGACACGAAGAGCAGCACCATCGACTTGGCATCGAGGCCGAGGCTGATGTGAAGGTCGGTGACGATCGACAGGATCGCGACCGCCGGAATGGTGAGCCCGATCGTCGCGAGCGCCGAGCCGAGTGCGAGATTGAGGCTGGTCTGGAGACGGTCGGCCTTCGCCGCGCGTACCGCCGCGAGGCCTTCGGGCGCGAGGATCAGCGCCGCGATCAGCACACCCAGCACCGCAGGCGGCGCCCCCCAGTCGGCGAGCAGCGCGCCCATCACCGGCGACAGATTCTTCGCGAGCAGCACCACCGCGAACAGGCTGGCGAGCAGCAGCGCGCCCGAGATCGCGGTGCGCTGCATGCTCGGGGGCATGGCATGGGTGTCGGGTTCGCCGTCGCCGTCTGCATCGACGTCATTTTCCGGCAGGAAATAGTCGCGGTGGCGGACCGTCTGCACCAGCGCGAAGGTGCCGTAGAGAATCAGCGACACCGCCGCGACAAAGCCGAGCTGGGTATCGGAATAGAAGGGGCCGGGCACGCTTGAGGTAAAGTTGGGCAAGACCAGCGTGACGACGGTCAACACGGTCAGCGTCGCGAGCGCGGCGCCGATGCCGGTGCGCTGGAACCGCTGTTCATGATGGCGGATCGCGCCGCTGAGCAGGCAAAGGCCCATCAGCAGGTTGAGGATCACCATCACCGCCGCGAACACCGTGTCGCGCGCCAATGTCTGGGCCTTTTCGGGCTCGGCCTGCATCAGCGTCAGGATCAGCCCGACCTCGATCACCGTCACCGCGAGCGCTAGAATCAACGTCCCGAACGGTTCGCCGACGCGGTGCGCGATCACCTCGGCATGGTGGACCGCCGCGACGACCGCACCCATCAGGATGATCGCGACCACCCATGGGTTGAGCGCCATGCCGAAGCTGGCGAGCGCGGCGACGAAGCCGAGGATCGGGAAGATGTCGTTGGTACGGTCGGCGAGGCGGAGTTTAGAAGTCATCGGGCTTCTATTGCAGCCCCCTCCCCCCATGGCCACCCCCGCGCGGCTTTTTAATGCGTGCGGACGGGCAATCCGGCGGCGGCGAGCCGCGCATGGGCGTCGGCGATCGTCCCCTCGCCGAAATGGAAGATGCTTGCGGCGAGCACCGCGCTCGCGCCGCCCTCGACGACACCCGCGACAAGATGGTCGAGATGGCCGACGCCGCCCGATGCGATCACCGGCACGCTGACCGCATCGGCGATCGCGCGAACGAGCGCGAGGTCATAGCCGTCCTTGGTGCCGTCGCGGTCCATCGAGGTCACGAGCAATTCGCCCGCGCCGAGCGTGGCGAGCCGCACGGCATGGTCGAGCGCGTCGACCCCGGTCGGCTTGCGCCCGCCATGGGTGAAAATTTCCCAGCGTGCCCCCTCACCAGCGTTGGCGCCGACCCGGCGCGCGTCGATGCTGCCGACCGCGCACTGGCTGCCGAAGCGGTCGGCGATATCGGCGACGAGTTCGGGCCGCACCACCGCGGCGCTGTTCACCGCGACCTTGTCCGCCCCCGCAAGCAGCAGCGCACGCGCGTCGTCGGCGCTGCGCACCCCGCCGCCAACGGTCAGCGGCATGAAGCAGACTTCGGCGGTGCGCCCGACCATGTCGAGCAGGGTGCCGCGCCCCTGATGCGTTGCCGAAATGTCGAGGAAGCAGAGCTCGTCGGCGCCGGCGGCGTCATAGGCGCGCGCACATTCGACCGGGTCGCCCGCGTCGCGCAGGTCGACGAAATTGACGCCCTTCACCACGCGCCCGTCGGCGACGTCGAGGCAGGGGATGACGCGGACGCGGACGGTCATCTGCGCCCCACCGCGATCGCCTCGGCCAGATCGAGGCGGCCGTCGTAGAGCGCCCGTCCGGTGATCACGCCCTCGATCCCATCGGCGACATGCGGCCGCAACGCGTGGATGTCGCCGATGTCGGCGACCCCGCCGCTCGCGATCACAGGGATGGCGACCGCTTTGGCCAGCGCCACGGTCGCCTCGACGTTGCAGCCCTTGAGCAGCCCGTCGCGGCCGACGTCGGTGAAGAGCAGCGCGGCGACGCCCGCATCCTCGAAGCGGCGCGCGAGATCCTCGACGCGCACGTCGGACACATCGGCCCAGCCCTCGGTCGCGACCATGCCGTCGCGCGCGTCGACCCCGACGACGATGCGGCCGGGCAGGTCGCGTGCCGCGGATTTGACGAATTCGGGGTCCTTGAGCGCGGCGGTGCCGATGATCACGCGCTCGACGCCGAGCGTCAGCCAGCGGTCGACGCCCGCCCGGTCGCGGATACCGCCGCCAACCTGGACCTTGCCGGGAAAGGCCGCGACGATGCTCTCGACCGCCGCGCCGTTGATGCTCGCGCCCGCGAAGGCGCCGTCGAGGTCGACGACATGGAGATGATCCGATCCCGATGCGGCGAAAAGACGCGCCTGCGCCGCCGGGTCGTCGCCATAGACGGTCGCGCGCGCCATATCGCCCTCGGCGAGCCGCACCACCTGCCCGCCCTTGAGGTCGATCGCGGGAAAGATGGTCAGGGCCGCCATGCAAGGAATCTTTCCAATGTCGCGAGGCCATAGGCCTGGCTTTTTTCGGGGTGATATTGGACGCCGACGATATTGTCCTTCGCCACCGCCGCGACAAAGGCGCCGCCATGATCGCTTGTCGCCGCGACGTCGGCCGCATCGGCGAAATGATAGGAGTGGAGGAAATAGGCCTCGCCCGCCGCGATCACCGGATGCGGATCGGCCGGGACGACATCGTTCCAGCCCATATGCGGGATGCGCAGCCCCGGCTGCGGGTCGAAGGCGCGCACGGTGCCCGAAATCCAGCCCAGCCCGCGATGCGTGCCATGTTCCTCGCCCGCGTCGGCGAGCAATTGCATGCCGACGCAGATGCCGAGGAAGGGCGCACCCTCGGCGCGCACGCGCTGCTCCATCGCGTCGATCAGCCCGGGAATCGCCGACAGCCCGCTCATGCAGGCGGCGAACGCCCCGACGCCGGGCAGGACGATGCGGTCGGCCTTTGCCACGACGTCGGGATCGGCGGTGACGGCGACGTCGGCGGCGCCCGCCGCGACGAGCGCATTATGCACCGAGCGAAGATTGCCAGCGCCATAGTCGATCAGGGCAATGGCGCTCATCGACGGTTCCTAGAGAACACCCTTGGTCGACGGAATCGCGTCGCCCTTGCGCGGATCGATCTCGACCGCCTGGCGCAGCGCGCGCGCGAGCGCCTTGTACATGCTCTCTGCGATATGATGGTTGTTCTCGCCATAGAGCGTTTCGATATGCAGCGTGATGCCCGCGGTCTGTGCAAAGCTGTGGAACCAGTGCGGGAACATCTCGGTGTCCATCTCGCCCAGCCGCGGCTGCGAGAAGCTCGATTTATAGACGCAGTGCGGGCGCCCCGAAATGTCGAGCACGCAGCGCGTCAGCGTCTCGTCCATCGGCGCATGCGCCTCGCCGTAGCGCGCGATGCCGCGCTTGTCGCCAAGCGCCTTCAGCACCGCTTCGCCCAATGCGAGCGCGCTGTCCTCGACCGTGTGATGCTGGTCGATATGAAGATCGCCCTTCACCTGCATCGCGATGTCGATCAGCGAGTGGCGCGACAATTGCTCGACCATATGGTCGAGGAAACCGATGCCGGTGGACACCGAATAATCGCCGGTCCCGTCGAGATTGACGGTGATCGCGATATCCGTTTCCTTGGTCGTGCGCTGGACGGTGGCGGTTCGCATGGCCGACGCCTTAGAGCCTGTATTTCGCGTTGCAAGGCGATTCTCCCCCCTTGACCCGCGCCCGACCGGCGTTCATCCCCCGCGCATGAGTGACGATGTACGCGACAGCCTGATTCCCTATGACGAGATCGTGCAGGACGCGCTGCGCGCCGTGGTCGGCCGCGTGCTGCGCCAGATCGAAGGGCATGAGAGCCTGCCCGGCGAGCATCATTTCTATATCACCTTCAAGACGCAGGCCCCCGGGGTCACGATCCCGGCCCACCTGATCGCCAAATTCCCCGACGAAATGACGATCGTGCTCCAGAACCGTTTCTGGGACCTGCAGGTCGAGGAGGATCTGTTCAGCGTCGGCCTGTCGTTCAACCAGACGCCGTCGATCCTCATCATCCCCTATGCGGCGATCACCGCTTTCGTCGATCCGTCGGTCGATTTCGGGTTGCAGTTCCAGGTCAGCGACGACGGGATCGAGCCCGAGCCGCATGACGAGGCCGACAATGATCGGCCCGACGTGACGACCGAGGACGGGACGAACGTCGTCACCGTGGATTTCGGCAAGAAGCGTTAGGATGCCGGGCCCGACCTGGCCCCCCAGCCGCTTCTGGCAATATTGGGCGCTCGCCGGGATGCTGGTGCTGACCGCCGCCTTCTGGTGGGGCGTCGAGGGTTTTGCGCTGCTCGAAAGCGGCGGCACCGGCAGCGATATCGGCGACGGCGTGCTGCGCTTCAGCCTGCTCGCGCCGACCCCGGCGCTCGTCATCGTCTGGCTCGCCCCCGGCTGGCTGCGTCCGCGTGTCGGCGAGAGCGGCTATTGGCAATTGCTCGGCACCGTCGCTGCGATCTGGGCAGGCGCGGTGCTGATTACCAAGGTGCTGGCAGGATGAGCAATACGCGGGTCGAAAGCGACAGCATCGGCGAGATCGACGTTCCGGCCGACGCCTATTGGGGCGCGCAGACCGAACGCAGCCGGCACAATTTCGCTTTCCCCGCGCACGAGCGCATGCCGCTGCCGATCGTCCATGCGCTGGCGCGAATCAAGCGCGCCGCCGCCGCGGTCAACCGCGACCATGGCCTCGACGCCGGGGTTGCCGATGCGATCGTCGCGGCGGCGGACAAGGTGATCGCGGGCGACTATGACGACCAATTCCCGCTCGCGATCTGGCAGACGGGGAGCGGCACCCAGTCGAACATGAATGCGAACGAGGTGATCGCCGGGATCGCCAATGAGGGGCTAACCGGCCAGCGCGGCGGCAAGGCGCCGGTCCACCCCAACGACCATGTCAACATGGGCCAGTCGTCGAACGACAGCTTCCCGACCGCGATCCATGTCGCGGTCGCAATCGAGACGACGGCGCGCTTGCTGCCCGCGCTCGCGGACCTCACCGACGCGCTGATGGCCAAGGCCGAAGCCTGGGGCGACATCGTCAAGATCGGCCGCACCCATTTGCAGGACGCGACCCCGCTGACGCTGGGGCAGGAGTTTTCGGGCTATGTCGCGCAGCTGATCGCATGCCGCGCGCGGATCGAGGGCGCGCTTGCGCATAATATCGCCAAGCTGGCGCAGGGCGGCACCGCGGTCGGCACCGGGCTCAACGCGCCCGCGGGCTTCGACGTCGCGATGGCCGCCGAACTGTCGCGCGGCACCGGCATCGCCTTCGAACCGGCACGCAACAAGTTCGAGGCGCTGGCCTCGAACGACGGGCTCGTCTTCTTCTCGGGCGCGCTGAACACGCTGGCGGTCGCGCTGACCAAGATCGCGAACGACATCCGCCTGCTCGGCTCGGGCCCGCGGGCAGGGCTCGGCGAACTCGACCTGCCCGCGAACGAACCCGGCAGTTCGATCATGCCGGGCAAGGTCAACCCGACGCAGTGCGAGATGCTGACGATGGTCGCAGGCCAGGTGATCGGCAACCATCAGGCGGTGACCGTCGGCGGGCTGCAAGGCCATCTCGAACTCAACGTCTTCAAGCCGCTGATCGGGTCGAACGTGCTGCGCTCGATCGACCTGCTCGCGATCGGTATGGCGGGCTTCACCGAACATTGCGTGCTCGGGCTCGAACCCAACCGCGGCCGCATCGACGAATTGATGAACCGCTCGCTGATGCTCGTCACCGCGCTTGCGCCGGAAATCGGTTACGACGAGGCGGCGAAGATCGCGAAGCACGCGCATGAAACCGGATCGACGCTGCGCGAGGCGGCGCTCGACCTCGGCACTGTCGATGCCGCCACCTTCGACCGCGTCGTCGACCCGCGCACGATGCTGGGACATGGGCTGGGGCCGGAACTCTAATGTCCTTCCGGGATTGATAGGGGGAGAAGGAGAGATGGGCATGATCGGCAGGATTGTTGGCGGCGTTCTCGGCAGCGCCATCGGTAAGCAAAAGGGCAGCGGCCATCCCGTCGCCGGCGCGGTAATCGGCGCGGCGACGCTGTTCGCGGCGCGACGCCTGTTCCCGCAGCGCTATGCGGCGATCGCCGCCTGGGGCGCCGCGGGCTATCTCACCAAGAAATGGGCCGACCGCGCCGCGGCGCGCAAGGCGATCGAGGAAGCGCATGCCGCCGATCCCGCGCTCGCCAATGCCGGCGTCGTCGATCCCTATGCCGGCGTGTCGGACACGCGGCCGACCGATGGCGAGACGATGGGCGATGCATTGCCGCCGCCAATCCCCGTCGATGAGGACGGCCGGCGGCCGGCGATCCACTGATCCGCATCCTGATCGAGCGACGGACCGCGACCTTTTGTAACATTCGGCAATATGCGCGACATTCGCGCGCAAGGCTGACCCCCTAAACCGCTCCTCGACGGTGCCGCCCGGTGCCGCTTCTAGGAGTTTTCATGTCGCCTCCGCATTTCGGCCCGCTGCTCGCGGCCCTGTTGCTGACCGCCCCGGCCGCGCACGCCGAGGACACGGCGGCGCCCGCCAAGCCGCTGACCGGCTTCATGCTGGCCGACGTCGATGGCGACGGGCGGGTAACGCTCGATGAACTGACGACCCTGCTCAACGCGCGCTATTCGTCGCTCGACAGCGACAGCGACGGGCTGATCGCGAGCGCCGACCTTCAGCGCGTGAGCGACGAGGGCGCGCGACCGCATGCTGGCCCGCCGGGCAACGCGACGCGGCCGCCTCCGCCCCCCGGCGGTTTTCGCGGTCCCCCGCCGGGCGGATTTCGCGGCCCGCCCCCGGGCGCCCCCGGCGGACGCCCGCCCGGCCCGCCACCCGGCGGCGGCGACAATCTGGCGAGCGGCTTTCCCTTTCCGCGCCCCGAGGACAGCAATGAGGACGGCTTCATCTCGCGCGCCGAGTTTGTCGCCCCCGCCACCGCGATGCTCGACGCCTGGGACAGCGACCGCAACGGCGCGGTGACCACGAGCGAAGCGCAATCTTCCCCCACAGAAGGAGACAGACGATGACCCCCCGCATCCTGCTGCTTGCCGCCCTCGCCGCGCTGGCGATGAGCGGCGCGCCCGCCGCATCGGCGCAGGCCCGACCGGCGCCGGCCAGGGCCGAACCCGCGAAAGCGCCGGCCAAAGCTGCACCGTCCAGGGCCGCGCCGGCACCCAAGGGTGACGCGCGCTATGGCCAATGGGACAAGAGCTGGGGCACGCGTCCCCCCGCTCCACCGAAACATTTCACAAAGCATGGCGACTGGTATCGTCATGTCCGCGCCTGCCAGCGCGCCTATCGATCCTATAATAGCCGCACCGACAGCTATCGCAGCCGCGACGGCCGCATCCTGCGCTGCCGCCTGTAACCGAACCGGCCCGGCGTTCGCTCCTCTGTGACGAACAGCCATCCCCGGTGCCGATTGCTCGGCGAGCCGGGTCGCCCGAAGCCCCGCCGGAGGAATCCGGCGGGGTGGAGGCATTCAGGCCCCCGCCTGCCACTCCTTGATCGCCTCGACCGGCGAAACCAACATGAGGACATTGAGCGTCAGATTGTCGCGGATCATCCACAGCGTGAACAGTTCGAAGACAATCGCGAGCGCGACGGTCACCCACCCGCGCATCCGGCTGGCGGCGAGGAAGCCCGCGATCATGAAGAGCGTATCGCTCACCGAATTGAGGATCGAATCGCCCGAATAGCCGAAGGCCATCGTCACCTCGCGATAGCGGTCGATGATGATCGGCGAATTTTCGAGGATTTCCCACGCCCCCTCGATCCCGATCGCGATCGCCAGCGCGGCCCACAAGGGCGCGCGCGGCAGCAGCCAGCGCGACAGGCCGAAGAAGATGAAGCCGTGGATGATGTGGCTGAAACTGTACCAGTCCGAAATCTGCTGGCTGTTCTGGTTCGACTGCACCACCCCGTGCCACAGGCTGACCGTGCCGCACGGGCAGATCGGCGGTCGCCCCATCGCGAACAATATCGCGGCGAGCAGCGCGACGAGCGCCGCGGCGACCAGCCAGCCCCTGCGTGTCATTCCCGCCATATGTGTCCCCCTTGACCGCCGCGCCTCCTCGCGCAATTAGCGCCCATGGCTGAAAGCGTCCACCTCAACCGCCGCGGCGTGTTGTTCGTCCTTTCCTCGCCCTCGGGCGCGGGCAAGACCACCATCTCGCGCATGATGCTCGAGGCCGACAAGGATATCGCGCTGTCGATCTCCGCCACCACCCGCCCGCCGCGCCCGGGCGAGGAGGATGGCGTCCATTATCATTTCGTCGACACCGAAAAATTCAAGGCGATGGCCGCCGACGGCGAATTCCTCGAATGGGCACATGTCTTCGGCCATCGTTACGGGACCCCGCGCGCGCCGGTCGAGGCATTGCTCGCCGCGGGCAAGGACGTGCTGTTCGACATCGACTGGCAGGGCGCGCAGCAGCTCTATCAGGAAGCCGGCCCCGACGTCGTGCGCGTCTTCGTGCTGCCGCCGACGATGGAGGAGCTCGAACGGCGGCTGCGCGCGCGCAAGACCGACAGCGACGAGGTGATCGCCGCGCGCATGGAGCGCGCCGCGAACGAAATCAGCCACTGGGACGGCTACGACTATGTGCTGATCAACGACGAGGTCGAAAGCTGTTACGGCGAGGTGATCGCCATCCTCCGCGCCGAGCGGCTGAAGCGGCGGCGGCAAATCGGGCTGATCGGCTTCGCGCGCGACCTGATCCGCTCGGTACCCGACGCGGACAAGAAGCTCTGATTTTTTCCTCCCCCTTGATGGGGGAGGCAGCGAGACTTGGCAGCTTGCTGCCTTAGTCGCAGCGGTGGGGGTGCGGTCTCGGCCTGAAGCCGCCGGCGCCATGACGCACCATCACCCTCATCCAACTGCGCCTAGCGCCTGCGGCGCAAGGCTTCGTATCCTTCTCCCATCAAGGGAGAAGGAGTTTAGACCGGCTTCGCCAGCTTGACCTCCAGCTCCGCCACCATCGCCGCGCGCAGCGGTTTCGCTTCGCCGTCGGTGCGGCACACGACCACCGTGTCGCAGGTCGCGATGCAGCGGCCGTTCTGGAACATCGCCTGGACAATCGTCCAGCTCGAGGTGCCGAGGCGGCCGATGCCCGTCGCGATCAGCACCGGGTCGGGGAAATTGCCCTCGGCGAGATAATTGATCTCGACCGCGGCGACCATCGTGCGTTCGTTCGCGGGGCGCTCGGTCAGCGGCCGCACCTCGCGGTTGAGCAGCACGCGGCCGCTTTCGAACAGCGCCGCAAAGGCCACATTGTTGAGGTGGCCGTTGATGTCCATGTCCTGGAACCGCGTCTGCAGGTCGAGGTGGACAGGGTAGCTGGCGGCGTTCAGCCGCCAGCTCTCCGGTTTCGGCATATCAGCGCGGACCCATGCGGATGCCGCCGTCGAGGCGAACGTCCTCACCGTTGAAATAGCCGTTCTCGATCATGCAGACCGCGAGATTGGCATATTCGGCGGGGTTGCCAAGGCGCTTTGGGTTGAGCACCGAGGCGCCCAGCGCGTCGCGGACATTCTGCGGCGCGCCCGCAAGCAGCGGGGTGTCGAAGATGCCGGGCAGGATGGTGTTGACGCGGATATTCTCCGACGCGAGGTCGCGCGCGACGGGAAGGGTCATGCCGACGACGCCGCCCTTCGACGCCGAATAAGCCGCCTGACCGATCTGGCCGTCCTCGGCCGCCACGCTCGCGGTGTTGACGATCGCGCCGCGATCGCCGTCTTCGGTCGGGTCGAGCGTCATCATGCCCGCCGCCGATTTGGCGATGCAGCGGAAGGTGCCGACGAGGTTGATCTGGATGATCCAGTTGAAGGCATCGAGCGGGAAATGCTTGATGCTGCCATCTTCCTTCGAGCGGCTGGCGGTCTTGATCGCGTTGCCGGTGCCGGCGCAGTTCACCAGAATGCGTTCCTGCCCGATCGCTTCGCGCGACTTGGCGAAAGCGGCGTCGACCGATGCGTCGTCGGTGACGTTACATTCGCAGAACACGCCGCCGAGTTCCTCGGCCAGCGCCTTGCCCTTTTCTTCCTGCAGATCGAAGATCGCGACCTTGACGCCCTTCGAGGCGAGCAGGCGCGCGGTTGCGGCGCCGAGGCCCGAGGCGCCGCCGGTGACGACGGCAGATACGGTGGAATCGAGTTTCATGTCATTCTCCCTTGAAACGTCGCCCCCGCGAAAGCGGGGGCCGTTGGCAACCTTGCGCTGCCCCGATAGCGGCCCCCGCTTTCGCGGGGGCGACGCCAGATTGCTTACAGCCGTTCGATGATCGTGACGTTGGCCTGACCGCCGCCTTCGCACATCGTCTGGAGGCCGTACTTCCCGCCGGTCGCGTCGAGCACGCCGAGCAGCGTCGCCATCAGCTTGGTGCCCGAGGCGCCGAGCGGGTGGCCGAGCGCGATCGCGCCGCCATGGACGTTGAGGCGGCCATGGTCGGCGCCGAGATATTTGAGCCAGGCGAGCGGCACGGGCGCAAACGCCTCATTGACTTCATAGGCGTCGATATCCCCGATCTTCATGCCCGCCTTCTTCAGCGCCTTTTCGGTCGCGAACAGCGGTTCCTCGAGCATGATCACCGGGTCGCCGGCGGTCACCGAGATGTGGTGGATGCGCGCGCGCGGGGTCAGTCCGTGATCCTTGAGCGCCTGTTCCGACACGATCAGCGCCGCCGAGGCGCCATCGCAGATCTGGCTCGACGAGGCCGCGGTGATCGAACCGCCTTCCTGCAGAATCTTGACCCCGGCGATGCCTTCGAGCGTCGCGTCGAAACGAATACCTTCGTCGACGAGGTGCATTGCGCGGCCTTCGGGGGTGTCGATTTCGAGCCCGACGATCTCGCGCTCGAAGCGCCCGGCCTCGGTCGCGGCCTTGGCGCGGCGATGGCTTTCGAGCGCATAGGCGTCGAGGTCGTCCTTGGTGAAGCCATGCTTCTTGACGATCATTTCGGCGCCGGCGAACTGGCTGAACATGATGCCGGGGAATTTCTCCTCGAGCCGCTCGGACTTGTAGTGGCCGAGGCCTTCCTTGATGAAGAGCGTCGCGACGCTGCCCATCGGCACGCGGGTCATGCTTTCGATGCCGCTGGCGAGGACAATGTCCTGCGTGCCCGACATCACCGCCTGCGCCGCGAACATCATCGCCTGCTGCGACGAGCCGCACTGGCGGTCGATCGTCACCGCGGGGATCGAATCGGGCAGGTTCGACGCGAGCACGGCGTTGCGGCCGAGGTCCATCGTCTGCTGGCCGCCCTGCGACACGCAGCCGGTGATGACGTCGTCGATCTTCGACGTGTCGAAATCATTGCGGTCGGCGATCGCGTCGAACACCGCGGCACCGAGGTCGACGGGGTGGACGCCGGCGAGCTTGCCGCCGCGCTTGCCGCCGGCGGTACGAACGGCATCGACGATATATGCATGAGCCATGGGGAGTTCCTTTCTTGATTCCCCTCCCGCAGGCGGGAGGGGTTAGGGGTGGGCGCGGGCGGAGCGAGCATCTCGGAGGTAGTTAGCCCACCCCGCTGTGACTAGGGAGCAAGCTCCCAAGTCTCGCTGCCCCTCCCGCTTGCGGGCGGGGAAATTACAGTTTCCGCCCGATCAGTTCCTTCATGATTTCGTTGGTGCCGCCAAAGATGCGCGTCACGCGCGCGGCGCGCCAGGCACGGGCGATCGGATATTCGTTCATATAGCCCGAACCGCCGAACAGCTGGAGACACTTGTCCATCACCTCCCACTGGAGTTCGGTGTGCCACAGCTTTGCCGCGGCGCCCTCTTCGGGGGTCAGTTCCTTCTTCATGTGGCGCGCGAGCGCCCAGTCGAGATGCGCCCAGCCCACCTGCAATTTCGCCTTGAGGTCGGCGAGTACGAAGCGGCTGTTCTGGAAATCGAGGATCGGCTTGCCGAACGCCTTGCGGTCGCGGGTATATTCGACCGTGTCGTCGAAGGCGCGCTGCGCGGCGGCCTGTGCGCTCACCGCGATCGACAGGCGTTCCTGCGGCAGTTCGCTCATCAGATAGATGAAGCCCTGCCCCTCTTCGCCGAGGCAGTTGGTGATCGGCACGCGCACGTCGTTGAAGAACATTTCCGACGTATCGGCCTCGTCCTGCCCGATCTTGTCGAGGTTGCGGCCGCGCTCATAACCTTCGCGGTCGGCTTCGACGAGGACGATCGACACGCCCTTCCACGCCGGCTGCACCTCGGTGTCGGTCTTGACGCAGACGAGGATCAGGTCGGCATTCTGCCCGTTGGTGATGAAGGTCTTCGACCCATTGATGACATAATGATTGCCATCCTTCTTCGCGGTCGTGCGCATGCCCTGAAGGTCGGAGCCGGTGCCCGGTTCGGTCATCGCGATCGCGGTGATCACCTCGCCCGACACCATCTTGGGCAGCCAGTGCTTCTTCTGCTCTTCGCTGCCATATTTGACGATATAGCTGGTGACGATGTCCGACTGGAGCGAGAAGCCGGTCGTGGCGCGACCGTAGTACGCGCTTTCCTCGTCGACGATCGCATTATAGCCGAAGTCGAGGCCGAGCCCGCCATATTCCTCGGGCACCGTCGGGCACAGCATGCCGAGTTCGCCCGCCTTGGGCCAGATCGACTTGGGAACGATCTTGTCCTCGGCCCATTGCGCGGCGTTGGGCGCGACTTCCTTTTCGAGGAACTGGCGGACCGTGGCGCGAAACGCCTCATGATCCTCGCCATAGGCCGAGCGCGAGAGGTTATCGAGCGACATGATCTTCCTTTCCCTTGGGCAGCCGAACGGACGCGGGGAGTCGGCCGCAATTTTCGAGCGGCAAAAGACCTTACGTTTACGTGCACGTCAAGTAGAAAGACGCTACGGCATGATAAGTTGCACGTCGACCCCGCGAAGACGGGGACCGCTATCGTAATTGTGCAAGCTTTCCTGCGGCCCCCGCCTTCGCGGGGGCGACGTTGATAGAGAGCGGCGCAGTGAATAGCTTTGCAGCCCTGTGCAGCAGCAGCGTCCCTCGCTAGGCTCGCCCCATGGCAGACCTCCTCCTCGATGCCGGCGCCCTGCTCGGCGAGTCGCCGCGATGGCATGCCGGCGAAGCGCGCCTCTATTGGGTCGATATCGACGCGCAGCAGATCCACCGGCTCGACCCCGCGAGCGGCGAGCATGAATGGATGCAGTTGGGTCAGCCGGTCGGCTGCGTCGCGCCGCGCGCAGCCGGCGGGCTCGTCGCCGCGCTCGGCGACGGCTGCGCGCTGATCGACGAATGGGGCGCGGTGCCGCGTCCCTTCGGCGCGGCCGCGCTGGCCGACCTGCCGCACCAGCGTTTCAACGACGGCTGCGTCGATGCCGCCGGGCGCCTCTGGGTCGGTAGCCTCACCGCCGACAAGCCGAAGCGCGACGCCAGCCTCTATCGCCTCGACCCCGAGGGGACGCTGACCGAAATATTCGGCGGGCTGATGACGAGCAACGGCGCGGCGTTCAGCCCCGACGGGCGCATTTTCTATCACGCCGACACCCCGACGCACCGCATCCACGCCTATGAGGTCGACCCTGCGGCCGGCACGCTCGGCGAAGGCCGGCTGTTCCACGAATTTCCCGAGGGCAAGGGTCGCCCCGACGGCGCCGCGGTCGACGCGGAAGGCTGTTACTGGTCGGCGCTGTGGGACGGGTGGCGCATCGTCCGCCTGTCGCCGGCAGGCGAATTGCTCCAGACGGTCGACCTGCCCGTCCAGCGCCCGACGATGATCGCCTTTGGCGGCGACGACCTGCGCACTGCCTTCGTCACCAGCGCGGGCAAGAATCTGACCGACGAGGAGCGGCTGGCGCAGCCGCATGCGGGCGGCGTCTTCATCTTCCGCGTCGACGTGCCGGGACTCGTTCAGCCGATGTTCGGCGGCTGACCGGCCGCAAACTTGCACATATCTGTCATATGGGGTTAAGACGCCTCCCGACATGGTTTCGTCCGAAACCTTTTCCACCGGGAGATCCGAAACATGCCGCGCACCGCGCCCCCTTTTGCTCGTCGCCAGTTTCGCCGTGTGTCGATGATGCTTGCATCGACCGCGATGCTTGTGGGTTATAGCCAGATGACCCTCGCCGCCGAAACCGCCGCCCCCGCCCCGGCCGCCACCGCGCCCGCCGACGGCAACCCGATGCTCGCCCCCTGGACCGGCCCCTATGAAGGGGTGCCGCCGTGGGACGAGATGGACCCCGAGCTGTTCCCCGACGGCTTTGCAAAGGGCATGGCCGAGACCAGGGCGCAGGTGCAGGCCGTCATCGACAATCCCGAGGCGCCGACCTTCGAGAACACCCATGTCCCGATGATGCTCGCGGGCGACACGATGGAGCGGCTGTTCGCATTGTGGGGTGTGCAGACCTCGAACAAGTCGAACGACCGCGTCGAGGACATCGACGCCGAATGGAGCCCCAAGCTCACGACCTTCTACACCGAGCTGTTCCTCGAACCCAAGCTCTTCGCGCGTTACAAGGCGGTCTATGACGCCCGCAATTCGAGCGGCCTCAACGCGCAGCAGATCCGCATCGTCGAACGCAGCTATGAGGAAATGGTCCGCGACGGCGCCAATCTGTCGCCCGCCGACAAGACGAAGCTCGTCGCGCTGAATTCGAAACTCGAAGGATTGTTCTCGACCTTCTCGTCGAAGCTGCTCGGCGACGAGAAGCTTTATACCTTCGTCACCGACAAGGCCGAACTCGCGGGCCTCGAACCCGGCTTCGTTGCCTCGCTCGCCTCGGCGGCCGAAGCCAATGGCAAGCCCGGCCAATGGGCGATCAAGAACACCCGTTCGTCGGCGCAGCCGGTGCTGCAGGGCGCGACCAACCGGGGCTTGCGCGAGCGCGTCTACAAGGCGTTTGTGGGTCGCGGCGACAATGGCGACGCCAATGACACCAATGCGACGATCGCCGAAATCCTGAAGCTGCGCCAGCAGCGCGCCGAACTGCTCGGTTTTCCGAACCATGCCGCGTACCGGATGGCCGACACCATGGCCAAGACCCCCGAAGCCGCGATGGACCTGATGATGAAGGTGTGGCCCGCCGCGGTCGCGCGCGTCCATGAGGAGGTCGCCGACATGCAGGCGATCGCCGATGCCGACGCCAAGGCCGGCAATGGTCCCAAGATCACCATCGAACCCTGGGACTATCGCTTCTATGCCGAGAAGGTCCGCAAGGCGAAATATGACCTCGATGAAAGCGAGGTGAAACCCTATCTCCAGCTCGACAAGCTGGTGCAGGGCATGTTCTGGTCGGCGGGCCAGCTCTATGACCTGGGGTTCAAGGAGAATACCGGCACGATCCCGGTGTTCGATCCCAAGGTGAAGACCTTCGAGGTCTATAACCTCAAGACGAACGAGAATGTCGGCGTGCTCTATCTCGACAATTTCGCGCGCGACGGAAAGCGGTCGGGCGCGTGGATGACGACCTATCGCAGCCAGCAGACGCTGGGCGGCGAACGCAATGTGCTCGCGTCGAACAACAATAATTTCACCGAGGGCGCCAAGGGCGAATCGACGCTCGTCAGCCTCGACGATGCCCAGACCTTGTTCCACGAATTCGGCCACGGCATCCATTATCTGCTGCAGCACGTCACTTATCCCGCACTTGCCGGGGTGCCGCGCGACTTCGTCGAATATCCGAGCCAGGTGAACGAGAATTGGCTGATGACGCCCGAGGTGCTGTCGAAATTTGCGACGCACTACAAGACCGGCGCGCCGATTCCGCAGGCGCTGGTCGACAAGATCCTCGCCTCGGACAAGTTCAACCAGGGCTTTTCGACGGTCGAATATCTGTCGAGCGCGATCGTCGACATGAAGCTGCACGACCGCAAGACGCCGCCGACCGACATCGACAAGTTCGAGCGCGAGACGCTGGCCGAAATCGGCATGCCCAAGGAAATCGTGATGCGGCACCGCCTGCCGCAATTCGGTCACCTGTTCTCGAGCGATGCCTATTCGGCGGGCTATTACAGCTACCTCTGGTCCGAAACGATGGACGCCGACACCTGGGCGGCGTTCACCGAAGCCGGCGGCCCGTGGGATCGCACCGTCGCCGACAAGTTCCGCACCATATTGCTGATGACCGGCAACGAAACCGACCGCGCAGAAGCCTATCGCGCCTTCCGCGGCCGCGACCCCGATGTGAAGGCGCTGCTCCGCAAGCGCGGCTTCCCGACCGGCGAATAAGGATCGGCGGGGGCGCGGCGATCATCGCCGTGCCCCCCCCCTTTCCACGACCACAATCATCCCAGTCCCTTGCGGCGCAGATGTTCGTGCGTCGCGATCGCCAGCGCATAAAATACGACGTCGGCGAGCAGCTTGCCCGCGAGGATGCCGAGCGCCGGGCCGAACAGCCAGACGGTCAGCCCCACCGCCGCCGGGCGGATCAGGAAGGTGTCGAAGAGCTCGGCCGGCCCGAATTCGACCAGCAGCAGCGCCACCGCGCGCCAGCGACGCCCCGGCGCCGCGGTCCACGCCGCCTGGACCGCCATCACGCCGTAAAAGCCGACATTCTCGACCATGGCCGCCGCATAGGCGGCGCCGACCAGCGGCGCGCCCATCGCGCTCGCGCCCAGATAACCGGCATAGCTGGCGCCGACCGCCGCCACCTCGGCGGGGCCGTATCGGCGGAGCCAGCGGCGCAGCCGCGCGGGCCAGGTTTCGCGCATCTCCATGCCGCACCCATGCGGCACGCGCGCCCCGCTTGGCAAGCCGCGCCGCACCCTTGCGATTGCGCTTGACGGCCGCACGATACGATATAAATATGATATCATCTTTATATCGAGTGATTCGGAGGGAAATATGGTCGACACGGGAACGCCCGCACTGAACCGCAGCCGCGAGGGGCGCGCGGCGACGCAAAGCGGATATCTGATGCTGCTGATCTGGGTCGCGCTGCTCGCGCTCGCGATATGGGCGGCGATGAGCAATATCGGCGGCGGCAACGTCGACTTCAACTGGACGTGGGGCGTCGTCATTGCCGCGGCCGTCATCGGCACCATCATCCTGTGCGGCTTCTACCTGATCAACCCCAATGAAGCCGCCGCGATCCAGCTGTTCGGCGCCTATAGGGGCACCGACCGCGAAGAGGGGCTGCGCTGGGTGCTGCCCTGGTACACGCGCAAGAAGATCGCGGTCCGCGCGAACAACGTGATTTCGGACAAGATCAAGGTCAACGACCTGCGCGGCAACCCGATCGAGATGGCGGCGCAAGTCGTGTGGCGCGTCACCGACACTGCGCAGGCCTTGTTCGACGTCGACGATTACAAGGAATTCGTGATGGCGCAGATCGAGGCCGCGGTGCGCTCGATCGGCTCGCGCTATCCCTATGACGATATCGAGCATCAGGAAATCACGCTGCGCGGCAACCATGACGAGGTCGGGGTCGAACTCAGGAAGGCGCTGATCGAGCGGCTCGACGTCGCGGGGATCACCGTCGACGAATGCGGCCTCACCCACTTGGCCTATGCACCGGAGATCGCCGGCGCGATGCTTCGCCGCCAGCAGGCCGAGGCCGTGGTCGCGGCGCGCGCCAAGCTGGTCGAGGGTGCGGTGTCGATGGTCGAAATGGCGCTCCAGCAATTGTCGGAAAAGCAGGTCGTCGAGCTCGATGACGAGCGCAAGGCGGCGATGGTATCGAACCTGATGGTCGTGCTCTGCGGCGAACGCGACACCCAGCCGATCGTCAACACCGGCTCGCTCTACTGAGGACAGGTCGGTGGCTGCCCAGTCCAAAAAGGCCTTTGCCCTCCGCCTCGATCCGGCGCTCTACGCCGCGATCGAGCGGATCGCGGCCGCCGAACTGCGCAGCGCCAATGCCGAGATCGAGGTGTTGCTGCGCGAGGCGCTGGTGCGGCGTGGCGTGACCGTGAAGCCGCCGGTCCCGGCGAAACGCGGGCGCCCGCCGAAACAGGGGGAAGAATAATGCGTGCTGCCACCATCCTTGCCGCAGGCGCCGCGCTGGTGCTGACCGGTCAGCCCGCGCTGGCCGCGCCGCAGTCGATCGAGATGGCGGTGCGCGGGCCCGACGGACCGCTCGCCGGAACATTGCTGATGGCCGAAGCCCCCGGTGCGCCGGTCGTGCTGATCCTGCCCGGATCGGGTCCGACCGACCGCGACGGTAACAGCGCAGGCGGCCTCGCCGCCGGCAGCTATCGGCTGCTGGCCGAGGCACTGGCCACACGCGGAATTTCGAGCGCGCGCATCGACAAGCGCGGCGTCGGTGGCAGCAAGGACGCCGCCGTCGATCCCAACAAGGTGACGACCGACGATTATGTCGCCGACACCGCCCAGTGGATCGCGGCGATCCGGGACAAGACCGGACGCGACTGTGTCTGGCTGGCGGGGCATAGCGAAGGCGGGCTGATCGCCCTCACCGCCGCCAGCGGCCCCGGTATCTGCGGGCTGATCCTCATCGCGGCGCCCGGCCGGCCGCTCGACATCGTGATGCGCGAGCAACTCACAGCCAATCCGGCGAATGCCCCGCTGCTTGCCGATGCCTATCGCGCGATCGACGCGCTGAAGGCCGGCACGCCGGTCGATGTGACCGGCATGCACCCGGCGCTGGCGCAGGGTCTCTTCAATCCCGCCGTGCAAGACTATCTGATCGACCTGTTCCGCCGCGACCCGGCGGCGCTGATTGCGGGTACGGACAAGCCGGTGCTGATCGTCAGCGGCCTGTCCGATATCCAGGTCTCGCCCGCCGACGGCGAAGCGCTTGCCGCCGCAAACCCCCGGGCGCGGCTGGTACGGATCGAGGGTATGACCCATGCGCTCAAGATCGCCGCGTCGGTCGATCGCGCCGCCAATCTGGCCACCTACACCGACCCGTCGCTGCCGATCGCCGCCGCGCTGGTCGATGCGATCGCCGGTTTCATCGCGCCCGAACCCGACTGAAAGGAGACGCCATGCTGCACCTCTTGCTCGATGATCGCCCCTGGTTCCGGCCGAAACGCCGCGGTTATGGCACCGGCCTGCCAATCGCCTGGCAAGGCTGGCTGGTGATCGCGCTCCACATCGCGCTGATCACCGGGGTCGCGGTGCTGTTCCAAGACCGGCCGATGCTGATGCCGATCTTCGTCATTCTCGCCGGCCTCGCGCCGATGCCGATCTATCGCGCGCGGACCGAGGGCGGATGGAAATGGCGGTGATGCCGCTTTTCCACCGCTAGCCCTTCGCCCCCGCTTGCCCCACCATCGGTAGGCGGTTAAGGCCGATCCCCATGTCCGCCGCACCGCAACCCGTCCGCATCGCCCCCTCGATCCTCAGCGCCGATTTCGCACGGCTCGGCGAGGAAGTTCGCGCCATCGAAACGGCCGGCGCCGACTGGGTCCATATCGACGTCATGGATGGCCATTATGTGCCCAATCTGACGATCGGCCCCGCGGTGGTAAAGGCGCTGCGCCCGCATTCGACCCTGCCCTTCGACGTCCATCTGATGATCTCGCCCGTCGACCATTTCCTCGACGCTTTTGCCGCGGCGGGCGCCGATATCATCACCGTGCATCCCGAGGCCGGCCCGCACATCCACCGCACCGTCCAGCACATCAAGTCGCTCGGCAAGCAGGCGGGCGTCTCGCTCAACCCCGCGACCCCCGCCAAGATGCTCGACTATCTGATCGACGACATCGACCTGGTGCTGATCATGAGCGTCAACCCGGGCTTCGGCGGTCAGAGCTTCATCTCCAGCCAGCTGCGCAAGATCGAGGCGGTCCGGAAGATGATCGAGAAATCGGGCCGCGACATCCGGCTCGAGGTCGATGGCGGCATCGACGTCGCCACCGCGCCGCTCGCGATCGCCGCCGGCGCCGATGTCCTCGTCGCCGGCACCGCGACCTTCCGCGGCGGACCCGACGCCTACGCCAGCAATATCCGAAGCCTCCGCGGCGCCTGAAGCGTGGAGGGAAGAGCCTTGACCTCTGCCCCGATCAACCAGCTTCCCGATGCGGGCGACGACGCCCCGCCGCTCGACGACAGCATCGAACCCGGCAAGCGCCTGATCCGCCTGCCGGCCGAAAAGGGCCTGTCGCTCGGCGATCGCATCGCCAATCATTTCACCCGCCTGACCTGGCGCACCCCGCTGCACGCCTTTCGCCTGAAAGGCCGCTTTCCGCTCAAGCTGCTCGGCGTGCCCGTTGACCCGGTGCCCGGCGATACGCGCGCGGGCACCGCGATCCGCGCCGGCCATTTTCTCCATCGCGGGCTTCGCCTGTCGCTCGGCGAGCTCGATTTCGCGGCGCTCGACGTCGCCCCGACCTTCGCCGACTATCTCCACAGCTTCGCCTGGCTGCGCGACCTCGCGGCGACGGGCAGCCGCGCCGACGGTGCCCCGATCGCCGAGGCGATGGTGCGCAACTGGCTCGCCGCCAATGGCGAGACCGTCAGCGAGCCGGCGTGGAGCGCCGAAAACAGCGGCTGGCGCATCCTCTATTGGGCCTTTCACGCGCCGCTGATCCTGTCGTCTAGCGACCTCATCTACCGCTCGGCGGTGCTCAACCATCTCGCGCGCGCGGCGCGCCATCTCGACCGCGTCGCCGACAAGACGCGCCCCGGCATCGGCCAGCTCGTCGCCTGGACCGGCATCGTCGCGGCGTCGCTGCTGATGCCCGGCGGCGAACCGCGACAGGTGTTCGGCGAGGCGGGGCTGCGCAAGGTGCTCGAAACCAGCTTCTACGCCGACGGCGGCAATATCGCGCGCTCGCCGCAGGCGCAGCTCGACGCGATCATGGCACTCGCGATGCTCGCGCGCATCTATGACATGCGCCGCATGGAGGTGCCGCCCTTCCTGCAGGAAGTGCTCGCGCGCACCGTGCCCGCGCTGCTCGGCCTCGTCCACGCCGATGGCGGTATGGGCAATTGGCAGGGCAGCGGCGCGACCTCGGCCGAACAGATACAGGCGATCGTTACCGCCAGCGGGGTACGCACCCGGCCGCTCAAGCAGGCACGCGACTGGGGCTATCAGCGGCTCGTCGCGAACAAGGTCGTGCTGCTCGCCGACGCCGCACCGCCCCCGATCGCGCGCGTGACCGAGGCAGGCTGCGCCTCGACGCTCGCCTTCGAACTCAGCGACGGCGCCGACCGCATCATCGTCAATTGCGGCGGCGCCGCGCTCGCCGGCGCGACGATTCCCGACGAGCTCGCGCGCGGGCTGCGCACCACCGCGGCACATTCGACGCTGACCGTCGCCGACAGCAATTCGACCGCGATCCTCGCCAGCGGCGCGCTCGGCAAAGGCGTCACCGAAGTCGAACTCGACCGCCACGAGACGCCGCAGGGCAGCCGGCTGGAAATGAGCCACGACGGCTATGTCCGCCGCCACGGCCTGATCCACCGCCGCCTGCTGATCCTGTCGCCCAACGGCCGCGAACTGCGCGGCGAGGACCAGTTGCTTCCCGCCCCGCGCAGCCGCCGCAAGGGCGACAAGCCGTTCGTGCTGCGCTTCCACCTCGGCCCGTCGCTGCAGGCCAGCCTCACCGCCGACAAATTGGGGGCGCTGCTGCGCATCCACGGCGGCCCGCTCTGGCAGTTCCGCACGAGCGAAGGCGCGCTCGACGTCGAGGAAAGCCTGTGGGTCGACGGCGAAGGCCGCCCGCACCCGATCGAGCAGCTCGTCGTCACCGGCACCGCCCCCGCCGGCGGCGCGAGCATCGGCTGGATCTTCAAGCATATCGGCTGAGGCGCCGCACCGCTTCAAATTTCTCCATTCGCGCATAAGCCGCGCGATCCGTAGCGCTCCAACCAGGGAACAGCGCCACTGTTTCATTAGTGTGACACCAACGTAACACAGCGGTCATAGAGCGCTGTCACTGGCCCCCTCGACTCGTCTGGAGCCAACAGGACCGGACGATCTTTCCACTCTCCAGGGGGATTTATGTCCAAGCTTTTGAATGTCCGGTCGCGCATCCTGCTCGGCACCTGTCTGTCGCTCGCCGCCGTCCTGCCCGGCACCGCCTTCGCCTCCGATATCACCGGGACCGTGACTGACGCCACCGACACCCGCGCGCTGCAGGGGACCGAAATTCGCATCGTCGAACTGGGCCGCGTTGCCGAGGCCAGCCGCGACGGCAGCTATCGGTTCAGCGATGTTCCCGCGGGCACCTATACGATCGAGGCCCGCTATATCGGCGCCGATCCCGTCTCGCAGAGCGTCACCGTCACCGACAGCGGCAACGTCGTCGCCAATATCTCTGTGGGCACCGACGGCAGCATCCTCGTCGTCGGCCAAGCCGCGAACCTGTCGAGCAGCCTGTCGCGCCAGCGCGCCGCCGACGGCGTCGAAAGCGTATTGACCCGCGACGCGATCGGCCAGTTTCCCGACCAGAATGTCGCTGAATCGCTGCGTCGCCTGCCCGGCGTCAACATCCTGAACGACCAGGGCGAAGGCCGCTTCGTTTCGATCCGCGGCCTTGATCCCGAACTGAATGCTGCCTCGATCAACGGTGCCCGCATTCCCGCGCCCGAAGCCGACGTCCGTTCGGTCGCGCTCGACGTCGTCGCCGCCGAACTGATCGAATCGATCGAGGTCAAGAAATCGCTGACCCCCGACATGGACGCCGATACGATCGGCGCGTCGATCGAGATCAACACGACCAGTGCCTTCGATCGCAAAAAGGATCTGCTCTCGGTCAAGCTCGAGGGCAGCTATAATAATTATGCCGACGCGCTGACGCCCAAGGGCAGCATGGACTTCTCTACCCGCGTCACCGACAATTTCGGTATCGCTGGCGGCGTCAGCTACTATCAGCGCAAGTTCGAAACCGACAATATCGAGGCGACCGACTGGGACGAACAGAACGGCAATGCGTTCGCGCGTGAAGTCCAGTATCGCGACTATGACGTCGAACGGAAACGCCTCGGCGGCTCGCTCAATCTCGACTGGCGTGCCAGCGATTCGACCAAGCTATATGCCCGCGGCATCTACAGCCAATTTTCCGACCAGGAATATCGCGGCGACGTCATCTTCATCATGAGCGGAGATCCGCGCGCGACGACCGAAACCAGCGCAAACTTCTCCAGCGCCGATGGCCGCATCGAGGTACGCCGCCGCATGAAGGATCGTCTCGAAAAGCAGAAGATCATGTCGCTGACCGTCGGCGGCGAAACCGAAACGGGCCCGTGGAAACTGACCTATTCGGGCGCCTATTCGAAATCGACCGAAAAGGAAGATGGATCGGTCGATCCCACGCGCTTCCGCGCCCGGTTCAGCGGCACCGGCGCCAACGAGGTCGGGGTGAATTTCGACTATTCGGACATCCGGCGCCCGCTGTTCGATGTGACGGGCAACACGACGTTGTTCAACAATCCCGCGAGCTATTCCTTCAACGAACTGGAACTGACCGATCTTTCGGACTCGCAGGATCGCGAGTGGACGGCCCGCGCCGACCTCGCGCGCGAATTCGCGCTGGCCGACGGCAGTTTCACCGTGCAAGGCGGGGTCAAGTCGCGCTGGCGTACCAAATCTTATAATTTCGACGCGCTGGTCTATGACGGGTTCGACGGCACCTACACGCTCGCCAATGTGCTCGGCGGCGGTCAGACCTATCGCATTCAGGACCTCGGTCCGCTGCCCGACAAGACATCGCCGAGCGATTTCTATTTCGGCAATGTCGACCGGTTCGAGCTCAATCCGGACGACACCACGATCAACTCGGCGGCGTCGGACTATGCGATCGATGAGGATGTGTTGGCGGGCTATTTGCTTGGCCGATATGACAGCAGCCAGGTGCGTGTCGTCGGCGGTGTCCGTTTCGAACGGACCTATAACGATATCCGCGCCTTCACGACGAACGAAGACACGCTGGCCGTCACGCCGAACCGCTCGACGCGCAGCTATACCGACTGGCTTCCCAGCCTGACGATCCGTTTTGAGCCGGCCCGCGATCTGGTCCTGCGTCTGGCGGGCTACAAGAATCTCGTCCGTCCGAAGCTGTCGAACCTCGCACCGCGCATTCTGGTCAATCAGGCCGACGAAGCCGAATTCGGCAACCCGAACCTCATGCCTTACCGCGCGTGGAACATCGACGCATCGGCCGAATGGTATTTCGGAAACAATTCGGCCCTGACGGCCGGGGTCTTCTGGAAGTCGATCAACGATTTCGTCGTCGAGGTCACCGACAACACCCCGGGCGAGATATTGGGCGTTCCCTATCGCAAGGCGACGACCTTCACCAATGGCGAAACCGCAAAGGTGAAGGGCATCGAATTGTCGTTCGCGCAGCGCTTCACTTTCCTGCCCGCACCGCTCGACGGGCTGCTGCTCAATGCCAATTATACCTATACCGATGCCAAGGGCACGGTGTTCGCCGGCGACGACCTGACCGACCCGCGCGCAATCCCGCTGCCGGCGTCGGCGAAGCACACGTTCAACGTCGCGCTCGGTTATGAAAAGGGACCGATCTCGCTGCGCGCCGCCGGCACCTATCGCGACAAATATCTCGACGAACTGGGCAGCGCGGCCGATCAGGACCGCTATGTCGACCAGCATTTCCAGCTCGACCTGTCTGCGAAGTTCCGCGTCACCAAGGATATTCGCCTGTTCGCCGAGTGGGTGAACGTCACCGACGCGCCCTATTTCGCCTATCAGAATTTTGCCGGCGCCAAGCGTCTGCTCCAGTATGAAAAATACAGCTGGACCGCGAAGTTCGGCGTTTCGGCCAGCTTCTGACGACATCGGGGCATAGGGAAAAGATGATGAGAAGCCGTTCGGGCCTTGCCTGGTCGCTGCTCGCGGCGACGATGCTGGCCGCGGCACCCGCTGCTGCCGAACCCGCGACGACGGGCTTTCCCATCGTCACCACGACGGAGGATGGCCAGCCCATCCCCCGGTCGGCGGGACTTCCCTATGCACCCAAAAACCTCGCTGACCGCATCGTGCTGACGCCGGGCGCCGACCCGGCGCGCGCGATGGCGGTCGCCTATCGTACCGACACCGCGCAGACCGTTGCCGAGGTCCAGATCGCGGTGTCGGTCGACGGGCCGACGCTCGAGGAAAAAGCCCGGCTCGTCACCGGCAAATCGATGCCCGTCGACAGCAGCTATGGCCGCGCCCTCTATCACCAGGTCCGCTTCGAGGGACTCACCCCCGACACCGCCTATAGCTACCGCGTCAAGGGCGCCGCGGGCTGGAGCGAATGGTTCCAGTTCCGCACCGCCGCCGACGAAGCGAAGCCTTTCCGCTTCCTCTATCTCGGCGATATCCAGAACGGCATATTGACCTATGCCAGCCGCGTGATCCGGCAGGCCTTCCACGCCAATGGCGACATCCGCCTCGTCGTCCATGCCGGCGACCTCGTCGGCCAGCGCGACGACCTCGACCATGACGACGAATGGGGCGAATGGAATCAGGCCGGCGGCTATAATTATGCGATCGTCCCGCAGGTGCCGGCGACCGGCAACCATGAATATGTCGACGACATCCTCCCCGACGGCACCGAAAGCCGCAAGCTCGGCCCCTATTGGCCCGCGCAGTTCGCGCTGCCGAAAAACGGCGTGAAGCCGGTCGAGGCGACGACCTATTACACCGACTATCAGGGCGTGCGTTTCATCGTCCTAGACGGCACCGCCGCGATCGACCTCGGCTCGATGCAGGCGCAGACCGACTGGCTCGACAAGACGCTCGCATCGTCGAAGGCGAACTGGAACGTCGTGCTCTTCCACCAGCCCGTCTTCACCTGCGCCCGCCCGAACGACACCGCCGCGATCAAGGCGGCGTGGAAGCCGGTGTTCGAAAAGCGCAAGGTCGACCTGGTGCTGCAGGGTCACGACCATTGCTACAGCCGGTTGACGGGTGAAGCCGGCCGCGACGCCAATGCCAAGGCGCGCGCCGACGGCACGATCCAGGGGCCGGTCTATCTCGTCTCGGTGACAGGGTCGAAGATGTACAAGCTCAACGACCGCACGCCCTGGCAGCCCGACAAGGTCGCCGAGGCGACCGAACTCTACCAGATTATCGACGTCGAGCCGAAGAAGCTCAAATTCCGCACCTTCACCGCTTCGGGCAAGCTCTACGACGGCTTCGATCTCGAACGCACCGAGCAGGGCAATCGCCTCTCCGAAATCGCCGAACCGGTGCTTGCCACGCGCCGCTGTTCGGGCGAGGTCGGGCCCGACGGCGGCGCCTGCGTCGCATCGGGGAAATGACATGACCAGAATCTTGAAACTCGCCGCCACGCTTTCTCTCGCATCGGCGCTCGCCGGCTGCGGCGCGAAAGAGCCCGTCTTCTTCGGCCTGCCCCCCGTGCCCGTCGCCGCGACCGGCGAGACCGATCCGGTCGGCACCGGCAAGGCTGATGCCGCCGACGATCCGGCGATCTGGGTCGATCCCGCCAACCCGAACCGCGCGCTGATCATCGCCACCGACAAGAAGGCGGGCATCCACGTCTATGACCTCGCCGGCAATGACATCGCCTTCATCAAGGGCAGGCTCGTCAACAATGTCGACGTTGCGGGCAATATCGTCGCGGCGAGCGACCGCAACGACGGCGTCAACGCGCATATCGCGGTGTTCCGCCTCGATCCCGCCACCGCCGCGCTGACCTCGCTCGGCCGCGCCGCCGCCGGCACCGGCGAAGCCTATGGCTTCTGCCTCAAGAAGACCGCGCCCGGCGAACCGCTGACCGCCGCGCTGATCATCAAGGACGGCACCGTGCGCGTCGGCACGCTCGCCGTCGACGGCGCCGCACCGAGCTTCACCGCACAATGGGAGCACAAAATCCCCACCCAATCCGAAGGCTGCGTCTTCGACGGCGACACGCTCTATGTCGGCGAGGAAGACGCCGGCATCTGGCGCCTCACGCCAAAGGGCGCTGCCGCCGATGCGACCTTGGTCGCCCCGGTCGACAACCAACGCCTCGTCGCCGACGTCGAGGGCCTCGCCACGATCGACCACAAGGGCCAGCGCTACCTGCTCGCCTCGTCGCAGGGCGACAACGCCTATGCGGTCTTCAAGCTGCCCGCGATGGACTATGTCGGTCGCTTTGCTGTCGCCGCGGGCGCGTTCGGTGCGACGAGCGATACCGACGGCATCGAAGCCGTCGCGGGCAATTTCGGCCCCGCCTATCCCGACGGCCTCTTCCTCGCGCAGGACGGCGACAACGCCCCCCGCGCGCAGAATTTCAAACTGCTCCGCTGGGACCAGATCGCCGCGGCGCTGGGGATCTAAAAACCCGCGCGGGGTTGCGATACGGGCGGCGCGGGCCTAGGGGGTCCGCGTCTTTCCCATCCCTGCAAAGGCCGCCCCTTCCCATGACCGACCTGATTCCCGTCCGCCGCGCCCTGCTGTCCGTCAGCGACAAGGCGGGGCTTGCCGAGCTTGCCGCCGCGCTCGTCCGCCATGGCGTCGAACTGGTGTCGACCGGCGGCACTGCCAAGGCGCTGCGCGAGGCGGGGCACGAGGTGCTCGACGTCTCCGACCTCACCGGTTTCCCCGAGATGATGGACGGCCGCGTCAAGACTTTGCACCCCACCGTCCATGGCGGCATCCTCGCGGTGCGCGACGATGCGGCGCATGTCGCATCGATGGACGCGCATGGCATCGGCGGCATCGACCTCGTCGTCGTCAACCTCTACCCCTTCCTCCAGACCGTCATGTCGGGCGCCGACCGCGACACGATCATCGAGAATATCGACATCGGCGGCCCCGCGATGGTGCGCTCGTCGGCGAAGAATCACGCCTTCGTCGGCATCGTCACCGAGCCCGAGGATTATGCCGCGGTCATCGCCGAAATGGACGCCAACAATGGCGCGACCACGCTGGGCTTGCGCAAGCGCCTCGCCGCGACCGCCTTTGCGCACACCGCGACCTATGACGGCATGATCGCGCAGTGGTTCGCCTTCGCCGATCAGGGCAAATTCTTCCCCGACACGCTGCCGCTGACTGCCAAGCTCTCCACCGAGCTGCGCTATGGCGAAAATCCGCACCAGAAGGCCGCGCTCTACCTGCCCGCCGGCCCCGCCGGGCGCGGCATCGCGCAGGCGCAGCAGGTGCAGGGCAAGGAACTCAGCTACAATAATATCAACGACGCCGACGCCGCGCTCGAACTCGTCGCCGAATTCCGCGAGGCCGAGCCGACCTGCGTCATCGTCAAGCACGCCAACCCCTGCGGCGTTGCGAGCGCCGCGACGCTGACCGAGGCCTATGACGCCGCGCTCAAATGCGACGATGTGTCGGCCTTCGGCGGCATCATCGCGGTCAACCGCCCGCTCGACGGCGCGACCGCCGAGGCGATCAGCGGCATTTTCACCGAGGTCGTCTGCGCCCCCGACGCCGACGCCGACGCCCGCGCGGTGTTCGCGAAGAAAAAGAACCTGCGCCTGCTGCTCACCGGCGAACTGCCCGACCCGGCGCGCGGCGGCATCATGATGAAGACGATCGCCGGCGGCTGGCTCGCGCAGAGCCGCGACAACGGCCGCATCACCCGCGCCGACCTCAAGGTCGTCACCGACCGCGCCCCGACCGAGGAAGAACTCGCCGACGCGCTGTTCGCCTGGACGATCGCCAAGCACGTCAAGTCGAACGCGATCGTCTATGCCAAAGGCGGCGCGACCGCGGGCATCGGCGCCGGCCAGATGAACCGCCGCGACAGCGCACGCATCGCCGCCATCAAGGCGCGCGAAGCCGCCGAGAGCCACGGCTGGGCCAGCCCCCGCACCGTCGGCAGCGCGGTCGCGAGCGACGCCTTCTTCCCCTTCGCCGACGGCCTGCTCGCCGCGGTCGAGGCGGGCGCGACCTGCGTCATCCAGCCCGGCGGCTCGATCCGCGACGACGAGGTGATCGCGGCGGCGAACGAAGCCGGCCTTGCGATGGTGTTCACCGGCATGCGGCATTTCCGGCACTAAGATTTGCGTTCGTGTCGAGCGAAGTCGAGACACGCGAAGCCTGCGCGCCCCAAGCGTGTCTCGACTTCGCTCGACACGAACGGCATAGGGAGGCCATGGTCATCCTGACCCGTCGACAAGGACCAGCATGACCGCCACCGCCAAGCCCGGCTTCATCCACCGCATGTACGACTGGACGATGGAAAAGTCGGCGCATCCGCACGCCGAACTCTGGCTTGCGCTGGTTTCGTTCGTCGAGGCGAGCTTCTTCCCGATCCCGCCGCATCCGCTGCTCGGGCTGATGTGCCTCGCCAATCCGAAGAAGGCGGTGCGCTATGCCGTCATTTGCACGCTCGCGTCGGTCGCGGGCGGCATGCTCGGCTATGGCATCGGCTATTTCCTCTATGAAAGCGTCGGGCTGTGGCTGCTTGGGGTGCTCGGGCTGACCGACGCCTTCCCGCCCGCCGCCTGCTACCTGCGCCAGTTCGGCACCGAGATCATCCTGATCAAGGGCGCAACGCCAATCCCGTTCAAGCTGCTGACGATCACCGCGGGCTTCATCCAGATGAACTTCGGCGAGTTCCTGCTCGCCAGCCTCGCCAGCCGCGCCTTTTCCTTCATGCTCGTCGGAATCCTGTTCCGGCTGTTCGGAGCGCCGATCAAGGCGTTCATCGACAAATATCTGATCTGGGTCACCGGCGCCTTCCTCGTCGCGGTGGTCGCGGGCTTCCTCGCGATCGGGGCGCTGTCGGGCGACGGCAAGGGCAAGGCCGCCGACAAATGCAGCGGCGCGACGCTCGAGAGCATCGGGCTCGACCGGAAGTAAGCTCCGTCATTGCGAGCGAAGCGAAGCAATCCAGAGCGGTTTACGCGGACTCTGGATTGCCGCGTCGCCTTCGGCTCCTCGCAATGACGAAGCGTTTTACTCGTTCGCCGCCGTATGCAGCCAGTCCGCATGGCGCGGCGCCTTCTTCGTCTGGCTCCATTCCTCGAGCATCAGCGGCGCGACGCGGCGCAGTTCGGCATATTGCTCGTCGGTCCCGATATCGCACGCCAGTTCGACGCGGTGGCCATTGGGGTCGAAGAAATAGATCGACTTGAAGATGCCGTGATGCGTCGGGCCGAGCACGTCGACGCCCTCGCCTTCCAGATGCGCCTTCGCCGCGACCAGTTCGTCGAAGCTGCCGACCTTGAACGCCAGATGCTGGACCCACGCCGGGGTATTCTCGTCGCGGCCCATGACGGGCTGGTTCGGCAGCTCGAAGAAGGCGAGGATATTGCCGTTCCCCGCGTCGAGGAAGACATGCATATACGGGTCATATTCGCCGGTCGACGGCACATGATCCTCGGCAAAGGCGGTAGTATAGGTCATGCCGAGCATGCGCTCGTACCAGTCGACCGTCTCCTTCGCGTCCTTGCAGCGATAGGCAGCGTGGTGGACGCCGCCGAGTTTGATCGGGGATTGGCTGGTCATTATACCCAACTCCGTTCGTGCTGAGCTTGTCGAAGCACCGTCCTCATTCTTCCGCCAAAGGAAGAACGGCCCTTCGACAAGCTCAGGGCGAACGGTGAAGGGATCAAGCCTCTTCTTTGATTTCCAAGGCGCCGCGGCGGATCTGGTCCATTTCCATCGACTTGAACAGCGCGGTGAAATTGCCCTCGCCAAAGCCTTCATCCTTCTTGCGCTGGATGAATTCGAAGAAGACCGGACCGATCACGGTCTGGCCGAAAATCTGGAGCAGCAGGCGCGGGTCGCCTTCCGTGGTCGATCCGTCGAGCAGGATGCCGCGCGACTGGAGGCCCTCGACCGACTCACCGTGGCCGGGCAGCCGCTCTTCGAGCATCTCGTAATAGGTCGCCGGCGGCGACGGCGCGAAGGGATTGCCGAGTGCTTTCAGCTTGTCCCAAGCGGCGTAGAGATCGTCGCAGCTGAAGGCGATATGCTGGATGCCCTCGCCATTATAGGCGCGCAGATATTCCTCGATCTGGCCCTTGCCGCCCGCGCCTTCCTCGTTGAGCGGGATGCGGATCTTGCCGTCGGGGGCGGTCATCGCCTTCGACGTGAGGCCGGTATATTCGCCCTTGATGTCGAAATAGCGGATTTCGCGGAAGCCCGCGATGCGCTCGTAGAAGGCTGCCCAATGCGCCATGCGGCCGCCATAGACATTGTGCGTCAGGTGATCGATCAGCTGCATGCCCGCGCCGACCGGGTGACGATCGACGCCCTCTTCATAGACGAAGTCGATGTCATAGATGCTGAGATCGTCGCCATAGCGGTCGATCAGATAGATGATCGAGCCGCCGATGCCGCGGATCGCGGGCAGGCGCAGTTCCATCGGCCCCGGGACGACCTCGACCGGCTCGGCACCGCGCGCGACGGCTTCGGCATAGGCCTTGGCGGCATCGCGCACGCGCCAGCCCATGCCGCAAGCCGATGGGCCATGTTCGGCGGCGAAATAGGCCGCGGGCGACTTGGGTTCGTAATTGGCGATCAGGTTGATCCCGCCCTGGCGCCACAATTGCACGTCCTTCGACCGGTGGCGCGCGATCAGGGTAAAGCCCATCGCCTCGAACACCGGTTCGAGCACGCCCTTTTCGGGCGCCGAAAATTCGACGAATTCGAAACCGTCGAGGCCCAGCGGATTGTCGAACAGGTCGGCCATGATCTTTTTCCCAATATGGTTTCAATTGAAACTATTATCGCGGGAGCAGGCTTGGCTGTCAAGCCGGACTCGGCGGCAACGCGAGGATATCATGGCTGGCCGCTGTGGTTCAAATCACTGCGCCGGGATGCCGCGCGGATATGATAGGATGATCGAGGGCAAAGGGGGCAGGCATGCCGCAAACATCATCGCTGCGTTTCTGGCTCGCGCTTGCCTGGCTGGCGCTCGTCGCGGGCTGGGCCTGGTGGGAGTATAGCCACTTCAGCGGCCTCTACCGTTGGCTTGCCGACTGGCAGATCGAAAAATGGGGCAGTTACGAGCAGGTCTGGACCGCGCTCGTTCCCGCCTTCATCCTCACCATCCCGGCTTTCCGGGTGCTCCGCGAACGCGAACGGCTCAACCAGGCCTCGCTGATCGCGGGCGACGATCCGGTACCGATCCTCCGCCGCGTCCGCACCGGCATGCTGATCTGCGGCATCATCCTCGCGCTCGTCGCGGGCGGGTCATATCTCTATTCGCAAAGCTTGCCCGATCCCTCGGACCCGCCCGCCACGGTCGACCTCGTCGCGCTCGGCGCCGCCGCGCCGCCGACCGGGTCGGCGATCTTCGCCGGCGCCGTCCCCGACACCGACCGCGCGCTGCAGATGGACGAAGCCTTTCGCTCGCGCTCGGCCGATATCGACCATCAGACCCTCTATGTCCCAGTCGTCACAAAAGGCGCGGCGAAAGACACGCCGGTGCGGTTCCTCATCGATCGCGCAAGCTATGCCTTTGCCGACAGCAAGGAAGCGCCGCGCACCAACATCTTCCTCGCCGATCATATGCAGGGGGTGCTCGTCGAGAACGGCCTGCCCGCCGACGTCGTCGCGGCGTTCGAGCGGCAGGGGGTGCCGATCGCCAGGCCGCATTATCTGATGACGACCAATTCGGTCGGCGGGCGGCAGAACCATTATATCGTCGCCGCGCTCGCGGGCTTCACCGCCTTCATCCTGTTCCTGCTGTCAGCGATCCAGAGCGTCTCGATCGCGCGGGCGCGGCAACGACAGGGCGCTGGATAGAAACCGTTTGCCCTGAGCTTGTCGAAGGGCCGTTCCTTTCTTCGGCGCCGCAAGAAGAAGAACGGTGCTTCGACAAGCTCAGCACGAACGGAGAAGAGGAGTCGCGGATATAATCAGGCGGTCTCGCGCTCGAACGCCTCAAGCGCCTCGCTCGCCTCGACCCAGCGCGCCTCGGCCGCTTCCTGCGCGGCGACGATCTTGCCACGCCGCTGCGACAATTCGCTCATCGTCAGCCCCTTATATTCGTTCGCCGCACCCGCGGGATCGAACATCGCGCGGTCGATGGCCGACAGCACGACCTCATATTTGGCGAGATCGGCCTCGGCGTCCGACACCGCCTTCTTCACCTTCGCCGCGGCTTCGCGCGCTGCCGCGGCCGCCTTGCGGTCTTCCTTGCGGTCGGCCTTCGAGCCGCCGCGTTCCTTCTCGGACGATTTGCCGAGGATGAAGGCGACATAATCGTCCATGCTGCCGTCGAATTCGCGCGCCGTGCCATTGTCGACGAGTACCAGCCGGTCTGCGGTGAGTTCGAGCATATGGCGGTCGTGGCTCACGAGGATGACCGCGCCGTCGAAGCCGTTCAAGGCCTGTACCAGCGCCTCGCGCGCGTCGACGTCGAGGTGGTTGGTCGGTTCGTCGAGGATCAGCAGATGCGGCGCATCGCGCGTGATCAGCGCCAGCGCCAGCCGCGCGCGCTCGCCGCCCGACAGCTTCGACACTTGGGTGGTGGCCTTATTGCCCGAAAAGCCGAAGCGCCCGAGTTGCGCGCGCACCGCGCCGGGCGTCTTTCCCGCCATGATCCGCGTCATATGCTCGAGCGGGGTGTCGTTGCCGTCGAGTTCTTCGACCTGGTACTGCGTGAAATAGCCGACGCGCATCTTGCCCGTCGCCGCCATCGCGCCGTCCATCGGCGTCAGCTGCGCGGCGAGCAGCCGCGCGAGCGTCGTCTTGCCATTGCCGTTGCGACCGAGCAGCGCGATGCGGTCGTCGGGGTCGATGCGCAGGTTGAGTCGCTGCAAAATCGGCTTGCCCGGCGTGTAGCCGACGCTCGCCAGGTCGAGCGTGATCAGCGGCGGGCGCAATTCGTCGGGGCTCGGAAAATCGAACGCCAGGCTCGGATCCTCGGCAAGCGCCGCGATCGGCTGCATCTTCGCGAGCTGCTTCGCGCGCGACTGCGCCTGTTTCGCGGTCGATGCGCGCGCGCTGTTGCGTGCGACATAGTCCTGCAGCTTGGCGCGCTGCGCGTCCTGCGCCGCTTTCGCCGCCGCGAGCTGCGCCGCGCGTTCGGCGCGCTGGCGCTCGAAATCGTCATAGCCGCCCGGATAGAGCGTCACCTTGCCGCCCTCCAGATGCAGGATATGGTCGACGACATTGTTGAGCAGGTCGCGCTCGTGACTGATCACGACGAGCTGGCCGGGATAGGATTTGAGGAAGGATTCGAGCCACATCGTCGCTTCGAGGTCGAGGTGGTTCGACGGTTCGTCGAGCAGCAGCAAATCGGGGTTCGAGAACAGCAGCGCCGCGAGCGCGACGCGCATCTTCCACCCGCCCGAATAGCTGTCGAGCGGGCGCCCCTGCATTTCCTCGTCGAAGCCGAGCCCGATCAGGATGCGCGCGGCACGCGCCGGCGCGGTGTAGGCGTCGATCGCGATCAGCCGCTCATGGATGTCGCCGAGCCGGTCGGGGTCGGTCACCGTCTCGGATTGTTCGAGCAATTCGGCGCGTTCGATGTCGGCGGCGAGCACCGTGTCGAACGGCGTCGCCGTCCCGCTCGGCGCTTCCTGCGCGATATAGCCGATACGCGTCCGGCGCGGCATTTCGATGCCGCCCTCGTCGGCCTCGAGGCTGCCGATCATCACCTTCATCAGCGTCGATTTGCCCGCGCCGTTGCGCCCGATCAGCCCGGTGCGGCTCTTCGCGGGCAGGCTCGCGGTCGCGCGGTCGAGGATGGCGCGCCCGCCAAGGCGCACGGTCAGGCTATTGATCGTCAACATGGCCGCGCGCCTAGCATGTTGCGTCGCACAACCCAAGGGCCGGCTTGGCGGCGAACCGTGCTGGGGCTAAACGCGGGCCATGACCGACATCGCGCCCTTCCATATCGCCTTCCCCGTCGATGATCTCGACGCCGCGCGCCATTTCTATGGTGACGTGCTCGGCTGCCCCGAAGGACGCAGCGATCCCGACTGGATCGACTTCAATCTCTATGGCCACCAGATCGTCGCGCACCGCGTCGCGGCGAAGCGCGATGGCGCCGCCGGCCATAATCCGGTCGACGGCCATGACGTGCCGGTGCCGCATTTCGGCGTCGTGCTGCCGCCCGCCGAATGGCGCGCGCTCGCCGACCGGTTGCAGGCCCACGGCGTCGCCTTCGTCATCGAACCGCACACGCGCTTCGCGGGCCAGCTCGGCGAACAGTCGACGATGTTCTTCCATGATCCCGCCGGAAATGCGCTGGAATTCAAGGCGTTTGCTGATCTGGGCCAGCTCTTCGCCAGATAGGCGCGCTTACAGATAGGGCGGGCGGTGCAACCCCGTGGGGCTCTGCGTGAAGATCTCGGCGCCGCTCTCGGTGATGCCGATCGAATGTTCGAACTGCGCCGACAGCGACCGGTCGCGCGTCACCGCGGTCCAGTCGTCGTCGAGGATCTTCACCCCCGGCTTGCCGATGTTGATCATCGGCTCGATCGTGAAAATCATGCCCGGGCGCAGTTCGGGACCGGTGCCGGGACGGCCATAATGATGCACATCGGGTTCGTCATGATAGACGAGGCCGACGCCATGGCCGACGAAATCGCGCACCACCGAATAGCGATGCTTTTCGGCGTGGCGCTGAATCGCATGGCCGATATCGCCGAGCCGTCCGCCCGGAACCGCAGCCTCGATACCAAGCATCAAACATTCATAGGTCACGTCGACGAGCTTCTTCGCCTTGATCGGGACGTCGCCGACAAGGAACATCCGGCTCGTGTCGCCGTGCCAGCCATCGACCACGGCGGTCAGGTCGATATTGAGAATGTCGCCTTCGCTCAATGTCTTGGTGCCCGGGATGCCATGACATACGACATGGTTGACCGAGATGCAGCTCGCGTGGCGATAGCCCTGGTAGCCGATGTTGATCGGTATCGCGCCCGCCGCGACGATCCTATCGCGGGCGAAATCGTCGAGTTCGCCCGTGCTGACCCCCGCCCTGACCAGCGGCACCAGCGCATCGAGCGCCTCGGCGGCGATCCGCCCGGCACGGCGCATGCCCTCAAAGGCATCGGGACCATGGAGCTTGATCGCGCCCGTCCGCGTGCGCGGCGTGGCGGGGGTGACGTCGACATAGAGGTTCATGGGGGGAAGATAGGTCCTTCGGGCCGGTTTTTCCAGCGATCGGCAGCGCATGATTGCCGCCCGCGCGGGCGCCGGACACAAAAAAGCCCGCCGAAAGGCGGGCTATGTTGGTTGCGGGAGTAGGATTTGAACCTACGACCTTCAGGTTATGAGCCTGACGAGCTACCGGGCTGCTCCATCCCGCGCCACCAATATGCGGCCAAGGCCGCTAAAACAGCAAAAGGCCGGCATCGCTGCCGGCCTTTGAACTTGTGAATGGGTTTTCCTGTTTTCGACCATACGTCGGCTACAATGCCTGGCGACGTCCTACTCTTCCAACGCTTAAGCGGTAGTACCATCGGCGCTGTCAGGTTTCACGGCCGAGTTCGAGATGGGATCGGGTGGGTCACTGACGCCATGGTCACCAAGCAATGAAGCCGGCGTAGGTCAAAATTGGGTTCAATCGATGCCCGTGCAATAGGACTGTTTCTTACAATCATCCACGTCGCGGACAATCCTTGCAGGACTGTCGTTGATGGTGGGACTCTTAAGTGCGAATAGAGCAATTAGTATCGGTTAGCTCCACACGTTACCGCGCTTCTACATCCGATCTATCAACGTGGTGGTCTTCCACGGCTCTGTGAAATCTTATCTTGAGGGAGGCTTCCCGCTTAGATGCTTTCAGCGGTTATCCCGTCCATACATAGCTACCCTGCTGCGCCACTGGCGTGACGACAGGTACACCAGAGGTATGTTCAACCCGGTCCTCTCGTACTAGGGTCAACTCCTCTCAAATTTCGACGCCCACGGCAGATAGGGACCAAACTGTCTCACGACGTTCTGAACCCAGCTCACGTACCACTTTAATTGGCGAACAGCCAAACCCTTGGGACCTGCTCCAGCCCCAGGATGTGATGAGCCGACATCGAGGTGCCAAACGATTCCGTCGAT
>VFQO010000565.1_pt1 | contig 38164 bp, 41 predicted proteins | sample 3512331 | NCBI WGS metagenome assembly VFQO01 (sample SAMN10412371, study PRJNA504923) | tailings metagenome | isolation source: Replicate 3 from Balatoc abandoned mine | place: Philippines: Itogon, Benguet | collected 2017-08-28 | reverse complement strand
CAACGAAATCCTCAAGAAAGCAAACCGTCAACCAACTTCAGAAACGCGACACTAGAGCTCAATAATCCGGCCGTAGTCGAGAAGATCGCGCTCAAGCAGGGAATCGAGATCAGTTCCTTCTCGGAGCTTGGCAAGCAGGACCTTCAGAGCTGCGACCGCCTATTGAACCTCAACACGCTCAAATGGCGGACGCTTGGCGCTCTCGAAGGAGGCGCTATGGGGGCCCTCGCGCTGGTTCCTGTTGCCGGCCTGCCGTTGTCTGTAACTGCCGATATTGTCGCGACGCAAGTTCTGAGCGTTGCGATCTCCAGCCGGATCGCGTACTCGTACGGCTATGACGCAAAAGACCCACTGGAGCAGGAGTTCATTCAGCGACTGGTGCGCCGATCGTTCATCGCGCAGGCAACCAAGGTGAAGCCGCTTAAGGACGTCGCGAACGCAGCACAGGCGCTCAAAGGCAGAGTGCGCTGGTCGGAGAAGCTTCGCACCAACCACCGCCTTGTAGCGGCGGTGGAGAAGCTGCTCCTTCAACTCGGACCGCAGGGGGGCAGGGTCGCGGTCGAAACCGTCGCCAAGGTGATCCCGTTCATCGGAATTCTGATCGGGGCGGGGATGAACGCCACCATTCTCGGCAACGTTGCGATGGATGCGGAACGCTACTCGAGAACGCGTTTCCTCTGCGACAAGTACGGCCTTCCGATGCCGCCTGCGCTGACGATGGTCGATGACAAGGAGCTACTCGCCGAGGGCGAGCCAATCGATTGAGGTCTGCTTCCTAGCCAGGCGCAGCGCAGTCTGGCGGCTCCGCTACCTGGACTGTTCAGCCGCCCGTCTCCACGCCGGGCGCGGGTTTCGGGCACATCGAAGTGGTGCAGACGGTCGTCGTCGACGGTAAGCCGGTCGGGCTGTTCTCCTGCCTCGGGCCCGAGCTGGCGCAGGGGCGCCGCTCTGAGGATCCCGTCGGTGAGGTGTGCGCGCTACGTCGGGTCGCTCCGCCTTCGGACGCCCTGGCGGTGACCACCGTGAAAGTCGAAGCCGAGTCGGTGGGCAACACGATTCTCGACTCCGGAAGCGAGGCGCAAGTGATCGTCGATACGATGGTCAACGCCTTCAGGGCGACACCCGCGATCGGATCTTTCGGCTGAACCAACACCGTACTTTCGCCCGATGTATCCGTGCAGCGGCCACGCCACAGTGAGTACGTGACCGAACATCTGACAGCGACCCCCGTACCCTCCCGACCGCAGCGCCCGAGCCGTCGCGCTTGGCTCATCCCAGCAGGACTCATCCTGCTCTCTCTGGTGCCCGTGATCGCGGGAGGGCTGCGTCTGACCGAACTGGCGGTTGGCGCCGAGGTCACGGCGGGTAACGCACGGTTCTTCACTGCGCCGGTTCCAGTGATCGCGCACATCATCGGCGCGACGGTCTACTGTGTGCTCGGCGCGTTCCAGTTCGTGCCGCAGCTGCGGCGTCACCGATGGCACCGCCGGGCCGGACGCATCCTTGTACCGGCGGGACTCATCGCTGCGCTGTCGGGTATGTGGATGGCCGTGTTCTACCCGCGCATCGAACTCGACATGTTCGTGCGCCTCGGGTTCGGCGGCGCGATGGTGGTCTGCATCCTGCTAGGTCTGCGCGCGATTCTGAGGCGGGATGTCGCGACCCACCGAGCCTGGATGATCCGCGGCTACGCGATCGGCATCGGCGCCGGAACCCAGGTCTTCACGGCGCTCGCGTGGTTCATCGTCACCGGCGGCGCCAACGCTGACCCGACGACGACAGTGGGGCTCATGACGGCCGGGTGGGTCATCAACCTCGCGATTGCCGAACTCGGCATCCGCAACGGCGCGGCGATTGCGAACGGTGGCGTCGGGCGTCCACGCTCGAACGATCGTCGTTCTGGCGTTTCGAGCCGATGAGGATCAGCGCCGCGTGAGCTTCATCACGGGGATGACCCGGTTGGTGCGCTGCTCGTAGTCGCCGAAGCCCGGTGCGGCCGCGGTAATCCGCTGCCACGCCTCGGCGCGCGCTTCCGAATCGAGCTCTGCGACGGTCACGTCGACGACGCCGTCAGGCGTCTCGATCTGGATCTGCGGGTGCGCGAGCAGGTTGTGATACCAGGCAGGGTTCTCCGGCGAGCCGCCCTTCGACGCCACGATGAGCCACTCGTCGTCTGGCGTGCGGAAGCTCATCACCGGCGACACACGCTCGGTGCCGGTGCGTGCCCCGATGTGATGCACGAGCACGAGATTGCGACCGAACCGCGGTACCTCGCCGCCGTTCGCGCGGAACGTGTCGATGATCTGCTGGTTCCAGTCGGTCATGTATAAGTCAAGGCTGAGCGGAGGCGCGGTATTCCTGCATTCACAGCTGCCGTCTGTCAGCGAGGCCGCCAGGGATTGATCAACTCAACGCCCGTGTCTCTGAAGTGTTGGACGTTCCGGGTGGCGACAGCGCAGCCGTGCGCAGCGGCAGTCGCGGCGAGGTAGCCATCCGCCGTTGGCAGTGGCCGACCGGCCACGCGGGCGGTCACGGTCATATCGGCATAGAGGCGCGCAGCGTGCTGGTCGAAGGGGAGCACCCGCGCGGGAAACAGCACCATCAATGAGTCGAACGCCCCGGCGAGACGTCCTCTCTTCGTGCCTGCGGGCAGCGCGCGGATGCCGAACAGAAGCTCCGCCAGCGTCACGCTCGACAGATGTAGCGTCTCGGCGACCTGAGCATTCAACCAATTGATGACCGCTGCATGCGGCTCGGGTCGCATCGCTTCCGAGACGACGTTGGTGTCCAGAACGATCACGGCATCGTCGGTGGCTGCGCCGGGTTGCGGTCACGCACGGAGTCAAGTGCCGCAATGTCGTCGTCCGTAAGCGCCAGGTCACGGCCGATGGCAGCCAGAGCATCACCGAGAAGGGGCCGCTGGCTTGGAACGAGCGTTGCGAACCGTGAGCACCGCCATGCTGGCACCTCCCATGGCCTGTGACAGCACTTTACCAGAATGCTGTCAACCCGCCTGGGCGACGTCCAGCCGGGCAGTCTCGCTGAGCCTGACGGCGGATCAGCGTGATGTCACTCCTCCCGCGAGTGAGCAGGCCTCTCCTTCGACAGCGCCGCGGCGTGCGCTTCCAGCTCCGCGGCGGCGCTTCGCAAGAACCGACCGATCGTGGCCTGCTCGTCGGCGCTGAACTGCCCGGCGAGGTCGTCGATGCCCGCGAACAGCGGCGCGAGCTCACCGAGGATGCGGCGGACGGCGGCCGGCTGAGGGACGAGGTTCACCCTGCGCCGGTCGGCGGCATCACGCTCGCGAACGATGTGACCGGCGTGCTCGAGGCGATCGGCGAGCTCCGTCGCGGAACCGGTGCTGATGCCGAGCCTGCTTCCCAGTTCCGCCGGCCCGAGCTGCGAGCCCTCGAGGTCCATGATCTGACCCATCGCGTCGTAGTCGAGCGGACGAAGGCCGACTCTCGCGGCCAGAGCGTGGTCGAGCTGAGCAGCAGCGCGGTTGACGGCGCGCAGTGCCCAGGACAACTCCTCGGCAGACATCCTGCCCCGTTCGATGCTTTCGGCCGAGGCGCCAAAGCCAGCTTCCTCCATGACGCGATCATACTTGACAAGTACCTCCGTTACCGAGACACTCGGCTACGGAGTAAAAACGAGAGGATGATCAATGCACGTCGACAACGCAACGACCGAACGCAGTTCTGTGCTTTCTCCTGCCCAACTCAGGGGCCTTCTGATAGTGCTCTGCGCCGCCCTCTCGCTCGTCGTCGCGGGGAACTCAGCGCTTGCGATCGCGCTGCCCGACATCGCTGCCGATCTGGGCGCTGACCAGTCCGAGCTCACCTGGATCATCGACGCGTACGCGTTGACCTTCGCTGCTCTGTTACTGACGGCGGGAATCGCTGCCGATCGGGTCGGGCGCCGCACCGTGCTGGTGATCGGCCTGGTCATCTTCGGGGCAGCGAACGTGGCCTCAGCCTTCTCGCCGGACCCGACGTCGTTCATCGCCCTACGAGCTGCGGCCGGCATCGGAGCCGCGGCCGTGTTCCCTGTCACTCTGTCGGCCCTCGTAGATGCGTATCCGCAGGAGCGCCGGGCGTTCGCGATCGGAGTGTGGTCGGGCGTCAGTTCGGCCGGCGCCGTCGTCGGGACGATCATCGCCGGTGCCCTCCTCGAGGCGTTCTGGTGGGGGAGCGTTCAACTGCTCTTCGGGGTGGTCGCCGTCGCGCTCGTCGTTCCCGTGCTCATCCTGGTCGCGCAGAATCGCAACCGGGCACTGTCGCTCGATCCGCTCGGCGCCGTGCTTTCTGTGGTGGCTCTGGCGGGCCTGGTGTTCGGCCTCATCGAAGGACCTCAACGCGGCTGGCTCGACCCGGTGACCCTGGCATCCCTCGCCCTCGGTGCTGCGGGGTTCGCCGCGTTCATCGTGCATCAACTCAGGGCAGCGGCCCCATCCCTCGACGTGCGATTGTTCCGAAACCGCGGTCTGGCGGCGGGCTCGGTGATCGTCACCATCCAGTTCTTCGCTTCGCTCGGATTCTTCGTGCTGTCGCCGCAGTATGTGCAGATCGTGCTCCCGTACACACCTCTCGGGGCGGCGTTGGCGCTGCTTGTCGTGCCGGTCGGGGTCGGCGCTGGCATCGGCGCTTCAGCAGCATTGGCGAATCAGTTCGGTTCGAGACTTCCGGGCGCGCTCGGCCTGCTGCTCATGGGTGCCGGATTCGCGGTGTTCGGTGCTGGCCTCCTCGGCGGAGTCGAACCCTCGATCTGGGTACTCGGTGCCGGTGTGCTGGTGTTCGGCGTCGGATTCGGGATGGGTATCACCCCCGGCACCCAGCTGATCATCGACGGCCTGCCCGCGGAGCGTCGCTCGGTGGCAAGCGCGGTCAACGACATCACCCGCGAGGTCGGTGGCGTACTCGGGATCGCGGTGCTCTCGAGCATTCTGATCAGCTTCTACCGGTCCGACATTAAGCCGGCGCTCGACGGGCTTCCTGCCCAGGTGCAAGAGATCGTGGATGCCGGTGCCGGCGCAGCAGTCGGGGTCGCCGATTCCTTCGGGCCGCAGGGCGAGGCGCTCGCGCTCGCCGCGCGCGAGGCGTTCGCGACCGGGCTGAGCGCATCCATGTTCGTCGGCGCGGTCGTGCTCGCGGCGGCTGCCGTCATCACGTTCGTGGTCGCGCCGGGCAAGAGCAAGTAGTCGTCGTCCGCGTGTTCGTGCGCCTCGGCATCGGCGGCGCCATGGTGGTCTGCATCCTGCTGGTCTGCGCGCGATTCCGAGGCGGGATGTCGCGACCCACCGAGCCTGGATGATCCGAGGCTACGCGATCGGCATCGGCGCCGGAACTCAGGTCTTCACGGCGCTTGCGTGGTTCATCGTCCTCCTCCTGGCCGACGTCGGCCGACCGTCCTAAACTCGGTGCATGACATCGCGACTGTCGGACTACATCGACGCGGGCAAGGCTCTCGATGCCGACGAGCGCCTGGAAGCGGCTCATCAACTTCTCCTCAGCGTTGACGAGGACACGAGCGCGCAACCCGACGAGATTGACGCGGCGTGGAGCGACGCCATCCACCGGCGCGTCGACGAGATAGTCAGCGGAGAAGCCAAGCTCAGTGACGGGCGCGTCGGGCTGGATCGAATCCGCGACGATCTGGCCGCTCGTCGTTCGTGACGTTCAACTGGCGCGAGCACGAAGAAGCCCACGAGGAGCTACGCGCCGCTGTCCACTGGTACGAAGACAAGCGCGAGGGTTGGGGTGACAAGCTTGCAGACTCTGTCGAGAATGCAATGGAGAGCATCCTCGACCCCTCCCTCCGTTGGGGGTTCTACCGGGATCGCAAGGGAGAACCGCAGATCTACACGCGGAGCGTCGCGGGATTTCCTCTTGCCATCGTCTATCTCGTGATCGACGAGGAGGTCTATGTCGTTGCCTACGCTCATGAGAGGCGCCGCCCGGGGTACTGGAAGCATCGCGTCGACGGCTGATCAGTCGGCGAAGTTCGCGACCACGACCCGCGCGCCTGCCTTCAGTGCGCGTGTCCGATGCAGTTCGACGACCCAGGCGGCCTCGACGGGAGCGGGAGGTCGCCATGACGGAAGCATTGCACCGGTCCCATTGGATGGGAGCGCCCGCTTGTCAACCCGGCGGCACTCCGCCCGGCAGCCGGCATTCGCTGAAAGAACCCCGATCCGGCAACCGAGAGGACCGGCGAATGTCGTACGCCGACCGACCGTGGCTGCGCTCGTACGCGCCGGGTGTGCCCACCGAGATCCCCGCGGTCACCGAGACGCTCGTCGACATGCTCGAACGGTCGGTTCGTCGCTTTCGCAAGCGGGTCGCGCTGGACTTCTTCGGCCGTCAGTCCACCTACGGCGAGCTCCACGAGCAGGTGTCCCGCGTGGCGAACGGTCTGCGCAAGCTCGGCGTGCAGCGCGGCGACCGCGTCGCGATCGTGCTGCCGAACTGCCCGCAGCACGTGATCGTGTTCTACGCCGTACTGCGGCTCGGGGCGATCGTGGTCGAGCATAATCCGCTGTACACGGAGCGCGAGCTGCGCCACCAGTTCGAGGATCATGGCGCGAGCGTGGCGATCGCGTGGGACAAGGTGGCGTCTACGCTGCTGGCCTTTCCTGCCGATGTCAGACCGGCATCCGTCATCTCCGTCGACGTCACGCGGGCCATGCCGCTGGGGACCAGGATGGCGCTGCGCCTGCCCCTCCCGCGGGCGCGCGAGCGCCGCACCGCGATCACCAGCGGTCGGCTCGCGAAGGGCGCCGTGGCCTGGCGCGACCTCGGCGGTGGGCGTCGCATCCCGAATCGGCACCCGCGGCCGGGCCTGAACGACATCGCGGTGCTGCAGTACACCAGCGGCACGACCGGCGCGCCGAAGGGGGCGATCCTCACCCACCGCAACCTGCGGGCGAACGCGATGCGGGGTGAGGCGTGGCTGCCCGGGTTGCGACTGGGGCGCGAGGTGGTCTACGCGGTGCTGCCCATGTTCCACGCGTACGGTCTCACCCTGTGCCTCACGTTCGCGATGAGTGTCGGTGCCCGGCTGGTGCTGTTCCCCAGATTCGTTCCCGACCTGGTGCTCGCGGCGATGCGACGCTCGCCGGCGACGTTCCTGCCCGCGGTTCCGCCGATCTACGCTCGCCTCGCCCGTGCCGCCGGGGATGCCGGTGTCAGTCTGCGCAGCATCCGCTTCGCCATCTCGGGCGCGATGAGCCTGCCTGTGGAAACGGTTCGTGTGTGGGAGGAGGCCAGCGGCGGCCTGCTCGTCGAGGGATACGGGATGACCGAGACCTCCCCGGTCGCGGTTGGCAACCCCGTGGGTCCGACGCGCCGACCTGGCGCTGTGGGGGTGCCGTTTCCGAGCACGGAGGTGCGCGTCGTCGACCCGGATGACCCGGCCGCCGATCGTCCGCTCGGCGAGGAGGGGGATCTGCTGGTGCGGGGCCGCAGGTGTTCCAGGGCTACTGGAACCGGCCCGACGAGACGCGCGCCGCGTTGCTGGACGGCGGCTGGGTGCGCACGGGCGACATCGTGCGGCTCGACCCCGAGGGCTTCATCACCATCGTCGATCGCATCAAAGAGCTCATCGTGACGGGCGGCTTCAATGTGGCGCCCTCCGAGGTGGAGGCGGCCCTGCTCGCCGACCCGACGATCTCCGACGTCGCCGTGGTCGGCGTGCCGACCGCTCACGGCGGCGAAGACGTCGTCGCCGCCGTCGTGCTCAAAGACGGGACGACGCTGGACGTCGCGGCGATCCGCGCCGGCGCCCGCTCGCGGTTGACCGCGTACAAGGTGCCGAAGAGGATCGTCGAGGTGGACGATCTGCCGCGTTCGCTGATCGGCAAGGTACTGCGGCGGCAGGTGCGCGAGCAGCTCGCTCAGTCTCGTGACAGTTCCGGCGCATAGCGTGGACGGCGTGATTGCCGCGCCGCTTCAACCAGCCGCCACCGACCCAGGCGGGCTCGTCGGTTTCGCGCTCTGGCTCATTGAAACGATCGGCGAGTGGGGGGTGGCCGCGTTCACCGTGCTCGAGACGGTGTTCCCGCCGATTCCCAGCGAGATCGTGTTGCCGCTCGCCGGGTACCAGGGCACCCTCGGCAACCTGAACCTGCCGCTGCTGTTCCTGACGAGCACGATCGGCTCGTACGTTGGCGCCCTGATTCTCTACGGTGTCGGGCGGGCGTTCGGGATGGAGCGCTCGATCCGCGGGCTATCCCGTCTTCCGCTGGTCGACCGCGAGGACTTCACGAAAGCAGCATCCTGGTTCGAACGTCACGGCAGAGCTGCCGTGTTCTTCGGGCGGCTCATCCCCGGCGTTCGCAGCCTCGTGTCGCTGCCTGCCGGCGCGTCACACATGGGTCTCGGGATCTTCACCGTGTTCACCATCGCCGGGAGCGCGCTCTGGAACAGTCTTCTCATCGGCCTCGGCGCCGCACTAGGGACACAGTACAAGCTGGTCGACCAGTACTCGGGGGTGCTGAACTATCTCGTGTACGCGGCCATCGCCGCGGTGTTCCTCTGGCTGGTCGTGCGCTGGGCCAGACGCCGACGGGCCGCGGCGGGGTAGGGGCACCTCGCGACTCCAGTTTTCGACGAGCGGGGGCAGTTGAGGCGCGAAAAGCGGAGTCGGCGAGTTCGGATGAGAACAGTACAAAAGTACGAGCGCACGTACTATAGTATCGATTCCAATTTGAAGGGGAGGCTCGTGGACCTCTCAAACCCGCTTCGCTCCTTGATCCCGAGCCTGGAAGGCGAGGTCTACCGCATCCTCTCTCGCTCGACCAGCCCACTGACAGGGGCGCGAATCGCAACACTCGCCGATCGCGGTTCAGAGCCCGGTATCCGGAGGGCACTCGCCCGTCTCGTCGAGCACGGAACGGTCGCGGCGACACCGATCGGCTCGGCCATCCTCTACAGCGCGAATCGATCGCATCTGCTGTGGCCGACCATCGAGACGGCGGTGCGGGAAGCCGAGCAGACTCCACTCCAGCTTCGTTCTCGAATTGCAGAGGTTGCTCAACGGCACCGCGACCCTACACGCGAGCATGATGCCACGGTGGCGATTTTCGGGTCTGTGGCTCGAGCATCCAGCCGAATCGACAGCGACATCGACATCGCCGTGGTTTGTCCTGATCCAGAGCTGACCGAGGCGGATCAATCACTGATCGACGACCTGACTGCCGACGTCGCCGCTTGGACGGGCAACCTCTGCAACGTGTATTCGCTCACAGTTGAGCGACTCCGCGAACTCGTCGAGGAGGATGACCCTATTCTCGGGTCATGGCGGGCGGACGCGGTCACTGTTTTCGGGCGAGACCTGAACGAGCTGGTCGGGCAGAGCGCGCAACCGCGATCTTGACGTGACTCGCTTCACGTCGATGTCGAGAACCGAGATCGCCGAACGCGCGGGAACCGCTCGCCAGCATCAGATCGTCGCAGCGTTCACCTTGCCGCCAGCGGATCGGCAGGGCTCGTCAGCAGAGGCGCAGGTTGCCGCATCCAACGCCGTCCTGGCCGGGATCGCGGCTTCTGACGCGCTGTGCGGGTATGCCATGGGTCGACGAGCCGCCGGTCAGGACCATCGCGACGCCGTGAAGCTGCTCGCGCAAGTGCGACCCGATGGGCCTGCGCTGTCGAGGAAACTCTCTCGGCTGGTCACGGACAAGACGCAGTTGCAGTACGGCGGTTATTGCAGCCGGGCCAGGGCTGCCGAGATGATGAAGAACTCCGGCGCCCTCATTGAGGCACTCGCGGACCGAGGGCTGTAGCGCTCACCGCCGCCCGAGCACCCCGGCGAGCACCGCATGCAACCCCGGAACGACGGAGGCGGCCATGAGCACCGTGCCGAACACCTCATCGTCGGGGCGGAGCAGGATGCCGCCGATCAGCAGCGCCGCGAACAGGACCGCCGAGACGACGCGTCGCCCCGTTCGCTCGAGGGCTCCGACGCGCCGCTCGAGCGCGGGGTGCCGAACGGAGACGTTGCCGGATTCGATGCGGTCGGTGAGGTCGTCGAAACGGCGCGGGAGCCGGGCGACGGTGCTCGCGAACGAGAGGGCGTTGGCTGCGAGATCCTGAATAAGGTTGCCGCCCTCCGCCCTGATGAGTTTCGCGGAGTACGGCTCGACAGCATCCCAGATGTTGAAGGCCGGGTTGAGCGAGCTGCACATGCCGGAGGTGAGCGACATCGCCCTGATGATCAGCAGGAAGTTCTCGGGCAGCTGGAACGGGAGCGAGCGCACCAGGTCGCCGAACTCGTTCGCGAACCTGACGAACTCGCGAGGGTCGATCTCTTGCAGCTCGGCGAATCCCATGCCGCCGAACCGGGCGAACAACTTGGTCATGGCGAGCTCGAGTTCGGCGGTGTCGGCGGCCGGGAGCAGCACGCCGACCTCGCGCATGCCGTCGACCATGCCCTTGCCGTCGCGAGCGGCGGCGGCGATGAGCAGTTGCCGCAGGCCTCGGCGCAGCGAGTCGGGCACTTCGCCCATCATCCCGAAGTCGATGAAGGTGAAGCGCCAGCTGCCATCGGGCGACGGCGTGACGAAGATGTTGCCCGGGTGCGGGTCGGCGTGGAAGAAACCGTGCACGAACAGCTGGTCGAACATGACGGCGGCGAACTCGGTCGCCACCTCGTCGGGGTCGATGCCGGCCGCGCGCAGGGCTGCGACGTCGTTGATCTTGATCGCGGTGACGTCCTGCAGGGTGAGCACCCGACGCGAGGTGCGCTCCCACACGATCTCGGGCACGCGTACGCGCGGGTCGCCGGCGAAGCTCTGCGCGAACCGCTCGGCACCGGCGGCCTCGTGCAGGTAGTCGATCTCGTCGAGGCTCGTCCTCGCGAACTCCTCGAGCAGCGCGGGGGCGTCCACCCGTTCGTAGACCAGCCGGATGCGGCTGAGCCAGCCCGCGATCCGGCGCAGCGCGCGCAGGTCCACCTCGACGATCCGCTCGATGCCGGGCCGCTGAATCTTGACGACGACATCGAGCAGGCCGGTGTCGGCGGCATCCTGTTCCGATAGTCGAGCGCGGTGCGCCTGGCCGAGGGATGCCGCGGCGATCGGTTCGGGGTCGACGTGCGAGAACGCCCGGTCCAGTGGCACGCCGAGCTCGGCTTCGGCGAGGGCACGGATCGCCGGGAACGGCACCGGCGGCACCTCGTCCTGCAACCCCTCGAGCTCTCTGGTGACCTCGGGCGGGAGTACGTCCAGGCGCGACGACATGAACTGGCCGACCTTGATCATGAGCCCGCCGAGGTCGACCGCGAGGCCGTGGAAGCGGCGCGCGATGCGTCGAAGCCGCTTGGACCGACTGCGCGCGGCGAGCCGTGCCAGCCCGAACCGTGGCAGCACCAGTTCGTACCACCACGTCTGCACCAGGGTGCGGCCCGCGAACCTCAGGATCCGGCGGTAGCGGGCGCGCATCGCCCGGTCGTTCGTCATTCGGCCTCTGTCGTGAAGGGCTCTGTCGTAGGGCTCTGTCGTGAAGGAGGGCTTCGCGCTCACCCCTGAGCGAGGATCGAGTAGAGCTTACGGCGCGCCTCGTCGAGCACGTCCACCGCCTGCTGCACCTGCGCCGGGCTGCCGGAGCGGCCGACCTGAGCCGTCGCCTGAGCCAGCTCGACCCCGGCTCTGGGTAGGGCACTGCCACGACCGTGATCGCGAGCGCCGGATGCCTCCCAGGGCGCGGACCTGTCTGCCGAGGCATCCGCCACCGCTCGTCCTTCCTCGGTGAGCGAGTAGGTCTTGCGCCCGTTGGACTCCTCGGCGCTGATGAGACCCTCGTCGGCAAGCAGTTGCAGGGTCGGATACACCGAGCCCGGGCTCGGCTTCCAGGTGCCGCCGCTGCGCTCGCCGATCTCGTTGATGATCTGGTAGCCGTGCATCGGCTTCTCGGCGAGCAGGGCGAGCACCGCCGCCCTCACGTCGCCCTTCGCCATCCTCGTGCCGACCTTCTGCTCGAACTGGCCGCGCAGTTTCTCCATCGCTTCCCACACCGCTGAGACCGGCCAGCTATCCGGCGTGCCGCGGTCGAATGAACCGTTCATGATCGCCTCCTCTTCGCCTGCGCGCCGCGCGCTGGCGATAGTCAACGATATATCGGTGAAACCGCCGATGGCAAGTGCCGCGCGAGCGCTCGCGTTGCACTTTGACTAAGCTTGCTGCGCCATGACCGACCCCGTGATCCACCTGCGAGCGGGCGGGACCTCGGTCGTCGTGGTCGCCGACGCCGCACGCCTGCCCCGCATCATCCATTGGGGGGCAGGTATAGACGACGCGGATGCCTCGGCTCTCGCCTCCGCCGCCAGACCGTTCATCGGCGACTCGCCGGTGACCGACCCCCAGCCCATCCCGGTGGTGGCCCAGCTGTCCGAGGGCTGGCTCGGACGTCCGGGAGTGTCCGGCTCGAGTTCGGGCACCCGCTGGGCGCCGCGTTTCGAGGGGGCGCAGTACGTCGTCGCGGGCAGCGCGCTCAGGTGCGAGGCCGTCGACGAGGCGTACGCGCTCGGGCTGGTTGTCGAGCTCGAGGTGCTGCCGAGCGGGCTGGTGCGCACGCGTGCGACGCTGACCAACGATGGCGACGCGCCGTACCGGGTCGAGACGCTCGAAGTCGCGCTGCCGGTGCCGTCCCACGCCGACGAGGTGCTCGATCTCGCGGGTCGCTGGGCACTGGAGCGGGTTCCGCAACGCCGGCCGTTCGGCGTCGGGGCGTGGACCCGCGCGTCGCGCGGCGGCAAGCCGGGGCCGGAGAACGCAGTCCTGATGATGGCAGGGGAGGCCGGTTTCGGCTTCCGCTCGGGCGCGGTGTGGGGCGTGCATCTGGCCTGGAGCGGCAATCAGGTGCTCGCCGCCGAGCGCACGCCCGCCGACACCCGTCGGCTCTCGGGCGCCGAGCTGCTGCTTCCCGATGAGGTGGTGCTTCAGCCGGGTGCGTCGTACAGCACTCCGTGGCTGCTCGGCTCGTGGGGCGACGGGCTGGATGCGATGGCCGCGAGGTTCCACGAGCAGCGCCGGGCGGAGCATCCACTGCCTCCTCGCCCGGTGAGCCTCAACACCTGGGAGGCCGTGTACTTCGACCACGACCTCGAACAGCTCGTCGCGCTGGCCGAGCGGGGCGCGGCGATCGGTGTCGAGCGGTTCGTGCTCGACGACGGCTGGTTCACGGGACGGCGCGACGACACCACGTCGCTCGGCGACTGGACCGTGGACGCGACGATCTGGCCCGCAGGGCTGGAGCCGCTGGCGAAGCGGGTGCGCGAGCTCGGCCTGCAGTTCGGGCTCTGGTTCGAGCCGGAGATGATCAGCCTGGACTCCGACCTCGCGCGGGCGCACCCGGAGTGGGTCTTCGACGCCGGACACGGGCCCGGGCTGCCGAGCCGCCAGCAGCACGTGCTCGACCTCGGGCATGAGGAGGCCTACCAGCACGTCTTCGGCCTGGTGTCGGCTCTGGTCGGGCGGCTGTCGATCGACTACATCAAGTGGGATCACAATCGGTACCTGCTCGACGCCGGGCACAGTCCCGACGGACGGCCCGGCGTGCATCGGCAGGTCGAGCAGTTGTACCGCTTTCTGCGGGAACTTCGTCAGGCACACCCCGGTCTCGAGATCGAGTCGTGCGCCGGCGGCGGCGGGCGCATCGACCTGGGTGTCATGCAGTTCGCCGACCGGGTGTGGTCGAGCGACTGCAACGACCCGCACGAGCGGCTGGAGATCCAGCGGTGGACCGGGTTGCTGCTACCCCCAGAGGTACAGGGCACGCACATCGGGGCGGAGGTGTCGCACACGACGCGTCGCGTCACGACACTCGACTACCGCGCCGAGAAGGCGATCTGGGGGCACCTCGGCCTCGAACTCAACCTGCTCGAGGCCAGCGACGCTGAACTGGAAGCACTCGCCGGATGGATCGCGTTCCACAAGCAGCACCGCGAGCTGCTGCACTCCGGCACGGTCGTCCACGCCGACCTGTCCGACCCGTCGCTGCGCCTCGAAGGCGTCGTCGCCACGGACGGCTCTGCTGCGCTGTATGCGTTCAGCGTCGTCGAGCGGGGGATCACTTGGCCGCCCGGACGCATCCGCCTGCCCGGGCTCGTGCCCGACGTGGCCTATCGTGTCGAAGCGGTGTTCCCCGGCGGCGGTGGCGGACAGCTGCCGCCGTGGTTCGAGACCGGGGTGACGCTCAGCGGCCGTGCGCTCGGCACGGTCGGAGTGGAGGCGCCGCCGCTGCACCCCGACCGGTCGGTGCTGTTGCGAGCCACTGCTGCGTAGCGGTGCGCGCACGCGCTCCTCTATGCTCTGGCTACAACTTCGGGGAGAGGCGACGCCATCACGACCACCGATTCAGCCCCGATAGAGAACCCGCCCGTTGATGCTGCCAGTTCTGCGCTGCCGCCCGAGAAACCCCGGCGGCGAATCGCTTGGATTGTCGCCGTCGGGCTCCTCGGCGTCGCTCAGATCGCCGCCCTCGCCCTCGCGCTTTTCAGTCTCGACGAGGCGCGCCAGCGCATCGACCAGCAGAACGACCAGATCGTCGAGCAGGAAGAGCTCATCGACAAGAAGGAAACGTTCGGCGCGGCCATGAACGCACTCCTGGCCACCGCGAGCGAGTTCGACGGGTCGCTCTTCGACACGATCGTGCCGAGGGCCGAGTACGTCGCGCTGGCCAATCGCGGGTGGGACGGGCGATGGGATGCCTCGGCTCTCGACCGCGCCACCGAGCAGGCGAACGCCGCGACGGCCGACCTCGAAGCACTTCTCCAAGCAGCGCAGGCGCAGGCCGCGAGCAACGTCTCGGGCACCACCTACGAGGCCGTGCTCGATCGGTTGGGTGGTGGATTCGTCGGTACTGTCTTCGACGACGCTGACGCGCTGTGCGGGGAAGACGTACTGGCGTGCGTGAGCAGTGTCGATCCGTTCGTCGTGCACGTGGACGCTGCCGACGATGCAGTGCCGTTTGCGAACGACTTCCTCCGCACCGGCAACATGTACCACGAGTTCGCGCACGTGCTGCAGTTCACCAACCCGGGGCCGACGGAGACGGCTGCCGCAGCGTTCGGTGGCGACTGGGAGACCATGGCGGACTGTTTCGCGCTCACCTATCTCGACGGGTGGACCCTCGAGCAGACGATCTGGACCAGCTCATTCGAGTACTGGGAGGTCAGCCTCGGCTACGGCTACACCTGCGATGAGGCGCAGCGTCAGGTTATGCGCGACTGGTACGGCGCCCTCGGGTACAGCCCCGAGCCCATCTCGCAGCGCTAGCCCTACTCGAGCAGCTTGCCCGCGACGGTCACCTCGGCGGCGAGCAGCGCCTCGAGCTCAGCAGGTACCGGCGGGATCTGCTCGCGCGTGATGCCGGTGCCCGGCGACCACACCAGGTTCACCTGCAGCTCGGGGTCGAGCTCCGGGTAGTCGCTGCGGTTGTGGGCACCGCGGGTCTCCCGGCGCTCCAGCGCTCCAGCGAGGGTCGCACGTGCGGCCAGGGCTGAGCCCTTGAGGTCGAAGGCGTGGGCCAGGTCCTGGTACCCGGCGATATCGGGGTGGATGCCGACATCCGTCATGCGCTCCTCGATCGCGTCGAGCTCTGCGAGACCGGTCAGCAGCCCGGCCTCGTCGCGCACCACTCCGGCGTGCTCGGTCATGGTGTTGCGGATGGCCCGCTGCAGCGCCCGCACATTCTGGCGACCCTCCGACCCGAGCAGGTCGTCGACCTCGGCTCGGGCTCCGGCGATGGCGGCCGGCGAGCGGCGCTGCGCATCCAGACTCGCGGAGTGCGCGATCGCGGCCTGCCCGACGATGCGACCGAACACGAGCAACTCGATCAGCGAGTTTCCGCCGAGCCGGTTGGCACCGTGCAGGCCACTGGATGCCTCGCCGATGGCGAACAGCCCCTCGACGTCGGTGCTGTGGTCGTCGGGCCGGACCCACACGCCGCCCATCGAGTAGTGCGCGGTCGGCGCGATCTCGATCGGGTCGGTGGTGATGTCGAGCATCTGCAGCTCGAGCATCGTCTGGTAGACGCGGGGGAGGCGCGACATGATCGTCTCGCGGGGGAGGTGCGAGACATCCAGCCAGACGCCGCCGCTGGCGGTGCCGCGCCCCTCCTTGATCTCGGTGTACGCGGCGAGGGCGACGCGGTCGCGGGTGGAGAGCTCCATGCGCTCGGGGTCGTAGCGCTCCATGAAGCGCTCGCCGAGGGCGTTGCGCAGGATTCCGCCCTCGCCGCGAGCGGCCTCCGAGATCAGGGTGCCTGCCGCGTTCTCGGGCTCGAGGATGCCCGACGGGTGGAACTGCACGAGCTCGACGTCGCGCAGTCGCGCCCCGGCATCCACCGCCAGACGGAACGCGTCACCCGTGTTCTCGTCGCGACGTGAGGAGGTGCGTCGCCAGATGCGGTTGTGCCCGCCGGCGGCGATGATGACCGAGTCGGCGTGGATGACGTAGCGGGTGCCGTCGTTGACGTCGAAGCCGTACGCGCCGAAGACGACGTTGTCGCGCACCAGGATGCGGGTGATGTAGACGGTGTCGAGGATGGGCAGTTCGAGCTGCTCGGCGCGGCGCACCAGGGTGCGCTGAATCTCGAGGCCGGTGTAGTCGCCCGCGAACGCGGTGCGGCGGAAGGTATGGGCACCGAAGAAGCGCTGCGAGATGCGGCCGTCCTCTTCGCGGGCGAACTGCATGCCGTAACGCTCCAGGTCGCGGATGCCGCGCTCGGCCCCGCGCGCGACGATCTCGACCGTGTGCGGGTTGGCGAGGAAGTAACTCTCCTTGATGGTGTCCGCGGCGTGCTGCTGCCAGCTGTCCTCGGCATCCATCGTCCCGAGGGCGGCGTTGATGCCGCCGGCCGCGAGCGAGGTGTGTGCGTCGTTGCGCGGGCGCTTGCCGACCGCGAGCACGTCGACGCCCTGCTCGGCGACCTCGATGGCCGCGCGGAGCCCGGAGCCGCCGGTGCCGATGACGAGAACCGTGGTGGAGATCTGACGTTCTGCTGCGCTCATGCGTTCCACGCTACGCTCGGCGGTTCAATTACTCCAATGCATTGAGAGACTCGATTCGATAGCCTAGACGCATGAAACTCGAGCAGCTGCGAAGCTTCGTCGAAATCGCGCAGACCGGTCACTTCACACAGGCCGCGCAGCGTCTGCACCTGGCGCAACCGTCGCTGAGCCGTCAGATCGCCTCGCTCGAGCGCGACCTCGGAGCCGAACTCTTCTCACGTGCGCGCGGTGGCACCACACTGACGGCCGCCGGGGAGTCACTGCTGCCGCTCGCGCGGCGGATGCTCGCCGACGCCGACTCAGTACGCCGCGAGATGGCCGAGCTCGCGGGGCTGCAGCGCGGGCGGGTCCGGCTCGGGGCGACGCCGACCCTGTGCATCAGCCTCGTCGCCGAGGCACTCAGTGCCTTCAACGCGGCCTACCCGGGTATCGACCTGCACCTCTCCGAGCAGGGCTCGCGCGGGCTCATCGATGAGCTCACCGGCGGCGAGCTGGATGTCGCGCTGGTGACGACGTCCGATGCGCCGAGCGGGCTCACGCTGACGCCGCTGCTCACCGAGGAGCTCGTGGTGATCTCGGCAGCGTCGCAGCCGGCGCTCACCACGCGCGGGGCGCTCGCGCTGCCGCAACTGGCGCTGCTGCCGCAGATCGTATTCAGCGCGAGCTACGACCTTCGCGCGACGACCGACGCGGCGTTCCGAGATGCCGGCCTCGCGCCGTCTGTCGTGCTCGAGGGCGCCGAGATGGATGCCGTGCTGCGCTTCGTCGAACGCGGCCTCGGCGTCGCGGTGGTGCCGGCGATGGTGCTGCTCGACCGCCCAGGCCTGCGGTCGGTGCGACTTGCCGAGCCGACGCTGAGCCGCACGATCAGCCTGGCCCGGCCGGCCGAGGTGGCCCCGGCCCCGGCTGTCGCAGCGATGCAGGCCACGATCCGTGACACCGCGCGATCGTTCGCGGCCCGCGCCGGCGCGACGATGCGACTCGTGGGCTGACGCTCGCCGGGTCGGCCCAAGGCACCAGAATGAGAGCGTGAGTCGCCGCGCCATCATTCTGTTCACGGCGCTGGGTATCGCCTGGGGCATCCCGTATCTGTTCATCAAGATCGCGGTCGGCGAGCTGGAGCCGGCGACCGTCGTGCTCGCCCGTGCGGGTCTCGCGGCGCTGCTGTTGCTGCCGTTGGCGCTGTTCCGCCGCGAAGTGCTGCCGGTGCTGCGGCGGTGGAAGCCGATGCTCGCCTACACGATCGTCGAGATCGTGATCCCCTGGTACTTCCTGAGCTCGGCTGAGCAACGGCTGCCCAGTTCGACCGCCGGGCTGCTGCTGGCCGCGGTGCCGCTGGCCGGCGTCGCGATCGCGTTCGCGATGGGCCGCCCGGAGCGCCTCTCGATGCTCAACTGGGCCGGCATCGTCGTCGGCATGGTCGGGGTCGCCGCGCTCGTCGGCCTCGACGTCGCGGGCTCCGACCTGGGCGCGGTCGGCGAACTGGCGATCGTGGTGGTCGGGTACGCGCTGGGTCCGGCGATTCTGGCTAGATGGATGTCTGACCTCCCCGGCGTCGGCGTCGTCGCCGTGTCTCTGGCCGGCGCAGCGGTCGCCTACGTGCCGCTCGTCGTGGTCACCGGCAGCTGGCCGACGGAGTGGCCGTCGACGATCGTCTCGGTGTCCATCCTCGTGCTGGCGGTGATCTGCAGCGCGCTGGCGTTCCTGCTCATGGTGGCGCTGATCGGCGAGATCGGGCCGGTGAAAGCGACCGCGATCACCTACGTCAACCCGGCCGTGGCCATCCTCGCGGGCGTGCTGATACTCGGCGAGCGGATCACGGTGTGGACGATCGTCGGCTTCGTGCTGGTGCTCGCCGGCTCGTATCTGGTGACCCAACGGCATCGGGCGCCGGTCGCCCCGACCGGGCCGGAGGAGGCCGCGGCCGAGCAACTGGCTGCTGCCGCCGATCAGCCTCAGTCGAGCCGGCGGCGCTGAACGCCGAGATTGTCGAGGTCTTCGGCGAGGGCGGCGAGGGCGAGCATGCGCTCCATCTCGGTCAGCGGATGCGCCACCCGCACGGACGCGGCGGCCCCGCTGATCTCCTCCAGCGCCTGCTGTCGTGCCTCGGTGACGATCCGCAGCGCGACATCCTCGTCCCGGGCGAGGGAGCGCAACTCACGCGCCAGCTCGAGCAGCACCAGGCGGCGCAGTTCAAGCCGCTGCCGGTCCTCGGCGCGGTAATCCAGCGGGTGCGTCGCGCTGCCCCGCTTGCGGCGGGTACGGGCGATCACCGAGTCGAGACGTGCCGCTTCGGCGGAGTTCTGCAGCGCGAGCTGCTCGAACTCGTGCCGCACCGCGCTTGCGAACCACGCTGCGTCGAAGTCCTCGCGGTCGCGCAGCGCTCGTACGATCAGGTGATTCTTGACGGTCTGTCGCACCGCGGCGCGCGCCACCAGAGCCGCATCGGCGGCCATGTCGGGCACCGCGCGCGCGTGCTGTTCCATCAGGCCCCTCCGCCCCGGTCGAACCGCCGATTCGTGCCAGTTGGCTCGTTGACAACTGACCGGGAGCCAACTCGCACGAATCGAATGGGAGGGGGGAGAGGCTGCGTCACGGTCAGGGGCGGCCGGCGGCAACCAGGCCGGACTCGTAGGCGGCCACCACGGCCTGCGCCCGGTTTCCCAGCGCGAGCTTGCCGAGGATGCGGCTGACGTGCGTCTTGACGGTCTGCTCCGCGAGCACCAGCTCGGTCGCGATCTCCTGGTTCGACAGACCCCGCGCGACCAGCGTGAGCACCTCGCGCTCGCGCGGCGTGAGCGCGTCCAGCGACGTCGGCACCGGCAGCGGGGCCGCGACGCTGACGAAGTGCTCGATCATCCGCCGGGTCACGCTCGGTGCGAGCAGCGCGTCGCCGGCGGCGATCACGTGCACGGCGGCGATCAGCTCGGCGGGCAGCGCATCCTTGAGCAGGAACCCGCTGGCGCCGGCGCGGATGGCCTCGTACACGTACGCGTCGATGTCGAAGGTGGTGAGCATCAGCACGCGCGGCGCGTGCACCGCGCCACCTGACAGCAGCTGCCGGGTGGCTTCGATGCCGTCGGTGCCGGGCATCCTGACATCCATCAGCACCACGTCGGGCCGCAGCTGCCCGACCATGGTGACCGCCTCGGCGCCGTCGCTCGCCTCGCCGACCACGGCGATGCCGGGGTCGGCATTAAGCAGCGCCGCGAACCCGGCTCGCACCATCGCCTGGTCGTCGGCGATCAGCACGCGCACGGTCATGTCGTGTGCTCCAGCGGCAGGGTGGCGTGCACCTCGTAGCCGCCGTCGGCCAGCGGCCCGAAACTGACGGTGCCGTCGACGCTCGCCGCCCGTTCGCGCATGCCGAGCAGGCCGCTTCCGGCATCGGATGTCGCGGCGCCGCCCGCGCCCCCGCCCCGGTTGAGCACGGTGAGGTCGAGCGCCCGATCCCGAGCCGCGCGCACCTCGACCTGCGCGCCCGGAGCGTGGCGGAGCACGTTGCTCAGCGCCTCCTGCACGATCCGGTAGCCGGTCAGGCCCACCACGTCGCTGACACCGTCGTCGACGAGAGCCTCGCTGCCGACGAGGTTGACTGCGACGCCCGAGCGCTCGGCCTGCGCGACCAGCTCCGGGATGCCGGACAGTCGCGGTTGCGGGGTGCGGGCGACCGGTGCATCCTGTTCCCGCAGCAGGCCCAGCAGCGAGCGCATCTCGGCCAGCGCCTGCCTGCTGGAGGCGGCGATGCCGTCGAACTCGGCGCGGAGCGCTTCGTCGGTGTGGGGGTGCCGGAACGGTGCGCTCGTCGCCTGCACGGTGATGATCGACATGCTGTGCGCGATCACGTCGTGCAGTTCGCGGGCGATGCGGGTCTTCTCCTCGGCGAGCTGGCGCCGGGCGCGCTCGGCGTCGGACAGGCGGCGCTCGCGCTCGAGCTGGCTGCGGATGACACCCCACCCCCGCGTCACCATCCCGCCGGCGAGCGTGGCCCCGAAGACGAAGGTGGCGACCACGAGGTTGATCGCGACCGACTGCTGGTCGTGGTAGGGCTGCACGAGCATGGTGAGGATGCCGGAGGTCCCGATGTTGAGCACGAGCGTCCCGGCGCCCAGCACCCAGGTCGACCGGTAACCGATAACGGCGAGCACGAGAGCCTGCGTGATCATGGTGGTCACCGCCCAGGGCCACGGATTGTCGCCACCGCGGGCCGCGACCATGATGACCGGAGCTGCAAGAGACGACGTCGCCGCGGCGAGACCGGGCCGCACGAGGGCCAGAGGCAAGGATGCCGCGTGCACGAGCGCCGCCAAGAACACCACGATCACGTCGCCGCGATAGATCGTGGCCCCGAGCACCGTCGAGACCACCACGAGGGCGAGGCCGACTGCGATCCCGCCGATGCGCAGCCACGCCTCAGGACGACGCGGCAGCGTGGTCACCGGCATATGCAGCATCGTACGCCGCGGGTCGGCTACCGGAATTGGGCCGCCACCGGGCACTCGAATGGGTCGGCGTGCTTCAGACCCACGCGCTTGAGATACCTCAGGACGATGCGGTACGAGCCGATCAGGGTGGTCTCGGTGTAGCTCACGCCGCGCTCGCGGCAGAACTCGCGCACGATGAGCCGCGTTCTGGCCAGGTTGACGCTGGGCATGTTCGGGAACAGGTGGTGCTCGATCTGGTAGTTGAGCCCGCCCATGCCGATCGCCACGAGCGGCCCGCCGCTGATGTTGCGCGAGGTCAGCGTCTGACGACGGAGAAAGTCGATGGTGAGGTCTTTGGGCAGGATCGGCATGCCCTTGTGGTTGGGCGCGAAGCTTCCGCCCATGTAGACGCCGAACAGCGCGACCTGCACGGCCAGGAACGCCAGACCCATCCAGGGGCCGGCGGCGAGCACCACCAGCGCTGGAAAGCCGATCAGCCGGATGCCGATGAGCGCGGCCTCGATGCGCTGCGACTTCAGATCCTCGCCGCCGAGCACGGCCTTGACCGCGGAGATGTGCAGGTCCAGACCGGAGAGGGCGAGGATCGGGAAGAAGAACCAGTGCTGCTTCGCCATGATCCTTGCGTGCAGGCCGTGCCGCTGCACGGCATCCTCCGTGGTGAAGACGATCGCCCCTGGCTTGAGGTCGCCGTCTTTGCCCATCCTGTTGGGGTTGGCGTGGTGCCTGGAGTGCTTGTTCATCCACCAGCCGTAGCTGAGGCCGACGACGGCATTGGCGACGATGCGCGAGAACCACTCGTTTCGCTTGCCCGAGGTGAAGATCTGCTTGTGCGCACCATCGTGTGCCAGAAACGCGGTCTGCGTGAACACGATCGCGAAGTAGGCCGCGACGAGCAACTGCCACGGCGACGAGCCGAGCGAGAAGAGGGCCGCGAACCCTGCCGCATACGCGCCGACCAGGATCGCGCAGCGCGCGATGTACCAGCCCGGGCGTCGAGCCAGCAGTCCCTCGCGTTTGATCAACTCCGACAGTTCGGCGTAGTCGCTGGCGTTCCGCGCCTGCGCGGTCGGTTGTTGCAGAATGCTCGGGATGGCCACGTCCCACACGCTACGGAGCAGGGCACGCGCGAGCGTCCCCCGCCGGAACCCATTCGGACCGATACCCGGGTAGGGGTTCTACGCTCGAGAGATGAGCACCACGCGCGAATCTGCCGACATGATGTCGGCCGAGGCAGAACTACGCCGTATCGACCACACCGCCACGATCTGGTTCGCCGCCGCGATCGTCGCGGTGGCACTGACGCTCGCCGCCCTGATACTGAGCGGCTGGCGCCCGGCACAGCTGACGGATGTCGCGGCCACCGCCTGGTGGATCGGTGCGGCCCTGGTCGCCGTCGGTGTCGCGGGCGTCGGGTACGCAGGCTGCCCGATCTACTGGGGCAACGTCAGCGTCGCGCACCGCCAGAAGTCGATCGCGATCCGCGGCGGGCTGGTGTGCTTCCTGCTCGGCGGCGTCGTCGCGATCGTGGCGATGCTCGCGGGCTGAGCCGCGGGGCGGATACGCCGGACTTCTAGGTTCGCGCCCGAGACCGGCGTATCCTGCGCACAAGCGGGAGGCGCGGCCATGGGGAAGTTTCTGTACGGCTCACCACCGGAGCAGTTCACCATGGACGATCGCGCCCTGATGCACCTGCAGATGGTGATCTTCGCGAAGCTGCGGCGCGGTGAGTCGTTCCCGTTCACGCTGGAGTTCGATGCGAGCTCCGGTGGTGGCCGTTCGTCCGTCTGGATCAGCCCGGCTACCGCCATGCACTTCAGATTCGAGGGCGGGCACCGACCGTCGGTGAACAAGGCCTGGCTGGAGGCTCTGATGGTGCTCGCGAACACGCCAGACGGCCTGCGCGTGCTGCCCGAGCCGGCCGAGACCGGTCCGGTGCCGGTCGTTCCGAGCACCCACGTGCAGCACTGATGCTCTCGTCGGCCGCCTCGTCGTCGCCGAGAGACCGTCAGCACAGGGCGACGGTGGCCTTGTCCCGCCCCGAGTGCTTGGAGGTGTACATCGCCGAGTCGGCGACGTCGATGAGGTGGTCCGTCGACGCGGCGTCGCCGGTGGAGTTCACCGCGATGCCGATACTGGCGGTGATCGCGAAGCCCGGGGCCTGCGCGAACGGCCTGCGGATCGCGTCACGGATGCGGTCGGCGATGCCCTCGGCCGCGACCGCATCGGTGTCGGTGCAGATCACGACGAACTCGTCGCCGCCGTAGCGTCCGACGACATCGCTGTCACGGATGACCGCCCGCACCCGCTCCGCCACCTCACGCAGTACTGCATCGCCGGTCACGTGCCCGAGCTTGTCGTTGACCGCCTTGAAGCCGTCGAGGTCGATGAACATGATCGACAGCGGCGTGGACGAGCGGGCGTTGACCGCCAGACTCTGGCCGATGTGCTCGCGCAGCAGCAGCCGATTGGCCAGCCCGGTGAGCTGGTCGTGCAGCGCCAGGTGCGCCAGTTCATCCTGCAGCCGGATCCGGGTCAGCGTCTGCCCGGCCTGCTGGGTGATCGCCACGACGAGCGCCACCTCGTCGGGGTCGAGGTCGCGTTCACGCCCGAAGAACGCGGCGACCACGCCCATGGCGGCCCCCGAGCGCAGAATCGGGATCGCGATCAGACTGTGCAACCGCTGCTGCCGTAGGGCGGCCGCCACATCGGTGTAGACCTCGTCCGTGGCGGTCACCACGAGCGGCCGCTCGGTGCGCGCAGCCTCAAGTCCGGGTCTCCTGGCACCCAACGGCACCAGGCCCTCGAGCGGGTTGACGCCGGCGATCACCTCGAAGCTGTCGTCCGGCTTGAGCATCGCGACGCAACTCTCGGTGGCGGCCAGCGCGTCGCTGACGATGCTCGCGAAGCCCGCGGCCAGTTCGCTCTCGGAGGTGGCGGTGCCGAACAACGCCGACGCGTTCTGCAGCACCGTGACCCGGTTCGCGGATGCCTCGGCACCCCGCTGCGCGGCCAGCAACTCCCTCTCGTACCGCTCGCGGGTGGTCGCGTCGAACACGGCGATGCGGACGACGCGTGGGGCGTCGCGCTCGTCGCGCACCATCGCGGCGTTCAGCAGCACAGGCATGTCGCTGCCGTCGCGGCGGCGAAGCGACAGGGATACCTCACGCGCATCGCCGCGTATCATGAGCACGGGCAGGTGCCGGTTCTCGTAGAACAGCCGCCCACCGGCGTCCAGCAGTTCGGCGAACCGGCGACCCACGACGGCACTCTCGGGCTGGTCGATCCAGTGCAGCAGGGTGCGGTTGACCAGCACGATCACGTCGTGCGGGTCAGTGGTCAGGTAGCCGAACGGCGCCTCGTGGTACAGCTCCTCGAACGACTCGTCCGTCGTGCGTGCACTCATCCCAGAAACTCGCGGATGGCCGCGGCCACCTCGTGCGGCCCGGACAGGTGCGGGCAGTGACCCTTCACCGGCAGGTAGGTCAGTGTGCTGCCGGGGATGGCGGCGCTGACGAACTCGCCGACCGCGGTCGGGGCGATCAGGTCGTCCTGACTCTGCATCACGAGTGTCGGCACCGTGACAGCACGCAGGTCGTCGCGGTTGTCCGAGAGGAACGTCACCCGCGCGAAGTGACGGGCGATCGCAGGGTCCGTCGAGCAGAAGCTGTCTGTCAGTTCGATCTCGAGCGCCGGCGCCTCGGGGTTGTTCAGGATGATCGGTGCCATCGAACCCGACCAGGCGATGTGATTGGCGTCGAGTGCGTCGAGCAGCTGCTCGATGTCGTCGGGCTCGAACCCGCCGAGGTAGTCGCCGTCGTTGAGGTAGTGCGGCGACGGGCTCAGCAGCATGAGCGCCCCGAAGCGCGACGGATCGCGGTTCGCGGCGAGCACGCCGATCATGGCGCTGACGGAGTGCCCGACGAACACCACGTCGTGCAGATCGAGCGCCTCGAGAATCTCGAGCAGGTCCGTCGCGTAGCCGTCGAGCGTGTCGTACTTGCCGCGCCGGTAGGCGCTCGGATCGGAGTCGCCGGCACCGACCAGGTCGAACAGCACGGTCCGGTGATCATCGAAGTACGGCGTCAGCAGCCGCCACATGCCCTGACTGCAGCCGAACCCGTGCGCGAAGACCATCGGTCGTCCGGTGCCGCGGACGGTAACGTTGTTGCGAGCGATCACGTCGATCGCCGTATCGATGGTCTCGAAACTCATGTTGCCTCCCCCGCACCGAGTCCCAGCAGTACGTGCTTGCTCAACCGTAGCGGTTCGAGCACAACTTGGAGTACGAAACAAGCCCCTGTTCTAGGGGTGGGTTCGCGCGCCAAGCGCGGAGAGCAGGGCGTCGGCCTTCAGCGCCACCTCGTCGAACTCCTCGCCCGGGTTCGAGGCGGCGGTGATCCCGCCACCGACGCCGATGGTGGTGGCCGAGGCATCCATCACGATCGAGCGGATGGTCATGGCCAGGTCGACGCGGCCGTCCAGCCCGAGGTACCCGAACGCTCCCGCGTAGAGTCCGCGCGGCCGGGCCTCGATCGCGTCGAGCAGCTCGATCGCGCGCCGCTTCGGTGCTCCGGTCATCGAGCCGGCTGGGAAGCACGCCTCGATCACGTCGACGCCGTCGAGCCCCTCTCGTAGCTGCCCTTGCACGGTGCTCACCAGCTGGTGCACCGGGCGGTAGCTTTCGACTCTCAGCAGGCTCGGCACCGAGACCGAGCCGAGGACTGCGACCCGCCCGAGGTCGTTGCGCATCAGGTCGACGATCATCACGTTCTCGGCGCGCTCCTTCGCACTCGCGCCGAGCTCGGCCCGCAGCGCCTCGTCGGCGGCGGGATCGGACCCGCGCGGGCGGGTGCCCTTGATCGGATGAGTGCTGATCGTGCCGTCGGGGTCGAGGGTGAGAAAACGCTCTGGCGATGCGCTCAGCAGGCTCACCTCGCCGATGCGCAGCAGGGCGCCGTGATGGCTGGGCGCTGCGGCACGCAGGCGGGCGTACACCGCGACCGGATCGTGTTCGCCCGGCACGGCGATCTCGGTGGTGAGGTTCAGCAGGTACGCATCCCCGTCCCGGATCGCGCGCTGGCAGGCCGCGATGCTGCTCAGGTAGCTGAGCTCGTCGTCGCGCCAGCGCGCCCGCCCGCCGGTCGGCTCGGGCAGCGGCGGTGGCTCGACCGCGGCCCGAGCCAGCAGCTCGTCGCGCCAGGCGGCCGCCTGACGATCGGAGCCGAGCAGCAGCACCTCGTACCGGCCGTCGGGGTGGATGGCGACCGCGCGGTCGACGCGCAGGAACGCCGCATCCGGCAGGCGCGACCGCCGTGCAACCTCGGCGTGCATGGTCTCGGCGCGCAACTCGTAGCCGAGCCATCCCACCAGGCCGAGCCGGAACGGTGGGGCCGCGGGGTCGGCTGCCGGTGGCGCGTCGGCGAGCGCGGCTCGCAGCGCGGGGAGGACTGGTGGCGGAGGCATCCACGGTTCCCCAGCCCCCAGGTAGCCGGCCGCACCATCGCCGCCGTCGAGCCAGAACACGTCGGTGTCGCCGCCGAACAGCCGCCGGAAGAGTTCGAGCGGGGGCAGCAGTGTCGGCAGAGGGCACCGCGCGATGCGGGCCGGCGCGAGCATGAGCTACCGGCGTCTCAGGGCTTGGGCTCCGGCGTCACGCGCAGCCCGGACGGGGTGTTCGCGGACTCCATCAGCTCCTCGAGCCACGCGCGGTTGATCGGATGCGCCGCGTCGCCGTACCGGAATTGCACCGTACTGGCCGCGCTCAGCCAGATCGCGGTGCGAGAGCCGTCGTCACCGGCCATCGACAGGGCGAAGCTCTCGTTGCGGCGGAGCTTGGCGATGACGACGATCTCGATGTGGGCGAGCGTACGGTCGTCCAGCTCGAAGACCTCGGGCGGTACCCCGTACAACAACTGACCCAATGCAACTCCCCTTGATCCGATTAGTTATCGTAGCGTTGAGGGGCAGTCGCCCACGACGAAGGGACCACCGTGACGATCGTTCATCGCCTCAGCGTCGACGGCAAGGACTACTTCCTGCCAGACCCGGTAGATTCCCTTCGCGAGCAGATCCTCGAGGCGGTCCGGTCCGGGGGCGGATACGTGAACATCCCGCCGCTTCGTGGCGGCCCTGGCATCGACATCCTGTTCTCGCCCGGCATGCCGGTGGTGTGGACGCAGATCGAGGTCGGCGAGCCGAACGATCAGGACGTAGAGCCGGTGAGCAACCCCGTCGACAGCGCGATCGACCTCTAACCCAGGGATGCCGCCAGCGCGGCACCCGGCATCGGCTTGCCGATGAGGTAGCCCTGTGCGCGATCGCAGCCGAGCTCGATGGCGAGGTCGAGTTGATCGTCCGTCTCGATGCCCTCGGCGACGATGCACAGGCCGTCGGCGTGCGCGTCGTCGATGACGGCGCGCAGCATCCGCCTCGCCGTCGCCCTCGAGCCGCGGATCAGGGACTGGTCGATCTTGAGCTCGGTGGCGGGCAGATTGCGCACCTGTTCGATCGATGAGTAGCCGATCCCGAAGTCGTCGACCGAGACGCCCATGCCGAACTCGCGAACACGCCCGAGCGCAGCGACCGCGTTCGGCAGGTCGATGATCGGCTCTGCCTCGGTGATCTCGAGGGTGACCGTTTCGGGCCGCAGCCGGTGCCGTCGCACGGTGCTGATCGCAAGCTCGGCGAAGGCGTTGTTCGTCAACTGCAGCGGCGAGACGTTGATCGAGACCTCGAGAGCCAGCGACGCGGCGGTCCACTCGGCCGCCTGACGGCAGGTCTCCTCGAGCACGAACTCGCCCACCTCGTGGATCGCGCCGACCCACTCAGCGATCGGGATGAACGCGTTCGGCGGGATGGTGCCGAGTTCGGGGTGATGCCAGCGAGCCAGCGCCTCCACCGCGACAATGTGTCCCGAGGTCAGATCCTGCTGCGGCTGAAAATGCACGAGCAGTTCGCCCCGGGCGGCTGCGCCGCTCGGGTCAGTGGTCATGCGACCCTCCAGTGACCCTGTCACGGCGTCTATGATTGACCCGAACTTCCGAAAACGCCAAACGGTGGCGGCGTGTCGATCCCGCTCCTATACTCTGGCACAGTTCGCTCTCGGCAGTCGCCTATGCTCGTGCCGTGGGCCTGCTGACATACGATTCCAAACTCACCGCCGCCTTCGACGACCGCGTGCTGGCACACCTGCAGGCCGTCATCTGGTCGAAGATCCGACGCGGGGAGGCCTTCTCGTTCACCTGGAGTGAGAGCCTCGCCGACGGCTCGGGGCGCAAGTCGATCTGGATCAGCCCGAACATCCCGCTGGTGTTCGAATACTTCGGCAGTCGCCCGCCGGCACTCAACGCCAACTGGGTGCAGGCGCTGAGCAAGAGCGCGAACTCCACGGCCGGGTTGCAGCTCGTACCGGAGCCTCCGGCGACGCAGTCGAGCTGACGGGGCGTCGTCGACTAGCGCTTCGCGTCGGGGTCGAGCGGCTCGCCGTTGAGCAGGACTCCCGGGGATGGTGCGTTCGGCGCGGGCGGGGCGGTGGGCGCAGCACTCGCTGGTGCAGCCGGAGTCCGCGCTGGCACGCGCGGTCCTCGTAGCGCGCTGAAGATGCCGAAGTCGCCGACCACCAGCGCGATGAGCGCGGGAAACAACGATTCGAAGTTCGTCGTCAGGTTGGCCACTGTGCGCCAGAACGCCGGAGCGAGGAGTCCGCCGTCGCCGCCCACGGCCGAGAACGTGGCGTACGCGCCCGCGACGAGGCTGGTGGCTGCACCGACGGTGACGGCGAGCGCGGTCAAAGCGATCCAGGCGACTCGTCCCTGCCTCGGCGTGGCACCCGCCCCGCGGCGGTACAGCCAGATCGAGGAGTACGGGATGGCGATCGCGACGATCCCCGTCACCCAGCCGTAGATGCCGATCACACCGGAGACGATCGCGAACCCGACGATGCCGAGCACGATCGAGCCGGTCGCGAAGAGCAGGCCGCGACCGACGTTCTCGGAGGGCGGCGCAGCAGCGGTGTCGGTCATGCCGCAACCCTAGCGCTCGGTCACGACTGGCAGTGCGGGCACCACCACACGTCGCGCAGCTGCAGTTCGGTGTCGCCGAGCTCGGACTTGTGGATGCGGGTGCCGCACCGACGGCAGGGCTGCCCGGCTCGACCATAGACCCACATCCGGTCGCGGAGCGCGTTGCCGGTGAAGGTGCGTTCGACGCGATCTCTGTTGGTCTCGATCAGCCGCTTGGCGAGGGCGACTATCCGCTGGGGTTCCGCGAGCTCGCGCACAGGCCGGGTCGGCAGCGCACCGCGGAGGAAGCAGAGCTCCGCGCGGTACACGTTGCCCAGGCCCGCCATCACTCGCTGGTCGAGCAGCGCGAGCCCGACCTCCCGGTCGGGCTCTGCGAGCAGGTTCGACAGCGCGGTGTCGGCATCCCAGTCCGGTCCGAGCAGGTCGGGGCCGAGGTATCCCACCACCTCGTTCTCGTTCGCGGTACGCACCACCTCGAGCATGCCGAGCTCGAAGCCGACCGCCTCGAACTCGGCGTTGGCGAGGATCGCGCGGGCCTTGAACTCCGGCTTGCGCCAGCGCTCGCCGCGGCGGTACACGTGCCAGACGCCCTCCATCTTGAGGTGACTGTGGATCGTGAACTCGCCGACGCGCGCCAGCAGGTGCTTGCCGCGGCTGACCACCCCGTGCATCGTCTCACCCGACAGGTCGACCGTCGCGAATGCCGGAACACGGATGTCGCAGCGCGTCAGCACCGTGCCCGCGAATGCCGCGTGCAGCCGCTTCGCGGCCTGGTAGACGGTGTCACCCTCGGGCATCAGGGCAGCGCGCTGCGGATGTCGGTGAGCGCGAAGTCATCGCCCACGTAGAGCAGCGGCTCGCCGGTGTCGCGGGCGAGCGCGTACGCGAAGCAGTCGCCGTAGTTGAGGCCAGCGGGATGCCCGCTACCTCGACCGTAGTCTCGGTGCGCTTGGCGGGCGATGCGCGCTTGTCGTTCCGTCACGGGCTCGATGGAGATGGCGTGCAGTGCAATGAGGTCATCGAGACCATGCCCAAGCCGTGGGTCACCGCGACGATCCATCACGATGCCGACCTCGACGAACGTCGCCGCCGAAATGCGGCTTGCCGTCGACCGCACGAGGGCGGTTGAGAGCTCGTTCGCGTGGTGCTCGTCCCGCAGAATCGCGACGAGCGCTGACGAATCGACGATCACTTGGGCAGGCCGTCTTCGTCGTACAAATCGTCGATCGAGATGGGCTCACCCGTTGCACGGATGATCTCCCCCATCTCGCGCGCGATCTCCATCGTGCGCTCGTAACGCCACTGGGCATCCTTCTCCGCGTTGAGTTCGGCGAGCCGCCGCCGCACGGCCTCCTCAACCGCTTCCGTCTGACTCACACCCCTGAGTGTGGCGAGTTGACGCACCAGCGCGTGCGTGCGCTCGTTCTTGATGTTCAGACTCACGTCTACCACTCTACCGTCAAAAGGTAGACTGCTACCCCCGCAGCCGCAGCCCCTGCGGGGTCGGCGAGAACCCGGCTTCGGCCAGCAGCGCGCCCAGCGGCGTGCCGATCGCGAACTCGCCGTCGACCTTCTCGATGCGCATCCGCCCGAGACTGCGGCGCACCGTCGCTGCAAGCTCGATGGATGCCACGGCCAACGCCTCCTCGGAACCCCCGAAGGTCAGCACGCTCTTGCCGCCGCGCTCCACGTACACGATCAGCTCGCCGTCGACGAGCACCACGATGGCACCCGCCTTGCGACCGGGACGGTGCCGTTTCCGGTCGTCGAGCTCGTCGAGACGCGGCCACGGCAGCGCTGCACCGTACGGGTTCGCCGGGTCGGTCGCCGCCAGCACCACGGCCTGCAGCGCGGACTGCGCCTCCGGCTCGCGGGCGAACGAGCGCAACCGGTCGATGGTCGCCCCCGTCGCGAACTGGGCCGCGCCGAGCCCCTCGACGAAGTATCCCCGTCGTGCTCGACCCTGCTCCTCGAACCCGCTGAGCACTCTGTAGACCAGTGCGAAGCCGCCGGTGACGCCCTCGCTGACGACCGCGCCGCGCGTGACGACACCGTGCCGCTCGAGCATCAGCTCGCCGAGCGCCTTGGCCCGCACCGTTGAATCCCCCTCGGCCAGCGGCAGCAGCGACCAGCGACCGGCACCCGTCGGCGGACCTGTCACCACGCTCGACAGTGACCGGCCGCGGTACGAGCGCGCACGCGGCGGCCGTTGGGTGCGACTCCTGCCGCCGAGCCAGGAGCGCAGCGGCGTGAGGGTGTCGTTCGTGATGAGCCCGGCCCACACCAGTTGCCACAGGGCATCGACGAGCGCGGCGTCGTTCGCTTCGCCCACCGCCTGCTGCAGCTGCCGGAAGAAGTAGGCACCGCCACCGGCGAGAGCACTCAGGATGCTGCGCTGCAGCTCCGTGGTCTCCTCGCCCTCCGGGGGCGGCAGCGGCGCCGTGCCCGCGAGGTGCAGGCTGAGCCAGCCGTCCGATCCGGGCAGCACCCCGTTGCCCGACCACAGCACCTCGCCCGAGCCGGTGAGTTCGTCGAGCCAGGCGGGGCTGTAGTCGCGCAGCCGAGCGGGCAGCACGAGGGACTCCCACGAGGATGCCGGCAGCGCGACGCCGGCGAGCTGGTCGATCACCTGCAGCAGGCCGTCGACGCCGCGCAGGCTGCCGCCCACGTTCTGCCAGGCCGGCAGGAACCGGCCGAGCGCGGACTGCTCGACCGGCTCGACCTCGGCCCGCAGGGCGGCGAGCGACCGGGACCGCAGACGACGCAGCACCTCGACCGAGACCCACTCGGCTCCGGATGCACCCGGACGGAACTCGCCATCGACGACACGGCGGTCGGCCGCGAGGCGACGCAGGGTGTCGAGCACCACGGCGGTTCCGAGACCGAAGCGGGACGCGGCATCCTGCACCGTGAACGGGCCGTGCGTGCGCGCGTACCGCGAGATGAGGTCGCCGACCGGGTCATCGACCGGCTCGACGAAGGCGATCGGCACGCCGATGGGCAGCGGCACGCCGAGAGCATCACGCAGGCGGGAGGCATCCTCGATCACGGCCCAGCGCTGCTGCCCGGCGATGCTGACCCGGAGCACGCGGTTGGCTCTCTGCAGCTGATCGAGGAGCCGGCCCAGCCCGCGTATCGAGATCTCGTCGGGTCTCGACTCGCCCTGCGGGCTACTCGACCGGCTGAGCAGCTCGTCCTCGGTCAGCGGCCCAAGCATGCGCAGCACGTCGACCAGGCCCTCGGCGTCGCGGGCGTGCCGCTCCGGCACGAGGCGCTGCAGCTCGCGCTCGGTCTGCTCGATCACGTCGGGGTCGAGCAGTTCGCGCAGCTCCGCGCGGCCGAGCAACTCGGCGAGCAGGGTCGGGTCGAGGCTGAGGGCCGCAGCACGACGCTCGGCCAGCGGCGAGTCGCCCTCGTACATGAACGCGGCGACGTAGCCGAAGATCAGCGACCGTGCGAACGGCGACGGAAAGTCGGTCTCGACCTCGACCATCCTGACCCCGCGCTGTTCGATGCGGCCGGTGAGCGTCAGCAGGGCGGGCAGGTCGTAGACGTCTTGCAGCACCTCGCGAACCGTCTCGAGGATGATCGGAAAGCTCGGGTACCGCCGAGCCACATCGAGCAACTGGGATGCCCGCTGCCGCTGCTGCCAGAGCGGCGAACGTCGCCCGGGGTCGCGTCTGGGCAGCAGCAGCGCGCGAGCCGCGCACTCGCGGAACCTCGCCGCGAACAACGCCGACCCGCCGACCTCCTCGGTGACGAGCTGCTCGAGCTCCGCCGCCTCGAACGCGAACAGCTCGGCCCCCGGCGGCTCGGCGTCGGTGTCGGGGATGCGCACGACGATCCCGTCGTCGGCGGCCATCGCCGCGCCATCCACCCCCAACCGGTCGCGAACGCGAGCGCTGACCGCCAGCGCCCATGGCGCGTGCACCGGCATCCCGTATGGGGAGTGCAGGATGACCCGCCAGTCGCCGAGCTCGTCGCGGAACCGCTCCACGACCAGAGCGGTGTCGGTCGGTACCTGCCCCGTGGATTCCTGCTGCTCGCCGACCAGCGCGACGAGGTTTCGCGCAGCGAACTCGTCGAGCCCGATCGCGGCGAGCCGGGCATCCGACGGCCTGCTCGCGACCTCGCGCGTGAACGCGCCGATCGCCTCGCCGAGCTCGGCGGGCCGGCCCAGGCCGTCGCCCTTCCAGAACGGCACCTTGCCCGGCTGCCCGAACGCGGGGCTCACCAGCACCTGGTCGTGCGTGATCTCCTCGATGCGCCAGCTCGTGGTGCCGAGCGCGAAGACGTCGCCGACCCGGGACTCGTAGACCATCTCCTCGTCGAGTTCGCCGACCCGTCGCCCCGGTGCGCCGGGGTCGCCGCCGACCATGAACACGCCGAACAGCCCGCGGTCGGGGATGGTGCCGCCCGAGGTCACTGCGAGGCGCTGCGAACCGGGACGCCCCTCGATGGTGCCGGCCACCCGATCCCAGACCACTCTCGGGCGCAGCTCGGCGAACTCGTCGCTCGGGTAGAGCCCGGCCAGCAGGTCGAGCGTCGCGTTGTACGCGCTGCGCGGCAGCGTCGCGAACGGAGCGCTTCGGCGGACGGTGTCGAACCACTCCTCCACATCGAGAGCGCCGAGTGCGGTCGCGGCCACCGTCTGCTGCGCGAGCACGTCGAGCGGGTTCGCCGGAACCGCGATCGCCTCGATCTGGCCCGACAGCATCCTCTCGACGGCAACTGTGGTGTGGATGAGGTCGGTGCGGTGCTTCGGGAACAGCACCCCCTTGCTGATCTCGCCAACCTGGTGGCCGGCACGGCCGATGCGCTGAAGACCGGATGCCACGGACGGCGGCGACTCGACCTGGATCACCAGATCGACCGCACCCATGTCGATGCCGAGTTCGAGCGAACTCGTCGCGACCACGCAGCGCAGTCGACCGGACTTGAGGTCGTCCTCGATGGTGGCGCGCTGCTCCTTGGAGACGGAGCCGTGGTGGGCGCGAGCTAACAGCGGCGCACCGGTTGTCGAGCCTGTCGAGGCACGCGCGCCGGTCTCGACGAGCTCGACCACCAAAGAGCGTTCCTCGAAGATCTCGTTCAGCCGAGACGTGAGCCGCTCCGCCAGCCGCCGCGAGTTCGCGAACACGATCGTCGACCGGTGCTGGAGTATCTCATCGACGATGCGCTCTTCGACGTGCGGCCAGATCGAGCCGGTCGCGTCGGCCGAGCTCGGGGGAGGTGCGCCCCCTCCGGAGCGCAGCTCCGTCGGCGCTGGCGTCGCGGGAACGCTGTCGCGTTCCCCTGAGCTCCAGCGCGCGGGCGTCGCCATGTCTTCGACCGGCACCACGACTCGCAGATCGAAGGTCTTCGCCGCCGGCGGCTGCACGATCGTGACCGGCGATCGCCCGCCGAGGAACCGCGCAACCTCCTCGAGCGGTCGCACGGTCGCCGAAAGGCCGATGCGCTGCGCGGGCCGTCTCGCCGAGCTCGACGACCGTAGGGCATCCAGGCGCTCGAGCGACACCGCGAGGTGCGCGCCCCGTTTGGTCGCCGCCACCGCGTGCACCTCGTCGACGATCACCGTCTCGACGCCTTTGAGGGTGTCGCGCGCGGCAGACGTCAGCATCAGGTACAGCGACTCGGGGGTGGTGATCAGGATGTCCGGCGGCGTCCGCGCGAGCTGGCGCCGGTCGGCAGGCGTGGTGTCTCCAGACCGCACACCGACGGTCACGTCGGGGGAGCCGAGCCCGAGCCTGCGGGCGGTCTGCGTTACGCCGACCAGCGGGGAGCGCAGGTTGCGCTCCACATCCACGCCGAGCGCCTTGAGTGGAGAGAGGTACAGCACGCGCGTGCCCCGTTCGGCACGCGGCTGCGCGATCAGCCGATCGAGCGCCCACAGGAACGCCGCCAGGGTCTTACCCGAGCCGGTGGGGGCGACCACCAGGGCGTGCTGCCCGCTTGAGATCGCATCCCACGCGCCCAGTTGCGCGGGGGTCGGCGCAGCGAAGGCACCGTCGAACCACTCCCGCGTGGCAGGGGAGAACCGGTCGAGCACCATCCGACCATCTTCTCCCGCGCCACCGTCACGAGGTGCGCGCGCGTCAGCGGCGAAGCACCCGGCTCTTGAGCCGGCCCGCGACCGGACGCTGCTGCTCACCCTGCTGTGCGCTCAGCACGAGGAGGACTGCGGTGAGCGCGGGCAGAACCCACTGGAACACCCGCTGCTGCTGCTGCGCCGTGGCCAGTTCCTCGGACGAACCGGGCCCGGATTCGGTGACCCCGTCGCCGCCCTCGTCGGCGTGCTTCGCGATGCGCGTGCCGAGCAACGCCGAGTACAGGGACGAGGATGCCGCGGCAGCGGTCACCGCGATTTTCACGACGGTGTTCACGCGCGCCTCGGGCTGCTGCTCGAGCCGCGCACGGTTCGTGATGATGAGCCCGATGCCGCCGATCCCGTGCACGATGAGTGCCCCGAGCTGCACCGGTGCCCAGCGCGCCCACCCGATGGATGACAGCCGCAGACGTTCGGCGGGCTTCTCGGCTTGTGCGGTCGCGCCGTTGAGCCCGATCGCCCCCATGAGCGAGCCCCCGAACCAGGCCGCGAGCCCGAGGTCGTGCATGCTGCGAATGATCGTGTTGCGTTCAGACACTGAATCTCCTTGACGTCGTCGGTCATTCCAGCTTCGGCCCGGCGACCGATACGTGCCAGGGCTTGACGGGATGCTTCGAGACTGGATGTTTACGGATGCGCCAGCAGGAACGCCGCCAGATCGCTCAGCTCCTGGTGCGAGACGGAATGCCCGAGATCCTCGTAGATGCGCACTGTCGCGTCGGTGTGCGCCGGAAGCCAGGCCTCGGTGCGGGCGATCGCGTCCGCCGGGATCACGGTGTCGAGCGTGCCGCGCCCCCAGAACACCGGCGGGCGCGCTTCGGCCAGGAACGCGTCGCCGTCCTGTTCGCCGGGCGCGAGGAACCCCGACAGGTTGACAGCCGCGCTGAACCGGCGAGGCGCGCGACGCAGCAGCTGCAGCGCCATCGCGCCACCCTGCGAGAACCCGAGCAGGGAGACGCTCGTGTAGTCGAGGGTGTCGAGCCAGGCGAGCACGGCGTCGGCCGAGGCATCCACCGCGCTTGGATTGGGCCGACCGGGCTCACCGCGTTCGAACCACGACCAGCCGCCGTCGTAGCGTAGCGGCGCACGCAGCGAGGCGATCACCGGTTTCAGCGGCAGGCGCGGGGACATCCCGAACAGGTCGCCCTCGTGCGATCCGAGTCCGTGCATGAGCACCAGCAGCGGACGGTTCGCCCGGTCGCGCTCCGGGGCTGACCAGAGCACCGCGGAGGCGTCGAGTTCCATCACGCCAGTCAATCACCGAAGTGTGGGTCACAATGGAGCATGAGCTCCGTCGGCACGCCTGATCCGCCGGCCAACGACGCCTGGTTCACCGACGACGAACTCGAGCAGATCCGCCGCCGCCTGCCGCTGCTGTATGTCGAGGCGCTGCCGGTGCGGGTGGATGGCCTGGGTCGCGTCACCGAGGTCGGCATGCTGCTTCGCGTCAACGACGGTGAGATGACCCGCACCCTCGTCTCGGGGCGGGTGATGTACGGCGAGACGGTGCGCGACGCGCTGTTCCGGCACCTGGAGAAGGACCTCGGGCCGATGGCGTTCCCGCTGCTGCCGACGTCGCCGGTCCCGTTCACGGTCGCCGAGTACTTCCCCTGGCCGGGCAGCAGCCAGTTCATGGATGCCCGCCAGCACGCCGTCTCACTCGCATTCGTCGTGCCCATCACCGGTACCTGCGAGCCGCGGCAGGACGCTCTCGAGGTGACGTGGTTGCGTCCCGCCGACGCTACCTCGGACGATGTGCTGCTCGACATGGAGGGCGGACGTGCGGCCCTGGTACGCGCGGGACTCGCGTCGGTCGGCGGGCTCGGGTAGGCCTTTCGCGCGCGGCGTTGCCTCTCGCTGCGCACACCGCACTCGCTGCACTCACGGCCCGGGGTGCCCTTGCTTGCCCGACACTGTCAGGTGGTTACCCGCGCCCAACCGGTCCGATCCGGGGCCACAGCGCATTGTCGCGACGCTGTCTGCCCGATGCTGGTGCGTCGCGGCTGGGTTACAACGAACTCGAAGCGCCGCGCGGCGTTGCCTCCCGCTACACACTCCCCGTTTGAAGGAATTCCTTCAAACGGGGAGTGTGTGCAAGGTTTGCCCGACGCCCGACGCCCGACGCCCGACGCCCGAGGGCTCGGCCGGGAGGCGCCGCTTGATCAGGCCCGAAGGCTGACCGAGCCGCGAGACTCAGCGCCCGCTGCGCCGCCCGGCACCGTTCTGGCGAACGACGCTGCCGACCATGAGCTTCGGCGCACCCGCTCCGGCGGATGCGCGGCCCTTGCCTCCGCGTGCGCGCGACGGCGCCTGCTCGGTGCGGGGAGCCTGGGCCGGGCGACCCGAGCGATCGCGGCGCGGTTCCGACGAGGGGCCTGAACGAGCAGCGCGCTTACGCTGCGCGTTGGCCCCCTGCGAGGTCCCACGAACGACCGGTGCTGGCTGCACGTACGCCGCCACGTCGCCGACGAGCGACCTCACGGGCGCAGAGGCAGCCGTGACCGCAACCGGCGTCACGGAGATCGCCGCCTTGCGCAGCAGCGAGAGGGTGTCGCCGCGCTGCGCGGGCAGCATCACGGTCA
>VFQO010000564.1_pt1 | contig 38169 bp, 29 predicted proteins | sample 3512331 | NCBI WGS metagenome assembly VFQO01 (sample SAMN10412371, study PRJNA504923) | tailings metagenome | isolation source: Replicate 3 from Balatoc abandoned mine | place: Philippines: Itogon, Benguet | collected 2017-08-28 | reverse complement strand
TTCCTTACAATAATTACATTATTATCAGAACTGACACACTTCATTAAATACTCCCGAAATTGTTAAAACCCGCATGAATGAACGTGAAATCTCTGTTGATCTAGATGACCTATAAATTAACTTTCCTAGAATCTGCAAAGAAGGAATGGGATAAGCTGTCTCCAAATTTGCAACAGTTCTTTAAAGCTAAATTATCCAAAATACTTGAACAACCGCATATCCCTAAGAATAAACTTATCAACATGCCGGAGTGTTACAAGATCAAGCTACGAACAGTAGGTTATCGACTTGTTTATCGTGTATGCGATGAGCGTGTTGTTGTTCAGGTCATAGCTATTGGTAAGAGGGATAAAATTTAATCTACCGAATGGCTTTAAGTCGGCTTTAATAGTTGGAGAATAAAACAAGTAGTTAGATTTTAGGAGGCTTTTTGGTTTGTTTGCTAATTTTCATTCAATGATTTCTGTTTTTCTCCCCTCATATTGATGAATAATCCCAATATAAAACGAAGGAAACTTAGAGAGGTTCGTATCTCCTCTTATGCTGAGCACTTGTGTTTTTTGTTTTAATAATTTCTTGCAGCTACTTTCATCACCCTTTTCTTCTTCATCCTTTCTTACTTTAAGGTTATAATCTTCAAAATTAAAAGAAGCTCGAACTACAACCCACTTAGTCTCTTCTTTTTCTGTTTTAAATTTAGTTCTGTAATAAAGAGTACTGTTTTTATCCATATAAGGATACCAACTATGATAAAACATAAATAAATTTGGTCCAAATCTCTGTTTTAATTTTGTTGCTCCATTAGAGACAAGTCTTGAGCAATCTGAACAAGCATCATAGTTAGATAAGAAATGTATTTAATAATACATTAGAGCGTATCCTGTAGGTAAAAGCTGCTGAAATGTATCTTGAGATAAAGTTAAGAGTGTAGCTAACCAAAGTGGTTCTGCATGTGAACTATTATTCTTGTTTTTATAAAACTCATTATATTTACTTTTGATGTCATGATTATCTTTTCCTTCCAAAGAAGAAAGATTAAAAAGTTCGTAAGCACCATTTTTATAAAACGTCGTAGAATTTTTCCTGAAATCTTTATATTTGAAATAATCACTATTATTACTAGAGAAAACTAAAATTTTAGACCCCTTTTCTTGGTCTGTTAAAATAGTTGGAGTTCCATCATCTTCTTCTTTCACATAAATCTTATCGTATACCCTTTTAATTTTCCCACTTTGATTTTTTCCTGTAGCAGATAAAATGATAGACATCAAAGTTACTTTATATCCAGATAAGTTTGAAGGACTTTCTAAAACTTTTATATGCATTTTTATTTCAGTATTAAGTTTTTCATAATCTGGGCTAAATACTTTATCCCCATTAAATGAAATAGTTGAAGTCATGGAGTAATAACGGCAACTTTCAGTTTGTAGGGCTTCTTCATCAACTGAAAAATAACGCGATAAATACTTTGATGAATCATAATCTGTGGGAGTTACATCCGGAGAAGAAACAAGAATTGAATGAACAAAGATATAGAAGAGGGATAAGATAAATTTAAACATGATTATGTCTTTCTTAAATTAACTCGAACTGTGGATAAGGAATAATAGTTAAAGTATTGAAGGTATTGAGGTAAACTCAATTTGAAAAAATAGGAAGCTAACTCAATGGTGATAGATTACGATAAATTGTTTTATTTTGTCGATAACTTTTGTAAAGGTTTTGAGCCTTGGTATAAGAAGCAATTACTATCTGACCATTCGATAAAGCGCCGCAGAGAAGGTCATTTGACATTATCCGAAATTCTGACAATTCTAATTGCCTATCATCAATCAGGAATGGCTTGCTTTAAATACTTTTATCTGGATTTATGTCGTTATTATCGCCATTTATTCCCCAAACTTGTCCATTATGATCGTTTTATAGCCCTTATCAAGAAAGCCTTTCCCGCTCTTGTTTGTTTACTGAAAAGTCTTGCGGGAGAAATTACAGAGTATTTGTTTATTGATTCAACGCCCATGGCTGTTTGCCATAATTTGCGAGAGAAGAGATATAAAGTTTTTAAAGGTCTAGCTGCTAAAGGCAAGACTTCGACAGGATGGTTCTTTGGGCTTAAGATCCATTTGATCTTTAACACTCATGGTGAAATCGTTCGTCTTGCCATAACCCCAGGCAATGTTAATGACAAAACGCCTGTAACAGAGATGGTCAAAGGAATTACAGCCAAACTCATTGGAGATAAAGGATATCTTTCTCGTAATCTCTTCCAACAATTATTTGAAAGTGGTGTAACACTTATCAACAAAATTAAGAAAAACATGAAGAACATCCTTATGAACGTTTTAGATAAACTGATGTTGATGAAAAGATCTTTTATCGAGACTATATTTTCTTCGCTCAAATCACTCCACACTTTAATCCATCACAGACATCGGAATCCTATCAATGCATTCGCTCATCTCATAGCAGGCCTCATCAATTACCAAATCAGAGACGACAAACCTTCCTTACATACATTCTTAAAACTTAATCCTTAACCACAGTTCGGGTTAAATTAAGATTTATTTATATCAAATATTAATCTTGTCTCTCAAACATATTATTAAAATCCTTGAATCTTTCCTTGATCTTTTATTAATGTTCTTTGATTAAGTGTCTCTATTATCCATTTGTTAGGGAAAGTGTAATTAGAGAGCTAAAGATTGGCCTTATAGCTCCCTTTATTTTAAGCTGCAATAGTTTTAAATTGCTGAGTTATCGCAAGAACTTCTGCTTTTTGACATTCAATAAATACTCGAACTCGAGATTGAATTTCTGCTTGTCTCTCAGGAGTTAGGTAAGTCTCTGCATCAAAAAAATCTTTGGAGAGTCGAGCTTTCATGTAGTCAATTTTCTTGTATTTTTTAAAATAGTCTAAAACTTCTTTTGGTAATAGATTGAGAAGTTCAATACTATCCCATTCTGCTTGGATGTAGTCTGATATGTTGTGGGCGGCCTCTTCAGAGACTTCAGGATACTCTGTTAATCCTAAGCATGCTGCATAAGATAATAAATCGGTCTTTGCAAGCCATCTTAAATAATTAATAACCCCTAAAGTAGCAGGAATTGGTGGGGTTTGTTTAATTTGATCTTTTGAATAACCTAGTTCCATCAACCCTTTTAAAAACATATTGCTATGCCAATAGTTTCCAGTAAGAACATTACACAGTTTTTCTTTTAATTCTTGATGAGATATGTGTGAAATTGCTTCGCTTAAGTGTTCTGGAAAAGCAGAAACATAATGATAGAGCGCAAAGAGATTTTGGACCAAAACATCTTTTAGGTACTCTGAATCATCGTGGTTATTCACATCGTTTCTTTGCAAAGACTTTACTCGGTAGTCCCTCTCTATACTCATGAGATGAGTATAAAATGTTGAAGCAGGGACAAGGCTTTTGCTACACAATATAAGAAAACCTGTTTCATATAAAGGTTGCAGTAGATGCATAACTTCTTTTTCAGAAATTGAGAACTGATCAGCAATATTGTGAATTGTATGCTTTCCGTCTAAATAAGGAAGAATCTTAGATAATTCAGTTTCAAATTCAGAAGTAAAGTTCACTGTTCTACACGCATCGGCAAATCCATTAATAACGTTTTTAGAGTAATCAAAATTTGTTTCTTTTGATGATTCGTCAGCCACAATTTTTAAATTTTTTGGATGTTGGTTGGTATAAGTCAGATTTATAGCTGGATTAAGATTAAAACGAATATCTTCATCTAATCGCACGATGAATCTTGATAATGTTAATGTTCGAAGCTCACTATAACCATACTCAAGCTTATCCATTAAATTAACTGTTGAAATGAATATTGACTTAAATTGTTCCAATTTAAGTTTTTCATTGATAATGATTTGCTGATACCCGGCAAATAGATATTTATTTTTCCCAGACATAATGTGCCCCTTATTTTTAATGTTAATGATTAACAATTATTATTGTCATTATGGCGATAATGATTAATATTTTCAAATTTGTCAATAAATATTTTATATAAGTATTTGATATAGAATGATAATTTATGAGATAAAAACTTTATATCGCAAAAAATGCAATATAATTGACAAATGGTATTATGTGATGGTGAATATTATAACCAAAAAGTACGATATTAATGAGTGAGGTTATTGCACATAAAAAGAAAATATGATTTTTAAAGGTCAATCATAGGAATAATTTTTCAGAGGCAAAAATTTTGTAAAATTGCTCCCCATATGCTCCCCCGACTCAAAATCATTTTTTAATTTTTCTTATAAGTAATTGATTCTACTGGTGCCGGATGTCGGATTCGAACCAACGACCTACTGATTACAAATCTTAGATTTATGTTTTCTTGTTGATATATGATCATCTCATAAAATTATTTTTTCTTTATTTAATAATGACTTTTGTTCTATGTAGATTTTCTGACTATTGCTTTTTTCCCTCTTTCTTGCTACCTATATGCTACTTATAATGAGAGAAATATCATGTCGAAGCTTACAAAAAAATTAATTGAGTCAACATTGCCCCAGGACAAAGATTTAATCTTGTGGGATTCTGAAGTTAACGGTTTCATGTGTAAGATAACGCCTAAAGGGAATAGGAGTTATTTCCTTTATTACCGCACACAAGACAGAAGACAACGACGGCCTAAAATTAGCGATCATGGAATTATGACATGTGAACAAGCGAGAAGCATTGCCCAAAGGTGGCTTCTGGAAGTCAGTCAAGGCAAGGATCCTTCCGCAGAGAAGCAAGAGTTAAGAGCTATGCCTACCCTTAAAGAGCTTGCAGATCAATATATGAAAGAGCATGCTCCTCGTAAGAAAACAGCAAGCCGCAAAGAAGATCAACGGTTATGGCAACAGCATATCTTGCCGAATTTAGGAGGTTTAAAAGCTTCTTCTTTAACTAGAAGCGATATAGCCAAGCTTCATCACTCACTCCAGCATCTTCCTATTACAGCAAATCGTGTCCTTAGCCTTTTATCTAAGGCTTTAAATTTGGCAGAGCTTTGGGGTTATCGTCCTAATCATTCTAATCCTTGTCTTCACATCAAAAAATATCCTGAGCAAAAAAGAGAGAGATTTTTAAGTCAGGAAGAGATGACAAGGTTGATGGTAGTTCTTGAAGAAGAACAGAAGAAATCTTCAAATCCTTGGGCAATTTATGCAATTCGTTTGCTATTGATTACCGGGTGTCGCCTAAATGAGATCCTCACACTAAAATGGGAAGAAGTAGATGTTGCCAATCAATGTCTTCGTCTTAGTGACAGTAAAACTGGAAAGAAATTAATCTATCTCTCTAAAGCAGCACTTGATCTTCTTGAGCATATCCCTCGGCATAAAGGTAATCCTTATGTCATTTGTGGAGAAAAAATAAATTCTCACCTTGTTAACTTACAAAAGCCGTGGCGGAGGATTCGTACAAAAGTTGGCCTGAATGATGTTCGCATTCACGATTTAAGACATACCTTTGCCTCTATTGCTGCCAGCAAAGGATTGTCGCTTCCAATCATAGGCGCGTTGCTCGGGCACAAACAGACACAAACAACAGCTCGGTATGCTCATCTTATTGGTCAGCCTCTTATTGAGGCGAGTGAAAAAATTAGTGCGCATATTATAGAAAATGCCAAATGTAAGCCAGCTTAAAAGAACTAATACAACTGAACTAGTTAATAGAAGTAATATAGCTCCCTTCTAGGTTGATAAAATCTTATTCAACTTTAGTTAAAATATCTCAAAGATGTTTAAGTTTTATTAATACACCTTTTTTGTAAAAATCTAAGCATATAACATTTTTGTATTATTTTTTTGTTACCATACAAATTAATTCACTCTTTCTTTGAAATCCAGTCTTAATTTTTACTTGATTAATATAAGTCTCAACGGTGCGAGGAGAAAGATTAAGATCTTTAGCTATTTCTTTAGTGGTTTTTCCTTCTTTTAGAGAGAGTAGGCACTTATTTTGCTGTTCTGATAAATAAATCACCTTTCCTTCTTTACTTATAACAGGTGTTCTAGCTACTTTAATTAGATTGATATAATCTTTGATCCTTTTTTCGTTTTCTGATTTCAGAGAAACATAATCTTCTAGTGGACTATTTAGAAAACATAATTTTTCTTTGTTGGTAGAGTCAATTAAATCCTTTGCTTTCACACGAAAATATATAATAAATTGTTCAAGAAGTTCTTTGTTATTTAAATAAAAGTTGCCCATATTGTCGGTATATCGATCGGCAGCAAACCCATAACACTCTATAGAATTTCCCAAATTTTCTATTACATTTATGCCATGCCATATATTTAAATTATAAAGTTGGGATAATAAAGTATCATTTTCATAATTAGCTAGTGGCCATAAAAAACAATGAAATTTATTGATCTCTGCTTCATTGATAACTTTTTGGAAAGTTGGAGTGTAAGAAAAAACGTTTTGAAAAACATACTGATTCCAATCTTTATTAGTTCCTAAGCGCAAATAAGTACCATCTTTGAATAATCTACCATAGCAAAAGGCTTTGATTCCTAAAAGCTCTAATGGTTCGCATATGCTTTTGAGTTTATCTAAAATACTCTCATTATATTTATAGGCGGAATAGTTAGTAAAATCTAAAGTCCCTTGCATGTATACCCCTGTACTCAGCTACTTGAACACTAAACAAAGCTTGGTGAAGATTGACAAGCTTTAGTACTATATTTAATGATACAATAAAATTAGTACTTATTTAAGTTAGAAATGTATTTCTGGAAAGGTTAAATGATAAAAAAAAGCTCTTTATCTGCAATTCTAATCGGAAATACCTTAGAATTCTATGATTTTGCATTATATGGAATTTATTTACCATTCTTCAGTCGTATTTATTTTCCAACACTTGATTATAACATTTCGATTCTATCTACTTTAGCTATTTATGCTGCTGGTTTTTTTATGCGCCCTTTGGGAGCTGCTTTCTTTGGGCATGTGGGTGATACTCTAGGAAGGAAAAAATCTTTAACTATTTCAATTATTTTTATGGCTATTCCAACTTTAATAATTGGACTTTTGCCAACTTATGAACAAATTGGGGTTTTTGCCCCTTTCATTCTTATGTTGTGCCGACTAATGCAGGGTTTTTGTGCAGGAGGAGAATTAAGTGGTGCCATTATTTATTTAGTAGAGCAAGCTCCCATTAAACGCATATTTTTCTGGGGTTCTCTTTCAGCTATGTCAGGAGCAAGTGGAGCATTAATGGGTTCTTTTACAGCATTTATTACCATAAGTAAATCTGTGCCTGAATGGGCATGGCGTCTTCCTTTTTTGCTGAGCTTTCTATTATTAGGTGTTGGTTTTTATATTCGCCAAAATATTACTGAAACCCCTATTTTTATAAAATATATAAAACAAAAAAAGATAAATGCTACGCCTATGAAGATTGTTTTTAAGGAGGAACCTTTTTCGTTTTTTTACGGTATTTTAGGTGCAGGTTTTTCGGGGATTCTTTCTTCAACTCTTGTTGTTTATTTTAATATATACTTACAAAAATACTTTCATCTTTCAAACAAGATTACAACATCCTTTGTAATACTATCACTTTTAGTCTATGTCCTTTGGTGTCCTATAGCTGGATGGTTATCTGATAAGTACCAACATGAAAAAGTAATGCGATGGGGAATTTTAGGTGTTATTGGAGTTATGATTCTATTTATTCTTTTTGATAAAAAAGAGAATCTCAATGTATTTATTTTTATTGCGGTCATGTTGGGTATCTCAGCAGCAAGCTATATGGCCCCTTTTTCTGCATTTATGACTTTATTATTTCCTCCAAGTTTGCGCTATTCAGGAAGTAGTTTTGCCTATAATTTGGGAGTGACGGCTTTTGGTGGGACAATGCCGCTTATTTCAGAAACATTGTGCAACATAACTAATTCGCGTGTTTCATTTTGCTTTTACATAATCCTTATGAGTGTTGTATGCTTATACTTTACTGAAAAAATAATTAAAAACAAAATATTAAGGATATCTTAACCAAAAATATGATAAATAATAGACAGAAACGCCTTATTCCTAAATTACCACTAGTTCCTAGCTTAAACAATCTTTCTATTGAACTTCTAACGCAACTTTGTTTTAGGAAGGATAATATTCAAAGAGCTGACCTCATATTTGTTTTTGGAACAAGTATTGGAGTATTAGAAACAATTGATAAATTATTAGAGCTATTAAAATTAGGTTTATCAAAGAAAGTACTTATTACAGGAGGGATGCCGCAGTTTGAAGGGGCGATTACTCTGAAAGAGCCAGAGTCTCAAACACTTTATAATTTGATTAGAAATAAATCTCCAACGGATGTTGAATTTTATCTTGAGGGGCGCTCTACTAATACTTTAGAGAATGTGATTTATTCAAGTGAAATTATTAAAGATTTAAAAATAGCGAATATTCTCTTTTTAAGTCGATCATTTACTGCTGGGAGATGTTTTCTCACTTTAATCAAGCAGTATCCAAAAGTACCTCTTTTCCAATCAAGTTATCATATGCCTTTAAGTGGGCCTGTTCAACTCCTTACTTATAATAATTGGTTCACCTTCAAGGAAGGGCGCCAAAGAATATGGGGTGAATATTTAAGAATACGAGAATACAGCAAGATAGGATTCATAGCATATGAGCCTGTTAAAGAAGTTATTGCAGCGTTAGAGTATTATATATAATAAAATATAAATAATTTTTTAGAAAACTTTCTTGACTTTTCGAATTATTGCTAAAAATTATCATTCATTTCTTATTAGTTCCCTGTAAGACCCGTATTTTTTACTGATATTCAATAAATTTTTTATACCTAAAATGATAATTGCACCAGCACAAACTTAATAGTGAGTGCTTAAATACAACAATAATAATAAAGCATGTGTGCTTTTTAGTGTAAATTTATATATTTTATATCTAAATTTATATTTAGAGAGCTTCCTCCCATTGGTTGGATGAGATTTATAAAATCTCATCCTTTTTTTAAATGAAGTTACAGTAAGAATTATGCTTAGAGGGAAATATAAAAAGCGTGTTGAAAATTTATGTTTGGCAGTTATTTTTTAATATTAGATATGATAAAAATTTATTCTTTTATATTAATTCATTATAATAAGGCTTTTCCAAGGGAAGAAGGAAATTATATAGTGTGTTTTAATACTAAAATCCTGGAATCATATTTAAATTGAGTGTTACATATTGTGCAAAGCAAAGATGGCGTAAAATTAAATACTATTGCTGTGGGAAATCCTCAAAATCCTTGCTTACTTCTTATTCATGGCTATTCGCAAAACAGTCTAGTTTGGCTAAAACAATTGCAATCAAAAGAATTGAAAAATTTTTATTTAATTGCTTTTGACTTGCGAGGGCATGGATTTTCTGAAAAACCTAATCGAGTTGAAGATTATGTAAATGATCGATTTTCGGCTGATGATTTAAATGCTATAATAAAATATTTTAATTTAAAGAAAGTAGTAAAGTAGTATTAATAGGCTGGTCGTTTGTAGGTCTTATTACCTGTGATTATTTGCGTCATTATGGGGTTCAAGATGTTTCTAAAATTTGCTTTGTAGGAGCTGGCTTAAATACAGAAAATATTGAGAAAAAATATTCCTAATGTAGATTTCAAAAAGCTTGTTCATGACCTGCTTTCTGAAAATTCACAAAGTAATAGAGCGGGATTAAAGGAGTTTATTAATCTTTTAACTTATAAGTTTTTAATGCCTTTAGAATATTATCTTTTTTTTCGAATGAATTCTTTTGTTCCTGTGTTTGTCAGGCAATGTATGCTAAAGAAAGTAGCTGATAATAATGATATACTTAAAACCTTAAGCGTTCCTGTGCTTTTCATTCGTGGGGAACATGATGTATTTTTATCTGTGAGCGCATTTGAAAATTACTTAAGAATCATCCCTAATGTGAGGGGTCTTGTATTCAAAGGTGTTGGGCATTCTCCCCAATGGGAGGCTGCAAGTTTGTTTAATGAGACAATTAAAGATTTTTTAAAGAAAGAGAGTTAAAAATGGATCCAATACAAAACTTTTATACAGAACACCCTTATCCGTTCTCAGGAGATCATAACTTATATTTTGAAAAAAATATTTATCCTAAGGTTAAGGAGTTAAACCCTAAGAAAATACTTGATGCGGGATGTGGGACTGGTGGTACATCTGCTTGTATTGCTCGATGCTACCCAAGTGCAGAGATACTTGCTATAGATTATTCAAAGACGGCTTTAGAAATAGCAAAGAAAAGGCATCAGGAAATTAAAAATCTTAGCTTCGATGAAATAAATTTAAAAGAACCTTTACCTTTTCAACAAGAATATGATTTTATTAATTGTCATGGGGTGCTGCACTATTTTGATGATCCAGTATTTGTTTTAAAACAATTTCGTCGCATTTTAAAAAATGATGGTTTTGTACATCTTTGGCTTTTTAATCCTTATGCTAGGAGAGGCATTGATGATGTGATTGAGCTTGAGCGTATACTTGCTGGTTCCTCAAATAGTGTATCAAGAAGAATTCAAGCATTTAAAGCTATTAGGAAATATTATACTGGCATTATTAAAGATGAAGAAGCAGATCGCTATTGGGAAGATTTAGATATTAATGATGAATCAGAAAACAATAGATTTAAATATACTAGATTAGCAAACAGGTATTTTTTACCATCTCAACCTTATTACTATTCAGTTGAAACTGCTTCTAAAATGTTTAATGAAGCAGGATTTAAGCTAGAAAAAGTAATAGATTTCGCTCAAAGAAAGCTTCCAAATGAGTTATTAAGCAGCTTTGAAACACCTCCAACAGAAGAAATTACATGGCATGTTTTTGAGGTTCTAGAGCAACCATTTGGTCTCTCATATCTTCTGAAAGTAATGTAGCACTAATATTATAAAAGTAAATTTTATGGATTTTTGCCTTATCTATAGTAAAAAAACTAATGCTTGCAACTGTTGAAAGAGCTTTAATTATTGTTGCTCATCCTGATGATGCTGAGGTATCTGCTGGAGGCCTAATAGCGCTTATGGCTTCTAAGAATATTAAAGTAACAGTATGTAATCTTACTATATCAGAAAAAAATCAGCAGGCTAGGATTAAAAGAAAAAAGGTGGCATCTTGTTCAGCGGAGTTACTTGGATATGATCTGTTTTGGACTAAAGACCATCTCTATAATACAATGGAAGAAATTACAGAACAAAAGGCTGTTCATATTGTTGAGGAAGTTGTAGCTCATCATAACCCCCAGCTTATTATTACCCATTCAATTGAAGATTCACATGTTGATCATATGCGTGTGGCTCGAGCAGTAATTGCAGCTTCTAGGTTATGTGGTAATGGGGTTGGCTTATATTCTTTTGCGCCTAGTGAATACCGTACACCTTTTTTCACTAGCTTTAATCCTAATACTTTTATTAACATTTCTAATTATATGGAAAAAAAATTACTAGCTATCTCATATTATAATCATGAAAATAGGAACTATAGAGAACTTAAATTAGATTCGATTAAAAGTATTAATGCATATTATGGAACTTTTGTGCCTTGTTCGTATGCTGAAGCTTTTCGTCTTTTAAGATTTATAGATTGAGGATACTTAACATGAGCACTGCAAGGATGATTTTTATAGAGAACTTAATGCCCAGGTTTCCCTTGGATTTTATGTTTCGAAAGAGCTTTTTTCATTCTTTAGGTAAGGGGCTAAGAGTTTATTTATAATGAAGAAATTTAAAATTGATTATTTAAAGCGAGAGTTAAGATGTTAAATGTTGTTCTAAGTTTTTTTAATCCTATAGTGTAAAAATGAAATATATACTTCAACCTTCACTAAAAACAATAGATTCACATATCACAATTTCAGGAGCTAAAAACTCTATATTACCATTAGCTATAGCAACCCTCCTTATAAGAGGCAGGATTGTATTTAAAAACGTTCCTTTTTTAACAGACTTATATAGTGTCTGTGAAATGTTGTGTATGCTTGGATTAAAAGTTGAACCAAGGCCTTTCGAGAATATTCTTATCATTGAAAATAATGGTGTAAGGTACCAAGATATACCTAGAAAATTAACTAAAAAAACGCGCTATTCTTCTATGCTTTTAGGAATACTATCAAGCCTTTTTAATGAAGCAAAAATCGGTTTCCCCGGAGGGTGTAATTATGGGGGAGATCGTCTTCTTGATATCCATCTATCTGGTCTCAAATCAATGGGTGTGCAAGCTTATGTTGAAGATGATTTTTTTATACTTAAAAAGCAACCGTCTCCTGAATTGAATAGTGTAAAATTTAGGTATCCTTCTGTTGGTGCTACTATGAATTTAATTCTTCATTCTGTGCTTGGAAATAGGGAGGTAATATTAGAAAATATCGCGCATGAGCCTGAGGTTCATGATCTCATCGGTTTTTTATGCAATTGTGGAGCTAATATAAATTTTATTTCTCAAGCTAGTCTTTTAATAAAAGGAGTAGACATACTGAAAGGTGAGGAATGGGAGATTATTCCTGATCGTATAGAAACACTTACTTACATAGCACTTTCAGTCATTCTTAAAAATGTTTCAATTTTGGAGAATACTTGTATAACCTTTATTGAAAAGCCCCTTGAAGTATTATCATCCATGGGAATAATATATGAATACAATGATAAGAAAAAAACTATTTCCATATATGGGAATACTCATAAAGAATTAAAACCAATAGAAGTAAACACTGAGCCTTATCCAGGAATCCCTACCGATTTTCATCCCATTTTAACGGTACTTTGTTTAAAAGCTTCGGGTATATCAAAAATTAAAGATACAGTTTCTCCTAAGAGATATTCTTATATCAATGAAATTATAAAAACTGGAGCAAAAATTGAGGTTGATGAAACAACAGGTCTTACTATTCATGGCCTTACAAGGAAATTAAAAGGAAGTGAAATGACTTGTACAGATTTACGTGGAGGGATGGCGTGTTTGCTTACCGCCTTATTAGCAGAGGGCAAAAGCATTATTAATAATGTTGGGGAACTACAAAGGGGATATTACGAATTGCCGAAAAAATTATTATCCTTGGGCGTTAATATTAGTACTGTTTAAGAAGATGAAAATATATAGGGATTTTGATTTAACACATTATAATTCATATAATTTAATCTCTCGAGCATCTCTTGTTTATTTCCCCGAAACCATAGAAGACATATGCTATCTTAATCAGTTACATGCGCAAGATAATCTTGTTTATCTAGGAAGTGGAAATAATATAATTTTCACATGTTCTTATTTCAAAGATAGGATTTTTGCTATTTTAAGAGATAATTTATCATCAATTAAAGTTGATGGTTCTAATATTTACGCAGATGCTGGGGCATGCATGAAAAAACTATCTATTAAAGCTCTAAAGAATTCTTTATCTGGCCTTGAAGTTTTTTATGATATTCCTGGAACGCTTGGGGGTGGAATTTATATGAATGCTGGAGCTTATGGGGAAGATATATTTAATATTTTGAAGTACGTAACTGCCCTTAATAAAAAAACTTCAAAAATAGAGAAATTAGAAGGTAGCGCACTATCAATGGGATATAGAAAGAGTCCTTTTCAAAGTGATAATTATATTATACTAAATGCCTGCCTTGAACTTAAAAAATATTCAAAAAGAGATATATTAAACAAAATGCGTTCGATTTTGAATAAAAGGGATGCTAATTTCCCAAAAAATTTACCAAATGCGGGTAGTGTCTTTGTCAGACCAGCTAATGGGCTTACAGTGGGTGAAATGGTACAAGAGCTTGGACTTAAAGGGGCGCGAATTGGTGGGGCAATGATTTCTCCTAAGCATGGCGGATTTATTGTGAACGTTGGAAATGCTGTAGCGCAAGACATATTAAATCTAATTAGACTAATGAAGGAAGAAATAAACAAACATTATGGAATTGAATTAACTTTAGAGCAAAGATTAATTTAAGGTTTATATCTATAGGTTATGTGTTCTAATAGTTTAAGTAACTTAAATATTGCTATCCCCATAAAAAGTTTCCAGGTAAGCTAATTTTTATAATGTGCCGTGATCTCTCTCAGTCATCTGTATTACTTTTTAATAGTGAATCATAATTTCGTGCACCCCACATCCCCTGCCACAGGCTTGAGCTTCTTATTACTTAAGTTTAAATATCTTCTCGGGAATATAGAAGAAAGCTTGTTATCTGAGAGAGTAAAATATGTTAAACAATAAGAGCTATCAACTGTACTGTCTAAATGGGGGCTACCCTACTGGGGATTGCTCCAAAACTAAAATTCAATATCCGGATTATTTACGGGTAGAGGAAACAGAAAGAATTCATCTATATTTTATATAAAGAAATAAAAATATGCTAATCAAAATATTATTTTTAATTCAATATTAATTTTCTTAATTCGTTCCTTACAATTTAATAACAAAGGAGAAAAACTAATGCCTAAAAATAATAATAAAACTAAAGAAACATACGTTTTAGGTGTAGGAGAAAAAGGTCAAGAAAGACTTGATATCTTAAATAAAGTTTATGGACCTAGAAGTAGGCAGTTTTTGTTTACTGTAGATGCTGAAAAGGCAAAAAAAATTGCCTCCGTAGGCTGTGGTACAGGGAATATGGAGATTTGGCTTGCACAGACGTTTGAGGATGCGGAAGTACTTGCAATAGACGCAAGTGAAGAACAATTAAAAATAGGTGAAGAACGTGCATCTCAAAAAGGAGTTAAGAATGTCTCTTTTTTACTTAAAGATGTATACAATTTTGATTATGAGAAGCAGTTTGATCTTGTATACTGTAGGTTTTTACTAATTCATTTAAAAGATCCTATTAGTGCTTTACGGAACCTAATACGCTCTGTAAAGCCAGGTGGTTTTCTCATAATTGAAGAAATTCAGAATAATTCTATGTTCGTATACCCTGAAAATACTTGTTTTGCAGAAGCTGTAGCTCTTGTTGAAAAAATAGGAGAGTTACAACAAGTTGACTACAATCTCGGTTGCAAACTTCATACGATGCTCTATGAAAATGGTATGAAAGACATTGTTATAGAATCCTATCAACCTGTTTATGCAGAAGGCTCTGAGAAGACTTTATTTAGTTTATCCATTAAAGAAGCCGCTTCACGATATATTGAAGAAAACATCACTTCTCCAAAAGAACTCCAAAGAATTTGCCAGGAATTAGATAAAATTAATGGTGATCCCAAAAGTATCGTTGGGATGACAAAGGTTTTTCAAGTGCGAGCAAGAATACCAAATATTTAAAAGAAAAATAATTTTAATTTTGTGAAGAAGGATAATAGCCATGGCACCAAGTTCTATAGAAATTAAAGGGATAAAAGCCTTTCTTCTTTGCTGGTCGCCTATTTATGGTTCTAAAAATATTACAATGTCTGCTCTTGTAGCGAGCTCTCTTTGCTGTGGGACTGTAGCTTTAGAAAATATGCCACTCATATCTGATAGATAGGCACTAATCAATATTGTAAAAGTGCTTGACATGGGCGCTTGAATTTTTGAGTATAAGTTTAAATTCAAAGTTACACTTACAACACAAGCCACAGGTATGAGCAAGGTCATTGAGAAAAATTATGCTGAAAGGTTTGACCATATATCGAGGCTATCCTGATATAGTTAAAGACCTAGATGAAATGAATATTTCAGTGCAATATATTAACTAGTAACTTTATATTTATCAGTAACTTTCTTTTATGGGAGAATTTAATAATGAAAAAATTTTGGATATTTATATATAGTACTTTTTTTCTTTCCTCGGCACATGCAACAGAGAATATATTTATAAGAACTTCTTCTTTTAAGGATGTTTTTTCGAGGATAACGCAGGATACAGCTTTGGTTCTTGATTTAGATGATACTCTAATAGTCAGTAGTCATGTTGTTGCAAGGCCCGAAGGGCGCAAGTATGTGAGGCAAGCTTTAAATGATGCTCAAACAAACACAGATTCTACAAGAATACTTGGAGCTTTTTGTGAGTTACATCAATATCTAAATTATAAAGTAATAGAAGCAGAAGTTCCCCCTTTTATTCAACAGTTACAACAACAAGGCAATAAAGTATTTGGGCTGACTGCCCGGGGAGCCTCTATACAAGGTTTACCTAACTTTGATGAGATCACTTATAATACTCTGAAATCTTTAGGTATAGATTTTTCGCAATACCCTGTATTTTCCAAAAACTTTAGCTTGCATGAATCTGGACATCCTTGCTACCGGGACGGGGTTATTTATACAGCCGACAAAAACAAAGGAGAGGCTTTAATCAAATTTTTTGAGCTTATTAACTATATTCCACAAACTATCGCATTTATAGATGATGATGAAAAGAATGTTTTATCAGTGATAGAAAACTGCAGTCAAAAAGGCATTAATGTGACGGGTATTCATTATAACAAAGTTAAGGAACCAGATGAAACGGTAGCAAGGTTAATAGCTAGAGAGCAGCTTGAATACTTTATGAAGCATAAAGTTCTTTTAAGTGATATGGAAGTTCAGCTGCAATTAAATTAACCTAATGGGATGGACTCGTCCGTTATTCTCACATGAAATGAGAAACGGCATCAAGGTGCCAAAAGTTCAAGTAAGATGAACTTGCATTGAACAAGAAAAAAGCGGCACTGAAATTCGCAACTTTTATCTGCAAGCGACCCGAAATACACACGAGCTGAGTGCCCTTGTGCCCACACCGGTTGTAACTTTTCTAAATGCGTTTTCTAACTCCCCTGAATTTGCAGCATTACTTGAAGAGAAAGACTTTTCTTAGATTTACAGAAAACTGGTGAGCAAAAGCCTTGGTTGCTCCATATACGTTCCCTCTTTTGTAAGGATTGGTTGCTGCAATTGATCCAATATTGATAATATGTCTCTCGTTTCGAGCAACCATTTGAGAAAGCATTTCATGTGTATATCCTACAAGCTCTTTGATATTTGTATTGATCATATTTCCCAATCTTCGAGTAAAGTCTAGTGTGCCGGTTCAACCCCTATTTCTCATTAAATTCCTGCTTTGTTACAACTTAAGCGCTAGTTTATTTGAAACCGGCTTAAACAAGTACGCACAAGACCACATATAACTTCCAATATTATGATTGTTAAAATCACATCCAATATTAGTGAACTAGTGAAGCAAATACTTCATTTTCAGGCTTGCACTTGCAGAACTCACACGTAGGAAATTCCTACCGTATTTTATACGGGTAGTGCACTTATTTTAATTTTTATAATCTAATTCACAGATTGAATACTAGCATTCAATTTTAACTTCTAAAATAAAAATTAGAAAGGATACTATTATGGAAAAAAGTTTATTGATATGTACCTCACTTGTTGCATTATCTGCGTTTGCAAGCGAAGGTCAGGGAACTGAGGTTCAGATCCCACCAGCTGATGAAAATTTTTCTTATAAATTCTCTAGTTCTTCTTCTCATTTGGAAGAGAGAGAGACTACAAAAACAATTTCGAATGATCATTGGAACGGCCAAGAATACAGGGCCAACTCAGCACCACAGCAAAGAAGAGCTGAAGGAGTGATTAATAGAATTCCTTTTAACGGATCTGAAAGAGTATTGGATATTGGCTGCGGAGATGGAAGAATCTCCCTTTTTTTGGCTGAAAAGCTGAATAATGGGGGCTCGGTTTTAGGAGTGGATTCCTCTGAATCCATGTATGCGGAAACTCAGAAACTGCAGGTTCATAAAAAAATTCCTAACTTATCGTTCATGATTGGAGATGCTCAGCAACTAAGTTTCCAAAATGAGTTTGATATGATCACTGGTTTTTCTTTTTTTCAATGGGTTGAAGATAAAGAGACAGCTCTAAGAAATTTTAATAATGCACTTAAACCTGGAGGGAAAGTTTATTTGTATTTTAACCCCGACCATGGGAGGAAGGTTCACATTGACGACTCAATTTCCTACGTAATGAGCCTACCAAAATGGAATCATTATTTAAAAGATAAGAAGTCTAGTATATATATGTCCTCACCTAGACAGCTTACTGAACTGATTGAAAGATCAGATTTCTTATTGGAAAAAATGGAGATTGTTTTAACAGAGGACAAATTTGAAAACAAGGAAGCTTGTATCCAATGGATTTTTGGTTGGATGGATTCTTTGAAATTTATTCCAGACAATCAACGCCACCCTTTTGTTACCGAAATTGTTGATGATTATGTAAGAAAAGTAGGCATTTCAAGTGACGGCAGTTTTATCCTTTATGACTATATGATGGAGTTGGTACTGCAGAAAAAATAGAAAAGGCTTATCAGATTGCAGATGGTATGTACCATTTTGCTAACATCCTTGGGTAATCTATCCAGATTGCCCAATTTTTCTTACAGTAATTAAACAATCTTTTGTCTATTTAGAAAATAAGTTTCTGCCCCCCTCTTTAATAAGAGTCCGAGTTGTTCGAACATGCTAAGATTTTGTCTTGAGAATCTAACTCTTTTTGTAATGAAACACTAATCTCTTATTTCGTACAAATATTACCGTATTTTATACGGTTATTTTAACAATCAAAGATCATCTATAGTTTTAATGAAGCTGGTTACTAAACGTTTCTAAAACGTTTTTTGATTTTAAATAAGAGAGAATTTTTATGAGCAAGAAAAGAAGAGAGCTAAAAATGAACCTACCTTTTCAATTTAAGAATGTACCTAATGTAACTTTAAGTACTATTTTTGAGCGTATAGCAAAAAAATATCCAGATCGCTTAGCAGTTATTGATGATCAAGACAAATTAACATACGCTGAATTAAACGAGCTTGCTTCACAGTTTGCTGCTGCTCTTTTACAGGCTGGAGTTCAACGTGAGCAATTAATCGGCCTTTGTATTCCTCGTAACTGCAAATTAATAGTGGCCATTTTAGGAATACTAAAAGCTCAGGCTGCATATGTACCTATTGATCCTGATTATCCCACGGCACGACGTATCCAACTGTTAAAAAGTAGCGGCGTTACGTTAGTTGTTGCCAGCGACGAAACTAAGGATCAAATTTCCGTTACTGGTTGTAAGGTTATTTCTATTGATTCAGTTAAAGATACACCCCATCCAGTAACAAATTCTTCTATTAATGCAACAAACACGAATGACCTTGCCTACGTTATGTTTACATCAGGCTCAACAGGACAACCAAAAGGAGTGATGGTTGAACATAGAAATGTAATAAGGCTTTTTACAACAACAAATGATTTGTTTGGATTTAATGAGAATGATGTTTGGTGCAATTTCCATTCTATAGCCTTCGATTTTTCGGTTTGGGAAGTTTGGGGTGCGCTTCTTTTTGGTGGTTGTCTTGTGATGGTACCAAAAGAAACAACCAGAGATCCACAAGCTTTTTATCGTCTTTTAATCGACAATAAAGTGACTGTGCTTAATCAAACTCCTTCTTCATTTCGTAATCTAATTGCGGTTTCTGAAAAGGAGTCACAAAAGTTAGTTTCTTTGCGTTATGTAATTTTCGGTGGTGAACGGTTAGATTGCGATGCGTTGATACCTTGGATAAGTCGATATGGATTAAACAGCCCGAGTTTGATTAACATGTACGGAATTACTGAGACTACGGTCCATGTCACATGGAAACGATTAAGCCAAGCTGATCTTTGTCTATTTGATAATTCATTAAGCCCCATAGGTAGTCCATTGCCCGATACTACCATTGAAATTGTTGATGAAGTTGGAAACTCTCTACCTTGTGGGAAAAAAGGAATTATGTATATTGGTGGAGGTGGTCTTTCGCGCGGCTATTTAAATCGTCCTGATCTTACAAATGAACGTTTTATTTTCCGCTCTAATAAGTTTGGAACTCATGAGCTTTGGTACAATTCAGGTGATCTTGGGGTACAAACGGGTCCAAATGAATTTGCTTATGTCGGGCGTGCTGACGATCAATTAAAAATTCGAGGCTATAGAATAGAGCCGAGAGAAATAGAACATTTCATAAAAGAAGACTCAAATATCCAAGATTGTGTAGTTATTGATTCGGATTATGGAAATGGGGATATTCGGTTAGTCGCATATTTAGTAACAAAAAATATTGATGACCTTGATAAACCATGCTTAATCATGAAATTGAGAGAAGCTTTAATCCAAAAGTTACCTGCCTTTATGGTGCCATCTTCCTATTTATTTATAAATGAAATTCCTCTTACTGTTAATGGAAAGCTGGACAAACAAGTTCTAAAGAATTTGCAACAGGCTACCTCACCGAAGGAACATAGCGCTCAAGAGGATCATTATACTGAATTATCAGTGAGTGAAAAAATTCGCAGTATATGGTCGGCAGTACTTGGGATCACAAATATCGAAGACGATCAAGATTTTTTTGATCTCGGTGGCACTTCATTTTCGCTGATTCAGATGCTGAAGCACGTTAATGATTTCTACGCAACAAATATTAGCACAACTGTTCTTAGCCGTGGCGCAAATATATCAGAATTAGTAAATGCACTTAATGAATATCGTTTAAACGCACGTGAAACCATATAACATAGGAGGTCATTCATGTCACATTTGAATAATCGTTTTAGTCTTACTTCAGACGAATTAAAAAAATTTCACGAACAAGGTTATATAGGACCCTTTACACTTTATAGTCCGGAAGAAATGAAAACAATGTGGAGAAAGACACGTCTCCAACTACTAGATCGAACTCATGCAGTTTACCAGCCTAATTCAGCAATTTCAGGAAATACGAATATTGCAAATTATGATCGTCATCTCGATAATGATTTCTTAGCCGAGCATATCTGTAGAAAAGAAATTGTCGATCGTCTTGCGAGCATTTTAGGTCCTGATGTCCTCTGTTGGCGAACCGAGTTTTTTCAAAAATTACCTGGCGATGAAGGTACTGATTGGCATCAGGCGGACACGTTTGCTAATGCCTCTGGTAGCCCTCAAATTGTCTGGCCAAAAGATGCGTCATTTGGAGGGACAATTACAGTTTGGACAGCATTTACAGAAGCAAATGTTGATAATGGTTGTTTGCAATTTATTCCGGGGACACATCGAACAATGTTTTACGACGAGACAAAGAAAATGCACTACAACCCTGATCAAATTAATGATCTTGAAAAAGATGGGGTAAAGCGCGGTTTCTTTGGTTATGATTATCGCGAACTACAGATTGATCCCAATTGGAAGCCAAATGAGGACGCCGCTTCTTCTATGGTGATGAGGCCAGGTCAATTCATCATTTTTTGGTCTACTTTAATGCATGCATCTCATCCCCACGCCGGTAAAACGAATGAAATGCGGATGGGTTTTGCGGCACGATATGTACCATCCTCAGTCCAAATTTATCCAAATATGGAAGTACTTGAGCAATATGGTGGAAATGTGAGTTTGGAGAAGTTTGGTAATGTCATAGTTTGTGGGAAAAATCTTGAATCACAAAATCGGATTGCACCTCATACCACGCTTGGGAAAAAATTCTTGGTTTCTTAGATTTAAAAATGAAAGCATATAAATTTAATAATCACGAAGATGATCTAATCACAAGACTTGTGAGATCATTACATGCTTGCCAGACAATCATTAGATCAAGTCAGTATGCGCTGCGTATTTTTCCAATAATGCAAGAAAAAGACAATATTACGCATCAACTTGAAGAATCAGAGGTAATACAATGTAACAACTTTTTGAAAAAAGTCGCTTCTTATCTTCACTTATCAGTTCCTCAATTTGTTTTCCCAATTCCAACGGATCCCTTAAGCCTGGAAACCGCCATAAGTAAATTTTGCGGACTTGAGTTAAAGGAATGGAAAGATATTGCAAATCTTTCGTTACTTGATTTCTTGGCAAATAAATTAAGTCCTGCACAATTTGACACAAGAACAGTTCACCAAAGTATAAAGTCTGTTAATGGGTTAAATTTTGACGTTTACTCTCAAGGAAATCCCTCTAAAGAGGCCGTCATTCTTATCCCCCCATGCGGGATCCCCGCTCAATTATTTCAGCCATGGTTAGATATATTAGGAAGACAAAACTACACCCTTACTATGGAAAATCCGTTCCTCTTTGGTGATCCATACTCTTTACCGGATCCTTCTTGGGATATTTCACAAGAAGTGGATTACATCGGCGCTATATTAGAGAAAAACAATATTTCTTGTGCTCATCTTGTGGGGATTTGTGGTGGTGCTCCAATTGCTCTGGCAGCTGCAGCGCGATTTAGCAAACAGATTGCATCACTTATTGTTTGTCATGGCGATTTGAATTTTGGTCTAAACACTCCACGAACTCCATTTCAACAACAATTTCAAGGGTTGTTATCTGATTCGTCAAATAATATTTCTAGAGCTAAGGAGGTTTATGCTCTTTTTCTTGATCCAGCAGTTTTGTTTGGTCTTCCCAATCAGTTGGGGCCATTTGTTTTGTACCCCTATTCAGATTTTAGACTCTTCCAAAGATATTCAAAGATCAATTCTGGATTAATGTCATTTGATGCTACAAAACCTGCCCAAAGAATTACACAGCCAGTAATGATAATAAGCAGCCGGGATGATAGAATGACGCATCCTGAAACGTCTCAGCGACTTCATCAAATGATAGAAAATAGCTTTCTTTGGGAGCGTGAATCAGGCAGCCATCATGATATTTTGCTTGGAAGTCATGATACATTTGCGGCAATTTCCCTGTTCTTAAACAAAAATCAATCTAAAAAGGTGATTTGATGAATAAAGTAGCCCTAATCACCAATGCAACAAAATATGCAGGCCCTGGTGCACTTTCTGCGCTTTTAGAGGCAGGATACACAGTCATGTGTCACGATGAAATTTTTCTCGATAAAGAAAAAAGGAATTTTTTTGAAGCGCAACATCCTAATGTATTTACAAGTTCCGATAAAAATCCAGGGGTGTTAGTAGATAGCACTATCAAGCAATGTGGACGTATCGATCTCCTTGTAAGTAATGATGTGTACCCACTTCGGTATCTTAAAATTGATGAAGCTGGTGCAGCGGATATGCGTGAAGTAGTTGAGGCTCTATTAGTTTGGCCATTTTGTTTACTCGGGAAGGTGTCGGCCAAGATGAAACAACAGGAGAAGGGCTACATTATACTTATTACTTCAGCAGCATCCGAACGTCCTAAAATCGGATTTTCAGCTTATAGCTCTGTACGTGCAGGGGCTTCAGCATTAGCACAGGCTGCTGCATGTGAGTTAGCCGCTCATCATATTACCGTCAATGCAATTGCCCCCAATTTTTTGGAGAGCGAAACGTATTACCCTCCTGAACTATGGAAGACAGAAAAAAGTAAAGATGAGCTTATAAAATTAGTTCCAATGGGACGTCTGGGAAGGACAGATGAGATTGGCGCTCTGATCGTTTTTCTTGCGAGTGGAAAAGCGGATTTTATTACAGGAGAAATTATTAATTTTACAGGCGGATGGCCTTTACAATAAGGAGCAATGAATCATGTGTTCTGATCACTCGAACAAGAGTTTTATTGAACAAACACTTATACAAATCTGGAGTCATGCTTTATACGTTGATACTGTTTTATTAACAGATAATTTTTTTAATATTGGTGGTGATTCTTTATTAGCCTTAATCGTAATTGATCAAATTAAACAACGACTTGGATGGGAAATTAGTTTAGGGGACTTTGTTCGCTACCCAACCATTGTAGATCTAATTTCTAATCGTTTTATGCCTCAGGCTGCAACTCTAGATAAATCCATGATTCGCATGAGCGTGAAAGGACGACAAGCAGCTTGCATTTTTATTCATCCTGTAGGTGGTTTGGTTTTCGCTTATTCAAAGCTGGTAAAGAGTTTAGGGCATAATCGGAGTTGCTATGGAATACAGTCTTTAGCGATGGCAGGTTTAGAGGCACCCAAGAGCATTGAACAAATGGCAGCAATCTATTCTGATTTCATTTATGACGAGTTAGGTGCGGACGAATTTAATATTATTGGTTGGTCTTCTGGTGGAATTGTTGCTTTTGAGATTGCTCGAATAGCCGCTGCTAAAAATCTTAATCTACAAAAGGTCGTTTTAATCGATAGTTATGTTTGGAAAGACTCTTTCCTCAATTTGAGCGAACAAGAAATACTGAGAGAGTTCTACACTGATCTAACGTTTCAAATATCCCCTCAAAACATGAATGTAACAAATAAGTATTTTGATAATCCACAGGCGATATTTCATGAACTTTCACAGATTCTATTCGGGCATGTTTCCGAACAAGAAGAGGATGATTCTAGGGTCGAGTTTATTAAACGAATGTATGATTCTTATCGATGGAATATTCTTGCATTATCTCGCTATCAAGCAACGCCTGCAAATGTTTCATGCCTACTTTTGAGCGACACAGCAAATAATACGGTCTCTCATTGGAAGGAATTGTCGAAAAATGAATTTATAAACGAACCTATTCCTGGAGGCCACTACGGTCTATTAAAAGATGAATATTCGTCGATAATTTCTGAAAAAATTCGTTCTTACATCGAACTCAGTGTTGATAAACAGTCTACTAAAGGTTGATTTATGAAGAGTAAATTTTCTAAACCCAAAGCGAGTACTTCTGATTCAACAGAAATCACGCATAAGCAAGTACAAAAAATTTGCGAACTGATGGCTTCCATACTTAAGCTTTCTACTGTTGATAGTAACCAATCATTTCTGGAGGCTGGGGGGCATTCATTGCAAGCCATGGTTCTGAAATATCGACTTGAAACCTACTTTAATGTAGAACTGAGCTACTCAGAAGTCCTTAAATGTGGTTCTCCCAAACACCTTTCACAACTCATCAGCAAGCTTCCAAAACGTAAAGAATCTCAGGTAGCAGTTTCATCACTCTCTTCTAAATATTCAGGAAACAAAATAAAAGCAAATGACGCTCAAAAATTAATCTATTTCGCGACTCTGTCCCATATCGAGCCCAGAGCCTACAATATACCAATTTTACTTCAATTGAAAAAAGAATTATCTATTAGCAAAATTCATGCTGGACTTATTGCTACATGCAAACATCATCCCGCCTTGATGTCTAGTTTTGTTGTTGAAAACGGGGAGCTTTTTCAGCAACTCAATACGGTGAACCAGGTGCCTTTTCATATTCTAAATGTATTTCCAGATGATCTTAATCAAGCGATGATTGATTTTGCTCAACCTTTTTCTTTGGCTAACGGACCTCTTGTTCGCGCTGGGCTTTTTGATGATGGAAGTGAACATTATCATTTGTTAATAGATTTCCATCACTTGGTAATGGATGGTTTATCTCTTGAAGTGTTTCTTAAAGATTTTAACACCTTTCTTACAGATGGACGATTTAGCACTCACTTAGACTACGAAGATGCCGTGATTTCAGTAGATTCTATACCTCAAGACTCTATGCTTTGGAAAAAGGCAGATAACTACTGGAATGATTTGCTGAGGACGCCCCTCCGAAATCAACAGTTACCAGGGAAGGCTGTGAAGTTTTTTAGAAAATCAAGTGCTGGCAAACAATTACAGGTTCCTTTGAGCAAAGATTTAATCAAAAATGCGCAGATATTTTGTAATTCGCATAGAAGCACTCTTCATTCGTTTTTTCTGGCTGTCTTAAATATTTTACTATCAAAGTTGACTTACGAAGAGGAGATATTAATTGGAGTTCCATCGAACGGTCGAATAAGTCACGAATCTGAAGGTGTGGTTGGAATGTTTGTTAAGACTCTTCCTAGCCGGCATCAAGTTTTTGGTAATCTCCGTTTTTCTGATTTTTTGACAGAAGTGCATTCTCAAAGCTTAAAGAGGCTTGACTACCAATTCTACCCGATACAAGAAAAAGATACTGGAAAACTAGATCAATCCTCTTTCAAATATAATGTGGTCTATACGACTCAAAGATTCAATCTAGATTTAAAAAAAATTGGTAGAGTTAAGCCATTTTATTATCCATTTGCTCATTTTCCTCTTCTTTTTAGTTTAATTGAAAACCAAAGCTCATTTGATTTGGTGATTGAGTATGATATTGAACAATTCGAATCTGAAACGATTCAATCCTATGCGCATTCTTTCATTCATCTTTGCAACCAAATACTTATGGGAGAAGAGAGAGAGATCCATTCTCTTTCACTCTTATCTGATGAAGATAGCCTTTTTATAACCAATCGCTTTAACCCATTTAATAGTAAGGCTAATCAACTGGCCATACAAGAGCAGTCACGACTTGGCAATGAAGGTACGTTAATAACCAAATTCAGAAAAATAGCTAAAATAAATCCTGATAGAATTGCCGTTCAGTCTTTCAATAAAAAAATAAGTTATAAAGAGCTAGATGAACTCACGGATCGAATCGCATATATTCTCCGTGAAGAAGGAGTAGCCACAGGTCAAACGGTAGCTGTGCTAGCAGAACGTGAGATTAATTATGTTGTTGCTATTCTTTCTATTTTGAAGATAGGGGCTGCTTACGTACCATTAGATCCAGACTACCCTATTATACGCCTCGACGCGATGCTAAAGACCGCAGAGTGTAACTATTGTTTAAATCTTCAAAAGAAGGCTCTCTCACTTTCGGTTAAAACGCTGGCCTGGTCAAATATTTTCAAGAAAGCTAAATTATACAAGGACTTTCAAGCTCCTATTCAAGTTGAGATAGATACAAACTCTCGTGCCTACGTCATGTTCACATCAGGATCAACCGGTAAGCCGAAAGGGGTTGGTATCTCCCATCGAAATATCCTCAGACTAGTAGAGACAAATAATATTGTTCCATTAAGCGAAAATACTAAAATTTTGTTAACAGGATCTCCTTCATTTGATGCGACGACTTATGAAATTTGGGGACCTTTGCTAAACGGAGGGACAGTAGCACTTATTGATAAGATGACCCTTCTGGATTCTAGGTTACTGAGTAAGGCAATTGTCCATTTTGAGACAAATACCATGTGGATGACGGCACCACTATTTGCGCGCATGGTGTATGAAAACCCACGCCTGTTTCAAGGGATAAATTACCTAATCGTGGGAGGAGATGTTGTTTCCCCAGAGGCTGTGCGGCTTGTTCAGGAAACCACACCTGAAGTAATTGTCGTTAATGGTTATGGTCCGACCGAAAACACTACGTTTTCTACTTTTTATCTCATTCCTCATGGTGTTACTAACTGTGCCATCCCTATTGGAAGACCTTTAGTTAAATCGACAGCATACGTCATGGATAAAGGAGGAAATTTGTTACCACCGACTGCGTTGGGGGAGCTTTATGTTGGAGGTGAAGGGGTTTCGGAGGGATATGTGAATGACCCCATGAACATTAGCCGTCAAAAATTCATAGAATATCAGTGGCCAGATGGAAAAATCGAATATCTGTATCGCACAGGAGACCTTGCGTATTGGGATAGTAAAGGGTTAATTCACCTTCTTGGACGGATTGACTCCCAGGTTAAGGTGAGGGGATTGCGAGTAGAGCCTAACGAAATTCAAGGTTTATTGGTTCAGCACCCTGATATTCAAAATGCATATGTGACACTGGCTAAAGAGCAAGAAGTCGAGGGACTTGCGGCCTATATTATTTTTAATAATCCGGTCAATATGGACGGTGTTATAACATTTCTTCAAGACAATCTACCCAGTCACATGATACCCACTTTTTATCTTGAAGTAGATTCACTGCCTTTAAATATCAATGGCAAAATATCTAAAGAGCAGCTTCCTAAAGGGCTAAAAGTCTTGCGCCGAACGTCACAACCACAGTTGGCCCAGAGCCTAAGTGAGGAAGAAAGAGAGATTTCAAATATCTGGAGCGAGCTATTCAGGATCGAATCCATTGGATTGGATGATTCATTTTTCGGGATAGGCGGTGATTCGATAAAGGTGGTAGCACTCGCTTCGCGGTTGGAGAAAATCTATAAATTGCGTCCCTCCATTGCCTCTCTTTATTCTTTAAATACAATTCGAAAGCAAGCAGATTATTTTGCTAACTTAAAGAATATAGAGAATAAAAACACAGATGTAAGCACTTCTCAATCTGCTTCACAAGAGAGTGACCTGAATTGTCGTGTGAAGGCCAGTGAAGCTCAAAAGCGTTTATTTGTGTTAGATCAAGTCACATCTGGTCGTGCACCTTACCTTATTCCAATTCTGTTTAAATTCAATGGTAAACTTGATCTCTATCGTCTAAAGAATGCATGGATTGCTTTAAGGCAACGTCATCAATTTCTAAGAAGCCGATTTGTAATGGACATAGATCAGAGTACTTTATGGATTGAATTGCAAAGCGGAGATTCGCAAGAGACCTTATCTGTTTTCAACGGGATACAGGATTCGCAGTTATCAGAGTGGCTCGCAGATCGACTTGATTCTTTCACTTTATCAGACTGTGGTGTTGCAAGGTTAGATATTCTGGAGACAGACCAGGATGAATTTTATCTAGCTTTTACCTTCCATCATATTGCAGTGGATGGGGCATCAGTCGAAATCATTTTAGAGGATCTTGCTACTTATTATCGTGGAGAGCCTCTACCACCACTGGAGATATCCTCATTTGAATTTTGGGAGAACCGTGAACAACTCTTAAAAACGAAAGTTGCAAATTCGTATTGGAGTAATCTTCTCGCTCAAAGTACCAGTGAAATTCAATTACCTAATGACTTCCCCAGGACAGCACAACCACAAACCCAAGGAGAGACGGTTTACCTCCCATTAAGTCATGAGATTCGAAGCCGGATGAATGAAATTGCACAAAACAACAATGTAACGCCTTTCATGGTCTATCTCGCCGCATTTACTGTTCTTCTCAATCGTTATTCTCGGCAAAAAGATTTCAATTTAGGTACCGTTGCTAACGGCCGGTTGGAAGCAAAGAGCGTTCGCCTCGTTGGTATGTTGGTAAATACTCTCCCACTTAAAATCCAAATCGATCCTGATTGGAAATTTTCATATCTACTGGAATTGATCACAAAAGAAGTTCTAAGTGGCCTTGATCATCAGGAATTCTCTTTTGAGGATCTTGTCATTGAGCTTAAATCTGAGCGTGAGAGCTTTAGAAATCCTCTTTTCAATGTTTTATTTTCAAGAATAGTTTCAGGTCCACTTCCATCTTTTGGCCCGGAAGCAAGTATACAAAAGCAGGACTGGAACTATCCTACGGCAAAATTTGACCTTACTCTTTTTGTCTTAGAGGAAGCAGACTGTTCGCGTGTTGCTGTGGAGTTTGCTTCTGATGTTCTAGTTCGCGCATCGGCAGAACGTATTTTGAACCACTATCTTAAAATTCTTGAGTCTATCATGATTGACTCGGACAAGCCAATCAAGGCTATTTCATTCTTGCCTGAGTCTGAGAGACAACAGGTATTACATACTTTTAATGACACATCTGTTCCATATAATCGAGAGTGTTTAATACATCAATTGTTTGAGTTACAAGTTTCCAAAACACCAAATGCTTTAGCTGTTGAACAAGGAACTGTTTCATATACTTATCTTGAACTGGAAATGCGCGCAAACCAACTTGCCTCGGCTCTGAGAAAGAGTGGAGTAACTCAGGGGGTACCAGTTTTAGTCATTGCAGATCGAACACCTGAAATGATCGTCGCGGTTTTAGCAGTCCTTAAAGCAGGGGGTTTTTATGTTCCGGTAGAGACCGATATCCCAGAACAGCGTTTGATATCAATTTTAGAGACCCTTCAAATTAGTCATGCACTCACGGATCAAACAACACTTTTAAAATCAAAAATCGATGATCCAAAGTTTAATATAATAAAAAAAATAATTTGTATTGATTCTGACTTGTCGCAAGAATCAAGTAATCGGTTGTTACCAGTTACGGGCTCTCAAGATTTAGCTTACGTTATTTTTACTTCCGGATCTACAGGGTTTCCAAAAGGAGTAAAAGTTGCACACCGACCCGTAATTAATTTAATTGAATGGGTGAATCGACGTTATACTGTTAGTGGTCATGATAAACTTTTATTTATTACATCTCTTTGCTTTGATCTTTCTGTATATGATATTTTTGGAATCCTTGCTGCTGGTGGTACAATTCGAGTAGCCAGTTACAATGAAATTAAAGACCCTCAGCATTTAGCTCAAATTTTGAAGGAAGAAAAAATTACATTTTGGGATTCTGCCCCTGGCGCAATGCAACAAATCCTTCAGGTAATAAAACCTAACCTAGTGTTTCCCTATTTAAGATTGGTGTTTTTGAGCGGAGACTGGGTGCCAGTGTCTGTCCCAGGTGCATTGAAAAAGATTTCCCCTGAAATATTAGTTGTTGCCTTGGGAGGTGCCACAGAAGCTACAGTATGGTCGAATTACTTTGAAGTACAAGAAGACTGCTCCAATTGGGAAAGTATTCCATATGGCAATCCAATTCAGAATGCACGATATTACATTTTAGATGAGCTAAACCAACCAACTCCAATTGGTGTTCCAGGGAGGCTTTTCATTGGAGGTGAGTGCCTCGCCGAAGGATATGCAGGACAGTCTGAACTTACCGAAGATAGATTTATTAAAGATCCATTTAGTAATACTACCAGGGCTGTTATGTACCATACAGGTGATCTTGCCTGCTGGCGTCCTGATGGAAAAATGAGGTTCTTAGGAAGAGAGGACCATCAAGTAAAAATTCGGGGGTATCGAGTTGAATTAGGTGATATCACTCACTCATTGAAACAGTACCCAGCTATTCGAGAAGCCATCACACTTGCTCAATCGGATCCAGCAGGTCAAAAATCCTTAGTTGCATACGTGCTCTGCCACTCCCAGATTAGCAGTCATGAATTATCGAATTTTCTGGCTGCACGTTTGCCGGCCTATATGATTCCATCGTGGTACTGCTTTTTGGAAGAATTTCCTGTCACCCGAAACGGGAAATTTGATCTGAAAAGCCTGCCTAGTATCCCAGAGATTATCTCACGACAAAATGAGGATATTAAAGAACACAACCAAGCAACTAGCAGAATGATGAACGAAATCGAGCAGCACATTCACAATCTTTGGTGCCAAATTCTTGGTCAAGCTGTTGTTCCCATGGATGTGAGTTTTCATCGAGCTGGAGGAAACTCATTGCTGCTAGTGAGACTTCATACATTACTCGAAGCGGAGTGGCCAGGATTCTTTACTATTCCTGATCTCTTTGTCATTGCTACTATTTCTGCTCAGGCGAATCATGTGATCAACCGAGGGGGGTTAAAGCTATCCACTCTTGAAGAGTCTAAGTCGTCTCAATCCGAAGTTTTAGATACTCGAAGGTTGCAACCATCCAACGAACCGATTGCAATCATAGGGATGGCAGGTAAATGGCCTGGAGCTGATAACCTTATAAATTTTTGGAAGCTCAACATGGAGGGAATTCCACAAACCCGCCCTTTTCCGATTTCTCGTCAAAAAAAGGTGCAAAATACTATGAAAAATAGCCGTGCTTCTTCTATGCAGGTTGGGGCGTTTTTTGATCACATAGATGAATTTGATCCTGAGTTTTTTGGCATCAATGTTCGTGAAGCAGAACTTATGGATCCGGTCCAACGACAGTTTTTGAGCATGGCTTGGCTTGCTTTTGAGGATGCCAGATATCCACTTTCTACATTAAAAGGCCAATCTGTTGGGATTTATGTAGGCTATTGTGTAGGATCAGAAGATTTAACCTATGGGCAACTGATTCGTGAGAACTACCCAGATCTTTATCCTATGGCGTTCACGGGTAATCTTCCTCCTATTATTGCCGGTCGGCTAAGTTATCTGTATGACCTAAGGGGACCCAGTCTTGTCATTGATACAGCATGTTCTTCTTCTTTGGTGGCTGTGCATCAGGCTTGCCAAGCATTGTATCAAAATGATTGTGAAATGGCTTTAGTCGGAGGGGTGAAATTACATCTTTTGCCTTTAGACTCGCATGACAGTATCGGGATAGAATCAACAGATGGAATGACGCGGTCATTTGCAGGGGGGGCCTCTGGAACAGGGATTGGAGAAGGTGTAGCGGCAATTGTATTGAAACCTTTAAGCAAAGCACTTCAAGATAATGATGAAATATACGCCACCATTGTGGGAACCGCGTGCAACCAGGATGGTTTAACGTCTGGTCTCACTGTTCCAAGTACCTTAGCACAACAGGAAGTTATTGAGCAAGCTTGGACCAAGGCTGAAAAGCACTGTGACCAAAATTTAGGAGACTTTCACCTACAAATAGGATATGTAGAAGCACACGGGACTGGGACTCAGCTAGGAGATCCTATTGAATTCCAAGCTCTTTCCCATGTATTTAAGAAACGCTCACCTAACTTACGCCAACATTGCGCAGTAGGGTCAGCAAAAAGTCTAGTGGGACATCTAGATAGTGCAGCAGGGATTACAGGGTTAATCAGAGCTGCTCTCATGTTGAAAAAAGAAATAATCTTACCTTCACTTCACTTTATACAGCCTAATGATAAAATTGACTACCTTTCTTCAGCATTATACGTGAACGATCTTCCTACTCAATGGCCAGAAGGAAGACATTATTGTGGTATAAGCGCGTTCGGTATGAGCGGCACAAACTGCCATGTAGTCTTGAAAAAGCCTCCCATGGTGGAAAGAATGAAAGCTCGACATATATCTGATTTCTCTAATGAAACGGGCGTCGTCATGCTTTCGGCCCATTCCCTTGAATCCCTTCGTCAGTATATTAAAATTTTGAGAACTCATTTAATTGATGATCGACCTCTATTTGGAGCATTATTATCGTCTCTTTCTAGAAGACAGCATTTCGAATTTCGAATTGCTTTGCTTTCGAATTCAACTGAGAATACGGTCCAGCTTTTGAATGAAATTCTTGTTGCCTGGCCAAATCTAGAGAAAGTCGAAAATTGCGTAGCCTCATTTGCTGAGATGTCTCTCGGAGAAATAGCAAGATCTCGCCATATTGAGAGGGCTTATCAACTCGCTCAAAAATATGTGAGAAAAGACGTTCTGGATTGGAGTTCTATTTACCGACAATTTACAGCGCATCATCTACCAGGTTATGTCTTTGATGCTCGTGAATTATGGTTTGCCAGTGAATCACCTTCAGCTCCTGAGCAAGAGGATTCAAAACCAAGCAACAAGGATAATGCAGAGCAAACAGCCAGGTCTCTTTGGAAAAGTATCTTAGGCACTTCTCATATATCAGATGACGTAGATTTCTTTCAAGGTGGAGGAGACTCTTTGAGAGCAACCTTTTTCATCTCTAGACTATCTAATGTGCTAGGTTTAAAAATCAATCCTGCACAGCTTTGGAAAACTCCTACCCTCAAGTCACTTCTTGAATACATTCGAACTATATCTCAAGAAACTCAAGAAAGTTCTTATAGATTAGAAGCTACAAAAACTTTACCCTCCTATCCTTTAACACCTTCTCAGAAGTATATTTATGTACATTCGATCTTGAATAACGATGTTTTATACAATGTGCCTATAGGACTGAAATTTATTGGGCCACTCAATTTAGAGCTGTTGAAAAAGCACCTCATAAGCGTTATCGAGGCAGACCCTGTTTTTTCCTTAACTTTCGAAAGTCATCATGGAAAAGTTGTTCAGACTTTACGAACAAAAGATGTAAAAGACTTAGACATATCATCTAGGCTACAATTTGAGATATTCAAATATCCACAAACTCTTGGAAAGGATGAGTCCTTTCTGCAAAAAATCATGGCTACTTTTATCCGTCCGTTCAATATCTGCGATGGACCTCTTGCACGATTTGCTGTTATTAAGAAAAGTGATCAAGAGCATATTCTTTTGATGGATTTTCACCATCTGATCATGGATGGGGTTTCAGTAAGCATTTTTGTTAAACGGCTTTATCAAGCTTACAAAGAAGGTAGGGTAGCTGACACTGAATTTACGTTTACAGATTTTATTTCGGCGTGGGAAAAGCAACAAGCTCAAAACGGTTTTGAGAAGCACTTCCAACATTGGGAAACTCAATTGAAAACTAAAAAGGGTGGGATCATCCACCGTTTAGGCCGGAGTTCTAACTCTGTGGTTGGGTCTCGTTACACAATACTTCTCCCTCAAGAGCTTTCTCAATCCCTTATTCTTTTTGCTCGTAATTCTGGCCATGGGTTGTTTGCTACATTAGCAGCAACTTATGCATTAGGTTTAAAGAATATGTTTAACCAAAATGATTTCAACATAGGTACCCCCATGTCAGGTAGGCTTCTGAATGGAATGGAAAATCTTCTCGGAATGTTTGTAAATCTTTATCCGATTCCGATTGAATTTTCAAATCAATCAGACGATGAGACCCAGCTTGATACACTCATGAGTGAGATCCGCTCTTGGCTTGCAGAGGCTATTCAATTTCAAGATTTTCCGATGAAGTTGGTTCAGACCGAAACTACTGAAGAGACGGATAACTCTAAATTTAATGTCATGTTTGCTTTACAGAATATGGATATTTCTCCAACTACAATACAAGATGATTTAAATGCAACACCTATTCCCTTTTATGACCTACCTTGGAATGTTGCAAAGTTTGATTTGTCTTTATATGCGATGGAGGTAGATCAATCGATTAACCTGAGCTTTGAATACCAAAATGAAGTACTCAGCCAGGAAGACATCTTACAGCTATCGAAAATTATGGAAGAAATTCTTTACAAACTGCTAAAGAGGAGTCGTCGATAAGTATGTTAGCTATTGTTTTTCCGGGCCAAGGTGCCCAAAAAATTGGCATGGGCAAAGATTTCTACGATTCTTATCCCATTGCCCGACAAACTTTTGAGGAAGCAAGTGATTTACTTGGTTGGAACATCTCAAATCTGTGTTTTTTCGGATCTGAACTCGAACTTGCTCAAACTCGTTTGACTCAAGTGGCCATTTTTGTTGTTGAAATTGCTATTTTTAATTCAATTCAAAATGAAAGATCAATGTGTCCTGCATTCCTGGCAGGACATAGCCTCGGTGAATATAGTGCCTTAGTCGCATCAGGTGCTCTTTCATTTTCAGATGGTCTGCAAATAGTGAGAAAACGGGGAAAACTAATGGAGAAAGCTTGCCAAGCTGATCATGGAATGTTGGCTATCATCGGAATTTCTATAAATAAAGTTGAAGTTCTTAGTGAAGACCTAAATCAGGCAGGTTTTATCATTGATTGTGCTTGTTATAATGGTCCCGAACAATGTGTTTTAGCAGGAGAGATCGCGGCGCTATCCAAAGCTGCAGAAATCTTATCAGGATTGGGAGCAAAGACGGCTCGCTTGAGAGTTAGCGGTGCATTTCATTCTAGGTGGATGCAGGCTAAATCTCACACATTTCGAGACACATTAGAGAAGATCTCTTGGAATAAAATGAAAAATGCCGTAATCTCCAATGTTTCTGGTGAACCTTACCCAGAAGATAGAACGCTATGGGTAGATCTTCTTTCGAAACAACTGTATCAACCAGTAAATTGGTTAAAAACTGTGCGTTTTCTTTATCTGAGAGGGGTGAGAAGATTTCTAGAAATTGGTCCAGGAAGTTTGCTTAGTCAATTAAACCGTTCGATTATACCATCCATCGATACTTATTCAATTTCTTCAGTGCCAGATTTAAAGAATGGACTGGCCTTCACCCTTAAAGATTCCTCAGGTTCTATGGGGCTTGCTTTCGTCGCCCGAGCACTCGTGTACGCTGCGGCAACAAGGAATTCTGGAAATATGCAGAGCAAATTTGAAGAAGAATGTCGAAAACCCTATTTGGAAGTTCTTTGTCTCTACAATAGAGCCAAAGAGAATTCCCAGGGAGCGAGTGCACTGATCTGCAGAAAGGCAGTAGAAATGCTACAAGCCATTTTCACAAAAAAAGGTATAACGCAAGAAGAGCAAAATCTAAGATGGCAAGAGTTATCTTGGATTGATTCCTTCAACGTATTGAATAGAGAAGATCATAATTGAAAGGTGCTTACATGAAATAGATTTTGATTTCAGCATCTAAACCCCAAAAAAGGAATAATTCATGGCAATGTATAATCTATCACACGAAGAAATCACATATTTTTTTCTCGCAATTGCACTTATGCTAATAACCTCTGGTCTTATGGTGTATTGTAGTAAGAAGCTAAATTGCTCCGGTCTTGTTGGACAGTTACTTGCGGGTGTAATTTTGGGACCAACCATCTTAGGTCAGTTTTTTCCCACTTTATATCTTAGCTTTTATAGTTCTTCTGGAATCACAAAAGCGCTTGATAGCTTATTTAACTTGGCGGTAGTTTTTCTCTTATTTATATCAGGAATGGAAGTCCAATGGTCCTTGGTTCGTAAAAACATTAGAATTACAAGCTTAACAACATTTGTAGGATTCTGTATTCCTTTCGGATGCGGTTTTATTGTTGCATGGTGCTTTTCAAATTTATTTATTCATGAAAAAAACCTTGGTTTTGCCCTATTTATGGGAATTGCTTGTTCTATTTCGGCTTTACCCGTTATTGCTGGAATTTTAATGAGCCTCGGGATGATGAAAACTAAGATTGGCGTTATTATCATGAGCTCAGCAATGTTAACGGATATCGTAGGATGGCTCGCTTTTTCTATCATTCTAGAATTAGATAAGAATCGAATAATACAAAGTTCCTTTATTTTAGATATTATTGCTACTTTAAGCATGATGTTGCTTATGTGTCTTATATTACAATTTTTTTCGAAAAAATTACTTGCATGGTATTATCAAGGGTATTTTAGTAAACAATTTTTATTGCCTCTAACATTATCTTTTGCCTTATTAAGTGCTGGGTTTACTGAATTGATTCATTTGCACGCTGCGCTGGGTGCTTTTGTGGCTGGAATTATTATCGGCCCAATTTTAACAGTAGATACTGAAACAAAAGAAGCCACCATATTATTTGTAATGAATTTTTTTGCTCCCCTATTTTTTATTTCAATAGGACTGAAATGCAATTTTCTTAGCAACTTTGATTTATTTACAACCGTCTCAATTATCTTATTAGCATGTACCAGTAAAATAATAGGCTCATCACTCGGTGCTTTTGGGGGAGGAATTTCTTTGAGAGAAGCGTTCCAAGTTGGATTTGGATTGAATGTGCGCGGAGCAATGGAGATTATCTTAGGTATGATTGCTTTAAACGCTAGCTTAATAACTCCAACCATCTTTGTGGCCCTGGTTATCATGGCAATCATAACTAGTGTTATAAGCCCCCATATCTTGTGTTATTTAAATAGGAGACCATCCCAAATTATGTGCTCAGGCTGAATTTAATTGACGGAGAAAGAGGCATTATTTCGTGCTCTGCAATATCTTTACTAGATGAGTTTGAGGATCATAATGATCTTCCCAATTAAAATGCCGAAGGTGTAACAAAGGGCCATTTATAAACAAAGCACTTGCATAGCCAGGGATACATTCAAAATAATATGGATATTTCATGTCGTTTTTTGAGTAATTCTCAATTCGATTGAGTTTTTCTTTTATATTAGGAGCGATATTAAAATTTATTGTGTCTTTACTATCTAGCCAACCCTTGCCTGAAGCTTTTAAGGCAGCTTCTATACAAACCCATAATTTAAAAAAAGAATTTGTTTTATCTTTAGAATTAATTTTTTTCCATTGGTCTACTTCTGATGAGGGTAAGATAGTTGAAAGAATATCTTCGACTTCAAGTTTCTTATCATTATCTATATATTCTAAATCGATACCAATCTCATAATTGCGAACGATTGCGTATAAAGCATGATCTTTTGAGTGAGAAACATTAAAGTTGATTTTATACTCTTCGGGTAAGCAAGGTTTTCTCCAAAGGCCATAAAGAAATTCTATATTTTGAGGAGGAAGATCTAAATAAGAAGAAAGAATACATCTTAAAATACCTCGACTAACGATAAAACTTTCTTGATCTTTAGAATATTTAAACTTTATAGCTCGTTGTTGTTCATCTTGAGAAATAATGGAAGTAAAATAGTCTAGTTCTTCTTCTGGAATACGTAAAGAAGCAGACCAGATATGAACCTCCTCTGAGGGCAAAACAGTTATCTTCCTTTCAATCAATTGTATTCTCTATTTTCTTTAGAAATTAGTTCTATAAACCAAATTCAAATTTATTGAAAGATTAAAATCTAAAAATTAAACCATACCAAAACGAATAATAGAAAATTCTCATAAGACATGTCCACTTTACATTCAACGTTACATACATATTGGGTCTGTTGCTAACGTAATTTTTTGCTAGATTTTTTAAAATAAGTTATGTTGCA
>VFQO010000563.1_pt1 | contig 38177 bp, 46 predicted proteins | sample 3512331 | NCBI WGS metagenome assembly VFQO01 (sample SAMN10412371, study PRJNA504923) | tailings metagenome | isolation source: Replicate 3 from Balatoc abandoned mine | place: Philippines: Itogon, Benguet | collected 2017-08-28 | reverse complement strand
ACCTGCAGGCCCGCAGCACTGACAACCGCCTCAATCGAGCAACGCGTAAAGCGATGGAAGTGGCCAACACGCTGATCCCATTCGCTGAAAAGTGATGGGTGCGCTGGGACATAGATAAAGACCGAAGAGCCTGACTGAAGCCGTCTCGTGTATTGCGCCAGAAATGAAGCGGGATCCTCGATGTGCTCAAGGACGTTGATGCTGTAGAGACCCTTGATGGATGGGATGGTATCTGGCGATTGGTGAACATCGAGTCCTGCAGAGGCCAGGACATCAACAGATACCGGATCAATCTCGGCACAGATCGGAGCAGCCCCGATGTGGTCTTTGATGGCGATGGCAAAATCTCCCCGCCCTGCCCCGAGATCAAGCGTCTCATCCGTGATTGCCCCAGAGGCCGTAATTTTCTGCAGGATATGGCGCTTGTAGTTCACCGCTTGCTGCATGGCAGCAAGGTCAAACGGGTCATGGGTGGACATGCCACATTCTCCAATTTGAATGAAACTCGGGGTTCTGAAGACATGCTGGATGCGTCTTGAGGGATCGCTCGATGACGTGACTGATCCGATGCTTTCGCAAAATCTCGCAGTCCAAGGTGCCAACCCCTGACAGGGCAAGACTGGCCACCTGAAGCTCTTTAATGACCGCGCCAAGATCCATCGCCGGGGTTGTCTTGATGCCAGGATTGAGCGATGGCATCAGGTAGGTCGGGACATCAAACTCGGTGAGCAAAGAGCTGCCTGGCGGGATGCTGAAGCTAGGGAGGTCTTGGTGCTTGTTGGACGGGGCAGCGCCATAGAGCAGAGACGCACACAGCAGGTAGCACAGGGCTCTGATAGTTGGGGTAAGCGCTTCGAGAGGGATTTTCCTCGCCGCCAATATGATCAGCAGAGGGCCGATGATGCCGACGTAGCGGACCTGTCCGGGCAATAAAAACCATCCGATCACGAGCAGGATGGCAAGGTCGGAACGATCCCAAGATGCGGACCGCCCTTTGAAGATCGCCGCACCGATTGCGAGTAGGAAAATCGGATTGAAAAGCGCCGCCTGAATAGGCAACAGCTCGCCCGGAGGAGCCAGGCGGGCTGATGACCACTTAGCAAGTAACAGGAAGAAGTTCGACCATTCCTGCCCAGCGTAGCTCGCCCAGAACATCAGGAAGGTCGCAGCCAGAACCGCACCAATAAGTGCCTTCGTTCGGATGCTCGCATTCAGCAAAAGCACTGCTGGCAGATAGATGATGCTGAGCCAGTATGCGGGCATGAGAATCAGCCCCAGGCCGAGCCACTGATACGGCTTGAGTACAAGTGCCGAGATGGCCCAGACAGCAAGAAATGCCTCTGGACGAGCGAGGGATGCGCGTTGAATAAGACCGGAAACGAGCAGCGCGGTGACGAGGATTGCTACCCAGGCAGTCCGGGCCGGGGTAGCAACTGGAATCAAGCGAAAAGCGATGGCTGCAGCAAGCCACGCGGATAAGGCATAACAGGTCGCTTGGAGGACATAGACAGCAGGCCAATACCCAATGGCTTGCTTCAGGGTGCCAGCAATCACCTCGAATCCGAACCACATCGACACCTGTGGAAATGCCGGATCCAAGCCAATGTATATGGCTTGGTAGTTGAACCCATGGGTATGCGCAGCAACATGCCGTAGCAAGTCGTCGAGGGGGGGCGTGCCGCCCGCCATCAGGGATGCGACTGGTGGTGCGAGGAGAATCAGGCCGGGGATATAACGCTCGTTCCTGGTCAGGCCGCTTCTCAAGTCATTGACCAGGCGCTCACGCCGGTTCCATGCCAAGTACATGAGCACCAGTGCCGTAGGGGCAAAACCGGCAACGAATAGCCCTGCCCCACACATGACGCAAAACATCCAGATTCGGTCAGGTATGGGAGCCTTCAGTCGCTCCAGTGTCTGACTCATCTGCGAACACCCTGGAGGGCCAAATAGGCAAGCTGACGCTGCTCCACTGATATGCGCTTGATGCCGTCAAGCAAAAGGCCTGCGACTAGGCTCGTGAAGGCGATGACCATGATCCCGCTGGCGAGAATTGCGGAGGGGAAATGCAGAATCCTTCCAGTCAGCCAGAACTCATAAATGACAGGTAGACCCACCGCGAGACCGGCAATGACCAAGATGGCAGCGAGCACGCCAAAAAATGCCATGGGTCGGTACTGACAGAAGAGCCGCAGCAGGCTGGTAAGGATTCTGAAGCCGTCCTGGTACGTCCTGAGCTTGGAAACACTACCTACGGGCCTAGCGTGGTAATCACAGTCCATTTCGCCCGTGGGGACGCGAAGTGTTGCCGCTAATGCGGACAGCTCGGTCTCGATTTCAAAGCCACTTGAAGTGACCGGGAATGACTTGATGAAGCGCCTGCTGAACATCCTGTATCCAGAGAAAATGTCTCTGGATTGAGAATTGAAAAGCGTCGAGAAGAGCCAGGAAAAGCAGCGGTTTCCAACGACATGGCCTGCCCTGTAGGCCTGCGCATCCGTGTGATTTCTGATCCCAGTCACCATGTCGTACCCGTGCGCTTTGCATTCGGCATACATCAGTGGTGCAGCAGCGGGGTCATAGGTCATGTCTGCATCAGCGAGCAGGAAGTAATCTCCATCGGCCTCGGCAAAAAGCCGTGTGACGGCATAGCCTTTACCCTGACGCATTTCACGGATGACATTGGCACCGTGGGCGCGGGCAACAGCAGCGGTTCGATCCGAAGAGTTGTTGTCGCACACCCAGAACTGCGCTCCTGGAAGGCAGCCCTTGAAGGCCTCAATGGTTCGTCCGATGGTCTGCTCTTCGTTGTAGGCAGGCAGCAAGACGCTGAGATCGCTGAAATTCCTGATCGGAAGGGTGATGACTTGCATGAGGGTCTCCAACGAAAAAACCCTCCAAGCTCAAAGAGCGAGGAGGGTTCGTGACATCAGGAAAAGTCGAAATCCTGATGGTCGGCACCTGAGTAAGCAGGTGCAGGCTGAGGTGCTGCAGTTCGTGTCCCGGTGGTGGCCGGCACGAAACTGGAGACCTTCAAGACCAGGCGCGTAACCTTCTGGTTCGTGTCTTTCGCTTGCCAGCTCTCTTCTTCAAGAGTGCCTTGAACGACGAAACGTGCGCCTTTCACAAGGACTTGTTCGGCATAGGCCATTCGAGCTTGTGAGCCAAACAGCTTGCACGGCACCCAAGTGGTCTTCTCTTGGCGATTACCCGCTTTGTCGGTGTAGGACGTGGTGGAAGCAAGCGAGAAGCTCGCAACACCATCGCCAGACCCGAACGCGCGAATATCCGCATTTGCGCCGAGGTTGCCTTCGATAACAGTGACGTTGATGGACATGATGTGTCTCTCCGTTTTGATGCACGAGAACCATTCCCGTGTTTGGCTTTGCACGGGGGACTTACATGACATCGAGCAATGAGATGGCGACTTGCTGTTATCATCTCATGTCGCCTTGTGTTATGAATAGCACAAGAGTAGCCGGAGGGGTAGATCGTGCGGTCAAAAGCAATGGTTGCAGCGCTAGTGATAGCTGCATGCAGTGGAGTGGTTCATGCAGAGGGGCCATCTCTTGAGTGGCTAAAGTCCGAGACCAAGGCAACGCAGTACGCCAATTCCTTCAGATCAAGTGCGGAGCTGATCCTCAACAGAACGGGCGCAGAGCGGTCGAAAGCCGTTGATGCGATGTATCAGCTGGCCCGCGCTGGGTATGGGGATGCACTGAACTTCACAGGCTTCATGCTGGACAACGGGATAGGCGTACAGCAGGACTCACGGACAGCAGCTCGGTATTTCAACGAGGCCATGAAGCGAGGCAACAGGTATGCGGGACATAACCTGGGTGTCATGTATCTTCTCGGTCGTGGCGTTCCCCAGGACATCAACACAGGTATGCGGTTACTGAACGAGGGAACCAAATTCCGCATCCCGGAGTCATCCATCGTGATCGGGATGTTCTACGAAGCGAAGAAGGACTGGGGAAAAGCGGCCTTCGCCTATGAAGGCGCAAAAGGGTACATCGAGCACCCGATTGCAAAGACCCGCCTGGGAATCCTGATGGTTCGGGGCCTCGGTATGCAGCAGAACATCAAGGAGGGACGGCTCCTGATCGAAGAAGCCGCGAAGATGTGGTGGCCTGAATCACAGTGGACGCTCGCACAGATGGCTCAACTGGGAATTGGTGGCAAACCAGACATGTGGCAAGCCGCTTGGTGGGCAACAATACTCAGGGCAAATCCCCTCGCCCGTGGCACTCAATATGAAGAGCTGGCGATACGGATTGGCAATGGAGCCGGTCTCAATGAGCAGGCCTGGCGAGAGATTTCTGGCAGTACAAAGATCTGGATCGAAGCGAACAACAGGTTCGCGAAAAACTTCAATTACTGGAACACAGCAAGCGGTCCGCTGATGTGATTCGGGGCCTTTCGGCCCCGTTATTCCTTTCCAACGAGCTGCTTAGTGACGGCTGTCGTACAGCGGATGAGCCGGATCAATGGATGCACGGTGAAGATCAGTATCGAGCATCGCAGAGCCCCAGTCGTGATAGTTCCGGGCATGAGGCGGAATGTGCTCAATATCATCTCGCGCTGCAGCAACCCTCGGCGTTTCGACATCGGCCACGGTCAATGCCGCCACGACAACGTAAACGATGGGCATGGCCAGCATGCTGAGTGCGGTGGAGCCGAATCCCGGACCCATTACAACGTAGGTAAGACCGGCTGCAGCGAGCGCGAAGACGGCAGCAAAACCGGCGCTTTTGATAAACACATCGCTATGAGTCGTCATGAGAACCACCAATTTCTGTGAATCAACATCTTCACTCTATCGGCAGGTGAAATCAGGGGTCAAGCCACCGCCCTCCCCCTGTGGATAACTTACTTGACCGGTTTCACTTTGGTAGCCTGGAAATCTCGGTCGTTGTTCAGGTTGTTGGTGACGCGATTCTCTCGGGCGATGTCAGAAGCCGCATTCTTGCCCGCATCAATTTGCCGGGCCAAGCCGCCCTTGTTGTAGGCGTCTGGATCCGTTTTCGCGATGTAGGCACCAGCAGCTCCAAGAGCCTTGTTGAAGTCCTTCGAGAGTCGCTCTCTGGTTTCAGTATCCTCGGTAAAGCCAATTTTTCGTGACCCGTCTTGAGTGCCTCTGCTGGTGGCGTAGCTCTCCAGTGCCGAATGCTTCTCAAAGAGGCTTTGCTTCAGCTCGGGTGGCAGTTTTTCTGCGACGGCCAGAACAGAACCAGTGAGCACTTCCCGCTTGTCTTTGTAGGAGGGGTCCACTTGGTGCTTGCGAGTGTCGGCAACGTAATCGGCGGTCTTGGACATCGCAGAGGCCTGAGCGGCAGAGCCTTTGACAATAACCTCGCCTTCCTGACGCCTTGTGTTCTTGAGGTCTTGGAAACCGGCAATACCAGCCTCCACACGACCCGTCTGAGCACCCACAGAATTTATGACCGTCCCACTTTCAGGCAGGCGGTCCTCATATGCGGCGAGCGTGCTCAAGCGCTCTTGTGAGGTCTCCCTGGCTTGGTCGATTCGTGCATCAGTTCCTTGCTGGGAGCCAGGCATGCTGGCCAACTTGTCATCGGCATAGAGGGCTGACATCACAGCACCAAAGCCTTGCCGGTCGACTTGCTCAAGAGCATAGAGCTGAGCAATGCGCTCTCTGTCTTCCTGAGGCAGAGCTTGGAGCTTGGTGCCTGCCTGTGCCCTGTAGTGGCTATCGACGGTATTCTGGAACTGCTGGCCATAGGCCATCGACGCAAACTCTGACTGACGGTCGAGGGTGTCACGGAAGCCATCGTTGGATCGAAGATAGTTGACCAATTCTGGGGCAGAGAATGCTCCCGTTGTTCCCACGGTAGATGCTGCTTGTTCGATGCGTTGCTGCTGCTCCATGAAGGTATCAGCACGATCCAAGGAACGATTGAGACCTGCGGCAAATCCCGAGCCGTAACGCGCCTCAAGATTCTCAGCAACCCGTCGGAGGTTGCTCACCTCGTCCCGCATCGAGGTTGAGCCGCGCGTGCTGCGGGTGCCGGAAGAACTGGCTTCACGCGTATCGCCCTGAGCCTGTGTCGACATGGTGCCCGCTTTACGTTCTTCGCTTTGGCGAGCCTCTTCGCTGTCCTTGACTGTGTGGGCCAACGACGCACTTGCGCCCATATCGAGGCCTGGCATGAATGGGATCTTGCCCTTCTTGCCGCCTGCTGCCGCACCGTCAGCTGGCGCTTTATCAATACCGATTCCACCAAAGCCAGCGCCAGCTCGTGCACCAACGGTTCCAGCCGTCTCCTTGGCGGCACGCTGTGAGAGACCTGCTGATGTTTCCTGGCCGGTGGTGAGCTGCTGCATCTCGTTGTCAGAGAGATTGAATCGGCGCTGGTAGGCCCCCTGAAACTCTGACAATGACGTTGCGCCAACTGCGCGCGCCTCATCCCAGGCCGCTTGCGCACTTTCAGATTTTGACAGCATCCGATCCCAAGTCGCCCGTGCCTCTTGCCGATAGCCCGACTGGACAGATTGCTGTGCCGCCATCGTGCTTTGAGTCATCGCGGTGTAGGCCGAAGACTTGTTGAGGCCGCCACCATCGCCATAGCTCTGGGAGAACATGGCGGTGCCCATTGCACCAGCAAATGCCGTGGTGTTCGATGCAACAGGGGCACTGGCGACCATGGCAGGCGAGTTCACCTTCTCATCGTAGTAATCCTTGCCGCTGATGCGGGAAGCCACACCTGTGAGCGCGAAGAAACTGCCCGTCAGGAGTGCGAGAGACAAGATGGGGGTGGCAGCCATGAGATCTGATGCAATGGCCACATTCGTCGATAGCATGTCGTACAGAGCTGGTGACTCGGAGATCGTCATCATGCGGCTGGGGTCGCCGCCGAACTTGGCGAACTCCGTCGAGACCTTGTTCTGGATGAAGTAGTTGATGATCGTGGCGACAGGCAACCAGGATTGCGTCCAGACACCGAAGATCATGTAACCACCCAGAATCTTGAGACCCTGCTGGCCAAGCATCAGGATCAAGAGGGCAACAATCGGGGCGAAGCAGTAAAACAGGAAAAGCATGATGCTCATCGAGTGAAGCATGGTCCGCTGGAACATCGTCCCGCTTGCTGCAGAGTCTTCCTCGTACTGGTAGGACGCCTGAATCAGAGGCAAGCAACGGGCTAGATCTGCTTCGCTGGATGAGCTGTTCGCGCAGTTGCGAGCCTTGGTGATGATGCCGGAGGTCAACGATGTGATGGCAAATGCCTTGGCCTCGTCTCCGCTCAGACCAGCGAGCTTGATGAAGGCGTCTTCGTAATCAGCCTGGGTAAAGCCGCCATTTGTAGTGACCTTTGCTCCCTTGGTGCGCATCGAGAGCAAACGGGAAAACTTGCTGAGGCCGCTTGGATTAGCCGTTGAGGCCCCAATGCTGGTGCCGCTGTAAAAGGTGTCCAGATCCGCCGTGATGTTGGTAATGGCGTCCTGACATGTGACAGTTCTGCCGCCAGGGTTGGCCATGTTGTAGTAGGTAGTCAGCCCTCGAATATCAGCAACCTGAGCGGTAGTAAGCAGGTAGGTCATCGGGTTCTTTTCAGACCGAATGATGTTTTCGTTGAACTCAGGACGGCCCGCCGTGCAGTCGATCAGGAACCACTTCAGCGATGTGGCCAGGTTAGGGTCAAGTTGCGGCAGCGTGGCGGATCCGTAGCGCAGCTGGTTGAGTATCTTGAGCGGGGTCAGGAAGCCGTTGGAGGAAATCGACATGTAGTTCCCATCCACGGTACTGAAGGCCGTGTTGAACTGCATGGTGATCTCTCGTGTCATGGTCGAGATGACGGAGCCAGGCAATGCGATACCAAGAGGCACATCATCGACGCGCTGGACCACGCCCGTGTAGTAGTCCTCGATGTTCACAGAGAACTTGGGAACGAACATGATCGCGTAGACGATGATCGCCACGAGGAGTTGACCAAGCTCGAACTTGAGGGTGTAGACGCCTCTGAAGAGCATGAAGGTCAGGCCGATGAGAATTGCAAGGGCAGCCATGTAGCCCAAGCCAATGTCCGATCCATCCGATACCCAACCCTCGGTATTCGAGGAGTTGAAGAGCATCGAGATGGCCGTCAGAGCAGCGCGAAAGCTCTCGACATCGCCCAGGGTATAGATCGTGAAATCCATTACTTCTTACCTCCAAGGACTTCATTGACCGAGGCCTCGGCTTCATCTTCGGCATAACGGCCCGTGGTATCAGGTCGCTTCATGAATCCTTTGTAGATGCCGCCATCAGCGCAGAAAGGAACCGGAACCGTCTGGGTGTATTGGACCCTCTTGCCAGATGTGGTCAGCGTGTTTTCGACGATGTAGGTGACTGCGATTGCGGCGCACTTTGCGTCAAGCCGCTCTCCGAATGCTGTCTTGATGAAAACTGGCCCTTGGGAGCGGGTGTACTCCATGATCGGCGCAGCTGCCTTGTCTGAAAGGCGATGCTTTGCGCTGACCTTCTTGGGGTTCTCGTACTGCCAGCGGACCACATCGAGCGTGCTGTCGATGACCAGTGCGTTAGCGGCCTGGCTGATGGCCAAGAAGCCCACGGCCAAAAGAGTTTTACTGGTCATATCCCATCCCCGGTGGTGGTGTCTGAACATCGGCACGGCCACTTTCAGTGCTGTAGTCGATGCGCTGCTGCATGCGTGATTGCCAGAAGTCATCCGAATTGTTGGACGCCATAGAGTCGCCAGAAATTCGGTCGGACATCCGGGCCGGCTGGTCTTCTTCCTCATATTTGCCGGAGTTGATACAGGCATCCTTTTCCTCGCCTGTGTATCGGTTGCAGTCGATGGTTCTGGTGTCCTGGTACTGCTGGACAGAATCCACCTTCGCCTGCCATTCCGCCGAGGAAAGACCGCCAGGGTTGACGCTGGAGTAGAACTCCGAAAGATCAATGTTGTTGAAATCGAGCTGCTGGATTTGCTCTATGGTCAGTGCGGAGCAATTAGGTTGGCCCTCACCAAACGCGCGCGGGATGCCCAGCTGACGCTTGCCCTGGACGTTCACGATCTTGGCGATGATCGAGTTGTAGCAGCAGAACATGTGACGGGTTTCGAGGCATGAGCCCAGGACTTCTTGCGAACAATACGAGGCCTCTGGAACGGGGTCGCAAACATCCGCACCTCGCTTCAGTGCGAGCATCATCTCGGGCTGCTCGCAGGATGAAAGCTCTCCGTAGATGTAAGCAGCGGCAAATATGGCAAACCCGATTGGGCTGAAATAGAAGCCCCCGCCAAGGCCGGTGGATGCGGTGCCAAAGGGGCCTGCAGCGCCAGCAGCTGCCGCACCACCAGAAGTCCAACCGAATCCTGCAAAGGAGAGGTTCAATGTGAATGCTGGGGCGGCGGCTGCAGTACCTGCTGTCGTTGCAGCGCTTGCTGCTTCAGCAGCAGCCGGGGCAGTTGCGCCAAGGAAGCCCGCCACACCGGCTCCGAATGTCCCGGTCACGAAGTCATAGACGTATGGCGTGGCCTTGAAAGTCGCATACTTCCAGGCGTAGGACGCGCCGCTCATCACGACACTGACTGGGATAGACATCAGGGCCTGATTGGACAGGGAGGCAGATTCGCCAGCAGGCTTGGAGTCGCAGCAGTCCCGGATACCCCCATAACCCTCACGGCAGCCCTCGGCTACGCCCTTGAAGATGCCAACATCGAGGTAGTTCCCCATTTGTCGGCCCATTTCGAGGATAGCGACTGTCTTGGCGAGGTCTCCATTTGGCTTATAGCTGGTATCAAAACAAGCGCCATCCATACAAAAGGACTTAGCGGTGCAGTCTTGAACGCCATCGGCGGTTGAGCCGTCAGGACAGAACATTTCCTTTTGCCAAGCGTTGCAAGCACCTGATGCATCCTGGTGGATGCAGGTGTTCTTCTGCTCGTAACAGCCTTGGTCGCGCAGCTCCTGGCAGCGATCACTTTCGGTAGGATTAGGATCGACACAGGAATAGACGTATTCATAGCGCCAACATTCTCTGGTAACGCTAACGCCATTGATATTTTTAGTGCTCGGTCCGTCCATGCAGGTCTTAGATGTCTCAACGCAATCAGCTGCAATTGCAAAAGGCGTTGAACAGATCGCCGCGACAATTACGAACATGGCTTGTATATGCTTTTTCATAAAGCGTGCCTCGTTATTGGCATCAACTCAGTTTCTGAATTGAGAGCAGCCATAAATCCATTCGTCTTTTACTGTTGTAACTGATTTGTCAACAGCGAGTTTTAGACGAATTGGATACCCAAGACCGATATAGGTTTGTGAGAAATTATGAATATAATGGTACGAAAAAGGCGGGCGTCCCTTTCCGACTGTAATATCAAGAATGCCTGCCTGCTGGTCGATAACTTTGGCAGATCGGCTAGGGTTCGGATTGCAACGCCGAGGACCATTCAAGTAAGACGACCCGCCCATGGTATAGGCGTATTTGGGCATATCCTCGCCCAAGTTGCAGCTCGGGCCTGAGGAAGAAAGACCGGGTGGTAAATCCACGGAAACGACCCGGAAAATGCTGACATCCTTGAATGAGGATGTATTTGCTGGCTTTAAAACATCACCTTCTTTGTATAGAAAATCAATCATGTCGTTAGTATAAATCGGACGCACATGAATAACGCTCAACATATTAGGAGAGCGGTGACATGTACTTCCGTTGTCAGCAAGCCGGGTGCTAATTGATGTTATTGACTCGTTGAAACGTTTATTCGCGAAGTTTTGGCCATAGCTAACACGGCTACCTGCGTGAAGACCAACCCAGTAATTTGGCTTCCAGTAGTAGTTATTGGTCAGTTCAGACCCAGAGAAGAAGGAAGTGAAATGGCCCAGGTCAAATCGAAATGTGCCGCCGCCCCAGTCTTCTTCACAACTATTGGAAGATGATTTCGCAAGCAGAATGGAGACCGCAAATTCGAGCTGATAAGTTCGTCCCGTCCGGGTTACTTTGACATCGAGGGTGTCCTGACAGGTCTTGTCTGATCGCTGGACTGCTTCTGTGCACACCTCGGTGCGGCCTGAATCCGATGGGATGGTGCTGCCTTCGAGTGAACAGGTATCAGCGTTGATTCGCTCCGCAAGGAGTTTGCCCTCCTCGTAGCGTTTGAAGAGGGGATCTGTTCCCTCGTCGAGGACATAGGGGTTGGTTCGGTTTTCCATCCCTGCAAGGTAGTTGACCCCCTCACACTCCTTGCGATCACGCTCGTTGAGGGTGGAGAGATCCACATTCGCGCAGTAGTTCTTCTTGTCGTCGCCCATGCTCCTGGGAGGAATATCTTGGTAGGTCGATGCCTGTGGTGGCGCGTCGGTGTAGTCGATATGTTCGCGAGCAGATTGTTCGTTGAGGGTGGCTTCTACCGTCTCCTGCATGGATGCGGCGAAGTCCTTACCCGACTGAAACGCTTCTGCCGGTGTGCCGTTGGTGGTGGCATCAGCCGCATGCAGAGAGCCCGACAGAATCAGTAAAGCGACAGTTTTTCTCATGGTCGTTCACCCGCACTCATCGACACAGTGTTTACGAGCTTCAAAAGGGAGCTGTTTCGTGACCGGCTAAACGCGTTCAGCGCGTAGGGGATTGAGACCTCGCCGGTCATGACCAGGTAATCGCTGGCTGGGGCGCACCCGCTTTCGTCGAGCTTTTGCCCTGGCGGGGTATGACCAAGCACTATCGAGGGCACGCGCTTGATGTCGTACTTCTTGAAGGCATTCGGGTTGATGTCGACCCGTGGCATGGCTTTTGGCTTGAGTCCAACTAGGCGCTGCTGGATCTTGGTGAACTGCATCAAGTCACCTGATGGCGTCCCTCGGAAAACCACGGTCGCTTTGTATCTGGCTGCCTGCTCCAGATAGGTCTTGATGATCGGCTCGGGCATGGAAAACGAGAGCAAGACGAGCAGCTCGTAGGGCTTGCCTGTAGATGGCAGGTTCCCAGTCTGGATGCGCTCGTAATCGGCAATGATCTTGTCGAGGTCGAAGCCTTGCCTACCCTGCTGGCGACCAGGCGGTGTCGGCGGCAGAGACACAACCGGTTTTTCAGCCACGATCCGCGACAGGTCGTTGCTGTTAGCCGGGGCCACCTTCATGGCCTTGTCCACCTCGGGACGGAGCTTGGTCATCCTGTCGTTGACTTGTTCTGAAGAGGGGAACCCCGAAGCTGTTGCTGGCTCAAGATGACCAAGGCGCGGGTCTGGTGATGATGCCGAGCCCCAACTCGCTATCAGAAGGAATGGCAGGCTCATGAAGATCTGTCTCATGGCTTGATCACCCCGGAGCAGCAGTCGCGCTTGCGAAACACCATGTAGCCGAAGTCTTCGCCAGCTACTGGAAACTCCCGGCCAATGCCGTAAATGGCACTGCTTGATCCGAAAGGCTGGCAGCAAGGCGAGCCATCTTGAGGAATCGGGTGCGTAAGCTGTTGCTTGTAGTCGGACTTCTTGATCATCAGCTTGGGGTAGTAACCACAGAGAGCCTCTGATCCAGTGGTGCCGAACATCAGCGCCTCGCGATGCATTTTTGTCACAAGGCGTTGCGATAACTTGGATGAGGTCGAGACACCGCCGAAGTCGTGAGTGGTGTAGCCACCGAGGGGGTAAATGTCACCCTCACACCCAGCGCACCAGTGAAGAGGATCCAGTGGGGTGCCTGCTGTCGCGGCGAGGCAGTCCGCAGAGCACGCCGTCTGGGCGACGATGTTCCCGTAGAGAAAGGCATCCGGGTTGAGGATTGCATTGAGGGAGTCGTCAACCCATGACGGATCTGCCTCGGTCAGATATGCCAAGTCGAAGCCCTGCTTTTCGACACACGGGCTGTCGAGCATCAGCTCCAACCAGTAGAGCATCGGATTCAGGTAGTAGTGGACGTGGTAGAAGCTCCGCTTGGACGAGCGGTCGTAGTTGGTGCGGGTGACTTCACCGGGGGTATCAAACAACATGCCCTGCATGTCGAGTTCGACGCCGAGATTCACGAAGCAGTATGGGTTGCGTGTGACATCAACGGAGCGAGCTGGCTCATAGAACGAGATCGGGATGCCTACATAGTTGCTGCAGACACAGATTGGCGACCCCGTACTGTTGGTGGTCTCCACGCCCTCTGGCCCGAACTCGATGTTGATGATCTTGATCGGGAAGATGCAGGTCCAGCAGATGTCTGTAATGGGGTTCAGGAACTTGGTCGTGCACTGAGCTGCCGCAGGCGCGGCAACCAGAACGGCGACTGCCGCAAGGGCAGCCTTAATGGTCGAGAGCAATTTCATCGAGGGCGATCCGCTTCTCATGCTGGGAGACCAGTGTCGGCACCTTGGTGATGCCGAACCGCGAGGTGATGCGTCGGTTTTGATCGAAGTAGATCGGCCTGCCGAAATGCTTCGAGAGGTTGAAGTAGGAGCCCCCCACGAGAATCACGAAGGTGGCAGGCTCCTTCTCCAGGATCGAGGCAGCCCAGTCGAGCTGGGCTTGGTCACGCCCGTCGATGATCGCGAGCTTGCGAGAAAGTGCCGTGTGGTCGAGTGGGTTGATGCGCGTGCCTTGCGCAGCCACAAGCCGCCCCTCGTGATCGACAATATCCTGGGTAAGCTGAATGCTCGGATCGAACAGGCGTCTTGAGGATTTCCTGACCTTCTCGAAACCGGATAACGGCTCGGGGTTGATCACTTTTTCCTTCAGACGGTCTTGTTGGATTTTCTGGAGCTTCGCCAACTCCCCGCTGGCCTCCATTCCTTTCAGCTTGGAAAGGATCGTTTCGATGAGATCGGGCTCATCAATCGGATAACTCGGGGCGTCCGTTGTGAAGGTCTCAGCTGCTGCTGAAACACAGAATGCCGCGAGGAAGAAGGCCAAGGGTGTGCGCATGAGGGTCACTTCCCGGCGATGAAGGCTTCGAGTTCGTTGCTCGGAAGCGCGCCTGCCTTGGTCATCCCCTTTCCATTGATCAAATAGGGCGTCCCTTGGATTCCGAGGCGACGACCCATGTCGATGTTGCTGGAAATGGGGTTGGAGCATTTGGCAGGCTTGATGGCCTTGCCTGCAGTCATGACATCCATCCAGACCTTGCTGCGCTCTTTCTCCTTGGCGCACCAGATCGACTCAGACTTGGCAACTGCTTCCGGGTGCAGACCTTCGAGGGGATAGAGGAAGGTGTAGATAGTGACGTTGTTGATGCCCTTGAGTGTGGTTTCGAGTCGCTTGCAGAACGGGCAGTCGGGATCACTGAACACGAAGAGCTTGCGGGAGCCATCGCCGCGCACGGTCTTGATGGCCTGGCCAATGGGCAGTGACTCCGGCGAAATCGCGTTGATCTCCGCGATACGGTCGGCAGTCAGATCCTTCTGGTTTGCCAGGTCGACGATGCGACCGAAAACCATGAGTTTGGCATCGGCATTGGTATAGATGATGCGCTTGCCCATGACCACCTCGAAGAGGCCTTTCATGGGAGCCGGCTTGACGGATGAGAAGACGGTTTCTGGGTACAACTCTCGGAGCTTCTCACCCACATCGTAGGCAGCGATTTCTTCTGGCGTGGCTTGTGCAGGAGCATTGCTCAGCTCTTTCGGAGCAGCAAAAACTTGGCTGGCAGCAACAGTAATGAGAGCAGCGATCAGCGTCTTCTTCATGGTTTTGTGTCTCCATAAACACAACATTACATCGGATGATAAATCGCCGGCAGCATTCTCGCCATAGGCTGCGAAATAACCGGTTTTCAGTCTTGGTTCAGCCGCCAATGCTCCACATCATGTCGAGCGCAGCCATTTCATCTGCTGTCGCGGATGGTGTTGCCGGTACGGGCTCTTGGCCCTGGGGTTCGATGGGGTCAGGCGCATGTTCATGAGCTTGCGTGACCGCAACGGTAGGGATACTCGCTGAGGGGGCTTCCGCAACCAGGTGTCGTCTGGGGGCCGGAGGCGGCATCTTCCTCTTGGCCGCTGGGACTACGCTTGTTTTTGTCTGTGCGGGCATGGTCTTGACGGTGGGTTCACCACGGACCTCTCCGATAACGGGAGACGAGATAGCCCACGCGAGCACAGCGGTAATACGTTCGCTGCGTGACCCTTTGGGCATGCTCTGCAACCAGGCCTCAAGCTCGGGGGTTTCCTGGTCACTCACATAGATCACATAGCGAGACTTACTCACGAGATCCGGCCCATCTTGATCATTGCAGTGGCCAGGCGGCGCATTCCGTCAGCAACCGCCATCCGTGGGTTGGCAGACTTCTGCGTGTTCGGCCAAATCTTGATGAGGGCCTCGTGAACCACGTCGGCACCGCCCCCAGTGATCAACACGCCATTGAGTTTTCGCACGCGGTCCGCAAGACGTTTCTGAGCTTCCTCACGGATTTCGGCGATGAGGGCTTCCATTGAAGCCTCAACCTCTTTGCGAACATCAATGACCTTGCCGAACTCCATCAGGCGACCGGTCTTGAGGCACTCTTCCGCTTCGAGAAGATCCACCTCAAAACGTTCGGCGGCGATAAGACGCTGGAACACAGAGCAAGCCTTCGAGATACCACTGCAACTGCCAGAGGCATCCTCAATCCAGCGCCCCTTGTCCATCAAGATGATGTCAGAGGTGAAGTGGCCCACGTCGATAACGGCCCACGACTCATTGAGCATGCTTCGGTTCGGCATTGGGGAGCCATGCATGTCCAGCATGAGGGTCTGATAGGCCGCGAGAGGCTGGGGGAAGATCTTGATGATGGCCCCTGGCAGAAGGCGGCTGGCCTCAGCTTGCAGCTGGGCTTGCTGCCTTGCCATGGAGACGACTGGAAGGCCCAGACAGATGACGCGGCCCTCAGTAGGTACCCTATTCTGGTCGAGCTTGTTGTTCGCACCCACGAGAAGGGCTGAATGCTCCCGAGTCTTGATCCAGTCCATATTGAGACCGGTGACGGAGGTCGCTGACTGAACGGCAGCGGTGTCGCCCACAAAGAACTTCTGACCTTCGACAACCACCGTATCGCTTTCGGACTGGCGGCGCGTGTTTTCCTCGGAAATGTGAAAGTGCGGGACAACCGCACTCGGGAAGATCAGGGAGCGCGGCGCGCTGAGATCGTTCCACGCAAGTTTCACGGCACTGTGTCCGATGTCCATCCCAACTGCGGTGTACTGCATACAGAGTCCCCAAAAAAAAGGGGCAGCTCAGCCACCCCAAAAACACACACTCCCAGCGGTTGAGCTTTGAGTAACTGCTCGGGAATCACACTAAAGTTATCATGTCATGTTTGCTTGTGCGTCTCAAGATACTGTCGGAACTTCTCAAGGTCGTTGTCCGTGTTTGTCTCGGTACCAGAGGTGACGGGCTTCGCCTCGGGAGGGACGGTCAGTTCTTGTCTTGGCTTGGCCATAGTCTGAGCCGGCTCCGAGAGTTGCTCCTGGTCGGCAAGTGAATCGGCCATGCCTTGCAGCGCAGCGAGATCCTTGATTGAGGACTTCGCCGCTTTGCGTATCAGCGCCCTGATCGGGTCAACGCGGTATGTCCTCGCGCAAGGGACTCGCAGCAACGGCAGAGATGCCTCGCGAAAGGCGTCGTTGAGAAACACATCCCGGTCCTTTCGAGCCTTCTTCTGGTGGGAGCTGTCATCAAGCTCAATGCAGCAGACGACCGCCATCGACTTGGGATCGACGAGAACGAAGTCGATGTGCTTGCCAGTGATTTTGTTGAAGGCGGTTCGTTTTTCACGAGGGTTTGCCAATGCGCCCTTCACCTTCAGGAGATCGGCAACTCGGACCTTGCCCATGATCAGGTAGTTGGTTTCGACTGCCTGGGCTAGGGTCCGGTAGAAGTTGATCTCTGCATTCGTGAACAAGGCGGGCTGCCGATCATAGGTAGGGGTCCGCTGCAGAAGCCTCTTGAAGGAGTCCCACCTGGAAGCATTGCCCGCAATGAACATCAGTACCGCTGCCGCTCCCACGATCCACAAAATGTAGTCGCCCATATTGATCACACCATGTCGTTTTGTAGCTTCAGCGCTATCATGCGGGAATCGAGACAGTGTGGCCACTTCCAGTCTTGATCTGTGCATAGCTCGACTGGAATCCAGTGCCCAGCGTTGTGCACACGAGTCGGCACAGATTCGCCCATGAATCCGGTCAGGAAATGCTCTTGAGGCCTGTCAGGAAAAGCGGCGGTTTGGGAAACGAGAAGGAAGTGGAAATCACAGTGAACTTCTTACGCGTAAGCGTGACGTAAATCGGCTTTGGCGAAGCGGCTGAAAGAGGCTTAGATGCAGGACAAAACAGTGATTCCCAGTGTGACCGAGATAATCGCGAATCGGTGCACAACCCTGTGTACTGAGTTGCGGCGGGTCGATGACCTGATCGAGCAAATTCGCTGGGCCATAAATGCGTGTCAGAAGCCCGGAAACGGGAAGATCAACATCCTCCGGGAGAAGCCGAAGGAGCCGCTGATGTGGCTGTACGGCACACCCAGAATTGGGGAAATGTACTGGGCCAGAAGCGGGAAATTCCTGACCAAGAAGCTCCCTGCCAAGCACATCACCAAGCGGGCGAAGTCCAAGGGAGCTTTCACGGACTCTTACGAAATCATGGTCGAGAACCTCAAGATGCTCGATGACCTGATGAACATGAGGTCGGCACTGGTGGCCAAATTCATGTCGATCCACAAGCTGCTCGCCGATGTCGACGAATACACGCCGACGCTCGATGAGATGGTGCTGGATGTGCAGGTGCTGTACTCAGACAGCCGAGAAATTCGAGACAGCGACCACAAGACAACGGCACAGGCTCTGGGCTACTCGGGCAAGAAAGCCAAGGTCGTCATCAAGCAAGTCCCCGCTGGTTGAGAAGTCAGCGGCTTACGGCCCGCACGCTAGTTCGCCCCCCTTGGGGCTCACTGCGACGCTCTGTTCTGCCTTGAAGCAAAAGGTCGATGCTCCGTTGATCTTTACGCTTCGGCCCGCAGTCTGTCTCGGCCCCTCCGGGCCTCGCCGCCACGCTCTGACATCGTTGAAGCGCATGCTGGCTGCTTCGTTCGCTCCCGATTCGAGGCCCTCGCTCCCGGCATCCCTGCCGGTCGCTGGCGTAATACCCGGTCTGTGGTCCCGAACTAGGCCCCTGTTCTTTGGCAGCGATCCGTCCGTGCCTTGCGGTTGGAGGTGGGTGCAACCTGATGCGTCCTTGACGGCCTTTGATCATGGCGGGCGCGAAGGCGACCTCGGTGTCCCTCGTCCGCCCTCACTGCCCTTGGTGGTTGGGTATGACCTGCTGCTACCTCGATCAGCCTGTGTGGTGGCGGCTGTCATGGTGGCTTCTATGAGCCAGAGGCTTTGGAGTGCTCCTCCGGGCATCCATGCCCTCCGTCGCCTTGGCTTCGGGGGTGGTCATGCCGATCCGGTGGTTGCCGCTATACGGGTAGAGCGCAGTGCTCGGCGTACTCCTTTCCTGACAGGCCCTCTCCTCCCCCTACGTCACCCTAGTACCGGTGCTATGGAATGAATGGCACTCGGAGAGTTGATGACGGTTGCCTCAGACTGGTGATGCAAATGGGTGCCTGCTGGTATCTCCCCTACAGAGCAGCCCTATCAGAAGGGGGGTGGGGGCTTTGGGGGGTGGCGGTGGTGATGACGATGGCGGTGGTCATCGGCTGGCACTGGTGGGTGGCGGGGAGATGGTGGTGGGCAGCTGCAGTCGGCGGGACGCGGGAGGCCGGCGCACGCAGGGGCGCGACCCAAGGAATCTGTCAGTTCTGATGGAGCTGAGATCCAAGGGAACTGATGCTTCTGGTGGTTATGGACTGGGCCACGAGCGCATGCGAAAGGGCCGTGATCCGGGGCGGGCTTTGGTGATGAGCTTCCCTGGCGCGGAACTGGCGCTTTCTGGAAGTGGTGGTTCGTGATGTCGGGGTAGATGTCCGATCCAGGCTCGGTGCTCACCGGAATCCGTGATGCTGCGATGTCATGGTTCTCTGCAGGCGTGTCCGAGGCGTCATCCGGCGAGCCGTGTGTGGCGGTTGTTCGGCACCTGGCGGCGATTCGTTGCTTCTGGGATGCATCAGATCCGTGCCAGGGAGTCCGCGCGAGCCCGTGATGCCGGGAAGCCCACTTCGGGGGTAGTGCCGAGGCGAGTTGGCCCCGGTTGAGGGAGTGCCCGACGAAGACCAGGTGTTTGCCAGGTGTTCTCCTGGCGGGAAATCAGTGGTTCTGAGATCTGGTGGTTTGCTGCCAGGTGGCCGTCTTCGGGCGTGCCAGGTAATTGTGCAGCAGGTGCTTGCACAAATGGCCGTGGGCTCCTCGTGCTGCCTCGTGTGCTCCTGGTGATCAGCTCGCAGAAGTCGTGGTTCTGGGCTTGGGCCGAAACCCACAGTTCCGTGCCAGGGAGTTACCAGGCTCGACTGGGGTGGCCAGAGGGTCAATGTGCCCGTGGTGATGAGATGGGTGTGGGCAGCCGCCTGCCGGGTTCGAGCTGTTCCTGGCGTCAAAGCGTTGGTTCTGGGAAGCGGTGCTTCGGTGCCAGGTGATTACCAGGTGCCCGGAGGGTAGGTACTCCCCATGATCAGGTCTGACCAGGTGTTTACCAGGTTGGCCCCTGGTGGCAATGCGGCACTTCCGAGAAGTGGTGGTTCGTGATGTCGGGGTAGATGTCCGATCCAGGCTCGGTGCTCACCGGATTCTGGGCGGGAACGCGGAGTGCTCTGCTCAAGACGGCTCTGATCCTGGTGCGAGATCTCAGGAACTCATGGTTTTCGACGCCCCCAGAAACTGACAGTTCTCCGCCAGGGAGCCACCAGGCTCGGTTGCGTGCGCAAGCTCCGGGTGGTATCGGTAGTCACTGATTCGTCCCGATTACTGCGTTGCTTCTCTCTTCCGCAGCGTGGACATTACCGCTCCACCGCACGAGGGTTGCAGATGAGCCGCGAACGCATGAATGCCGAGGTCTCTGGCATCAAAGACCATACCATCACAGCCGGCCTTGAGGCGCTGAACACCTTTCCCGTCGTGGATCGCCTCGTGCGCTCGTTCACTCGGGAAGTCATCCAGCGCGCCAACTCCTCGCCGGATTACATGAGCTGGCTGGAGTTCGAGTGCAGGCGAATGAATGGCTTGTTTCTCGGCACCTCACCGTCGACCAAGTTTGAACGTGGCGCATGGAACTCTGAGGACATGCTGGGCGACTTCATCGGTCGCGCTCTGCAGATCAACAGCGAAACTCGTCTCGCGGTCCGTGATGCGTTCATGATCCATGCGTCTCGTGCAATCACCATCATGCAAGCGTCCGATGGCAAGCCCGACAGCGAGTGGCAGAAGGAGCTGGATCTGGCCGTTGCCCAGATCCGTGAGGCACTTCTCGGCAACCAGCCACCCCTTCCCTCAACCAATCCTCTGTGAGCCCTGAATGAGTCCTATCACCGCCTTCGGCTTTGGCCTGCTGATTGCCTATGTGGTCTATGTGGTTGTGGACTTCACCATGACGCCGGCTGGAGAAGCGTCACATCCATCGCGAGACTTCATGGGAGCACCTCTCAAGGGTGCCTACACGAAGCAGCTGACCATCGGTGGCATCCTCATGTTCACCTTCGCGTTGATGAGGGGCTTCGCCAGCTGATGCTGGTCAGAGCCTGACGACCAGGATCATCCCGCGCCCAGAAGCGATGATTCTGGTGTCGGCGAAGGACCGAACAGGTTCTCGGTGGTCCGCCCGTCACGTTGGGTGGCCATTGCGCGACAGATCTCCAACCCCCTTCGATGCCTGCATGACACCAGCCGGTGCCCTGAGCCGACCTCGACCTGCTCTGCAGACCTCGCCGACTCACCCGCACCTCCTCCATGGCTCGGGGATGAGAGGCATGAAAGCACCAGGGTCTTCCAGCGCGGTCAGAAGTGATGGGTTCCGGCTCCGGTAGTTGGCCCGTACCAATGGCCAGGCTCACATCATTTCCTGACAGGCCGCTTCTGCCAGCTCAGCTGGCCTCATGCGCAGGTGTCCCTCAACTCATGGTGCAAAGCCATCAATGAGGATCACACCATGTCTTCCAACACTTCGTTCCCCACGATCACCTCCCTCCGTCTTCAGGCGACCTCCCATAACCTCAGTTATGCCGCCTGGCCCGGAGAAGCGGTGGATTTCAGTGCCACAGACCGCACCGAGGATGAAGAGGATCTCTCTCCAGCAACCGGTCGTGTCGCCCCGCTGCTGATCGACATGCAGACCGCCTCACGTATCGTCAGCGTCTATGACGCCATGACGTGTGAGGATCGCCGCGCCAAAATCGCGCGCATGGTCAGCAAGTCACGCAGCAACTTCCTCAAGATCGCCCAGCTCGCCTGGTCGTATTGAGGAATCCAGCCCCCCTTCTCCTTGAGCGCGGGGGCTTTTCTTTGGATGCCTGCTGCTGCAGGCCTCTTTTCCTTCTACTCGAACGCGCGGGGAAGAGCGCGCCCGAAGCTGGCAGGCCATGACATGCCCTCCCCCGTGCCTACGGCACCGCCCGACCACCGCCCCAGGATCCACTCACGCCTCACCGCCGTCTCCGCTTCACGGACATCGCCATGTTGGCTCGGGGTGATGCGTGGTGGATTTACCTTCGCTTGCCCCTGGTATGCCCGCGCTCAATTCCTCGTATAGACCGGCCCGTTCCACACGACGCAGTTTGGACGTGCTGCCATGGCATGTTGCTCGCTTTATGTTGCGCGACAGTGGATCTGCCCTACAATGACGAGATCACACGGAGATCGGGTACAGAACGATGAGATCACGCACCAGTGATGATTCAAGCATCGCCGTGAAAGACACGGTGACTATGCCTTCTGATGCGCAACTCAGGCTTCACCTGGGCGAACTGACGCAGGAAGAGATTCTTGTGGCCCGTGCTGCATATCGGTATGGAGCCTTCAATGCTCCTAAAGCCCTGCCAGATGTAGAGTGGCTGGCAGCCGTGATTCGTCGCGTTGATGGCGCGCATGACATGGGAGCTGCTGAGCTGGCCGAACAGATCGTGGAGGCCATTCGCCTTTCGTCCCTCTGATTTTCTCCGACAAAATGTTGCCTCTTTTATGTTGAATAGCACAGTTACTGTGCTATTCTGGGTTATCGAAAAGGAGACAACCATGCGCCTCGATACCCACACTCTTTCTGGTCGCGCCCTTGATTGGGCCGTTGCCTACTGCGTCTGTCTCAAGGCTTCCGATGGGAAGCCCGTGCTCGCCCGAGACCTCGCCAACACCGCGATTGCGAATGATGGTGCCCATTTCTCGGGAATGGACTCTTTCGCAGGTCCGCTCATCGACAAGGCCGGCATAAGCACTCGCAAAGACCCGAAGTCCGGTCTCTGGTATGCGATGGGGATGGATGACTCAGGCTCCGGGGAAACCGTTCGGTGGTCAGAGTTCACGTTCCGCAATGGGATTCGGTACGGGACTATGGCGCATGAAATCGCCCGCCGCCGTCAGCGCTTCGTGGGAAACACGCGCCTTGAAGCCGCCATGCGTTGCTTTGTGGCGAGTGAGCTTGGTGGAATTGTCGATGTCCCACCCAAGGTTGGGAAAGTGGCTAAGGTCAGTGCCGATCTTGTGTCATGAGGTGATGACGTTGGCCGAGATGCCTGTAGGATGGAGTGACTCTTGCTGCATTGGCGAGACGGAGATAGTTGATGTGGACTACGGAAGACAGAGCCGAGCTTGAGGTGGCTCTCAGAATCGCCATGGAGGCTCACGCGGGTCAGCTCGACAAAGGTGGCTCGCCGTACATCCTCCACCCTCTGCATCTGATGGGCCAGCTATCCGCTGTTGAGGACAAGATCGCTGCCCTGCTGCATGACGTTATCGAAGATGGCAGGGAGACTGCAGATACCCTGTCAGAAAAGGGCATCAGACCGGTGGTCGTCGCCGCTGTTGTGGCGCTGACCCGCAAACGCAGCGAATCCTACGGGGACATGATTGATCGGGTGGCCGAAAACCCTCTGGCTACCCGCGTGAAACTGAAAGATCTGGAGCACAACCTCGACATGAGCCGGATCCCGGTGCCAACCATCCGGGACTTGGAGCGGCGACAGCGCTACCTCGATGCGATGAGCGACCTCACCTTGGCCTTGTCACGCCATCACGCGGTGGATGTCTGACCTTCTCTGACCGGCCTGCTTTCTGCGCGTAGCTCCTCGGCATACAGCGCGAGTGCCAGCGAGCACTCGGCAGCAATCTCGGCATCATCTTGGTAATGCTCAATCTGGTAGTACGCCAGATACGCATGCGCAGTGCCAAGCATCTGTTGCAGATGGGCAAGCTGCAGGCGGTTGTGTCTCACGAATGCAAGGCAGGCGCTTGCGAACGCGGCACCAAACTGTCGCTTCCCGCCAAAAGAGAAACACCGGGTGACGTTGTAGCGGCCTGGCTCGGAACGCACCGCGTCGACGGAGGGGTTGCGCTTGGGGTCGCTGCAGCAGACGACCAGTCCGAGGATCAGGCCTTCCCGTCCGAACAAGTTGCGCACCCGGTAGCCGGTACCGGTCTCAAATGGCACGCGCCAGATCAGCCCCTCACGCTCTCTGCCTTGCAGCTCTTCTTCCAGCCACAGTTCGGCTGGAGACTCCTGGTCAAAGTAACGGGTTATCAACTCCCCCCGGAGGTAATACGCGGCTTTGAACGTGGCCCTTGGGCTGGCATCCACACGCGAAATAGTCATCGGTTTCCGGTCTTGTTGCTGTGGTTCAGCTGCAAGAGTACCCAGCGCAGGCGCTGGTTTGAACACGAGGCGAGTTGCAGTCCGACGACAGTGGTCATGTACGGGCGTCCATGTTGGCTCGGGGATGATGCGTGGTGGGCTTTACGTCCGCCATTTGGCGCATTCTCTGGTGCTTGTCCCACATGAAAACCGTGCTCGGTCTACCGTGGCAAGTTTCCGACCAGTTGTTCTTTTTATGTTGACTGATTCTGATAACCCTCGATAGCCTCACTGTAGCAAACAGGATTTACATGGAGGTGCGGAGGTGCTGATCAAGGAAGCGGCGGATCGAAACGAGGACATATCCATCCTGATGAGCTTCATGTCTCGTACAGATTTAACCCCTGATGTCCGCAAACAGATAGACCGGACGATTCGCAACATCCGCTCCGGTAACAAAGGCGAAGCTGATGCAGCGTATGAGATCGGTTTCCATTACGGCCAAAGCAACAACTGGGCAGTCCTGCATGATGTTCGGCTTGAGCACAGAGGGCGCGTGGCTCAAATAGATCACCTCTTGATAAACAGGTTCTTGGAAGTGTGGGTCATTGAAAGCAAGCGTTTCAGCGAAGGCATAGCGATCAATGAACATGGGGAGTGTTCAATGTTCTGGCATGGGAAGGCCCAAGGTGTTGGTTCTCCGCATGAGCAGAATCAGAAGCATATCGCTGTCTTGGAGGCTGTTTGTGACGCGGGTTTGATTGCCGTGCCGAAGCGCCTTGGTATAGCCATCAAGCCTGTATTCAAAAGCCTGGTGATGGTGTCCACAAATGCGAGGATTTCTCGTCCATCAACCGATGGGTGGTGGACACACGGGATAATCAAGGCAGATGCGATCAAAGCGAGAATGGAGTCAGATGGAGAGAATGCGAGTGTTCTCTCTTTATCGCGCACTATCGCACCGGAAACTCTGATGAAGTTTGCAGGTGAAATAGCAAAGCAACATGTTCCAGCTGCGTTCAACTGGGCGAGCAAGTTTGGGATAGCCGAGGCCCCAGGACCAGCACTCTCTGAAAGTTGTGAGATCAACGAGACTCTGATGGCTGGGGGTGCCGGTGGTATTGCAGCAGACGTTCAACACGACACCACGCCGCCAAAATCTGAAGGAGCGTCTGCCAAGAAATCAAAACTGGTATGCAGCGCTTGCTCGTGCTCGGTTCCATTCAATGTGGCGCGGTTCTGCTGGCTCAACAAAGCTAGGTTCGATGGAAATATCTTTTGCTTGGAATGCCAAAAACGTGCTCAGAGCTGAGGGAATGCGTGTTGTTTTATTTATGTTGTGAAGCACAGTAACTGTGCTATACTGGGTATGCAAAGCCGATGACACGCCTACCCGGAGAGCACACCATGATGACTGTCACCTTCGACTCCTCCCTTCCCCTGATTGGCACAGTCGGGGCCTGGACTCATGAGATCGCACAGCCGAGCGATGTTGATCACATTGGCTCGGTACTCATTGATGGCGAAACGGTCTGCAAGGTTCGACATCTCCCCGGCCAGACCAAGATGGAAGGCCTTGAGAACATGCACCTCATGGCGGGTGCCCGCACGATGATGGCCGCTCTGCAAATCTGTGCTTCCCAGCAAACTGTTCCTGGCTGGACGGCAGAACAGGCGCTGGCCGTCATCAAGAACATCGCTACCGAGGCCATTGCCAAAACCGCAGGCTTCAAGGCCCCTGTTGCCGATGAGACAGCCATCTACGCGCATGCGCACGACATGCTCTCAGCGCTACAGCGCCTGACCCACCCCTCCGCTGATGAAGACGACATCGACTTCGCCAACGAGATCATTGCCAAGGCGACTCGGGCGACCTGATTGGCGAAGGGCACCAGCACCCGCTCACCGGGTTGACTGAGGCTAGATCAGCACACTAAGGCGCACTGGAACTCATTGCAGCATGACGCTGGCAATGCGTCTTAAATCGCGCGCTACTTCATTGCGTCATCAGTGGTCACAGTTCAACATACGATGATGAAGCGCAATCGCTGAGGGTTTGAACGTGCATGCATATGAATTTCTGGTCGAGCAGCTTGGTCAGCAGATGCTGGCTGATGTCGACCGCGCCGAGGCCCGACCCGACATGTCCTGCAGCGTCTGTGACAGGCCTGCTTCTAGCTGGGCAATGGGTGGAACCACCGCTTTTCCTGTCATCTGTGTGTATCGCAGAGAAGAGGCGCACCAGTGCCCCACATGCCGCGTGTTGAGTGCACGCGCGCCGAACGCTCTCGGGGTTGAAAGAAGGGTCGGTGGAACGCCCGTCTACTTCAGCCTGACCTCACTGCAGAGCGGATTTTTGATCATTGAAGAAGGCCAAAAGCCTGAGCTTTGGGTAGGCGGGAAATACCCCGACAAGATGAGCGATGCGGTATTCAACATCCGCAAGGTCTCTGGTCACGCTGCCTTGGTTGCCTTGTTGGAGCGTCCATTTTCCAAGCGAGCCCTGGTGGTCGAGGTGTCTTTACGCAAGGAGCGGATCGCTCGAAATTTGGTGCTTTCGTCGCCGGGACTCATCGCTCTTTGCGATGAAAAGGGGATTGTCTGGTTGCCGCAGCATGGTTGGCCGTCCTTCGCGGACGCACTCAGGGACATGCCCAAGAAGAACAGAAACGCGGCACTCGTCCTTCTGAAAGGCCTAGCGTCTGGCCTTTACCAACCAAATGACCCTCTTCTGCAAGACCTCTGGGCAGCTGAACCCGCTTTTGCTGAAGCCTGCAGTGCTCTTCCTATCGACCCTCATGCCCGCCTGAAGTGGGTTGAAGCAGGTGCTGTTCTATGACCATCACCACCTTGTCAGGCTGGGAGTTGGCGTTTGCTATCCCCTACTCCAGCGACCTCCAGAAGAATCATCTGGATGTGTTCCGGCATCTGGCCAGCCGGTTCCCCGAGTGGAGTCACCATGATGAAGATGGCGCGTGCGATAGCGGTCGCCGCGTCCAGTTCATGACGGTATCCAGCGAGTCCATGAAGCGCTCGGCTGCCCTTGTACGACTGACTGGCTTGTATCCACCCGTGGATGTCACGGATCCCACTATGCGGGAGGTCGGGATCGAGGTGGCCACAGGGGTCGTGGTCAAGTTTGCGATCACCATGAGCGCCAACGCGCATATTCAGGTCGGCTCCAGGCGAAAGCAGGTTCCTGTCGACGATGCTGACATCCCGGCCTTCGTCCAGCGGCGGATAGCTGGCATTGGGCTTTCCCCCACCTCCGCGCTGTCGATCCGTCCGATGCGAGGCCTATTTGTAGGAAAGGCTGGGCGTAGTTTCGGCGTTGATGCGGTTGCCGTGTCTGGTCATGCGCGGGTAACGGATCCTGAGGCCCTCACCAGTGCCTGGGTACGCGGGGTAGGACGCCAGAGAACTCATGGTTTGGGGATGTTACGGATCCTCGATGTCGGAGATCCGTCATGAGCGAGACACTCGCGCAACGCGTGACGCTGGTTGTAGACGCGATACTCGGACCAAATGGACTTGTCGTGCAGGCTGGCGGACGCCATGAGCCGGCCCAGCTGAGCTACGCCAGGCACGTCGTTGATGCCCTTACAACGACCAACCCGAAGCGCGTGAGTCTGTTGGAGGCCGCCACGGGGATTGGCAAAGGCTACGGCTACCTGGTGGCCGTGCTGGCATGGATCGGACTCTCCAGGGGCGATGGCGTCAAGCGGAAGGCGGCTGTCAGCACCCATACCCGCACTTTGCAGAAAGCCTTGCTCCAGCAGGAGATCCCGCGCATCCAAGACCATCTGTCTGCCCTTGGCATTCCTGTCGCATCCATTGCCTTGCGCATGGGAAGACGGGCATACCTGAGCCCTCGCCGGGTGCAGCGGCTGGTGGCAAATCTCCTGAAAGGTATCCCCTCGCAGGAAGAAGCGAACCTGCTCACTCGCTTCGAGCAGCATGTCATCAGCTCATGCGCAACTGGCTCGGGTCTCATCATGGACTGGGTGGATACCGTGGGGGCTTTACCAAAAGGCATCACCGATACGGACATCTGCCTGCTGGATGGTATCGAGCCCGACAACGATGCATTTCTGCTGGCGCGCGAAAGGGCCAAATCCGCCGACTTGCTGGTAACAAATCACGCGTCGGTGATCATGCTGGCTCGGGGTCAGAGCAGTGACGCTCCCCCTCCTTGGGATGCACTGGTTCTGGATGAAGGACATCTCTTCTCCAGCGCGGCTGAATCGCTACTTTCGATGCGCTTTCAGACTCGTGAGATCATCTCAGCTCTGAAGAAACTCAGTATCGAGGCTCCGGTTGCAGGGGTGAAAAAACCCTTGGCTGCTGCTCAGCTGGCGGCGGCTTCGCTACACGACACCGTGACCGCGCTGACTCCACCCAGCGGCAGTTGGTGCATGCCACCATCAGATCTCGATCATGGGGTTTATCGACACGCATCGGATCTGGTCAAAACCATCAATTCCGTGGTCAGTGGCATTTTGCGCGACTGCCCCCCGGAGCAACTGGATGACGCCATCGAGGTGCTCCAAGATGTCCAGGCCATCGCCAATGGCCTGTCGAGCTGGTTAAGTCCCGGATCAGGGCTGGTGCTTCCCATTCTTCAGTTCTCCGAACGCCAGCGCTTAGGGTCTCTTGGCATGCACATGGACGCGCCGGGCGGGGTGATCAAACGCTTCGTTGGAGACGGCCACTGTCGTCTGATCATAACCTCTGCCACCCTCGCCTCACCACGACTCGCTGGCCCGTCGTTCACCGAGATCCGCCGTGAATTGTTGGTTTCCCAGAGCGAGGTGCTCTTTGAAATCACCTTGAGTCCTCAGCGCTATGGAGACATCACTCGAATCGTGAGGATGTCCGACTCGGTTCCCAAACCGGTGATGGCATCTGAAAGCGAGGTCGAGGACGAGAGGATCTTCGAGCTGAACCCTGTTTGGCTTGATGCTGCCGCCTCCATGATTCATGAGGCCTACCTTGATGGGCCGACCTTGGTCCTTTGTCTCAGTCATCGAGAGGCGGGCGAACTCGCTCGCCGGGTCAAGCGCCTGGTGCCTGCAGGTACCCCGATCTTCTGCCATGACGCCGGCCAGGCGCTGGGCGACCACATCGCTGACATGCGGCGCGCAAATGCAGGGATTCTGCTGACGCCCGGTGCTTGGGAAGGGGTTTCATTGCGGAACATGGACGGAGGCCAGCTGATCAAAGCGCTTGTGATCGCGCACATACCGTACAGCCCCGTCTCGTCCATGACGCGAGATCTTTACCTGTGGCATGCCTCGCTTCGCGGGATCAGCACTGCAGTAGCCAACGGAAGCCTGCAGGCACGGATACAGCACACCGTTTTTCAAAGGCTACGGCAAGGACTTGGCCGGTTGATCCGCTCACCGTCAGACAGCGGAGCAGTCTTCATAGCGGACCCCCGCTTCCCTGCTCCTGACGCGACCCAACGGCGTGTCCTGGCAACGGCAATTCCTGAACGGTTCTCCGACCGGTTCGCAGAATCCGTGGTTTTCACCCCAGGCCAAACCGCCAAGCCGAAGGCGCGGCCACCCGTACTGATCATGTGAGCGCATAGAGCCATGACAAAACCGATGATTCCATTCGAGATCGAGATGGAGCTTCTGACTCCAGTGATCTTGCCCGCCTTTCCCATGCATCTCGATGGGCTGTGCTGGTGGGCGCTTCACCAGCACGTCAGAGAAGACCAGATCGACAGTGCGCTTGCGGACATCCTTGCCCGCGATGACCAGGGCGTTTTCAAAGCCTCGGCGATGAAATTCGTCGTATCCCCAACCAAGGCCCTCACCAGTCACGATGTGACCTACGCCGACTGCTGGCGGTGGGAGAAAAACGGGCTCATCCCCACAGGCAGGAAGACCAAGATTGTCATAGACGGCGGTCCTTACAGACGCCGGCTACAGGCCTGGCGCTCGGTACATGCTGATCGGGTGTTATTCACGGGTGTGGGCCATCCTGCCGCCATCGCAGACCTGATCTCGCACAGCATCCTGGGAATCGGCCTCAACTACCGCCGAGGTGCTGGGCGTCTTGGCGCAATCACCTGGCGCGAAACCGAGACGCCGTTTTCCATGTTCGATGCGAATGGGGCACCTGTTCGCACGCTTCCCAGTGACTCACCTCTGGCAGTTCCGGCACGGGCGCGTCCGCCCTACCACCGGGGCGCAGAAGAACCTTGCCTGGTGCCTTTCGGTATCCAGCGCGTCATTCAGAACACCACCACTTCCTGACTGGAGAAAGACATGACCACCATCATCATGAAAGGCCACATCGTTGCTGAAGGACATCTGACGGTCAGCCGTCCGAACACTGCAAAGGGTCGGATGCCGCGACTGCCCAACGGATCAACCTACTTCCCCTCCTCAAGCCTCAATGGGCTCTGGCGGCATGCCGCTCATGAGGCAGTCGCCATGCATCGTGAGAAGCGTCACAAGCCCAAGCTCAGCCTCGATGCACACTACATGCTGGCCAGCGGCGTCGATACCGCGCGCGTTCTCGAAAATCTGGATATGGGGGGCTCCCCCGGCGCAGAACTCCCCGTTCGCGCCAAGAACCCGTTGATCAGCCTCTTCGGGCGCTGGAAGCTCGCGGGCAACCTCTGCATGGGTGATGCTTTCGCATCCTCCCAGGACGTTATCGTCCAGCAAGGCGATGGTTCCAGAAGCCACCCCTTCCGTCGTCGCCCGGAACTCACACATTTCGTTTCCGATGAGGAGATGGATCGCCTTGAGAGCATCCTCAACGCGGACAGCGAAAGCTCGGAACTCGTGAAGCCACTGGAAGGTCGGGTCAAGGAGCTGAAAGCTGCCATGCGCGGGGCGACAGCTGAGATCAAAGCTGGCTTCCAAGCGGAAATTGCCGAGCTTGATGCCAAGATCAAGGAAATCAAAACAGGTCGAGAGGGGGCCAAAGAGTCTGTGCAAAGGCCCCTTGATACCTATGAGGCGATTGCCGCTGGGAGCGTCCTGGAGCATGAGATGCGTATCCAGGGTGGGGCCGAACTGGAAATCGGTGCATTTCTGTGGACTACACGACATGTGGCAAGCAAGCCGTATGTCGGCGGTCACAAGCGCAGCGGCCTGGGGCGCATCAGCGCTTCGTGGGATGTGCGGCAGTATGCGCCGGGTGCGAATGGCCCAGAGGTGATCGGCAAGGTCAGCTTCGATGATCTCGGGTTTCATGTTGAGGGCGAAAAGTTGTTGGCTGCCCTCGCCGCTTTCGAGGAGGCCATGGAAAGCGAGAAAGTTGCTCTCGACCAGTTCGTCTGATTCGGTGCATCAGCATGCCAAGCTGAACGCCGCGTATTTCGTTGCTTTCAGCTAAGTGTGGTTCCCGCGTGCACGCGGGTGAGCGGCAACTCGGAGACCCGTGCTCCCCATGGATTCGGTGGTTCCCGCGTGCACGCGGGTGAGCGGGATCGAGTCATACCATTCGATTGCTTGCTTGAGTGGTTCCCGCGTGCGCGCGGGTGAGCGGTATATGCGTGCTGGCGACTTCAGCCTGCGTAGGTGGTTCCCGCGTGCGCGCGGGTGAGCGGGTCAACACCGTGATCGAAAACGTGATGGCTGTGTGGTTCCCGCGTGCTAGCGGGTGAACGAGGAAATGTTGCCAAGCGCGCAGCACAAGAGCTGTGGTTCCCGCGTGTGCGCGGGTGAGCGCTGGTGCGGCAGTCATGTACAGATAATTGGCAGAATTTCCCGTGCAGGCGCGGGTGGACGGTCGGTCAGCATGCATGCCCTGGCAGGTGGTGAGTGGTTCCCGCATGCGCGCGGGTGAGCGGCACGACAGCAGGAAGATATTCTGGAGTTTGAGTTGATTCCCGCGTGCGCGCGGGTGAGCGGATCAGCTCGATGGAGTCACCGGAGAGAATCTCCAGTTCCCGCATATGCGGGTAAGCGATGGGTTTATCCAAAGCAGTTTGGATGGGTACTTTCCCGCTATGCGGGTGTTATCTCGTTGACATAGAGGTAAATCGAGCATGGACAAACAAGAGCGCATGGACCTGTACTACTCACCAAAAGAGTTTCGGCGAAACTCTGAGGATGTTGCTGCGACACCGGGTCGGTCATACGGTCGGTATGAAGATCCAAGCATTATCTTGATGCTCTTGCGGTCGATATTCGCGGTGCTGATAGTGCTTGATCTGTACCTGTACTTTCGTTGACGAACACGTTTCCCGCACTTGCGGGTGGCCGGATTCGGGGCAGTGAAGATGCGTTAGCTGGGGAGTTCCCGCGTATGCGGGTGAGCGAGACGTGTTGATGTTCGCGGTGTCCCTGATGGCGATTTCCCGCAGGTATGCGGGTGCCAAGGTAAGTTGAACGGGATAGCGCAGGCCGAGGTTTAGTTTGCGCTATCCCAAGATGTCATGACCAGCGCCAGATGCCTTTGCCAACATGCTTGATGATCTGGCGCTCCCTGCTCATCGTCAGAACTCGCGCGGCAGCCATAGAGCTGCATGCGTTCGCACGCAGGCCGGCTCCAAGTCGATCTTGCGGGGTGTGAAGGACCGGGACACCAGCGCGCTCAAGGGCGGCAGTCATATCAGTCTTGCAAAATTCATCGCGCAGACGCAGCTCGGAAAGTGCCTTTTGCACATGCTCCGCTGTGACCTGGAACCCGTTCACCATCATGTTTTTCATCAATATCTCCTTTGTTGGCGGGCTCTCTCACTGCCATTTTTGTGCTAATATGGAAAAAATGGCAAGAGAAATCTGACATGGAAGCTCTCGATCTGCTCATCACCTCTTCTGGTTTGCCCAAGAGTCCTGAGGAATCGGTCGGATTCCTGTTCAACCAAGCACGCTCTGACAAGCAGGAGCGGTTTCGCCTGGTCGAGACTGTGCGAGCGGGCATCCCAGGAGATGCCGTCAAGAAATACATCGAGTTCGTTGGCCTTACCGTCAGGGATCTGAGCGATGCAACTCGGATCCCCGAGCGCACCATGGCCCGTCGCCTCAAAGAGGATCGCCTCCCACCCGCTGACAGCGAAAGCGTGCTGCGTCTGGCGGGCATGATTTCTCAGGCAGAAGGCGTGTTTGGTGATCGCGCGTCAGCACTGGCTTGGCTGCGTCGTCCCAACCGAACCCTGAGTGGGCAGACCCCTTGGCAGTTGCTGGACACGACCTTCGGGGCGCGGGAGGTCGAAGATGCCCTCGTGCGAATTGAGCATGGTGTCTTCGCCTGATGGATGCCTGGCGTCTGTGTTCGCCTCGGTTTCGTGCGTCCGCCATGTCAGGAGAAGGCGCTCGCCTTTCTCCCGGACGCTGGAATGCGCGGGGCACGCGCATGGTCTATTGCGGAACCACACTCTCCCTCGCAGTGCTTGAAATGCAGGTTCAAGCAGGCGACATGCTGCCGGTTTATGACGCCTTCAAGCTACATGTGCCAGACGGCTTCGTGACCCGTGTTGAGGTGGGCCAGCTTCGGGATGGCTGGCGAGACGACGTGGAGGCTACACGCCAGATTGGGGAGTCTTGGGTAGAGCAGCAAACCTCGGTTGGCCTGTTAGTTCCAAGCGCTGTCGTTCCACAAGAAATGAACCTTCTGCTGAACCCGCTGCATCCAGACTTCGGTCGTGTTTCATGGGGTGCTCCTTCTCGGTTCCAGATTGATTCCAGGCTGTTCAAGGAGTGATGTGATGACGATAGATGCGTTTCAGCGCTACTACGCCATGCCCAAGCCCTGTGCCAACTGCCCTTTCCTGAAAAGCGGTGCTATTGAGCTTCGTCCTGGTCGGCTCAAAGGGATCGTCGAGTCCCTCCTCGCCAACGACCATGAAACCTTCGTGTGTCACAAGACGGTTCATTGCAGCAAGGGCGGCGATTGGGATGAGGAAGCCGGCGAGTACCGTGACAGCGGCAATGAGATGGCCTGTGCCGGGGCCACTCTCTACCTCTTGAAGCAGGGACGCCCCAGCATAGGCATGCGCCTGGCGATGGCATTCGGTGTATTGCAGGACAAGGAAATGATCGTGAACCACGGAAAGTTGGTGGTGGATCAGGTGAATTGACCATCTCATAGAGCAGTGCGAGCCAAGTACCCATGCAAAGTCAAACATGGAGTGCTCATCATGGAAATCTCGCACTTGTTGCGCAAAGCAGTATCACTCGCCGAATCAGTATCTCCTCAGCAGGAGCAACCCTCAGTCACAGAGGTGTGCCGTGTTGTGGAGCTGCTGGAAGCTGGTGAGTACGTCAGGCCCATAGAGCTTGCCCTGGCATGTTGCATCGTCAGGAACTGGCTTGTTGTTCCCATCGAACGGAACGAATCGGCAGAAGATGAACGGCGCGTGATCCTCTCTCTCGCTCGCCCAGTCTTCAAAGCCATGATTCCAGACGATGGTTGTCTGATTGCCATTCCTCGGCAATCACCAGCACCGGCCCCTCTTTGAGAGGCCGGTGTTTTTCATTCCTCTCCAGGCAGGTCTGGAATCCTGCCCATCATGTGCGTGAGTTCTTCAAGTGACTTGGCAAAGCCACCATGGAGAAACTGACATGTCACTGAACATTTCCCTTTTGAAATCCCGCACTCGTGATCTGGCGCGTCTGTCGCGAGAAGTAGCTCTTCTTGCCCAGATTGAGGCACACAATCGTGCCGCCTCACGTTCTGTGTGCACACCGCAGGACACGGCACTTGCTGATGCCTGTAACCACCTCGATGCCGTGCTTGGCTATCTCGAAAGCGCTGGTTTCTACCAGTGTCATCGTCAGCCAGCTTGCCTCGATATCATCGGCTATGACGAAGAGATCGTGTCGTGCCCACACTGTGGAACGCGAAGCGACTTTGTTGAGGCATTTATGGCGGGAGAAACTGGGGTTCAGCTTCATACCTGCCTCAATCAGTCTTGCCAGCATGTGTATGTTGCTGCCGAGATGGATTGACTCGAACCTCCTGGCCCTTTGGGTTGGGAGGTTTTTTCATTCTTGGCCGTCAAGGCTCGGTTGGGCTAGGCAGGTGAGCCACAATCAGGTCGTTGATGATCCTGGTTGCACTTTTCCCCTCAGCAGCCTGAGCCGCAGCAAGAGTGGCTGAGGCGTCAGGGGTCAGGCGGATCGTTCTCAGTACCCGCCCTCCCCGCTCTATGAGCCGTTCATCATGCTTGGCAACTCGGTAAACAGCTCGGTTCTCACTCATCAAGATCAGCCTGTGCTGTCTCCAGGCGCTTCGCTTCCAGCTTTTGAGCTGCCTTGCGCTCCTCTTCCTGGATCATCTCGTGGGCGCGCATCAGCTCAACCATGAACGCGGCATCGACCTCAATGACCTTCCCAGCGAGCTGCTCAGGCTCCAGGCCAACATAGGAAGCAACCTGCTTCCGCGTCTTGGATGGGATTGCCACCATGGCTTGCCGAACCGTGCTCATGAACGAACTGACGGTTTTTGGCGGCAGCTTGGGGCCAGTGATCACGCCCTTGGTGACGGTGCTCTTACCGATTGCCTTGGCCTTCTCCAGTTGAGCAGCAAGAAACTCACCCGTCTTCTCGCCGTGCTCTCGCAATGCCTCGATAGCGACATCTGCAGGTACCGCTCCGCTCCGTACCAACTGATGAACATCATGATTGGCCGTAGCCAGCCGGAGAAGCTGCTCAACACGAGCAGCGCCAACCTTGCCCGACATGCTGGCGGAAATCTCAGCCGGGGAATGTCCCATTCGGGTCAGGCGGAGAAACCCAAGTGCCATCTCCAGCGGCTTGAGCTTCAGGCCCTCGGCCGACCGCAGCATGACCTCGATGCGCTCGACATCGTTCCCGCGAAATGGGACGCACGGGACGAACTGAAGGTCAGCACCCTGAGCAATCGCCTTGAGAGCACCAAGTCGACGGCAGTGGCCTTCAACCGGAACGATCCTGCCGTCGTCGGTAGTACGCACAACCAAGGGCGGGACAAAGCGGCCAGCGGCATAAGAATCAGCAAATGCCTGAATGTGGGCCTCGACCTCGGGGTCATCATAGTTGCGCAGATTGAAGCCCTCGTCCTCAGCGATCTCGCGGGGGTCTACGAGGAAGATGTCGTTCTTTTTCACGCCAGGCATGTTCGGATCGGCTGCCATTGAGCGAAGAGTCTTTTGCATTTCTCAGGTCTCCTGTGAGCAGCCCGAATTGCTGCCGTCCATTCACTATGTCATCGTTAGCGCCCTAACGCAACATAAAACAGACAACAAAGCGGCCTCATCAGAAAAGGGTCATGTGTCGGTGTGCGGCAAATGGTTTTGCACAGCCAACCATGAGGAGAAAGACATGAGCAACGCTCGAATGATGAGCATTCACGCATTGCGTGAGATTGTTGAAGGGCGGGCATCCGAGGGGCATTTCGGATGGCCGGATTCAGACCACGTTGTTTTCATTACTGGCGAAGATGCCAGGGTTGTCGTGACCTACGATGACCATGCGGAAAAGCCCCGCGCCTACGAAGCGATGATCGCTCGCGATTTCTTCAGCTTCACCAGGTGCATCAACCTTGCCTATGACGCTGACTACCGAAGGAATGCTCTTTGGTTGACCGTGGCATGAGGCGCAAGGACCAAGCCAGCGCGCTCCCATTGGGACGGCTGGCTTTTTACATCTTGGGACGGACGTTTACGTTTAGAGGCGAGAAGCCAACCTTCTGAGTGTGGAAAGTAACGATTTCCAAGCGCATCATGAAACTTCTGATGCCACACGGAGACGGCCATGCACATACAGGGCCACGTCACGCACCAGGAGCCTGTCGTTCAAGACAATGGCATATTGGACGTGATAGTCGACGAGCTGAAGGGACTCTCTCTCTTGGCTGTGGTGACGATTCTGATCTGGCTTCAAGCATCGCCCGAGGGTCGGTTTTGGAACGTCATCATCTTCCTGTCGATCTGTGTTTTTTCGGTGGTTTCGCGTCTCATGCGTGAACGCCGGCTGTAATCCCTCGCACCCCCACGCGTTGGAAAAAGGCCTGGGCCAGAGATGGCTCGGGCCTTTTCATTTGTCGGTCGACAACTAGTGTTGCTTCTTTTATGTCTTAGCACAGTTACTGTGCTATACTTTCTGGGCAAAGCCACACTGGAGAACGACCATGATTGAGAAGATCACCACCTTCGCCTGCGAACTCTGCGGGTCCACTCATTGCGGTCAAGATGCTACCGCGCGCCATGACCCGGCGACGGGAGAGTGGATCGTAGGCTCTATTTACGACGGAACCTGGTGCAATGACTGTGGCGAAGTGGACCTCGTGGAAGTGGAGTTGGTTGGGGAAGATGCAGATGAGGTAATGGCGGAGCGTGCAGAGCATGCGGTCAAGACGCATGCGAAAGAACTGCTGGTGGCTCTTGAGGAGCTGATGGATGACCTCAAGAGCTTGTCGCGGGAATACCCCATCTGCAGCGGCATCCTCAAAAGCAGCTATGGAACGAAGGCTCAAGCAGCGATCAACGCCGCCCGGACCATTCCGACTGCTTAAAGCGGTTCTGGCCCAATCCTGAAGGAGGACTGGGCCGCTGACCTGATCGGGTGAAATAAGCGCCGCGCCAGTCCTTTCTCCCCACCTCCGTTGTGCAACCCCTTACCCCTCCATTGACATCGCTAATTTGTTGCTCCTTTTATGTTGCATTGCACAGTTACTGTGCTATTCTTGAGACATGAACAGGAGCACAGCATGATGAAAATCCCGCCCGACTGCCCGTACTGCCGCGCCGAGTCCGTGCTGGTGACTGGGGCATCTGTGTACCCACGTCGACCTGATTTAGCGGACCGTTCGTTCTACATGTGCACACCGTGTGATGCCTATGTCGGGACTCATCCAGGGACACATGTTCCCTTGGGTCGACTCGCCAATGCCGAGCTTCGAGCCGCCAAGCGCTCAGCACATGCAGCATTCGATCCATTATGGAAGACGGGTGGTCTGAGCCGTCGGAAGGCCTACTTGGTGTTGGCCTGGCTACTGCAGATCAATCCTGTGCGAGCGCACATCGGCATGATGGATGAGCAGATGTGCTGCAAGGTTGTCGAGGTGTGCGGTCGTTTCACGGGGTTTTCGGAAGATGACTACCAAACTGCCCTGACCTGGGCGAAATGCCACTTCCCGCGCGGGAAGAAGAGCTAGGAGAGTTGCTATGGCCACCATCATCCTTCACATCATCAACGACAATGGTTCCCGCTTCCCTCTGAAGGGCCATCGTGGTGCCTATCTGGAGCTTGATCTCGATCTGATGACTTCGGATGTCATCGTGATGAACGCAGCGCCGCAATCGAAGAAAGCTGCCAATGCCTACGTTCGACCCAAGGAATCCATGACTTTCGCGATCTCCCCCGAAATCCCCCGAGAAGTCCTGGAAAGCATCCCGCGTACTCAAAACCTGGACCGCTATCTGCGTGCCATCTGGGATGGCTACTCCCACGATTACACGACCCGTGAACCCGTGCTCAACGGTCAGGCTCGGGCTGCAGCCGAAAGGGTCGCAGGCTTCGTTCGCAAGCTCGCCGCCTGATGAGTGATCAGATGAGCCAAGCGGAGATTCTCCAGGCGCTTCAGCGACTTTCCGCGCGTGCTGAAG
>VFQO010000560.1_pt1 | contig 38424 bp, 37 predicted proteins | sample 3512331 | NCBI WGS metagenome assembly VFQO01 (sample SAMN10412371, study PRJNA504923) | tailings metagenome | isolation source: Replicate 3 from Balatoc abandoned mine | place: Philippines: Itogon, Benguet | collected 2017-08-28 | reverse complement strand
CCTGCCACGACGTCTCCGACGGCGGCATCGCGGTGACGCTCGCCGAAATGGCGCTCAAATCGAACATCGGCGTGCTGGTCAGCGAAGAACAGCCGTTCGGCATCGCCGAAAGCTTCTTTGGCGAAGACCAGGGGCTGTATCTGGTCACCGTCTGCGACACCTGCCTCGCCGACTTCCTCGACGCTGCCGGCCGCGCGGACGTGCCGGTCGACCCGGTCGGCCGCACGATCAAGGACCGCATCGTCTTCGAACTGCCCGATAGCGACTTCTCGGTGACGCTCGCGGAACTGCGCGAGGCGCATGAGGGGTTCTTCCCCAATCTGATGGGCGCCGACGCGGCTTTGGCCTAGTTCGTCATTGCGAGCGTAGCGAAGCAATCCAGAGTGGCGTACGCATGCTCTGGATTGCTTCGCTACGCTCGCAATGACGAAATGTTGTTTGGCACGGAGGTGAGAGGTTCATGACCATCCACATCGGCATCGGCGGCTGGACCTACGAACCCTGGCGCGGCACCTTCTACCCCGACAAGCACCCGCAGAAACGCGAGCTCGAATATGCCGGACAGCAGCTGACCGGGATCGAGATCAACGGCACTTACTACAGCAGCCAAAAGCCTGAGACGTTCGCGGGCTGGGCAGCCGCGGTCCCCGATGGCTTCAAATTCAGCGTCAAGGCGTCACGTTTCTGCACCAACCGCAAGATACTGGCCGAAGGCGCCGGATCGATCGAGAAATTCGTGGGCCAGGGGCTGACCCGCCTCGGCGACCGGCTCGGCCCGATCCACTGGCAGTTCATGGCGACGAAAAAATTTGATCGCGACGATTTCGCGGGCTTCCTAGACCTCCTCCCCGATAGCCAGGACGGCGTCCCTCTGCGTCACGCGATCGAGGTCCGCCACGAAAGCTTCCGCGACCCCGCCTTTCTCGACATGCTGCGCGCGCGCAACATGGCGGTGGTCTATGCCGACAGCGACGAATTTCCCTGCATTGCCGAACAGACCGCCGACTTCACCTATGCGCGGTTGCAGCGGTCGCAGGACGAGGTCGAAACCGGCTATGACGCCGCGGCACTCGACAGCTGGGCGGCCCAAGCCAAGGACTGGGCGAACGGCGACCGCGACGTCTTTCTCTTCTTCATTTCGGGCGCGAAGGTTCGCAACCCTGCGGCAGCGCAAGCGCTGATCGCGCAGCTCTGATACCCCTCCACCACCGCTTCGCGGCGGTCCCCCTCCCCATTGCTTCGCCAAGGGGAGGATCTAAGGATCTCAAGCCGCCAGCGCCGCTTGCGACGCCAGGAAATTATACGGATCGATGCCGCGGCTGCGGTACGCGCGGTGCGCTTCGTGATAGAGCGTCGGCTCGCCGATCCCCAGCCGCGCGCGCGCCGCGTCGAGCGGTTCGGCGAGCAGCGCGCGGATGTCCTGTTCGATGATCGCCTTCGCCGCCTTGCCGTGGCGCTGACCCTGACGGATCGCGCCGAACACCGGGGCTTTGGCCTTCACGCCGCGCTTCACTTCATAACCGCCGGCATAGGCGATGAAGAAATTGCCGTAATTGCCCGTCTGGCCATAGGTAAAGCCGAGCACGCATTGTTCGCCCAGCGCGTCGCGGCCATAGCCGGTCAGGATGTGGAACAGGTCGTGGGTATCGCGCAGGCGGTTGGCATACCATTGCACCTGGTCGTCGAACTTCGGGCGCCCCATCTTGTCGGCCTCGGCCACCAGCCCCGCCGCCGACAGGCCTTCGCGGCGCATGAAGGTGACATAGGCGTGGCCGACGCTGCCCTCGGGCAGCTTATCGATCCAGGCGTGATCGTCGAGCAGGTCGGGCAGATAGGGTTCGCTCGCCATCAACTGGCGGCCCTTCTCGCTTTCGACGAAGGCGCGCGCGTCGTCCATGAACCCCTTGCGCGGCAGGCTTTCGAAGATGTGAAACACCTGTTCGGTGTCTTCCTTGTCCTTGATCAGCTTGCGAAAATGCGACAGCGCCTTGAAAGGGCGAAAGGTCGGCATCTTGCGGTCGGGGTGGGAGAAGACGGTCGGGATCATGGCTGCTCTCTTGCGAATCGGGCGATGAGGGTCAAATAGCATTACTGACATAGATGTCAATAGTGCTTCGACCGTCGCTGCAAGAAAGCGCTCGACGCTGGCAATGCCGCGGGATAGCTCTGCGCCTTGCCCGGAGGGGGATAGACCATGACCGTAGCCCGCTATGAAAGCCTCGATGCCATTCGCGGGGTTGCGGTGATGGGCATATTGGCGATGAACATCGTCGCTTTCGCCCTGCCCTTCGCCGCCTATTCGAACCCGGTTGCGGGCGGGCCGGTCAGCGGGCTCGACCTCGGCACCTGGTTCTTCAACTTCGTGCTGATCGATTCCAAGATGCGCGGCCTGTTTTCGATGCTGTTCGGGGCGAGCACCCTGCTCGTGATCGAAAGCGCGGCGAGCAGCAACCGTAGCGCGGCGGGGGCGCATTATGCGCGCATGGTCTGGCTCGCGATCTTTGGCCTGATCCACTTCTATCTCATCTGGTTCGGCGACATCCTGTTTCTTTACGCCATGTGCGGTCTGCTGCTGTTCGCGTTTCGGGGCCTGTCGGTGAAGGCACTGACGACCTGGGCGATCGCCTTCCTTATTGTCGGTATCGGCTTCTTTGCGTTCGGCTGGGCGGCGATGGCGCTGACCGAAGCAGGCCGGATGCCCGCCGAAATGGCGGCGGAGATGAACGCCGGCCTCGCCGACATGAATGCCGAAATGGGCCCCGGCGCCGCCAGCTATGCCCGCGAAATGGCGATTTATCTGGGCGATTACGCCAGCATCGTCGCGCATCGCACCGGGGACATGCTCACCGAACCCTTGACCCTGCTGCTGATGTTCCTGTGGGAGACGATGGGGTTGATGCTGATCGGCATGGCGCTGTTCAAATCGCGGATGCTGACCGGTGAGTGGGAACCCGCACGCTATCGCAAATGGGCGCTGCGCTGTTTCCTCATCGGCATCCCGCCGCTGGTGGCGCTGGCGTTGTATCAAGTGCAGAGCGGTTTCAGCGCGGTATCGACGTTCGGCGCGTCGCTGGCGCTGTCGGCGCCGTTCGACATCGTGATGACGATCGGTTGGGCGGCGCTGATCATGTGGTTGATCAAGGCGAAGGCAAATGATGCGATCCGCGCGCGGCTCGCCGCGACCGGGCGCATGGCGTTCACCAATTATCTGGCGACGTCGATCGTGATGACGACGATCTTTTACGGCTATGGGCTGGGTCTGTTCGGCAGCATCGGGCGCACCGCGCTCTATCTCTTCTGCTTCGGCATGTGGGCCGCGATGCTTTTGTGGTCGAAGCCATGGCTCGACCGCTTTCACTATGGCCCGCTCGAATGGCTGTGGCGCAGCCTGTCGCGCTGGCAGCTGCAACCGATGTGAAAGGTGCGGCGGGCTCAGTAACCGACCGCGCGGCCGAACCCGGCCGGGCGGCGCTGCACCAGCGGATTGGCTTCGCGCTCGAGCGCGCTGAGCGTTTCCTCGAATAGCCGGCGCAGTTCGACGACGCGCGGCAGATATTCTTCGGGGCTGATCTGGCTTTCGACGCAGTGGCGCGCGAACATTTCGATGTCTTCGGCGACCGCGCCGAGTTTTTCACCGCCGAACTGGCGCGCTTCGCTTTTCAGCGTGTGCGCCGGCATCACCAGACCGCGCGCATCGCGGGCGCGCATGGCGTCCTCGATCGCCGCCACCGATTTGGTGCCGTCTTCGCGGAAATAGCCGAGAATCCGCACGAACGCGGCGCCCAGCTGGGTGCGCGTGGCGCGGAATTCATCCCAATCGACCAGGATTTCGTCCAATGCTTTGTCCCTTGGTATGCAAATTCGGTCGGTGGTCCCGTCCGACACATGCCCAACTTGGGTAAAAAAGCCGTTACGACGCGATCGGTCAGCAACAAAATCCGCCCCGATTTGGGTCAGCGGCGGCGCACCCGCCAGCGCTCCGCATCATCCTCGCCGGGTTCTGCTGCGACCAGCCAGCCATGTTCGCCTGCCAGCGCCGCCACCTCGCGCCCCGCCTGGGGATCGTCGGCGATCAGCAGCACATCGCTGGCATCGCGCATCGCGCGTGCCAGCCGCAGCGCGGGCCAGGGACAGCGCATCCCGCGCGCATCGACGACCAGCATCGCCGCGCCGTCAGCCTGGGTCATTCGTCATAGGGATTGCGCGAATTGCGGAAATTCAGCCGCACCGGCACCCCCTGAAACCCCAGCTCCTTGCGCATGCCGTTGACCAGATAGCGGGTGTAGCTGCCCGGCAGGCTGTCGGTGCGGGTGCCGAACACGACAAAGGTCGGCGGCCGGGTCCGCGCCTGGGTGATGTAACGCAGCTTGATCCGCTTGCCGCCGGGGGCGGGCGGCGGGTTGTTTTCCACCGCATTTTCGAACCAGCGGTTAAGCTTGGCGGTCGACACGCGGTTGGTCCAGATCGCCCGCTGTTCGAACGCGACGCGCACCAGTGTGTCGATGCCCTTGCCGGTCGCACCCGAAATCGTCAGCACCGGCACGCCCTTGACCTGGCTCAGCCCGTCCTCGAGCGCGCCTCGGACGCCATTGAACAGCGACGAGGGGTCTTCGGCAACGTCCCACTTGTTGAGCGCGACAATCAGCGCCCGGCCTTCCTGCAGCACCCGGTCGGCGATGTGCAGATCCTGCGCCTCCAGCCCTTTGGTCGCGTCGAGCAGCAGCACGACGACTTCGGCAAAATCGACCGCGTGCAGGGCGTCGGCAACCGACAGCTTTTCCAGCTTGTCCTGCACCTTTGCCCGCTTGCGCATCCCGGCGGTGTCGAACAGCTGGATTTCGTGAACCTCGCCGTCGTCTTCCCATTTCCAGTCGACGCGGATCGAATCGCGGGTGATCCCCGCCTCGGGTCCGGTGATCAGGCGGTCTTCGCCGATCATCCGGTTGATCAGCGTCGATTTGCCCGCGTTCGGCCGCCCGACGATGGCGAGCTTCATCGGGCCGAGCGGCGCATCCTCATCATCGCTGTCGGCCGCAACCTCTTTCTCGATCTCGTCGAACGGTTCGACGATCGGGCGCAGCAGGTCGAACAGATCGACCATGCCCTCGCCATGTTCGGCGCTGAGCGCGACGGGATTGTCGAACCCCAGCGAATAGGATTCCATCAGGCCGTTTTCGCCCTGTTTGCCCTCCGCCTTGTTGACCACCAGGATGATCGGTGTGTCCTCGCTACGCAGCCAGCGCGCGATTTCTTCGTCGAGCGGCACCACCCCGGCGCGGCCGTCGATCATGAACAGCGCCGCATCGGCCTCGCGCACCGCCTTTTCGGTCTGGACGCGCATCCGTCCGGGCAAGGTCGCAGCGTCCTGATCCTCGAACCCCGCGGTATCGACGATGCGAAACTCGAGGCCCAGCAGATTGGCGTCGCCCTCGCGCCGGTCGCGCGTCACCCCGGGCTGGTCATCGACCAGCGCCAGCCGCTTGCCGACCAGCCGGTTGAACAGCGTCGATTTGCCCACATTGGGGCGCCCGACAATGGCTATCGTCGCGAATCGCGACATGTCACTTATCCCTGTAGTTGCGCCGGGCCGCCCCGGCCCGGACGCTCATCAGCGCCAGGCCGTGATCTGCCCGTCGTCCGCCAAAATATACAAGATGTTGTTCGCCACCACCGGCGCCTGCGACAGGGACGATTTGAATTCGGTCGAACCCAGCAACGTCCCGTCGGTCGGTGAATATTCGGCCAAAATGCCTTCGCTATTCACCGCAATCAGGCGGCCACCGGCCAGGATCGGTCCGGTCCAGCGGATCGGATCCTTTTTCTTCTTTTCGGTTTCGACGCGGAAGCGCGCGAGCTGTTGCAGCCAGCGCACCTTGCCCGACGTGCGCGCGACGCACAGCAATTTGCCGTCGTCGGTCATCGCATAAACCCATTCGCCGACGACATAGGGGGTCGAGATCCCGGCGATCGAAATTTCCCAGCTGCGCTGCCCGGTGAGCAGTTCATAGCTTGCCATGCGGCCGCCCTGGCCCAGGGCAAAGACGCGGCCATTGTCGATGACCGGATCGGCATCAACGTCGGTCAGCGTCGACACCGACAGCGCCATCGAGGTGCGCGCCAGCGCGTCTTCCCACAGGTCGCGGCCGTTCTCATAACGATAGGCCTGCACCTCGCCCGACGAGAAACCGGCGACGATCGTCCCCTGCCCTGCCGCGGGCGACGCCGCGCCGAACACGCTGCCGGGTTCGAGCGACGCGGTCGCCTGCCACAGCACGGCACCGTTCGCGGCATTGAGCGCGATGATCTGATTGTCCTGGCTGATCACATAGACCCCGCCAAAGGCAATCGTCGGCGCGCCGCGCAGCGGACCCGCGGGCTTCACCTTCCAGATCACCGATCCGTCGGCGACGTTCAGCGCTGCGACATCGCCGGCGCCGCTGGTCGCATAGACGACATTGCCGTCGACCCCGGCGCCGCCGCCGAACAGCGAATCCTTGAAATCCTTTCCGCTGCTGCCGATCGCGGTGCGCCACAACGGCGCGCCGGTGTCGGCGGCGAGCGCGGTGACCACCGCTTCGGTATCGACGGCGAACAAGCGGTTATCGGCGATCACCGGCGATGCGGCGAGCCGCTGCTTGTTGGTGCTGCCGGCGATATTGGCCTGCCACAGCTTGCTGCGCGTCGCGCCCAGCGCCGGATGGCCCATCGATTTCGACGCATTGCCGCCCGACTGCGCCCAGGCGGCGTTGACCGCGGGCTCGGGCAGGACGACCGCGATCGCCGCGGTCGCCGGATCGACCTTGATGCTGTTGTCGTTCGACAGGATCGACACGCGATCCCCGACGGTCGGAGTCTTCGGCCCGCCATCGCCCTTGAACACGCCGCATCCCGCCAGCGACAGCGCCAGCAGCGCTGCGCTCATTCCTAAACGCGTCTTCCGCATATTATTTGGCTTCCTCAATTGGGGCGGCTGCCGCTGCCTGGGGCGCAGCATTGCCTTTCTGGTCCTGCGCGGCGCTTTCGGCCGCGCGATCGGCGACGGCGTCGACGCCGAGCATGCCCGCCATCTGCACCGCGCGCGATTGCAGCGATTTGGCGACGCCGGGCAGTTTGGCGATACGCCCATAGAGCGCCCCGGCCTGGTCATATTGGCCCAGCTGATAATGGGCGGTCGCCGACAGTTCGGCGGCGCTCGCGAACCAGCTCGACACCGGATCCTTGGCATCGACCAGCGGTTTCATGCGCGCAATCACCGCTTCGGGTTTCAGGCTGTCATATTCGAACGCGGTCTGGCGGATAAGCGCCAGATCGCGCAGCGCCTGGTCCAGCTTGGTATCGGCAGCAACGGTCGCCATCAGCGCCGCGGCGGCTTTCAGGTCGCCGGCCTGCGCCTTGATATTGGCCTGCTGCATCACCGCGACGGCACGATAGGCGGGATCGGCACTGGCCGCCAACTTCTCGAGCTCGGTGGCGGCAGCGCGAGGCTGGTTGGTCCCGAGTTTTTCGAACGCAGCGATCAATTCCTCGGCCTGTTCGCCGCGCGCGACGTCCTGGCGGTGGCTCCAGTACAGAAATCCGCCGAACGCCAGCAGTGCGGCGAGCACCCCGCCGATAATCCAGCGGCCATAGCGCTGCATGATCGTGTCGAGCCGATCCTTGCGGACGGCTTCGTCGACTTCCTGCAACAGCGCGGCATCGTTGGTCGGGCTCAGGGCCAATCAAACCTCCATTCAACATTCAGGGCTTTGGGCATAAATCCCGCCGCGGCTTCCTTAGCGACGGCGCACAAAAAGGCCAAGCGATTCACTTGGCGCCGATCCTTGCCATACGCGCGCGTCAGCCAGCGTAGATCTGATCCTCGGTCGGGAATGAACGGGACCTGACCTGATCGGCATATTCGCGCACCGCGCCGTCGACGACCCCGGCCATGTCCTGATAGCGTTTCACGAATTTGGGGACGCGTTCGAACATCCCCAGCATGTCCTCGGTGACCAGCACCTGGCCGTCGCATTGCGCCGACGCACCAATGCCGATGGTCGGACAGGCGACCTTGTTCGTGACCTCGATCGCGATCGATTCGAGCACGCCTTCGATCACCAGCGAAAAGGCGCCGGCCTGCGCCACGGCAAGCGAATCCTCGACGATCGACCGCGCTTCTTCCTCGCTCTTGCCGCGCACGCCATAGCCGCCGAGGATATTCACCGCCTGCGGCGTCAATCCAACATGCCCCATCACCGGGATGCCGCGCTGGGTCAGGAATTCGATCGTCGGCGCCAGCGCCCGCCCGCCTTCCATCTTCACCGCTGCGGCGCCGGTTTCCTTCAGCAGCCGCGCGGCGTTCGTGAACGCCTGCTCGGGGCTGGCCTCATAGCTGCCGAACGGCATGTCGACGATGACCGCGGCATGATAGCTGCCGCGCACCACCGCGGCGCCGTGCAGCGCCATCATCTCCATCGTCACCCCGACCGTGTGCGGCAGGCCGTAAATCACCTGCCCCAGCGAATCGCCGACGAGCAGCATGTCGCAATGCGGGTCGAGCAGCTGCGCCATGCGGACGGTATAGGCGGTCAGCATCACGATCGGCTCGCCGCCCTTGCGCTGGCGGATGCGCGGCACCGTCAGGCGCTTCATCGGCTGCGGCGTCGGATTCGCGCGGCTGGTCGAGGTGTCGAAGGTGAGCGTTTTGGGCAGGGTGGACATGGCGGCGGGGTCTAGCCGCTAAAGCCACGTGGCGAAAGCGCGAAGCAAGCCGATGTAAATATGGCTTGACTCTATGTCGAATATTTTTAACATAGCGTCATATCAAGCGAACATCGGAGACTATAAGCATGTCATTTCGGGAAAAGACCCACTGGGCGGCCTTTATCGGTATCCTCGCCGCCTTCGGCTGGTATTTCGCTGCTTATCCCTGGCACAAGATCGATACGCCGGCGGGCGTGGGCGCGGTGGCGGGGATGCTGGTGCCGGTCACGATCATCATCGTCGTGGCGATGGCGGCAACGGCCGCTTTCTTCGCCATTCGCGCGCCCAAGGAGGTATATGTAAAGGAGGACGAGCGTGAACGCGGTATCCACCTGCGCGGCACCCATCTCGCTTATTATCCGCTGGTGCTCGGCTGTTGGGCCAATATGATCGCCATATTCTATCGCTTCACGCCAGGCGTCTATCTCAACATGCTGATCGCCACCGTTGTGCTGGCCGAACTGGTCCGCGTCGGCGCACAGCTCTATTATTACCGCCGGGGATATTGACCGGTGGCGCTTCCCTTCACCAATGACATCCGCACGCTGCGTTTCCTCGCCGGGGAAATGACGCAGGGCGAACTCGGCGACCGCGTCGGCGTCACCCGCCAGACGATCGCGGCGATCGAGCAGGGCAAATATTCGCCGTCGCTCGAGGTCGCGTTCCGCATCGCGCAGGTGTTCGGCAAGCCGCTCGAAGCGGTGTTCCAATGGGAGACTGGCACCGATTGAAACAGCGCGGCCGCGCGGCCCGGCCCACGCTCCTCCCCGGGGGCGTCGGGCCGGGTTTTGGCGCTGTTTTTGGGGCGGGGAGCTGCCTTTCCCCTCTCCCGTCGGGAGAGGGATACGCAGGCTTGGTTGCGTAGCAACCTAGCCGAAGTTGGGTGAGGGGATCACCGTCCGATACGAAAACCAACCTCAGACACCCTCACCCAACCCTCTCCCAAGGGGAGAGGGCTTTATGGCCGCAACCGGTCGTCATCCGCATTAGCCGATGCTCAGCGTTGCACCGCTTTCGTCGCCGCCACCGCCTCGCGCGGGTTGTCGCTGAACAGGCCGTCGATACCCGTCGCCAGATAGGCCGCAATCTCGGACCCCAGATCGCCGTGTCCCGCCGGGTTCACCCCGCCGCGATCGCCGAGCGGCAGGAAATAATTCTCGCGGCGAAACGTCCACGGATGCACTTTCAAACCCGCGGCGTGAGCGTCGTGGACCAAGCTGGTCGGCTTGCCGAGCGACCCCAGCGCGCCGCGCGGGATGACCATAGCCTTGTTCGGCCCGATCCCGTCGGCATAGGCGGCAATCGCCTTCAGCCCCGTTGGCGACGCCATGGCGGCATAGCTGGTTTCGGGCATGTCGGGCGGCGCGCCCTCGCCGTCCATCAGCTGGATCAGCGGCAGGTCGCTTCTGGCGCGGAGGTCCATCAGGTTGCGCACCTCGAAGCTCTGGATAAAGACCGGCGCCTGCCGGCCGCGATAACCGAAGCGATCGAGCAGCGTCAGCAGCGGCGCTTCGTGCGGCAGGCCGATCGCGATGAAATGGCTGGGGTGCTTGGTTTCGGGATAGACTCCCACCGGCTTGGCGCGGCCGCGATTGACCTCGGCGAGCAGCGTCAGGATTTCCTCGAAGGTCGGAATATCGAACTGCCCGTCAAACTCGGTCGAGCGCAGCTTCGGCAGCCGCTCGCGGGCGCGGAGCGTCTTGAGTTCGGCAAGCGTGAAATCCTCGGTGAACCAGCCGGTCACCTGTCGACCATCGATCGTCTTCGTCGTCTTGCGCCCCGCAAACTCAGCGCGATCGGCAACGTCGGTCGTCTCCGAAATCTCGTTCTCGTGCCGCGCGACCAGCACGCCGTCTTTGGTCAGCACCAGGTCGGGCTCGATAAAATCGGCACCCTGTTCGATCGCGAGCCGGTAGGCGGCGATGGTATGTTCGGGGCGCTCACCCGATGCGCCGCGGTGCGCGATCACGATCGGCGGCTCGCCGTCGAGGGTCGGCTGCGCCGTCACCGGGTCAGCCGAGCAGCCGGCGAGCAGCGCCGGGGCCAGCAACGCCGCGATCCACCGGATCATGCCGCAAAACGCGCCTGCCAATCGGCGGCCGAAAAGCCGACGCTGATCGCGCCTTCGGCCTCGACGACGGGGCGACGGATCATCGCGGGCTGCTCCAGCATCAGCGCCTTGGCCGATGCCGCGTCGAGCCCGTCCTTCGCCGCGTCGGGCAATTTGCGAAAGGTCGTCCCCGCCTTGTTGAGCAGCTTGTCCCAGCCGAGCGCGTCGATCCAGCTTTGCAGTCGCGCGGCGTCGAGCCCGTCCTTGCGGACGTCGTGAAACCGATAGGCCACGCCCTGCTCGTCCAGCCAACGCCGCGCCTTTTTCACCGTGTCGCAGTTCGGGATGCCATAGAGAATCAACGTCATATATTCGCAGCTAGCAGTTGGGGATTACATATTCGAGGCTTGACTATGGCGGCAGCGTTCAACCGATTGGCGGCCGGTCGGCCAGCCGAGTGTTCGCGCTGGCGAGTTTACCGCGCAGCGCGCGCGCGAACCCTTCGTGCAGCGCGCTCGCGATCCCGGGATTGGCGGCCAGATAGGCGCGAAGTGCTGCCGCCGGCACAAACCACAGCCGCGCATTGCTGCCGAGCAGCACGGTGCCGGTCGCATGGCTGCCATCCAGCACCGTCGCCTCGCCCACCAGCGCGCCGTCGGACAATTTCCCGACTTCCACCCCGTCGCGCAAGATCGCGGCCTGCCCCTCGGCCAGATAGAACAGACTGGGCGCCGCCTGGTTTTCGCGGATCAGCACCTCGCCCCGGCGCGCCGAAACCCAGTGGCCTTGGTCGATCAGGCCGCGCGCCGCCGTCGGCGACAGGTCGCCGAAATGCTGGCGGCGCAATGCGTCTTCCTCGGCCGAAAAATGGACCTGCTTGTCGCGCAGCCACAGGCGGGCGAGGATGCCAAGATTGACGACCAGGATCGCCAGCACCAGCATCCCGTAACCGACATCAGGTTCGCGAAACAGCACGAGCGGCACCGCAACCAGCGCCGCGGCGGCCAACCCGATCCGGACATAGTCGATGCGCACGACAAAGCTGGTCGCCAGCAGCAGCAACAGCGCGCCATAGACAAACCATGCAGACTCGAAACTCGCCATAGCCGATCGCTTCGCATGCAGACCCGAAATCAGGTCACTGGGGTATAACGTTGCCGATAGCCAAATGCCTTAAACGCGCCGGTTGCATTCCAAAAAGCCGTAACAAACTAACATTTTTAGGCGCGAAAGACAAAGCATAGGTGCGCAAATGTCACGAAAATGCTAATTTTCGCGTTTGCGGGACTGGCGCGCATTGCATCAGGCCGACATTCGCGCCATGGCGGCGGCCCATTCGAATAGTGAAGACACAGGCAGATGACGAAAAATTGGCAACCGCATAGCTGGCGCTCGCACGAGGCCCGCCAGCTGCCCACCTATCGCGACGCCGATGCGCTCGCTGCGGCCGAACGCGAGCTCAGCAATTATCCGCCGCTGGTCTTTGCCGGCGAAGCGCGCGATCTGACCGCCGACCTTGGCCGCGTGGCCGAGGGCAAGGCCTTCCTGCTCCAGGGCGGCGACTGCGCCGAAAGCTTTGCCGAATTCCATCCGAACAACATCCGCGACACCTTCCGCGTGCTGCTCCAGATGGCGGTGGTGCTGACCTTTGCATCAAAAATGCCCGTGGTGAAGCTCGGCCGCATGGCGGGCCAGTTCGCCAAGCCGCGGTCGGCCGACATGGAAGAGATCGATGGCGTTTCGCTGCCGAGCTATCGCGGCGACAACATCAACGATATTGCCTTCGACGCCGCGGGCCGCGAGCCCGACCCGCAGCGGATGGTCAAGGCGTATAACCAGTCGGCGGCGACGCTGAACCTGCTGCGCGCCTTCGCCGGCGGCGGCTACGCCAATCTGCACCAGGTCAACGCCTGGACGCACGACTTCATGGACCGCAGCCCGTGGGCGAAGAAATATCAGGAAACCGCCGCGCGGATTTCCGAAGCACTCGCCTTCATGGAAGCGTGCGGCGTCACCCCGGAGACGGTGCCGCAGATCAAGGGCACCAGCTTTTACACCAGCCACGAAGCGCTGCTGCTGCCCTATGAGCAGGCGCTCACCCGGCAGGACAGCCTGACCGGCGGCTGGTACGACACCTCGGGCCATTTCCTGTGGGTCGGCGACCGCACCCGCTTCGAGGGATCGGCGCATATCGAGTTCCTGCGCGGGATCGGCAATCCGGTCGGCATGAAATGCGGCCCGAGCCTGGAGGCCGACGTGCTGCTGCGGCTGCTCGACACGCTGAACCCCAATCATGTCCCCGGCCGCATGACGCTGATCACGCGGTACGGCCACGACAAGATCGAGGCGCATCTGCCGGGGCTGGTGCGCGCGGTAAAGGAATCGGGCCACCCGGTCGTCTGGTCGTGCGACCCGATGCACGGCAATGTCATCAAGACCGGCAATGGCTACAAGACGCGCCCGTTCGAGCGCATCCTCGCCGAAGTGCGCGGCTTCTTTGCCGTCCACCGCGCCGAGGGCACGCATGGCGGCGGCATCCATATCGAGATGACCGGCCAGAATGTCACCGAATGCACCGGCGGCGCGATGGACGTCACCCAGATGGATCTGGCCGACCGCTACCACACCCATTGCGACCCGCGGCTCAATGCCGGGCAGTCGCTGGAACTGGCGTTCCTGCTCGCCGAAATGCTCAATCAGGAAATGACCGAGCGCGCGAAGCAGGCGGCTTAAGCGCGGTCCATTAAATAGGGACAGTCCCCATTTAATAGCCGTCATTGCGAGCGCAGCGAAGCAATTCAGGGTGGCGTAAACCGCTCTGGATTGCTTCGCTGCGCTCGCAATGACGAGCTAAGGGCTTACTTCCCCGGCCACGCCTTCGTATCGGCGAACGCCCGGCCCAGCGCGACATGCAGATCGGCATCTTCCGCCGCGCCGCCGAGCGGAATCTTGTCCGAAAAATTGTCGCCCGGGCCGTGATAGTCGCCGCCCAGAAACGCTTCGAGCAGGGGCATGTCCGAAAAACTGCCGCCGACCATCAGCGACGTGACACCCTTCGCACCCAGCGCCCAGCCGTCCTGCCGCTGGATGAAGGCATCGGCTTCGCCATCCTCGTCGAGCTTGCGGCCCAATTTGGTCGCCACTTGCCGCACCACCGCGTCATAAGCGGGCTTGCCGCGCCCGATCGTCGCGACCGGCGTTCCGCGCGGCGAAATCGCGATCGTGTCGACGTTGAGCGCGACGGTGATGTCGGACAGCGGCACGACCGGATGATCGGCGAAATAGCGCGCGCCCAGCAGACCTTTTTCTTCCGCCGTGGTGGCGAGGAAATAGATGTCGCGGTCGGGACGCTGCCCCGCCGCCAGCCGCTTGGCGACTTCGATCAGCACCGCGATCCCGCTCGCATTGTCGACCGCGCCGTTGCAGATCCGGTCGGCGTCGCTTTCCTTGCCGCAGATGCCCAGATGATCCCAGTGGCCCAGGAACAGCACCGCCTTGCCGTCGGGCTTCGCGCCGGGCAGCTTCGCGATCACATTGTTGCTGGCGAACGGACGGATCGCCGATTGGGCAGCGAGATCGGCGGTCACCGGCAAGACAAGCCCCCTGTAGTCGGGCGACTTTGCCGCCTCGCGCAGCGCGGCGCCGTCCTGTCCCGCTTTCTTGAGCAACGCATCGGCCGCCTCTAGCGACAGGAAGCCGCTGACCGGCGCGCCGGGCTTGGCGTCGGCCAGCCGCATCGCGGCGCTGCCCGCGCTGTCGCGCAGCTGCGCCCAAGGCACCGCATCGGTCGCGATCACCAGCACCGCCGCGGCGCCCGCGTCGGCAAGCAGCTGGCGCCGCTCGCGGTAACGCGGCAGTTTGTCGCCGAACGGCGCATTGTCGAACAACATGATCGCCAGCTTGCCGGTGACGTCGGCATTGACCTTGCCCGCGCCATCGACGCCATAACCGACAAACACCGCCGGAACATCGGCCAGCGCGACCGACGCGTCGCGCCCGGTCAGGATGATGCCGTCGTCCTCGATCGCAAAATCGCGGCCATGGACCTGGAACGCCGCGCTGCCGCTGACCGCCTTGCTCTCGATGAACGGCACCGGCTGCAACCAGGGGGTGGCGCTGCCCGGCACCGCTTCCAGCCCGGCCTTGGCCCATTCGCCGACGATGTAAGCGATGGTGCGATCCTCGCCGTCGGTCCCGGGCGCCCGGCCCTCGAACGCGTCGCCCGCCAGCACCTTGATATGCGCGGCGAGCTGGGCTTCGGTGATCGGCGGGTCAGCTTTGGCAGGCGCCGCCGAAGCGGCAGAAGGCATGCAGGAGATGAGGGCGGCGACCGCGATAGCGGCGTGGAAACGAGTGATCTTCATGGGGCTGCCGCATGGCATTTCCACCCCGGTCAGGCAAGGCGCGTTCGTCGAATGACGAACGGCCTCCCTTCCCGCCCTCTTTTCGTTCTTCGTCATCCCGGCGCAGGCCGGGATCTCGCCGGTGCGTTAGGTTGCACGGGTGAGACCACGGCCTGCGCCGGGGTGACGAATTGAAATATTATCTCTTGGCCCGCGCCAGCAACGCCCGCGCCGCGGCGACATGCATATCCTCGATCATCCGCCCGTCATGCCGCTGCGCCCCGCCGGTCGCCGCCGCAACCAGCGCCTCCGCCGCGGCGATGTCGCGCGCCGATGGCGCAAAGGCGGCGTTACACGGATCGACCTGCGACGGATGGATCAACGTCTTGCCGTCGAACCCCAGCCGCCGTCCCTCGGCGGCCTCGGCGGCAAAGCCGGCTGCATCGTCGATCGCGTTATAGACGCCGTCGAACCCCCACACCCCGGCGGCGCGCGCCGCCAGCACGATCGCCTGGATCGCATGGCTCATCGCGCTGCGATCCATGCCGTCCGGCAGCTTCAGCTCGTGCGCCAGATCGTTGAGCCCGGCGATCAGTCCCGCCACCGCCGGATCGGCGGCGATGTCGCGCGCCGCGTATATCGCCGCCGGCGTCTCGATCATCGCCAGCACCGGCAAGCCCAATCCGCGCACGGGTCCCAGATCGGCGGGCGCATCGACCTTGGGCAGCACCACGGCATCGAGGGTCAAATCGGCGATCGCGTCGATGTCCGCCGCCTGTTCGTCGGTGCCCGTCGCGTTGATCCGCACCGCCACGCGCTTGCTGGGAAAGCCCGCCGCGACTGCGGCGCGCATCGCGGCGCGCGCTTCGGCCTTGCGATCCGCGGGCACTGCATCCTCCAGGTCGATGATCAGCATCTCGGCGGCCAGCCCGCCCGCCTTCTCCAGCGCGCGGACGTTCGATCCGGGGACATAGAGCAGCGAGCGGGGGGCGAAACTGGTGTCGGTCATGCGCTTTTGTCTGGCGCATGGCAGCGGTTGTCGCAATAAAGGAGTGCGGTCGGCCGGGCCGATAATGCAGAGGGGATTTTCGATGGATTACTGGTTTCCGATCGCGCTCGTCGTGCTTGCGGCGGTGTTCCTGCTGTGGGCGCTGACCCCGGTTCGCCAGGGTTTCAGCTACACCATCGAACGTTTCGGCCGCTACACCCATACCGCGCAGCCGGGGCTCAACTTCATCATGCCGATCTTCGACCGCGTCGGGCGCAAGGTGAACATGATGGAACAGGTGCTCGACATCCCGGGGCAGGAAATCATCACCAAGGACAATGCGATGGTCGCGGTCGACGGCGTCGTGTTCTTTCAGGTGCTCGACGCCGCCAAGGCCGCCTATGAGGTAAGCGACCTCTATCTCGCGATCATGAACCTGACGACGACCAACCTGCGCACCGTGATGGGGTCGATGGACCTCGACGAAACGCTGTCGAAACGCGACCATATCAACGCGCGGCTGCTGGTCGTGGTCGACGAGGCGACAACGCCCTGGGGGGTCAAGATCACCCGCGTCGAGATCAAGGACATTCGTCCCCCCGCCGACATTTCCAACGCCATGGCGCGGCAGATGAAGGCCGAACGCGAAAAGCGCGCCAACATCCTGGAAGCCGAGGGCATGCGCGCGTCGGAAATCCTGCGCGCCGAGGGCGAAAAGCAGGGCCAGATCCTCCAGGCCGAGGGCCGCCGCGAAGCCGCCTTCCGCGACGCCGAAGCGCGCGAGCGCGAAGCCGAGGCCGAAGCGAAGGCGACGCAGATGGTGTCCGACGCGATCGCCAGCGGCAACGCGCAAGCGATCAACTATTTCATCGCGCAAAAATATGTCGAGGCGGTGAGCCAGTTCGCGACCAGCCCCAATGCCAAGACGATCCTGTTCCCGGTCGAGGCGACGCAGCTGATCGGCACCCTCGGCGGCATCGGCGAACTCGCCAAGGACGCGCTCGAACGCAAGACGGGAGCCTGACATGCCCGACTGGCTGACCAATATGGAACCGCACTGGGCCTGGCTGACCGTCGGCGTGCTGCTGTGCGCCGCCGAAATCGTCGCGCCGGGCTTTTTCCTCGTCTGGCTGGGGGTCGCCGCGATCGCGACCGGCATCCTCGCCTTTTTGCTCCCGTTAAGCGTGCCGTTGCAGCTCGGCATCTTTGCCGTGCTGGCGTTCATCGCGCTCTATGGCGCGCGCCGCTGGCTCAAGGCCAATCCGATCGTATCGACCGACCCGCTGCTCAACCAGCGCGGCGGGCGGCTGGTCGGCGAGGTGCTGACCTTGGTGACCGCGATCGAAAACGGCCGCGGGCGGGCCAAGGTTGGCGACGGCGAATGGCCGGTTCGCGGGCCGGATGCCGCCGAAGGGACGCGGGTCCGGGTGATCGGCGCCGACGGCGGGGTGCTGGTCGTCGAGGCGGCGTAACAGAGCGTCGCCCCCGCGAAGGCGGGGGCCGCTTGCAGCCTTTCCCTGCGTCGCCGAGTAAACCGACAGCGGCCCCCGCCTTCGCGGGGGCGACGGCTTCCTTTCACCCGCCCTTCGGCCGCGCATAAATCGTCACCACATGCCCCAGCGCATCGCTCTCGCCGATCCGCCGGAACCCCAACTTCGCGGCCACCCGCTCCGACGCGTCGTTGCCCGGATCGATGATGCAGCGTACTTCGGCGGCATCGAGGTTCGCATCGGCCCAGCCGAGCGCCGCGGTCATCGCTTCGGTGGCAAATCCGGCGCCCCAATGGTCGGCGTCGAACGCCCAGCCCGCCTCCGGCAATCCTTCGAGTTCGGGGATGCCGCGACCGAAATAGGACAGGCCGCCCATGCCGACCAGCGCGTCGCTCGCCTTGTCGGCGAACACCCAATAACCGAACCCCATCACCGGCCACAGCCCCGCGGAGCTCAAAAACTTGCCCCAGCTGACGTCGGGCGCGCGCGGCTCGCCGCCGATGAAGCGGGTGACGCGTTCGTCGGCCCACATCGCGATATGGACGTCCTTGTCGGACAGGCGGCCGGGGCGCAGGCGCAGGCGGTCGGTTTCGATAACGGGGGCGATATTGAACATGCGCGCGGGTGTGCCGAAGCGCGCCCGGTGGGTCAATCGGGGATCAGATAATGGTCGAACAGGTCGTGCAGCACCGCCTTGCCGTCGACCTGCGCCTTGGCGCGCATCACCGCGAGGGTATCGACGCGCGCCAGCACGTCGACATGCTTCAGCACGACATGATATTGCGGCCGGTCGGTGAAATCGTGGAACAGCAGGACGCAATCGGGCTTGCAGTGGATGATCGCCTGGAGCAGGCACGCCACCCGGAACCGCCCGTCGATCAGCACCGCATCGGGGCTGCCCCCCATCCCGCGCCAGATCTGACTGTGATAGCGCGGCCAATCGCGCAGGCGGCTTTCGTCGGTGGGGTAGCCCCAATCGCCGACGGGGCCGATGTCGATATGAACCGGCGTGAACTCGACCGCCTCGCCGCCGATGTCGGCCTGGACCTGCGCCAGCCAGGCGGGATCGCTGTCGACGCTGACGATCCGCCGCACCTGCCGCGCCGCGACCAGCGTGCTGCCACCGCAACCGAATTCGAGCAGCGATGACAGGCCCGCCAGTTGCAGCTCAAGCTGCGTGACTTCCGCCGCGGTCATCCGTGGTTGCATGGTCCCCTCCACCGACAAAAGGATATGAGACGCGCGGCGCTGCGTCCAGCCGGGTCGATGGGGCGCACGAGCGATGCCGAATTTGGGGTGGGGAGCGGACCTAAACTCCTCTCCCCTTGAGGGAGAGGATAGCGCAGCTTGCTCCGTCAGGAGCTAGCGCAGCTTGGTGAGGGGGCGAGCCGCCAGCGGACGAAGAACCCCCTCTCAACTGCGGCTAGGCAGCAAGCTGCCAAGCCTCCGTATCTCTCCCTCGAGGGGAGAGAGGAAGAACATGCTACCTCCTCAACCGGTCGCTAACCGTCGCGAAGGATCAGGCCGCCGCCGCCACCCTATCCGCCATCGACGCCTGCGCCGGCATCACCGCATCGGCATAGTCGCTCTCGTGCAGCTTGATCAGCGCGCGGTCGTCGTGGTTCCACGGGTGGAAACCCGGCAGGAAATAGCTCAGCCACGGCAGAAAGCTCTTGCGCAGCACGCCGGGCTTGCCGAGCAGATACCACCAGATGCGTAGCGTGACGCGCCAGCCGGTCAGCCCGTCCTGCTTCAGCAGGTTCTTCATGCCCTTGATCCGCTTCGGCCAGAAACGGCTGGTGACGAGCAGCATCATGATCGATTTGGCACGCCAGCGCTTGAAGCGGCTCCAGTCCTTCGTCGCGTGCAGCCAAGTGTCGTACGCGACGCCCTTATGCTCGATCTCCTCGATCGCGTGCCATTTCCATAAGCTGGCCCATTCGGGTTCGGCGCCCGCATACATGCTCTCGTCGCGCAGCATCACCGCCGCCATCATCGCGGTATAATGTTCGAGCGCGATCGTCGCCATCAGGTTGACGATCTGCGGGCGCTGCTTGATCAGGTCGAGCACCTGGTTGACGTCGTCCTCCAGCTCCGAAAGATCGTAGCCTGCTTCCGCCGCCTTCTTGTTGAAGACGACATGCTCGCGGCTGTGGATCACTTCCTGCTGGGTAAAGGCGCGGATTTCGCGCGCCAGCTTGTCGGGCACGCCGTCACGGTGCGCCTTCACAGCCTCGATAAACATCGCCTCGCCGCGCGGAAAGGTCACCGACAGCGCGGTGTGAAACGCCGATGCGATCGGGTCGCCGTTCAGCCACCAGCGGCCCTGTTGGTCGTCGCGGCCAAAGCGCATGTCGCGCGGGGTGATCGACAGGTCGGCGGGGGTCGGGGAGAGGGAAAGGCTGGACATATGGATCATACCGTCGAAAAGGGGCGATGGGGAAGTGAATAGGGTTTACTTACATATATGTCAATAGCGAAGAAGCGCCTGAGTCCCGAGGAAAGCCGCTCGGCGGCGCTCGAGGCGGCGCGGCACATCCTGATCGAAATGGGTCCGGCGGCGGTGACGCTGAAGGCCGTGGCGGCGCGCATCGACCGCACCCACGCCAATCTGCTCCACCATTTCGGCAGCGCCGCGGGGCTGCAAAAGGCGCTTGCCGCCTATCAGGCGGAAACCGTGTGCGCGACGATCGGCCGCAAGATGGCCGAATCGCCGCCGGGCGAGCGCAACGTCCGCGAGATCGTCGACCTGGCCTTCGACGCCTTCAACAGCGGCGGCGCGGGCGCGCTCGCGACCTGGATGGCGGCCACCGGTAACGAGGATGCGCTCGATCCGATCGTCGAGGCGATCCACAAGCTGATCGACGGGATGGCGCCCGACGCGCATGAAAAGCGCCTGATGCACGAAGATACGCTGGCGCTGGTGCTGATGGCGCTCGGCGACGCCCAACTGGGCGGCCCGATGGCCGAGGCGCTCGACCTGCCCCGCGACACCGCGCGTGTGCTGGCGTGCGAACTGATCACCGGGCGCATCGCGAACTTCTGGGCCGAGCAGAACGCGAAGTAAAAATGCCACGGAAAAACGGCGGTCCCGATCGATCGGAACCGCCGTCTCCATGCTTCTCCGGGAGGGTGGGAGAAGGTCTTAGCTGGCGTTCAGCTGATGCTTGAGCGCCGACATCTGGTCATGGCCGTCGCGGACCGAGGCATAGCTGGTCTGGATCAGCTGCTGGACCGCCGGGTCGAGATCGCCGTCCTTCAGCGCGCTTTCGAATTTCGCCTTGATATGGTCCTCGCCGCGCTCGACCTCGGCCACCACCGCCGAATCGTCGCGATCGCCGGTCAGCGCGTCGCGCAGGCCCAGAAACGCGCGATGCGCCGATGCCAGCACGGTGCCGTCGTCTTCGGGATTGCCGCCCAGCTCGCGGACCTTGGTCTGGAACGCGGCTACGATGCTCTGACGCTCATTGGCGCGGTTCAGAAAAATTTCCCGAAACTGCGCCGCATTCGCCTCTTCGGCCGCCTTGCGATAGCCGTCGACGCTGTCGAGCGTGGTGGCGATCAGCGAGTTGAGCGTGCTGACGTTCTTGTTGTCAAACATTTGAAATCCTTTCGAGAAAACAGAAGCAAGCGTTGCGCAACGGCTTGCTCCCTCAACGAGCGTCGTCCCGTAAAGTTGCGTCGGCCTGACGCCGCGCGAGCGCATTTCGTCGAATGGCGCGCAGGGCGCATCACAAAACTGGCCATTTCGGCGCGCTGCGACTAAGGGGTGCGCAACCCACCATGATGTTCGTGCCGCGCGACGTCGCCCAATGCGGCGCCGCCACATGAACAAGGACCATCGCCGACGCCGCTTCCCGCGACGCGACCACGATGTTTTCTGCGCCAAAGGCTCCCCATGCATTTCCTCGACCAAGCCAAAATCTTCATCAAGTCCGGCGACGGCGGCCCCGGTGCCGTGTCGTTCCGGCGCGAAAAATATGTCGAATATGGCGGCCCCGACGGCGGCAATGGCGGCAAGGGCGGCGACATCATTTTCGAAGCGGTCGCCGGGCTCAACACGCTGATCGACTTTCGCTATACCCAGCATTTCAAGGCCAAGCGCGGCACCCCCGGGTCGGGACGCGACCGCACCGGCGCGGGCGGCCCCGATCTGGTGATCCAGGTGCCGATCGGCACCCAGATCCTCGACGATGACGAAGAGCGCAGCCTGCTCGCCGACCTGACCAAGGAAGGCGAACGCCTCGTCTTCCTGCGCGGCGGCGACGGTGGGCGCGGCAACGCATCGTACAAGACCAGCACCAACCGCGCCCCGCGTCAGCACGGTCCGGGCTGGCCGGGCGAGGAAAAATGGGTGTGGCTGCGCTTGAAGCTGCTCGCCGACGCGGGGCTCGTCGGCCTGCCCAATGCCGGCAAATCGACCTTCATCAACCAGGTCACCAATGCGCAGGCCAAGGTCGGCGCCTATGCCTTTACCACGCTGCGTCCGCAGCTCGGGGTGGTCAGCCACAAGGGGCATGAGTTCGTCGTCGCCGACATCCCCGGGCTGATCGAGGGCGCGGCCGACGGCGCCGGGGTCGGCGACCGCTTCCTCGGCCATATCGAACGCTGCCGCGTCCTGCTCCACCTGGTCGATGCCAATGATACCGACGTCGCGACCAGCTATCGCATCGTGCGCGACGAGCTGGAGGCCTATGGCGCCGACCTGATCGACAAGCCGGTGATCGTGGCGCTGAACAAGATCGACACGCTCGACGATGAGCTCGTCGCGGCGCTGTCGGCCGAGCTGGCCGAAGCGAGCGGCCATCCGGTGATGGCGCTGTCGGGCGCCAGCGGCGCCGGCGTCCCCGCGGTGCTCGACAAGCTGCTCGAGATCATCGGCCCCGAAAAACGCGCGGTCGCGCGCGGCGACGACGACGGCGCGGAATCGACCGACTGGTCGCCGGTTTAGGAACGAAATGCACCGCTGACGAATTTCGTGCGGAACAACAAGGATTTCGCATGACCCGAAACGCTCCCCTTGCCGCAATTTGCCTCGCCGCCGCCACTGTCTTCACCAGTCCGGCCGCCGCGCAAACCGACGGCGCCGGCGAAGCCAAGCGCACCCGGGTCATCTTGGGGCCGCAACTGTCGCCGTCCTGGCCGGGGGCGAAAGAGCTATCGGTCGGCCCCTTTATCGACGTCTCGCGCGAACGCGTCGGCACCGAATTCACCTTCGAAGCCGCCGACGAGAGCTTTGGCGGACCGCTGATCCAGACGGGCGACTTTGCTTTCGGACCGTCGCTGGGCTTTATCGGCAAACGCACCGCCGCCGACATCGGCGCCGACCTGCCCAAGGTGGGCTTTTCGTTCGAGCTCGGCGGCTTTGCGCAGGTCAACCTGACCCCGGCGCTCCGCGTCCGCGTCGAAGGGCGCAAGGCGGTGAGCGGCCACAAGGGCTGGGCGGGCGAAGTCAGCGCCGACTATGTCGCGCGCCAGGGCGACGACTGGCTCTTCTCGGTCGGCCCGCGCGTGACGCTGGGCGACGCCAAGTACAAAAACGCCTATTTCGGCGTCACCCCCTCCGCCGCGGCGACCTCCGGCCTGCCCGCCTATGACGTCGATGGCGGCATCCAGTCGGTCGGCGTGACCGCGGGCTATCACCGGATGCTGGGGCGCCGCTGGGGCGTCGCGGTCTATGGCCGCTACGACCACCTGGTCGGCGACGCCGCCGACTCCCCGATCACCCGCCAGCTCGGCAGCCGCAGCCAGCCGTCGGTCGGCGTCGCGCTGAGTTATACCTTCGGCGGCGATCGCTGATTGGCTTGGCCGACCATTTCGACCGCAGGCGGCCCTTCATTTCATCGTCATCCCGGACTTGATCCGGGATCCATACCGACGGCGCAGTAATCGATTCCGGATCAAGTCCGGAATGACGAAGGTCAGAAAACGACCGATTGCGGACATAAAGCCCTCTCCCCTTGGGAGAGGGTTGGGTGAGGGCGTCCAAGGTTGGTCTTTGCAGTCGGTGGGTGATCCCCTCACCCAACTTCGGCTAGGTTGCTGCACAACCAAGCCTTCGTATCCCTCTCCCGACGGGAGAGGGGAAAGGTAGCTTCCCACCCCAAACCCAGCCATCTCGCACCCGTAAGATATCGCTTTCCTACAATTTTCCGGTGACATAGCCTTCCATCACCCCCTGCCCACCGCGCCGTCCAGAAGCTCCGCCCCTTGGGGGTCGATGCAGTGACAAGTTTGACAACTTTGGAAGAAAATTGCGCCAATCGATGCCCTCACGACATTCGGATTGGCGGCGGCGGTGCATCACGCTATCGGCGGCGCGATGAACCTGTTTCCGCCCGCCGCCTGCCCGCGCCTGATCGTCAAGATCGGGTCGGCGCTGCTCGTCGATCCCGATGGCGCGGTGCGGCGCGATTGGTTGACCGGAATTGCCGCCGACATCGCCGAGAGGACGCGCGCGGGGCAGCAGGTTGCGGTCGTCTCGTCGGGCGCGATCGCGCTCGGCGCGCGGCGGCTCGGATTGGCGAAGGGTGGGCGCGGGACGCTCGAGGACGCGCAGGCGGCCGCCGCCACCGGGCAGATCGCCTTGAGCCAAGTGTGGGCCGAGGTGCTGGGCGGCGAAGGGCTGACCGCCGCGCAAATATTGGTGACGCTCGACGATCTGGAGGACCGGCGGCGCTATCTGAACGCCGCCGCGACGCTCGACCGGCTGCTCAGCTTGGGCGTCGTGCCGATCATCAACGAGAATGACAGCGTCGCAACTGAGGAAATCCGCTTTGGCGACAACGACCGGCTCGCGGCGCGCGTCGCGCAGGCGGCGGGCGCGGGAGGGGTCATATTGCTGTCCGACATTGACGGGCTGTACGATCGCAACCCTGCGCAGCCCGGCGCCAACCATATCGCGCGGATCGAGCGCATCGACGCGCGCGTCGAGGCCATGGCCGATACCGGATCGGCGTCGGGCATGGGATCGGGCGGCATGGTGTCGAAAATCGCCGCGGCGCGCATCGCCAATGCCGCGGGCGCGCATCTCGCGATCGCGTCGGGACGCATCGACCGGCCGCTGTCGACCGCGGCGCGCCACAGCCTGTTCGTCGCCGAAAAGGGCGCCAGCGCGCGCAAGGCGTGGCTGGCAGGCGGATTGACCGCCAAGGGGCGGCTGACGATCGACGCCGGCGCGGCGCGGGCGCTGCGCGGCGGTGCCAGCCTGCTCGCCGCGGGGGTGACCGGCGTTTCGGGCAGCTTTACCCGCGGCGACGTGCTCGACATCGCCGGTCCCGACGGCGCGGTCATCGCGCGCGGCCTATCCGAATATCCCGCCGCCGATGCCGCCGCGATCACCGGCCTTGGCCGCGACGCGCAAGAGGCGGCGCTCGGCTATGCGCCAAGAAGTGCCATGGTCCACCGCGACCATATGGTGCTCTTATGATCCTCCCCATTCATGGGGAGGTGGCAGACGCGCAGCGGCTGACGGAGGGGGGGTGCGTCCTTCAGCGACGTAGCGAAACCCCGCCAACCCCCTCCACCACCGCTTCGCGGCGGTCCCCGTCCCCACAAGTGGGGAGGATTTTATGAGTGCTGTGCTGGCGATGACCGGCGCGACCGGCTTCGTGGGCAGCGCCACGATGCGGCAGGCGATCGCCGCGGGGTGGCATGTCCGCGCCCTCACCCGCCGCCCGCAACCCAATCGCGACGGCGTGACCTGGATCGCGGGCGCGCTCGACAACGCCGAGAGCCTGGCCGAAATGGCCGCGGGCAGCGACGTCGTGATGCACATCGCGGGCGTGGTCAATGTCCCGACCCGCGCGGCGTTCGAGGCGGGCAATGCCACGGCGACCGCCAATGTTATCGACGCGGCGCGCGATGCCGGGGTGACGCGCTTCGTCCATGTCTCGTCGCTCGCCGCGCGCGAGCCCGCACTTTCCGACTACGGCTGGTCGAAGGAACGCGCCGAGGCCGTGGTGACCGCCAGCGGCCTCGCCTGGACGATCGTCCGCCCCCCCGCGGTGTTCGGTCCCGGCGACACCGAAATGCTCGACCTGTTCCGCATGGCCCGCCGCGGCATCGCGCTGCTCCCGCCGCGCGGCCGCATGTCGGCGATCTATGTCGACGATCTGGCGCGCCTGCTCGTGACGCTCGCCGCCGATCGCAGCACAAGCATCGGCGCCATCTACGAACCCGACGACGGCCAGCCGGGCGGCTGGTCGCACCGGGGTTTCGCCCAAGCGATCGGACGGGCGGTGGGCCGCCGCCGGGTCGCGACGCTGGCGGTTCCCGGCGCGGTGCTGAAAGCCGGTGGACGGATCGACAAGCTGGTGCGCCGCAGCGGCGCCAAGCTGACCCCCGACCGCGCCCGCTACATTGCGCATCCCGACTGGGTCGCGGCCACCGGCGCGCAGCCCCCCGCCGCGCTATGGCAACCCGAACGTGCGACCGACGACGCGCTCGCCGAAACCGTAGACTGGTACCGCCGTGCGGGCTGGCTTTGACGTCGCCGATAGGACCGGGTGCTCCGCCGGTCGAAGCGTGCATTGCCAACGGCCAGCCGCATCCCTAGGTTTGCAGCCATGACCGACACCACCGCAGCCACCCCGAACGATCCCGCCGGCCCCTGGGCGATTCCCGTGCGGCGCCCGCTGCCCGGCGACGACAAGCCCAAATCGGGCACCAGTTTCCCGCGCAAGGTGTGGCGGCTGCTCGTCGCGATCAAGGACGGCCTGGCGCTGATCTTCCTGCTGCTGTTCTTCGTCGTCCTGTTCGGGCTGCTCGCCGGACGCCCCAACGCCGGGCTGCCGGTCAGCGAAGGCGCGCTGCTGATCGAACTCGACGGGGTGGTCAGCGAACAACCCGCCGAGATCGACACCGTCACCGCGCTGTCGGGCGGTAACCAGCTTCAGGAAATCCGCGTGCGCGATGTCGTCCACGCGCTGGAAACCGCTGCCGACGACAAGCGCGTGACGTCGGTCGTGCTCGACCTCGACCGCTTTCTGGGCGGCGGCCAGGTCTCGCTCGCCGAAATCGGCAACGCGGTCGACAAGGTGCGCGCCAAGAAAAAGCCCGTGCTCGCTTTTGCCACCGCCTACACCACCGACAGCTACCAGATCGCCTCGCATGCCAGCGAAATCTGGTCCGACAGCGTCGGCGGGGTGGCGATCGCCGGCCCCGGCGGCTCGCGCCTCTATTACAAAGGCTTGATGGACCGGCTGGGCATCACCGCGAACATCTACCGCGTCGGCACCTTCAAGAGCGCGGTCGAACCCTTCCTGCGCGGCGACCAGTCGCCCGAAGCGAAAGAAGCCAATCTCGCTTACGCCAGCGTGCTGTGGGACAATTGGCTGAGCGACGTCAAAAAGGCGCGCCCGGCGGCCAAGATCGACGCTTATATCGCCGATACCGCGGGCGCGGTGCGCGCTGCGGGCAATGACCTGTCGAAGGCGTCGCTCGACGCGGGCCTAGTCGACAAGCTCGGCAGCCGGATGGCGTTCAACACCCGCGTCGCCGAAATCAGCGGCGCTTATGACGACAGCAAACCGTGGGAATATAATGCGATCCCGCTGGAAAACTGGGTCGCCGCCAACCCGCCGGCAACGAAGGGCAGCGCCATCGCCGTCGTTCCCGTCGTCGGCGAGATCGTCGATGGCGAGGCGCCGACCGGGATTGCGGGCGGCACCACCATCGCCCAGCATATCCTCGACGCCGCCGCCGACAGCAGCACCAAGGCGATCGTGCTGCGCGTCGATTCGCCCGGCGGGTCGGTGCTGGCGTCCGAAGAAATCCGCCAGGCATTGCTTGCGGCAAAGGCGAAAAAGCTGCCGATCGTCGTGTCGATGGCCAATGTCGCGGCCTCGGGCGGTTACTGGATCGCCACCCCCGCCGACCGCATCTTTGCCGAGCCCGAGACGATCACCGGATCGATCGGGGTGTTCGGTATCCTGCCGAGCTTCGAACAGGCGCTTGGCAAAATCGGGGTGACCGCCGACGGCATCGCGACGACCCCGCTGTCGGGCCAGCCCGACGTGTTCGGCGGCGTCAACGACGAGTTCAACGCGCTGGCACAGGCGAGCGTCGAGGACATCTATGCCCGCTTTACCGGGCTGGTCGCCAAGAGCCGCAAGCAGCCGCTCGACAAGATCCAGGCGATCGCCGAGGGCCGCGTCTGGGCCGGCGGCACCGCGCGCCAGCTGGCGCTGGTCGATCAGTTCGGCGGCCTGCCCGAGGCGCTGGCCGCGGCGGCGAAACTCGCCAAGGTCGAAGGCGATTTCCACGCCAAATATTATGAGGACGAACCGAGCGAATTTGCCAAGATGCTCGCCAATTGGGGCAAGAGCGAAGAGGAAGTCGCCGCCGCGCCGCGCGGCTGGTTCGGCATTGCCGCGATGAACCGCCAGCTGACCGAACGGCGGCTGGTGCAGGATATGGCGCTTCTGACGCAGACCGGATCGGTGCAGGCCGCGTGCCTCGACTGCCGCGGCTACCTGCCCGCAGTGCCGCGCCCGGGCGCAGCGGAAGCGAGAGGGTTCCTGGCGACCGTGGCGCTGTTGTTGAAATAGCGCGATATGTTACCGCCTGTTTCCCCGCGAAGGCGGGGATCCATCTCCTGCTGGCGCCACCTTGCACCGACCGGAGATGGGCCCCCGCCTTCGCGGGAGAACAGGCTCATTTCCAACGCCGTGCTTTACGCCGCCACCGCAACACCCTTCGCATGCTCCGCGATCGCATCGGCCAACGTATCGACCAGCGCCAGCGGCAGGTCATGCCCCATGCCGGGAATCGTCAGCAACCGCGCGCCCGTGATATTGTCGGCGGTGTCGCGCCCCGCGGCGAGCGGCACCAGCGGATCGTCCTCGCCGTGCACGACCAAAGTCGGTGCGGTGATCGTCTTGAGCAACGCGCGCCGATCGCCATCGGCGACGATCGCCGCCATCTGCCGCGCCACCCCCTGCGGATACCAGCCGCGTTCGAAATCGGCGCGGACGCGGCGCTGCAGCCGATCCTCCGCCGCCGGATAGGCCGGGCTGCCGATCACCCGCGCGGTGCGGATCGAATAGGCGATCATGTCTTCGGGATCGCCGCTCATCGGCCGGTTCGCCAGCGCCTGCATCGCTTCCTTGCGCGCCCGCGGCAGGCGGCGGTTGCCGCTGCTCGACATGATCGAGGTCAGCGACAGGGTGCGATCGGGGTAACGCGCCGCGATATGCTGCGCAATCATCCCGCCCATCGACGCTCCGACGATATGCGCGCGATCGATGCCCAGATGATCGAGCAACGCGACGCCGTCAGCGGCCATGTCGGCGAGCGTGTAAGCGGGGCGCACCGGCAGGCCGAGCGCCGCCTTCACGAACATCCATTTCAGGTTCGGCACCCCCGCCGCGTCGAAGCGCGTCGACAGGCCGACGTCGCGATTGTCGTAGCGAATGGTGCGAAATCCGTGCGCGTTCAGCGCGTCGACGAACTCGTCGGGCCACAAGGTCAGCTGCCCGCCCAGCCCCATGACGAGCAGGATCGCGGGCGCGTCCTTCGGCCCCTTGTCTTCATAGGTCAGGCTGACGCCGTTGGCGTTCGTTTGCGCGGTGGTCATGCTGCGGAAATCCTCTGGCCGATTTCCCATACCATGGCGCAGTTGACGCGAACGTCAAGCCGCGCGCCTACGCCCCGGCTTTCGGATCGCGATAGGCGGGCAGCGCGAGCGACCAGCGGATCGCGGCACCACGCAGGATGAACCCGGCGACCGCGCCGACCACCGCCGCCACCGGCGTGCCGGTGCCGAGCCACAACAGGAGCAGGAACAACCCCGACGCAAGCGCCGCCGCAGTCACATAGATTTCGGGACGCACGATGATCGACGGCACCCCCGCCAGAATGTCGCGGATCGTCCCGCCGACGCAGCCGGTGATGACCCCCATCAGCAGCGCCGGGGCCGGCGGCACGCCCCACGCCAGCGCCTTCGCGGTGCCGAATACCGCATAGGCCGCCAGCCCGACCGCGTCGGCCCATTCGAGCAATTGCCCCTGCCACCAGCGTTCGGGGGTGATCCACACGACCAGCGCAATCGCAATACATACCGCCGCGATCGCACCGTCCTGCACCCAGAACACCGGCGCGCCGATCAGCAGATCGCGCACGCTGCCGCCACCGACCCCGGTGACCAGCGCAAAAAAGCTGGCGGTGACGAGCGTCTGGCGCAATCGCACCGCCATCAGCGCGCCTGACAGCGCAAACACCGCGATCCCGGCGAGGTCGAGCAGACGGATAATCGTTTCGCTCGTCAATCTTGTTTCCTCGGGTCGGCCGACGCCGTACGATCAGCCACGCGCAGGCAAGCCGCGCAGCACCGCAATTGCCAATCCATAACCCAGAATCGCCGACGCGCCATAGCCCGCGAGCGGGGTCGGATAAGCCCCGATCATGGACGCCGCCGCAAAGCCGGCCCACGCGCCCGAGACTCCGAGCGCGCTGTCCCTATGCGAACCTTCTGCCCAAGTCGGAGCGGCGACCGCTAAGAGTAACGCGACGACGACGAATATGCCCAACCCCGGATGCAGCATCCAGCTGTCGGCGACCATATTTTCGACAAAACGAACCGGCGCCAAAGAGTCGGTGCGCAAAGCGCCGACTATTGCACAAAGCGCGACGACGCCATGCCCGGCAGCGACCAGAGGCTCGCGCCAGCGCCGCCAGTGCGACGCAATGTATCCAGCAGCTAGGGCCAAAGCGGCGGCGAAGTCGGGCTGGACCGAGACAAGCACAGCGACCGCGGCCACCGCCGCCAATCGCCCGCGATCGGAAAGGCGCGGCAATGCGGTAAGCATCGCGGGCAAAAATAGCATTCCGGCATGAAGCTGAACCGGGCCGAGCGGTAGCCAGCGACGAACGCCGCCGACGTTGAAGCCACTGGCTAGCGTTGCGGCCAGCCCGACCAGGCAAATTGGAACGATCCATTTCGCACCACGGCTGCCCAGCCACCCTGCGGGTACCGCGAGCATCGCGATCACGGCCAGCAGCAAAGATCCGAGGTTGATCGCCAAATAGCTGGCCGGCGCCTTGCCAAGCCAGAAAGCGCATAAGCCGCCAGCGACTGCCGCGACCAGCGCCGATGCCGCGAGCCAAGGTCGCGACGTGGTCGGGTGGAACAGCGTCGCCATCGCGATCAGATATGGATCGGCTTGCCCGTCACCGCCATCGCGGCTTCCTTCACCGCTTCGCTGTGCGTCGGATGCGCATGGCAGGTGTAGGCGATGTCTTCGGACGTCGCGCCAAATTCCATCGCCTGCGCCGCCTGCGCGATCATCGTGCCCGCGACGCTGGCGATGCACCATACGCCGAGCACGCGATCGGTCTTGGCATCGGCGATGATCTTCACAAAGCCGTCGGGCTCATGGTTGGTCTTGGCGCGGCTGTTGCCCGCCATCGGGAATTTCCCGACCTTGACCTCACCCTTTTCCTTCGCCTGTTCTTCGGTCAGGCCGACGCCGGCGATTTCGGGCCAGGTGTAAACGACCGACGGGATGACATCATGGTTCACGATGCCGGTCTGGCCCGCGATATTTTCGGCGCAGGCGATGCCCTCGTCCTCGGCCTTGTGCGCGAGCATCGGGCCGGGGATAACGTCGCCGATCGCCCAGATTCCAGGCACCTGCGTCGAAAAATCATGGTCGGTTTCGATCTGGCCGCGCGCGTTGACCGCGAGCCCCGCCTTGTCGAGCGCCAGCCCGTCGGTGTTCGGGCGCCGCCCGATCGACACCAGCACGACATCGGCCTCGAGCGTTTCCGCCTCGCCGCCCGCCGCGGGTTCGAGCGTCAGGACGGCCTTCTTGCCCTTTACGACCGCGCCGGTGACCTTGGTCTTCAGCTTGAATTCGATTCCTTGCTTCTTGAAAATACGGTTCGCGTCCTTGCGGATGTCGGCGTCCATCCCGGGCAGGATCTGGTCGAGAAACTCGACGCAGGTGACCTTGGCGCCCAAGCGGCGCCACACGCTGCCGAGTTCGAGCCCGATCACGCCGCCGCCGATCACGACCAGATGGCCCGGCACCTTGGCGAGTTCGAGCGCGCCGGTCGAATCGACGATGATCTGCTTGTCATTGTCGACCTCGACGCCGGGCAGCGGGGTGACCGACGAGCCCGTCGCGATGATGATATTCTTGGCGCGATAGGTCTTGCCCGCGACCTCGACGCTGTCCTTGCTGGTGAAGGCGGCATAGCCCTTCAGCCAGTCGACCTTGTTCTTCTTGAACAGGAATTCGATGCCGCCGGTCAGCCCCTTGACCGCGTCGACGCGCTGCGCGTGCATCGCGGGCAGGTTCAGCTTGGGGGTCACATCGATCCCCATCTTCGCCATCGCGCCGTTCGCCGCGGCGTCATAATATTCCGACGCATGCAGCATCGCCTTCGACGGAATGCAGCCGACGTTGAGGCACGTGCCGCCGAGCGTTTCGCGCCCATCGGCGCACGCGGTCTTGAGACCCAGCTGCGCCGCGCGGATCGCCGCGACATAACCGCCGGGACCGGCACCGATGACAAGGACGTCGTAGTCGTAATCAGCCATTGCTATTCCTCGTAGTAACTGTCGCGCAAGGTTGCCATGTGCGTCTTTCGATTAGGAAGAGCTCCGGTCCCATCAACAACAACAACATCAAAATCGCCAACCCTATTCAAAACCCTTGTATCCAACCATTCACGGATTGAGTTATTCTGTGGGTACGACTTTTTGTAGTCATAATCTCCGACTTCTTCATTTCGGGGCGCTCTAACAATAATACGAACACCCTCAAGGTCGAAAATTCTTTGCTCAAATTCTACTACTTGCATAAATGCCTCCCTTCATCACTCAGAAGGTCGCTATGACACGAGGCAGGAGATATATCAAGTTTATTTTGAGGTTATTTTTGTCTTATAAATCGATCAGCAACCGCGTCGGATCCTCGATCGCTTCCTTGATCGTCTTGAGGAAGGTCACCGCCTCGCGGCCGTCGATCAGGCGGTGGTCATAACTGAGCGCCAGATACATCATCGGGCGGATCACGATTTCACCGTTCCGCACAACCGGGCGGTCTTCGATGCGGTGGAGGCCGAGCACCGCCGACTGCGGCGGGTTGATGATCGGGGTCGACATCAGGCCCCCGAACACGCCGCCGTTCGAAATGGTGAAGGTGCCGCCGGTCATGTCGTCCATCGTCAGCGTGCCGTCCTTGGCGCGCTTGCCGAGGTCGGCGATCGCCTTTTCGATTTCGGCAAAGCTCAGGCCGTCGGCGTTGCGGACGACGGGCACGACCAGGCCGTTCGGCGCACTGACCGCGACCGACACGTCGAGATAGTCGTGATAGACGATCTCGTCGCCGTCGATGCGCGCGTTGACCGCCGGGATATCATGCGCGGCGAGCGCCACCGCCTTGGTGAAGAAGCTCATGAAGCCCAAGCGTACGCCATGCTTCTTTTCGAACGTCTCGCGATATTTGTCGCGCGTCGCGATTACCGCCGACATGTCGACGTCGTTGAACGTGGTCAGCATCGCCGCGGTGTCCTGCGCCGCCTTGAGGCGCTTGGCGATCGTCTGGCGCATCCGCGTCATCTTGACGCGTTCTTCGCGGCGGCCCGGCGCGCCGCTCGCGGCGGGGGCGGGCGCGGCGGCCGGAGCAGCGGTGGGCGCCGCTTCGGGCGCCGCATTGGCGGCGGCAAGCACATCTTCCTTGGTCAGGCGGCCATCCTTGCCGGTGCCCTTGATCTTGCTGGGGTCAAGGCCATGCTCAAGCACGAGGCGGCGCACCGCGGGCGACAGCGTCGTCACCGAATCGTCGCTGGCGGTACCGGGCGCCGGAGCGGCTGCTTCGGCCTTTGCGGCGGGCGCCGGGGTCGCTGCCGGTGCGGGCGCGGCGGCCTTGCCGTCACCGGCTTCGATGGTGGCGATGACCGCGCCGACATTGACCGTATCGCCGACCGCGGCGACCTGCTGACCCATCACGCCCGCGACGGGCGAGGGCACTTCGACCGCGACCTTGTCGGTTTCGAGGCTGGCGATCGGCTCGTCGAGCGCGACGGCCTCGCCGGGCTGTTTCAGCCATTCGCCGATCGTCGCTTCGGTGACGCTTTCGCCCAGCGTGGGGACTTTGACTTCGGTGCTCATCTTCTCTTCTCTTTCCGTACCCCTGCGAAGGCAGGGGGCCATCCAATATTAACCCTTGCTCTTCGCGCGGCGAATTTCGGCCCGGACGCTGAGGCCCAGCGCGTCGGCGACCAGCGCCGACTGCTCGGTCTGGTGGCGGCTCATCAGCCCCGTCGCGGGCGAAGCCGCGGCGGCGCGGCCCGCGTAGCGCGGCCGCATGCCCTTTTTGCCTGCTTCGCTCAGCGCATTTTCGATAAGCTCGTTGACAAAGAACCAGCTGCCATTGTTACGCGGCTCTTCCTGCGCCCAGACGACGTCTTCCAGCTGCGGCATCCGCTTGAAACGCACCGCCAGCGGTTCGCCGGGGAAGGGATACAGCTGTTCGACGCGGATCACCGTCGTGTCGGTCAGCCCCGCGGCGTCGCGCGCTTCCATCAGGTCGTAACCGACCTTGCCCGAACAGAGCACGACGCGCTTGATGTCGGCGTCGGCGGGCGGGGTGCGGTCGGACATGATGCGGCGGAAATGCGCGTCACCGATGAAGTCGCTGCGCTGCGACACGGCGAGCTTATGCCGGAGCAGCGATTTGGGCGTCATGATGACGAGCGGCTTGCGGAACGGGCGCAGCATCTGGCGGCGCAGGACGTGGAAATAGTTCGACGGGGTCGAAATATTGCACACCTGGATATTGTCGCCCGCGCACAGTTGCAGGAAGCGTTCGAGACGCGCCGAACTATGCTCGGGCCCCTGCCCTTCGTACCCGTGCGGGAGCAGCATCACGAGCCCGTTGGCGCGCAGCCATTTGGCCTCCCCCGACGCGATAAACTGGTCGAGCATGATCTGCGCGCCATTGGCGAAGTCACCGAACTGCGCTTCCCAGAGTACAAGGCTCTTCGGATCGGCCATCGCATAGCCATATTCGAAGCCGAGCACGCCATATTCGGACAGCGGGCTGTCGAGCACCTCGAAGCGGCCGTGCGGCACAGTGGTCAGCGGCACATATTTGCGCTCGTCCTTTTGATCGACCCACACCGCGTGGCGCTGGCTGAAGGTGCCGCGGCCCGAATCCTGTCCCGACAGGCGGACCTGATAGCCTTCGCTCAGCAGCGTACCGAAGGCGAGGCTTTCGGCGGTCGCCCAGTCGAACACTTCCTTGTCGCTCTTGTCGGCGAACATCGCGGCGCGTGCCTCGATCACCCGGCGCAGCGTCTTGTGAATTTCGAGATCGTCGGGAACCGTCGTCAGGATCCGGCCGATCGAATCGAACAATTTGTCGCTGACCCCGGTCGAGATGTTGCGGCGGGCATTTTCCGGATCGGCGGGGGCGTGCAGCCCCGACCAGCGCCCGGCGAACCAGTCAGCCTTGTTCGGCTTGTAGCTCTTGGCGCCCTCGAAATCCGCTTCGAGCCGCGCGATGAACTCGGCGCGGCGGGCGTCGGCCCAACCGGCGTCGATCACGCCTTCGGCTTCCAGCTTGGCGGCGCACAGCTGCGACACCGGCGGGTGCTTGCGGATGCGCTCGTACATCAGCGGCTGGGTGAACGACGGCTCGTCGCCTTCGTTATGGCCGAAGCGGCGGTAACACCACATGTCGATGACGACGTCGCGCTTGAACTGCTGGCGGAAATCGATCGCGAGCTTGCAGGCAAAGGTCACCGCTTCGGGATCGTCGCCGTTGACGTGCAGGATCGGCGCCATCACGCCCTTCGCGACATCCGACGGATAGGGCGACGAACGCGCATATTGCGGGCTGGTGGTAAAGCCGATCTGATTGTTGACGATGAAGTGGATGCAGCCGCCGGTGTTGTAGCCCCTGATCCCCGAGAAGCCGAGGCATTCCCAGACGATCCCCTGTCCCGCGAACGCCGCGTCGCCGTGGATCAGCACGGGCAGCACCTGTTCATGCTTGCCCAAGTCGTCGCGCACCACCTGCTGCGCGCGCACCTTGCCGAGCACGACGGGATCGACCGCTTCGAGGTGCGACGGGTTGGGAACCAGCGACATATGCACCGACGCGCCGCCGAACTCGCGGTCGGTCGAGGTGCCGAGGTGATATTTGACGTCGCCCGACCCGCCGATGTCGTCGGGGTTCGCCGATCCGCCGGCAAATTCGTGGAAGATGATCTTGTACGGCTTTGCCATCACGTTCGCGAGCATGTTGAGCCGCCCGCGGTGCGCCATGCCATAGACGATTTCCTTGACCCCGTACTGGCCGCCATATTTGATGATGGCTTCCATCGCGGGGATCATGCTCTCACCGCCGTCGAGCCCGAAGCGCTTGGTCCCGACATATTTCTTGGCGAGGAATTTTTCCCACTCCTCGGCCTCGATCACCTTGTTCAGGATGGCGCGTTTGCCCTCGACCGAAAATTCGATGATCTTGTCGGCGCCTTCCATCCGCTCCTGCAGAAACGCCCGCTCCTCGATGTCGGAAATATGCATATATTCGAGGCCGACATTGCCGCAATAATTGGCGCGCAGGATCGCGACGATCTCGCGGATCGTCGCCTTTTCCAGACCGAGCGTCCCGCCGATATAGACCGGCCGGTCCTGATCGGCGCCGACGAAACCATGATATTCGGGCGTCAGATCGGCGGGCAGCTCGCGCTGGCTGAGGCCCAGGGGATCGAGATTCGCGGCCAGATGCCCGCGCACGCGATAGGTGCGGATCAGCATCATCGCGCGGATCGAATCGTCGGCGGCGCGCTCGACTTCGGCATTCGACAGCGGCGCACCCGCCTTCGCCGCCGCGGCTTTGACCGCAACCTGCATCTGCTGCGGATCGAGCGCGGCGGTCAGGTCGTCGCTGTCGATCTGCGGCCAGTTCTTCGGCGCCCAGCTGGGGCCGGCCTGCGGCTCATCGATGTCAAAGCTTTGTCGTTCGAGGTTCATTGTCTTTTCCATTCTCGAAAGAGAAATGGCTCCGGGGAGGATATGGGAGCAACGCCCGCCAACAACGACCGTTGTCAGCGGGCGCTTAAATCACACGCGTTCTTTCAGCACTTCGACCAGCGTCGTGCCGAGTTCGGACGGGCTGGCCGACATGGTGATGCCCGCGGCTTCCATTGCCGCGATCTTGCTTTCGGCATCGCCCTTGCCGCCCGACACGATCGCGCCGGCATGGCCCATGCGGCGGCCCGGAGGCGCGGTGCGGCCCGCGATGAAGCCCGCCATCGGCTTTTTGCGGCCGCGCTTGGCCTCGTCGATCAGGAACTGCGCCGCCTGTTCCTCGGCGTCGCCGCCGATTTCGCCGATCATGATGATCGACTTGGTCGCTTCGTCGGCGAGGAAGAGTTCGAGGACGTCGATGAAGTTGGTGCCGTTGACCGGATCGCCGCCGATGCCGACCGCGGTCGTCTGACCGAGACCCGCATTGGTTGTCTGGAACACCGCTTCATAGGTCAGCGTGCCCGAGCGCGAGACGACGCCGACGCTGCCCTTCGAGAAAATGCTGCCGGGCATGATGCCGATCTTGCATTCGCCCGGCGTCAGCACGCCGGGGCAGTTCGGGCCGATCAGGCGCGATTTCGAACCCGAAAGCGCGCGCTTCACCTTGACCATGTCGAGCACCGGAATACCCTCGGTGATGCAGACGATCAGCGGGATTTCGGCGTCGATCGCCTCGAGGATCGAGTCGGCGGCGAACGGCGGCGGGACATAGATGCAGCTCGCGGTCGCGCCGGTCGCATCTTTCGCTTCGGCCACGGTGTCGAACATCGGCAGGCCGATGTGCGTCGTGCCGCCCTTGCCCGGCGTCACGCCGCCGACCATCTGTGTGCCGTAAGCCAGCGCCTGCTCGGTGTGGAAGGTGCCGGTGGCGCCGGTCATCCCTTGCGTGATGACCTTAGTGTTCTTGTCGATGAGAATGCTCATGGATTTTGTTCCGTTTCTCGTGCCCCTTGCGAAGGCAGGGGCCCATCTCCAGATTTGTCGGTCACCCGCCCCCCCGATTATCGAGCGCAGGTGATGGGCCCCTGCCTGCGCAGGGGCACAAGCCGTTTACGCGAGGCTGGGGTCCAGATTCTTGCAAGCTTCGAGCAGCTCCTTAACTGCATCGACCGACACCTGCAGGCCCGCCTTGTCGGCATCGTCGAGTTCGATCTCGACGATCTTCTCGACCCCGCCGGCGCCGATGAGCACCGGCACACCGACATAGAGGCCGTCGAGGCCGTACTGGCCGTCAACATAAGCCGCGCAGGGCAGGATGCGCTTCTGGTCGCCGAGATAGGCTTCGGCCATCGCGATGCCGCTAGCGGCGGGCGCATAGAAAGCCGAGCCGGTGCCGAGCAGCGCGACGATTTCGCCGCCGCCGCCGCGGGTGCGCTTGACGATCGCGTCGATCTTGTCCTGCGACGACAGGCCCATCTTGACCAGATCGGGAACGGGGATGCCGTTGACGGTCGAATAGCGCACGACGGGGACCATCGTGTCGCCATGGCCGCCGAGCACGAAGGTGTTCACATCCTTCACCGAGACGTCGAATTCGTCGGCGATGAAGTGGCTGAAGCGCGCCGAATCGAGCACGCCCGCCATGCCGACAACCTTGTTGTGCGGGAGCCCTGAGAATTCGCGCAGCGCCCAGACCATGGCATCCAAAGGATTGGTGATGCAGATGACGAACGCGTCGGGCGCGTTCGCCTTGATGCCCTCGCCGACAGCCTTCATGACCTTGAGGTTGATGCCGAGCAGGTCGTCGCGGCTCATGCCCGGCT